>Ga0193707_1000745_pt1 | contig 11507 bp, 11 predicted proteins | sample U3c2metaG_FD_143043 | JGI IMG/M metagenome (GOLD analysis project Ga0193707, IMG submission 143043) | Soil microbial communities from a riparian zone of the East river system, Colorado, United States - U3c2 | ecosystem: Environmental > Terrestrial > Soil > Riparian zone | place: USA: East River...
GATCGCCACCCCGGCGACGCTGGACGCGCGGATCAAGACCGGCTCCGGCGACATCGACTCGCGGATGCCTCTGGGGACGGCGCGGTTGTCGACCGGCTCCGGCGACGTCCAGCTCGACCGGGTCGAGGGCGACCTGGGAGTCAGCACCGGCAGTGGCGACGTCAAGGTCGAGCACGCCGCCGGCGCGGTCCGGGCCAGCACCGGCTCCGGGGCGATCGACATCGGCGAGGCTGCCGACGCGCTGGGCCTGAGCACCGGATCCGGCGACGTCCAGGTCGGCGACGCCGGCGGTCCCACCACCATCAAGGTCGGCTCGGGTGACATCACCATCGAGCGGATCCGCGACCACTCGGTCGCCACCTCCGGCTCCGGCGACGTCACGGTCGAGATCGCCGACGGGCCGAGCGTCCAGGCCGAGACGGCCCGCGGCGACGTCCGGATCGGGGTGCCCGAGGGCGTCCCGGCGTACCTGGACCTGAAGACCGTCACCGGGCGGATCCGGTGCGACCTGGAGCCCGGCGACAAGCCGGTCGAGGGCGAGCGCGCGCTGATGCTGCGGGCCCGCACCGTCTCCGGCGACATCACCGTTCTCAAGGTCTGAACCACCACCACCCAGGAAGGTTCCGTCGGCAAGGGCCTGGCGGGACCTGGGCGAAGCACTGCCGAAAACACACGCAGCATGCCGAAACACACAGCACGGGGACAGAGTGAGGGGAGCACGACCATGATCACCGAACACGAAGAGATCGCACGCTACCGAGTCGCCGAGCAGCTGCGGGACGCCGAGGCCCGGGCCGAGCGCCAGGACCGCAAGCAGGCTGGTACGACCGGCCCGCGGCACGGACTGGCCACTGCCCTCCGCAGCCTGGCCGACCGCCTCGAGCCGGCCTCCCGCCGGCTGGCCGACCCGCAGCCCCGCCACCGCGGGAACGGCCTGTCGGTCGTCCGGTGACCGGCGGACCGCTGATCGACGTGGCCGCTGCCCTCTGCAGCGTGCTGCACCGGCTGGGGCTGATGACGGCGGGGACCCGGAGTCACCGCTGACGGTCGAAACTCTGCAGCTTGCTGCAACGCCTGTGGATAAGCGGGATGGGGACCCGCGAACACTGCTAGCGTTCAGGCGATCATTGTCGGTCGAGACCTGGGGAGAGTAACCAACGATGCTGCGTCCGATGGTCGCAACAGCCGCCGTCACCGCCGCCGTCGTCCTGCTGGCCGGCTGCGGCGGGAACGACAAGAAGACCGACGCGAAGTCCGGGGACGGCGCAGAGTCCACCTCCTCTACACCATCGGCACCCGCCGTCGCGTCCTTCGATCCGCCGAAGGGGTTGAGCACCGTGTCGGCGTTCGGTGTCCCGGACACCCCGACCGACGACGCCAACTCGATCGCGGCCGGGATGGTGGGCCAGACCTCACTGCTCTCGTCCAAGGCCGGTCTCGTCGGCCGGAACGTCGCCGCCCAGAGCGACCCGTGGACCGTGCCGTCCACCACGGCCGAGACGACCACGACCTCCGACCACACCACGCCGATGCCGGTCCAGCTGGACGGCAAGGACGTCATCGCGGTCGCCTACGTCCAGAACGACAAGGGCAACGGCACCCAGAAGGCCAAGGGCCAGGTGCTCTTCCAGTGGCTCGACGCCGCCGACGGCAAGAAGGTCGCCGAGGTGACCGCGGACCTCACGTCGGTCCTCGGCCCCGGCGGAGGCGGTGACAACGTGGTGAGCCAGGCGTTCGACCCGGCCACCGGCCAGGTCGCGGTCGGTGTCTCCCCCGGTTCGGAGGAGTCCGCCAAGAAGACCGTCGGTGCCCTCACGGTCTACGCCGACCCGAAGACGCAGAAGGCGACCGTCATCCCGTCCGTCGCCCCGGCCGGCGTACTGAACGGCACCGTCGTCGGCGCGAAGGGCAGCAACCAGGAGAACGCGCACGACGGCACGATCGTGATCCTCGACGGCGCCAGCGGCAAGATCAGCAAGCAGATCCCGACCAAGCAGAACTACCTGTCGCCGTCGGGCAGCGGCACCAAGCGCGCCTACCTGTCCAGCTCGTCGTACGTGCCGAACGAGAACTCGCTGAAGACCGTCTATAACAGCGTCCTGTACTCCGTGGACATCGCGACCGGTTCCATCGTCCAGATGAAGCCGCAGCTCGGCACGGCCGACGCCTACGAGTTCACCTGCCTCGGTGACCAGGCCAGCGCGGTCGTCTGCACCACCGGCGACAACGGCCAGCAGGAAGAGATCATCGGCATCGACGACAACTCCGGCAAGAAGGCCTGGGGCTACACGAACGCGTCGGCCAACCGGGTCGTGCCGTCGGCCAGCGCGGTCTTCCACGGCGTCGTCTACGGAAAGACCGACTCCCAACTGGTCCTGCTGAACGCGGCGAACGGCCAGGACATCCCGACCAGCACGCCGACGCCGACCGGCACCCCGTCGGACGGCACGACGCCGAGCAGCACGCCGACGCCGGACGACAACGCCACCCCGACGCAGGACAACGGCACCAAGGACCCGGGCTCCGCGTTCGGCTCGGATCTGTCGCTCTACGACACCAAGCTGGGCATCCCTTCCCCCACCGCCGTGACGAAGTACGGCGGCGCCTACCTGCAGGAAGCGCTCGGCGACGACCTCGACAACGAGAAGATCCTGATCGTGATGAAGCCGACCGCCTGATCCACCGACGGTACGACGCAGGCCCCCAAGGCGACGACCTTGGGGGCCTGCGTCGTTCTCAGACGTCGGTGCGGTGGAAGTTCTTGAAGGAGCGGGACGGCGTCGGGCCGCGCTGGCCCTGGTAGCGGGAGCCGTACTTCGCGGAGCCGTACGGGTGCTCGGCCGGTGACGACAGCCGGAAGAAGCAGAGCTGGCCGACCTTCATGCCCGGCCAGAGTTTGATCGGGAGCGTCGCCACGTTGGACAGCTCCAGCGTCACGTGCCCGGAGAAGCCCGGGTCGATGAACCCGGCGGTGGAGTGTGTCAGCAGCCCGAGCCGGCCCAGCGAGGACTTGCCCTCCAGCCGCGCCGCCACGTCGTCGGGCAGCGACACCAGCTCGTACGTCGATCCCAGGACGAACTCACCGGGATGCAGGATGAACGGCTCCGCGCCGTCCGGCTCGACCAGCCGGGTCAGGTCGGGCTGTTCGTCGGCCGGGTCGATATGCGGGTAGCGGTGGTTCTCGAACACCCGGAAGAACCGGTCCAGCCGTACGTCGACGCTCGAGGGCTGCACCATGGCAGCGTCGAACGGATCAAGCTGGACCCGCTTCGCGTCGAGCTCGGCCAGGATGTCACGGTCGGAGAGCAGCACGAACGCAACTTAGCAGCGCGCTGCTCATCCGCCCAGTTTCCGTCCCGGCCGATCTGCCCCGGCCCGTCTCGCCCGGAGGCGGTTCCGTCGTCTGGTGGTGGATCGTCCGGAGCCCTCAGCTCTCCGGCGGGACCTCACCACCAGACCTCCACGGGTGCGGTCCGGCACCGTTGCGCCAAATAGCCGACGGAGTCCGAAACCCGGGCCTGAGGCAACTAACTCAGTTGGCCAGCTTGTTGAACTTCGACACCTGGGTGGCGAAGGTCTTCACCTGCGCCGGCGACCAGTCCTTGAGCAGGTCCTCGATCACCTTGTGCCGCTTCTTCCGGGCCGCGGCCAGTTTGCGCTTACCGGCCGCCGTCAGCGTCAGCAGGGTCGCTCGCGCGTCCGACTTGTCGGCCGCCCGCTTCAGCAGACCCTCCTCCTCCAGTCGCGCGCAGGCCCGGCTGACCGGACCCTTGTCCACCTCGAGCGCCGCGACCAGGTCGGCCATCCGCACCGGCGCCAGCTCCTCGACGTGGTTCAGCAACGCGTACTGCGCCGGCTCCAGGTCCGGATGCGCCTCGTCGGACAGCGTCCGCTGCAGACCGCGCAGCCGACGTCCCAACGTGACGAGCTCCTTCTCCAGGTTCTCCAGCGCGTCACTCGTGTCTGTTGCCACCGTTCACCCCTTCATCCAGTTGCCCCGCAACCATCTTGTCCGGTCCCGGCGAGGACCGCATCCTCACGTTGCGTTCAAATGTTGCCCCCGGCAACGCGTTCTAATCTGCCAGAAGATGACGGACCTGCCCAGTCCTGAGCGTGCCCTTTGTGGAAAACTCCCCCAGAACCCCGGTCGCAAACCGTCCGCAGGCCTCTTTTCGATGCATTCGGCATCATCCGCCTGACGGCGCAACGACCACTGCGAACCGCCACGCCATCACGATGCACCGCTCGCGGGCGGCCCGGGCGCCACTGTCGCTCGGCACCTCGATGGGTGCCGGCCAGGCGACCCGCCCCCACCGCGCCGTGCCCCCACCCATCGGTTATGATCTTCTTCGCCTGCCGGTTCCGTCGGCTCGCGGGTGTAGTTCAATGGCAGAACATCAGCTTCCCAAGCTGACAGTGCGAGTTCGATTCTCGTCACCCGCTCCACAGCTCAGCCCCAGGTCAGAAGGAAGTTTCCGACCTGGGGCTGAGTCATGTCAGTGACCGGAAACCGGCCGCGTGCCCGTTACGTGCCCGACGCGACCGGCAGCGCGCCGTCTTCGTCGTCTCCGTCGTGGTCGTTGCCGTCATCCGCGCGCAGTCCGTCGAGATGTTCTGACATCGCTTGTGCGAGGAACCGTTGCCGACTGTCGCGGGTGTGGATGTACCGAACGGCGGCTCGGGTGCTGGCGTGCCCCATCCGCTGCATCAGATCAGCCAGGGTCGCGCCGGACTCAGCCGCCCAGTTGTTGCCCGTGTGCCGCAGGTCATGGAAGTGGATCGAGCCGGGCAGCTCGGCGGCCGTCACAGCCTTCTGCCAGGCGCGCTGGAAGTTCGACCGGCGCAGCAGCGCGCCCTTCGCCCCAGTGAAAACGTGCGATTCCGCACCCGGCTTGACGTAGATCTCGAAGTGCAACCGAAGGTCCTCGATCACCAGCTCCGGGAGATGAATGTCCCGGACCCCGGCGTCTGACTTCGGCGGACCGATGCGGAGTTCTCCGGTCGGAAGCTCCACGGCGGCCCGTCGTACGTTGACGACACCACGGGCCAAACTCACATCCCGCCTCTGCAGGCCGGCCAACTCGCCCCATCGCAGACTGCCCATCGCAGCCAACAAAACAAGCGCTCGATAGCGGGGCGCAATGCCGCTTGCGAGTCCGTACACCTCGGCAAGGGTCAGCGTCGGTCGCTCGGGACTCTTCTCTGTGGCCGCGCCTTTGATGTAGCACGGGTTGAACTCGATCATTCGGTCCTCCACTGCGGTTGTCAGAATCGAGCGCAGGAGTCGGTATGCCTTTGCGGTGGTCACTGGTCCGAGTCCGCCGTCCAGCAACGACTTCCTCCAGGTCCGGAGCATCGGCGCGGTCAGTGTGTTCAGTGGCTCCTCACCGAGCGTCGGCGCGATGTGATTCCGCAGCAGCCCGTTGTAGAGAACCAACGTCTTCGGCCTCAGCCCGGGACGCTCATCGATCCACTTCCGTGCGTACGTTTCGAGTGGGGTTGCAGCGGCAACGGGGTCAATCCACTGCTTGCTGAGCAGCTCGGCTTCCTTGTTGATCAGCCACCGGGTCGCGTCGGTCTTCGTGGCGAACGTCTTCGGTGCTGGCCGGTCTACACCGTCCGGTCCGAGGTACCTCGCCTGGTGTCGGCCGGAGGGCAACTTCCGGACGCGTCCAAAACGGCGCTTCGTCATCAGGCGGCAGTCCTTTCCAGAGCAGAGCGGATGGGTTCGACGGTGTTCTGTTCGATCAGCTCGCGAATCGCGGACTCGGGGATGCGCACCATCCGGCCGATGCGCACGAACCGGATGCGGCGCTCGGAGATCAGGCGTCGCGGGAACCGGACGCCGCTGGTGTTGAAGGTGCCGAGCATGACCGCTGCCTCCTGTACGTCGAGCAGCCGGTCTCCGTCACTCGTCGGGGTCGTCAAACGTCGCCCTCCTCGGGCTGTTGGAGCTGTCAGTTGGTGGCGTCTGCTCATGCGCAATCGGCCCGATCGTTGTCCTCGGCAAGTGCCTGGACAGCCCGGGGGACCCAAGGCGTACCAGCCGTACCAGCCTCGTTTTGCCTGGTCAGGGTCGAGGAGGCTTGAGGGGTTGGTACGGCTTGAGCCGTACCAGTGGTGGAAGCCTCCTCGGGGCTGACCTGCGATAACGAGGCTGGTACGGCTGGTACGGCTTCCCCAGCGGCCGGTTTTGGCTCGGGGCAGTAGCGGTTCCATGCGTCGGTGAAGTCGCTGCGGTAGTAGCCCTTGGCCTGCCCGGTGGGGAACCGGATGGTGTCGCTGTGGATCTCGAAGTCGCGTAGCAGGTTGCCCATCCGCATGGCCGTGAGTCCGGCTTTCCCGATGGTTGCCCAGGGTGCTTCGGGGTCGCTGCGGAGTCGGTCGAGCAGGATTCCTGTCGGCAGCGCGTCGGCGTCCTGAAACGCTGTACGGCAGTCGGCCAGCAGCCGGGTCGGTGTCGATCCCTCGTCGCCTGCGTCACGGTCGCTGGTGAGCGCTACAGCGGCCTTCCGGGCGGCTCGCGGCCACTGCCCGCCCGCCAGGTCAGCGATGGCGATCATCGGCTCCCAGGTGTCGGCGGCCCGGTCCTCCAAAGGCATGTCTGGCGCGGCTTTGGTCAGCTCGATCACCTGCGGGGCGAGCCACTGGTTGAGCAGTTGGCGCAACTCGTCCAGCTCCGGGCCATCACGCCGGACCCGGTACGGCGCGACCTGTTCACCGGGCGCGCGGCGACGCATCCGGATGACGGCGGCCCGGTCTTCGATCGTGTCCGGCATCGCGCCGATGCCCGCGAGGGCTGCCATGGCGAACGTCTGGATCTTCTCCACCGCCCGCGAACCAGCGTCGTAGCGCAGCGCGGGGCGGCCGCGCTGGTGACCGGCGTTGAGCAGCCCGCGCAGGTCTTCGTTCTCCCCTGCCTTGGGGCCAAAGATCGTGTCGGCCTCATCGATCAGCAGCGTCGGCGGATCACTCGGTGCCATGCCGATTGACCGGTACACCGCAGAGGGCGAGGCGTTGACGGTCATCAGCGGCCGGTGGCACATCCCTTCCACCATGTCGAGCAGTCGCGACTTTCCGCACCGCCGTTCGGGCGCCCGGATCACCAGCCGTGGCGCGCAGTTCCACGCCTTCATCGCGTGGGAGGCGGCGATCCACAGCACGACCGCGACGTGTGCTGAGGTGCTCGGCAGGATGACGTAGCGGCCGATGGTTGCGGCCACGTCGTCTAGCAGCTGCGCACCGTCGATCGTCTGCGTCAGGTCTGTGCTGTGGGTGTCGGCGGTGGTGGTCATGCGGCGATCCCTTCGTCATGGAAGCCACCGGTGATAGCGGCCCTGATATCGCGGGCGGTCTGGTCTACTTGCTGCCCTACGTCGGTCAGTGCCGCGATCGCGTCGGCCTGGGTAATCGCACCGGCCGCGACCATCCGCGCAACGCCTCTTGCTGCGCCGTAGAGGGTGGTTCGGCGCTTGCCCTCGGGTGCGTTCCGGACAGCGTTGAGGGTCGATGTGAGCAGGCTCCGAGGGTTCGAGATGCCCCCCGCTCTGGTGGTTCGGATCGGCCGGGCCGGGAGGGTCGTGGAATCGGCCGGCGCGGCGGGTAGACAGGCGTCGATCAGCGCGGGGGGCATCTCGCTCGGTGCGGCTAGTCCGTCGCCCCATCGGTAGGGCTGGTGGGTGCGGTGGTGGATCGACGGCGGCAGGACGACATACCCGCCGTCAGCCTTCACATCGATCCCGGGCCGGTTCGGCATCGGCCGTGAAGGGATTTCGCGGCCGGGGTGGCGGTAGTACAGATGCTGTCCGAACGAACCCGTGACGACCCACAGCGTGCGCGGCACCAGCTGGCCCGTGACCAGGTCGGCAAGGCTATCCGCTCCTCCGTGAGCCGGGTCCACGTCGACCACCACCAGCCCAGACGTAGCGCCTGTGCGTACGGCGAGCTGGCCGCCCGGGACAGCGCCCACGATCAACCTCACGCGGTCCGGGTCGGTGGTGGCGGCGTAGAACCCGTGGCAGGTCAGGTGCCCACAGGTCGCCGGGTCGTGCGCCTGCTCGCGGCAGTCGTCGCAGTTGGCCACGGGCCGTTTGGAGCGACCGAGCATGAACACCGGCCAGCCACGCCCAGCCGCGCCCAGCGCGGCGGCCAGGATCGGTTCCGGGGCGGTCACTGGCTGCCCCACTGGTCACCCGTGCTGACGTGCTTCCACTTGGCGCGGGAGGTACAGGCGGTGTGGGTCGCACCCTCGCTATCGCGGAACTTCACCCACCAGCACGGCTGGTACTGGGCCTTGCCATTCACCCAGACCTGATCGATCCGATAGCCCTTGTCCACAACGGTGCCTGTGGCACAGCCAGTGGCCAGGCAGAGAACGACGGCCACGATCGCGGTCGGAATGAGTCGCTTCATCAGAGGTCCCTTGCTCGAGGTGGGTTAGGCGGCGTGCGGGTAGCTGGCGGCCTCGATGCAGTCCAGGCAGCGACCGTCAGAGGTAGGGATGCAGTAGGTCTCGACCCGTCCGCACAGCCCGCAGGTCCGGCGTGCGGTCATGGCCTTGTCCAGGGCGTTGAGCTGGGCTGGCGAGGGCACCCGAGACGGCCTGGCGAGATCGAGCCGGTACAGCCATGCCCACCGTTTGCCGTTGCGCCAGACCAGCAGCGCGTACGGCTCCTGACCGCCCGGAGACATGCGCATCGCCCGGAGCTGGCGGCGGGTGGCCAGGCCTGCGGGTGCCCACCGGAACCGGAACACCGGGGTGCCGTAGTGGTCCCAGCCGAGCGCCTGTTTGCCGTTCCACAGCTCGATCCACTGCGACTTCGCCGGGTGCAGGCTGAGCCCTGCCAGCGCGGCGCACATCAGCGGTCGCCCTTGCTGGTGGAGTTGGTGCCTGCGCCCCGGACGGTGCGCATGTGGTTGATGACGTGGCGTCCGAGCCGGACCCGCAGCCCGGAGCCGTCGCACTTCCCGCAGTGCCGGAACGCGCTGCCGAACGGGGACTTGAACTTGCCGACGCCCTTGCAGCGACGGCACCTGCCGAACGGCCACACCAGGCAGGTGAACAGGTAGAACGCGACCACGATGGTCACGATCAGTAGGACCGTGGCGACCTGCGCAGCGGTGTGGGCGGTGGCGGTGAGGGTAGCGGCGGCGTCGGACGGGTCGCTACCCGGGTAGTCACGGTGGGTAGTGGTGGTGAGGGTGGCGGTAGCGGCGCGGGACAGCATGGTGAGCCTCCAACGGGCTGTTTTTGGGCGTGAGGAGCCGTGGCCGCTACTCGCTACGCGTGAGCGAACGGCCTGGTGGGAGTTGGGTTGCGGGGTAGCGGGACGGGTAGCGCAGCCGCTACCAGTAGCGTCGGAGCCGCTACTTCACCCGTCCCGCACCCTCGGTGCAGTTGGTTACTCTCTGTTGTCCGCGGCTTAGGTGCCGGACTTGTCGCGGCGGGCCATGGCGGCGCGCAGGTCGTCGGCCTTGACGCCCTTGCGGACCACGCCGTCCCGCTTCACGTTCACCGACGGCACGCCCTGGGCGCGGGCCTGAGCGGAGATCGCCTCCGGGGTGGTTCCTTCGTACTGCTCGGGCATCTGGTTCGCGAGGCGTCCGGCCACCGTGTCCCAATGCGCTGTAGCGTCCGGGCCCATTACGGCCAGCAGGTCGGCCAGCACATCGCGAGTCGCCCGCTCCAGCTCCTCCCCGGCCGCCTCACCGGTCAGCGTGCCGAGCTGTTCGCGGTACTTCCTGGCGGCGGTGAGGATCTTGTCCGCGTCGGCCGCGTCGGCCAGGAACGACCGCACCGTGGGAGTGGAGTCGGTGACCCCGTACAGGTAGCCCACACCCCGGTACTCATCCCCGACCGGCAGCGTGGAGGCGTCGAAGCCTTCCTGGTAGGCGTCGCCACCCAGGATCGCCTCCGAGACGGTGCGGTTGCCGCACTTGAGCGCGAACCGTGCCGAGTGGTTGTCCCGGTACCGGTTGAACAGCCGGGACACGTCACCCGCGCCGACACCAGACGGCTTCTGCGAGGACGAGATCAGCACGACACCTGCTGACGGGCCTACGGCTTGGATGCGGGACAGCTTGGCCGCGATCTCCTTGTTCACGGCCTGGTCCTCGGTCTCGAAGTAGACCTGGAACTCCTCCATCACCATCACCAGCACCCGCAGATCCGGGTAGCGCGGGTCACGGGCGAGTTCCTTGGTGAGCTTGCCGTCCGGGCACATCGTGACCGGCAGCGACGTGAGGATGCTGTTGACACGGTCGATGTGGGCCAGCACCTCGTCCAGGATCGCTTGCAGCCGTTCCACGGGGTTGTCGTCGTTCGGGTTCGGGTGCGTCCCGAACACGGTGCGGTGGGCAACCTTCTTGAACCCGAGCCAATCCGGGGAGTTCTTGCCGTCAGCAACGATGAGCCTCACGTACGGGTCCAGCGACGCCCACAACGCCACCAGCCGGGCAAAGAACGTCTTGCCCTTACGCGGCTGCGCACCGACCAGCAGCGAGTTCCACATCAGCAGCAGCGTGACCAGCGCGTCCCGCTCGTCCTTGCCGAGCTTGACCGGTTCCCAGATGCTGCGGGGCTTGCAGTCCAGCATCTCCGTGCGGCCCACCACGACCGCCAGCGGGTCCCGGTCGGACACGAACAGCGTGTGGCGGCGCGAGCTGGACTTGTCCGGGGTCAGGAACACCTGATTCACGTGCACATCCAGACCCGAAGCGATCTTCTCCCGAGAACCGGACACGTCCGACCAGCCCTTGCCGTACGGGAGATCCACGACCACCTGAGACCCGGTATTGCGGGCATCCCGCGACATCGGAGACCCGAAGCGCACCTCCTGGTCCGCCTTGTCCTGTTTGCCGAGACCGGCCGCGTAGTAGGCGCGCAGCACAATGTCGGAGTTGAGCTTGCGGAACCTGGGCGCGATCACAGCGGTACCGAGCACGGTCTGACCTGCGGGACGGCCGTAGTGCGCCAACCCCGCGACCGCAGCCGCACCCACCGCCGCGAGACCAGCGGCCGGGGCCGCGTTCCACGCGATCGGCAACCCGATCAGCAACCCCAGGTTCTGCAACGCCAACACTCCACCGCGCCACATCCGCGTTGCCTTGAGCTGACGGTGAATCTTCTCCCACTCCTTCAGCTCGCCCGCGTCAGCGGCCTTCTGCTCCAACGCGACCGAGTTCGGCACCCACCACCACCGCATCTGCCGACCGATCAGCCGCGACAGACCACGGCTCGCGAACCACCCGAACTTCGTTGCATACCAGGGCGAACGCACCGCGTGGAACGCCGTCACGTGCCCAGCACGCGCCAGAGAGCGGGTCGTGGTGGCGCGCAGGTTCTCACGGCGCAGGTGGGTCGGGATGATCGGCAGCCGCGCGCCCTCGCTCACCGGAACCGGCAGACCGGGCGTGTCCACGGGCACGATGACCTTGCCCGTGGCCGGGTCGTCGTCGGTGTCGTCCAGCGCGATCTCGTAGGCGGTGTCCATCGACTCCACCTCGCC
>Ga0193707_1000746_pt1 | contig 11501 bp, 11 predicted proteins | sample U3c2metaG_FD_143043 | JGI IMG/M metagenome (GOLD analysis project Ga0193707, IMG submission 143043) | Soil microbial communities from a riparian zone of the East river system, Colorado, United States - U3c2 | ecosystem: Environmental > Terrestrial > Soil > Riparian zone | place: USA: East River...
GTGCAAACACCCTGATGATCGGCACGGACTACGGCCACGCCGACTCGTCGACGGAGCTGTCCGCTCTGACTACGTTGAAAGAGAGCGGCGGCATCTCCGCCGCGCAGCACAAAAAAATCGTCGAAGATAACCCGCGCGCGTTTTACGGGCTGGGTAATTCATAAAGACAAATTCGATTTTACCGCGGAGAACGCAAGGAGCGCAAATTTTGTAGGGGCGACCGGCCGGGCGCCCATCATTTTTTATAAAGCTGCTTAATAAATCCCGACGCTTCCAATTCCTGCACCACGCTCAAATCGACAAAACTTTTCGGATCCGCCGTCGCGGCTTTCGGCGTGCGCGGCGCGATGTCGTCGAGCAGAGTTTTCACACCTTCAGCATTCGGGTACGGAATTTCCGGAAATGCCCCGTTGTAGGCGCGATAGGCGCGCTCCAAGCCTTCGGGATCGGTAGTTTTGAGATTCTTACCGATCAGCGCTTTGGTTTCTTCTTTATTGGTTTTGATGAAATGCAGCGCTTCGGTGAAGGCGCGCACGACTTTGGCGACGAAAGGTCGTCTTTCGCGGACGGTCTTTTCGCGCGTCACCACGGCGTTGACGTGGTACGGAATCTTTAACGTGCCGATGTCGAACAGATCGCGGAAGCCCATTTTCTCAGCTTCTTTGACCAACGGCTCGCCGAGCAACGTGAATTGCGTCAGGTTGCGCGCCAGGGCAGCGAGGCGCTGCGGGTTTTCACCGGTGGCGATGATCTTGGTTTCTTTTTCTGGATCGACGCCTAAACGGCGCAGCGCCAAACGGAGGGTCATGTCGGATGTGGTGCCCAGGCGATTGACGCCGCCGATTTTGCCCTTCAATTGCTCGACCGTCGTGATGTCGCCAAGCGATACGATGTGATCGATAAACAGCGGCAAGTTGGTCGAGACCATCACGGTATCCGCGCCCGCCAGGCGCGAGGTTACCAGCGTGGCAGATGGTGCGATGATAAAATCCACTTCGCCGGTGAGCAGGGCTTGGATCACGATGGTGCTTGCGCTGATCGCGATCACTTCGGCGTTCAGACCATTTTTCTTGAAAAAACCTTTTTGATCGGCGACCCAGATCGGCGTGTTCGAGGGCGTGCTTCCAGCCCAGGCGATGCGCATGCGTTCCTGGGCGACGCTGGGTTTCGAAACGCATAGTAGGATTAGTACGACCAGCAGGTGAAGCAGATTTGTCATAGCCTTTGTTCCTTCATGCGATCGCCAATCGTGAAACAAGAAGGGACGATATATAGCGCCGCTCCGAATGGGCTGTCAATCCGATCGCCTAATGTCGGGGCGCGGATGTTTGGCATCGCGCTTTGATCGTGATTATCATCGGCGCAATCGTAATCAAGAAGGTTAGGGGTGGTGCTATGGGAGCAAAGAAGGTCGTATTCATCTTATTGGCGGGCGTCATCATGGTTGGCCTCAAGCCGCATTGGCTCGACGCCGCTGAGGCCGCCGCCGAGTGGCAGCGAATTGTCGCCGCGGCTAAGAAGGAAGGCAAAGTTGTCATCGGCGCACCGCCGGGAAACGACTTTAGGAATGAGGTTCAAGCGGTGCTGAAAAAACGCTTCGATCTCGACAGCGAATTTATTCAGGCGCCGGGACCGAATCTCATGAGTAAGATTGTCGCGGAAAAGCAAGCGGGCGCGGTTTCCGTCGATGCCTTTTTAGTCGGTCCGTGTACGGGGAACACGCTGCTCAAAACCGATCTATTCGAGCCGCTGACGGCGGCGATGATCTTGCCTGAAGTAAGTGACCCGGCGAAATGGTTCGGCGGTCACCTGTGGGCGGACAATCAGACGGGGAAAAACTTGCTCTATAGCTTTGTCGCGCAGGTGACGCCGTCGCTCTATTACAACACGCAACTGGTCAAGCCGCAGGAGGTGCGGAGCTATAACGATCTGCTCGATCCCAAATGGAAAGGAAAAATCGGCTTGCGCGATCCGCGGGTGCCGGGCGGTGGCCTTGCCATGTGGGCGTTTCTGCTGGACATGAAGGGTGAAGAATATATCAAAAAGCTCGCGCAGCAGGACATGTTCGTCGGCCGCAATGCGCGCCAGATCGCCGACGCGCTGGCGAAAGGAAATCTCTCGTTGACCATCGGCGTGGGCTATCGGGACTTCGATGCATTTTTGGATGCAAACCTGCCGGTCAAACATTTGCCGACGCTGAAAGAAGGAACTTACGTGAGCGGTGGCAACGGCATTGTCGGTGTCATCAAGGGCGCGCCGCATCCGAACGCGGCGAAAGTTTTTTTCAATTGGTTGCTCAGCCGGGAAGGTCAGGAACTGCATGGAAAAACCGCGCAACAACCGACGCGGCGCTTGGACGTGGATACTAAGGGCTTGGACGGCCAAGCCGCCAAAGATGTAATGACTTTGGACGAGTTCAAGCGCTTTCAAAACTTCACCGAAGACAAATGTAATAATTCCTGGTTTCCGGGAGCGAGGTTGGCGGAGGCGGTGTTAAAATAGGACGGGAGCTTGTTCCATTTGTTTCAATCGTTGAAGCTGTTCCAGTCGTTGGAAGAATATTCGGATTCGGAGAGGTGGGCTTCAAACTCGCCTCCGAATTTGGCGCCGCGATGATCGCCCAGGAAGAAAATAATTTGTTAACGCGAACCGGGCGCGGGACGCCATGCGGTGAATTGATGCGTCGTCATTGGCAGCCCGCGGCATTATCGGAAGAATTGACGGCCGACAAACCTCTGCCGGTGACGTTGTTTGGTGAAGAGCTGATTTTGTTTCGCGATGATCAGGGGAATCCCGCACTGATCGGGCGCTACTGCGCGCACCAGGGCGTGGATATGATTTACGGTCGCGTCGAGCCCGGTGGAATACGCTGCATGTACCATGGTTGGTTGTTCGACAATTGCGGCAAGGTGGTGGTGCGGGGCGATTGGTTGCCCGGCGGAGAGCAGCGGATGTCGGTGGGGCAGCCGGCCTATCCCTGTCTCGAAACCGGCGGCGTGATTCTGACTTATATGGGACCAGGCGAAGCGCCGGCGCTGCCGGCTTATGAATTTCTCGTCAAGCCGCCGGCGCGTTTCGCGCTGACGAAAGTTCGCGGAGACGAAAATTACCTGCAAGGAATTCTCCGCGCCGACAAACCGGCGCTCAACGGCGCTAAATTTGTCATGCCGAATCTCGTGGCCCACCAGGGGGCGCCATCGGGCACAGAGAGCTGGGTGCGCTGGCATGTGCCGCTTGATGACAACTCCCATGAGGAATTTACCTTTCGATACTTCGGGGAGTCGCCGATCGCAGGTGGGCTGCTGAGTGCAGGGTATCAGGTCCTGCTCAAAGCGATTGACGAAATTCTTACTCAGCGTGGTTCGCTAGAATCCGCCGCGAAAGATCTCTAGCCCACAACTTCCATCAGGCCAGTAACCGTCCGAGATTGACGATGACTTCCTCGATGTCGTCGAGGGAGTTCCAGCGCGGCGACCCACCGAGGTGCGGCGTGACGATGACGTTGGGAAATTTGATCAGCGGATCGTTGGCATCCCCGGGTTCTTCATAAAATGTATCCAACCCATACCCGCCCAGCTGACCTGAAGCCAGCGAACGCCGCAAGGCTTCACGGTTGACCAGATTCGGCTGCGAAACGTTGATCAAAAAGGCTCCGGACTTAATGATCGAGAGCTCGCGATCACCGATGAAGTTGACCGTCGACGGACTGCGCGGCAGGTGCAGACTAACGAAGTCGGAGCTACTGAGCAGTTCATCCAAAGTACAGTAGCTTGCTTGATATTGTGGTTCGACGTCCGCAGGGAGGCGCGTGCGTTGCGAATAGACGATGCGCATGCCGAGCGCGATCGCGCGTAGCGCTAACTCGCGGCCGATCTCGCCGAGACCGACAATGCCGAGCTGTCTTTGGTAAAGTGTGACCATTTCCGGGATGCGCGCCCAGTTGCCGTTGGGCGTGTGCGAGCGATCGTATGTCGTTGGTTCGTAGCCCGCAGCTTTCAGCTGTTCGATACTGATCAGATTGGCGTTGCGCGTGACTTGGCGGGCGAGCGCGAGCATGAGCATCAAGCCTTGCTCGGCGGTGGAGATATTTGCCCGTCGGCGAATCGTGAGTACTTTCACGCCCGCGCTGACGCAGGCGCTGTTGTCGATGTTGCGAGTGGTGACGCCGTACTTTTGCACGAACTTAAGCGCGCTTCCGGCCGCGGCGACTTCTTCGGCGCCGACCGTCAACTCTTCGACGACGATGACACTCGCTCCCGACACGTTAGCCACCAGTTCGGCTTGGTCGTCGACGAGACGAACACTCGCCGGATAGATATTTCGTGCCTGCGCGCGGATCTTGTCGCACCAGCCTTGAAAATCCGGCGTATCGTGCTTGCAAAAATGCGCGAACGCTTCGAATCGCTCCTTAGGAGCGGTTGGATCGAGGACAACTTGGATCAAGCGGAGGAAACTGTCGTTTTCGACGACGAATTTAATATCGGATTTTGATGGCATGAATACGAAGAGACACGTTCAAGGTTCAAAGTTCAATGTTCAAAGTCGGAACCGGAGCTGAAACCTTGAACCCGGAACCTTGAACTTTGAACTCCTCTAAGGTTCTGGATCGACATTCAAGGCCTTCAAAAAACGCGTGAGCATATTGTAGGCGCCGATGAGCATCGTGAGCTCTACTGTTTGGCGCTCGCTGAAATGCCGCCGCAGTTCGCTGAACACGGTGTTCGGCACGTCGATCTCACGCGTCATCGCGTCGGTGTAGGCGAGCAGTGCGCGCTGTGGCGAGCTGAACAATTTCGACGGTTGCCAATTTCCGATCGCGGCAACTTGTTCCGGTGTTAGCCCTTCTTTCAAGGCATAAGCTGGGCCATGCGCGCGCTGGACGTATTCGACGTTATTTAAAATCGCCACGCGTATCACCGCCAGCTCGCGACTCTGACCGTCGATTTGAGTTCCGTAGCGCACGGCTTGATTCAGTTCGAACCAAGCGTCGGCTAACGCCGGGCTGTGCAACATCAAACGATAAATATTGATCAGCCGGTCGCCTCGCGCTCCTTTGATCTTCGCAATGGAGTCGCCCAGCTCAGGGTGGTCGGTTTCTTCGATCAATGGTACGCGTGCCATAAGCGGTCTTTCGCTTTTGTTCCTAGATAGCTCAACAGCGGAAAAGTTTCTATGGTTAAAACGAATTCTCCGAATTTACCGGGATCCTTGGTGACCTTTGCGGTATACTAATCACCGGTAGGAACCTCCCGGTTATGAAACGAGGAATTGCTTGGAACCGGCGGCTTAAGGCAATAGCGGTCGGACTCGGCATTGCGCTCAGTCTGCTAACTGCAAGGCACTGGTACGAGACCTATAGATTCGGTCATCCAATATGCGATAACTGCCGTCCTGATTTCCCGGTGCTTTATTCCGGCGCGAGATTGATGTGGGAGAATCGCAGCTCGCTTTACGACCTCGAGCGGCAGCTGGCGATCCAGAAAGCCATCGATCCACGCATCGGCAATTCAGTTCTGGGATTTGCCTATCCGCCGTTTACGGCCTTTCTCTTGATGCCGCTCGGCACGATTTCCTTCTCCAATGCTTTCTTGGTCATGACGGTCATGAACGGTCTGCTGTTATCGATAGCGGTTAAATTACTCGTCGGACACTTGTCTTTGAATAGAGAGCAAACAACCTGGCTCTTATCAGCAACGTTATGCAATTTCGGTGTCCATAGCACAATTCTCCAAGGTCAGACTTCTTTGGCGGCTTTGTTGCTGGTTACTCTATTTCTAAGATCGGTTCGGCAGGATGAGCAAGCCAAGGCAGGCCTGTGGAGCAGTGCCCTTAGCTTCAAGCCGCAGTTGTTACCGGTGCCGATGATCATTTTAGGGGCCAGGAGGAAATTACGCGCGCTCATTGTGAGTGTCGGAATCATCGGGGCATTGGCGGTCTTCTCGGCGATTTTGGTAGGCCCGAAGGGAATCGCGGACTATATCGACTTATCCCGGCGTTTCAGCGCGTTGGAAAGCGACTTGGGCACCAATCCGCAGGAGATGCAAAACTTGCGAGCGCTCGCGTTTTACGTTCCGTTGGGGGCGTCGGCGCTTTACGTCTGGGCGGCCCTTAGCGCTGCAATTGTTGTCGGTGCCGTTATGCTTAACCGGAAACGTTGCGGCGGAGATCGAGGCGCCGTAATGCAATGGATCGGCAACGTGACAGCGATCCTATTGTTGTCGCCTCATCTCCATGCTCATGATCTCGCGCTCTTGGTTGTGCCGAGTGCTCTGACGTTGAGTCTCTTTCGCGAGTCCATACCGGCTGCGGTGGCTATCGGGCTGGTGCTCATTGGATTACTTCCGCTTCTGCCCTTTGTGCTTGCCCATCCGCTGCCGCCAATTATGCCTTTTATTCTTTTATCTCTATTTGCTGTGAGTGTATGGTTTGTATCCCGTTCAGCCACGTAACGCTTAAGACAACGGCGGACCGGAGGTGGAATAAGGCGATTAGTCTCACCGTAACCTTTCCATGCGGATCGAATAATCGCGGTTTTGAACGTAGACGCTGTTACGCTCGGTTTGTTTCGCGAGCTCGCTGACGAGATTTACCAGCGGATTCCCGTTGGTCCTATAGCTGCGCGGCGGTCCGGCGGCGTGCATGCGCTCGACATCTTCTTTGCTCGTGAAAAAGCGCGACAGCACTTCCTCATCGGAGACGCCTTGTCCGCCATATTTGCGCCGCAAGTCTTGCAGAGATTCACTTGGATGGGGCCGCTCGGCGATTTCCTTCGCGCGCGGTCGATTGAGAATCTTGTCTTTAACGTTAGTGTCCATGCACGCGGCGCCTTCTTTGCCCCAGATGCCCATGGCATATTCAATGGTCTGATCGGTGACTTGCTTGTAGCGCTCGCCGACGATGACATTGATTGCCGCCTGGCTGCCGACGAACTGCGACAGCGGTGTTACCATGATCGGGTAGCCGAAGTCGGCGCGCACTTGTGCGGCTTCTGCCAATGTCTGCTCGACCTTGTTTTCCATGCCGACACGGCGCAGCTGGTAGCGCAGGTTGGAAATCATGCCGCCGGGGATCTGATGCACATATTGGGCGTAATCATATTCCGGCGTTTTGCCGATGGGCAGATTTTCCTCTTTGGCGCAGGCGGTGAAATGCTTCGCCACGTGGCGCAACGGTGCTTCATCGATCGCGGTTTTGAAACCCAGCGCGCGCGCATTCATCGCGACGTTGAAAATCGACGGATTCGACGATCCATCGGCCAGCGGTGGAATGGCGGTGTTAACGTGAAACATGCCGGCTTTGATCGCTTCCAGGCAACAGAGCGTACCGAGGCCGGTGGTGCAATGTGTGTGCAATTCCACGGTCTTCCCGCAGGCCGCCTTCAGCACCGCCGGCACTACAGTCTTGGTTCTTTCGGGCGTTAAGATACCGCCCGGGTCCTTGAAAATGACCCGATAGACATCGAGGGCAAATGCTTCGCGGATCTTGTTGGCAAAGTATTCGTCGCTGTGACGCGGCGACACGGTGTAGATCAAATTGATAATCGGCTTGAGGCCAGCGTTCTTTGCCTGTTTAACGCGCCAAGCCCAATCCGCCGGATCGTTCCACGAGTCGGAAATGCGCACCTCGGTTACACCGACCTTGGCCATGCAGCTGTCGTAAAGCTGATGCAGCGCTTCCGGGTAAATCGCAAATCCGCTTCGCGTGCCGTGGATCAACCGTAAGGGTGTTTTTTTGAATTTCGGGATGACCAACCGATAGCGTTCCCAGGGATTCTCGCGCAGCTCTTTGACGCATTTGGGCAGTTCCACCGGCCCGCCGAACTCCACGGCTTCGAAACCAGCGGCGTCGATGTATTCGACAATGGGCACGATCATGCCGGTTCTCATGTTGTACGCCCAGAGGCTTTGTTGCCCGTCGCGTAATGTGGTGTCGACAAAACGAACTTCAGTCATATAATACGCGGTTTAAATTTAGCTGATCATTAAACTTTTTTATAAATACAGCTTGCCGATCCGATGATTAACGTCGTGGCGGACTGATCGCGGTTCTACTCCTCGCGCAGCCAGGTCTGGCTGCGACCGAACAGGGACACACCGATAAAGCCACGCACCTCGAGTTTCCTGCCGCCGTCAGCGAGCTTAATCGTCGCCCGATAGACTTTGCCGGTCTCCGGGTCGAGTATCTCGCCACCTTGGTATTCGTCTCCTTGCTTTTTGAGTCCCCAAAGAAACGTCATGCCGAGGACCGGCTGATTGCGGTGGGCGCCGTCACATTTCTCGCACTTCGGAGCCGGATCGTCGCCCGGCGTAGGGAAAATTTTTTCTATCTTTCCCTCGAATTGCCCGTTTATTTCTTTTATCCGAACCAAACCTTTGGCTTGACCGGAGTGCTCATCAATGGTTCGCCAAAGGCCAGCCGGCGATAATTCGACTGCGCCGAGCGGGCAGGCGTGGAGCATCAGGATGATCGCGCCGACCAGCCGATATGGAAAGTTGTGAGTGTGCATATAGAGCTATTTACCAGTTGCAAAAGCGATTTTCGATATAGGTGACGATGCTGACGAGAGTGATACCGAAGAGAGCGAGGAGCACGATGGCGACGAACGCCGGCGCCATCTCGAGCGCGTTAGCCTTGAGGTTAATAAAATAGCCGAGCCCTTTCGACGACATGAAAAACTCCGCGACGACGACGCCAACGATGGCGCGGCCGATGCTGGTTCGCAGCCCGGCCAAAATATAGGGCACGGAGGACGGCAATGTGATCGTGATGAACATTTGTAGGTTCGTCGCCGAAAAGCTCCGACCGACGCGCAGGAAATTATCATCGACTTCACGCGCGCCTTGGATCGAATTGATGATCAACGGAAAAACCGCGGACCAAAAGACGATGATGACGCGCGACGTCATGCCGATGCCGGTCCACATAATTATTACGGGAAGGAAGGCGATATAGGGAACACCGTAGACAGCGGCGATGACCGGCTCAAAGGTCGCGTTCAGCCGAGGAAACCAGCCGATGGGCAGTCCGACGAGAACGCCGACGACGAGCGCGATCGAAAGCCCGAGAAAAAGACACTGCGTCGTGATGAACAAATGGCCGAGAAATTCCGGCGACGGAAGGAGTCGCAGCGCGGTCCGTAAAACTTCCAGTGGCGAGCTGACGAATAGTGGATCGAGTACCTCTGTCGAAGAACCGAGCTGCCACAAAAGCAAACAACCGACGATTCCCACCGTTCCCCAGAGGAAACGGAAGTAACGTTCGGTCCAGTGAACCGACGGAAGCGTCGGAAGGACTTTAGGTTCTGTTGCCGATCTTTGTTCGCTGGAAATTGCCGACATAGAGCACCTCCCGGTCAATTCGGGGATTCGATGAGATTCCAAACTTGTTTTACGTAATCTTGGACGCTGGAACTATGCTTGGTTTCAAGCGAGCGCGGCCGCGGAATCTCGATTTTCACGATCGCGCGAACTTGCGCCGGCCGCGCGCTGAAGACAAAGACTTGATCAGAAAGAAACACCGCTTCGGCGACGTCATGGGTGACAAACAACATGGTCTTGCGCGTGCGCTCCCAGATCTGCGTCAACTCGACCTGAAGCTTTTCGCGAGTCTGGGCGTCAACCGATGCGAATGGCTCGTCGAGAAGCAAGATATCCGGGTCCACGGCAAGCGCTCTGGCGAGGTTGGCGCGCTGCTGCATGCCGCCGGAAAGTTCCGAGGGGTAGCGCCCTTCGAAGCCACGCAAACCGACCATATCGATAAGGCTCTCCACTTTATCTTTATGCTGCGGATCTAAGGTGTTTTGCAGGTTTACGCCGTAAGTGATGTTAGCCCAAACCGTGCGCCAAGGTAAAAGCGAGGCGCTTTGAAACACCATGGCGCGATCGGTGCCGGGGCCGGTGATCGGTTTGTCGTCGACACAAATCTCGCCCTGGTTGATCGGCAGCAGGCCATCGATGGCGTAGAGCAGAGTGGTTTTGCCGCAGCCGCTCGGGCCGACGATGGAAACGAACGCGCCTTCTTCGACTTCTAGATTGATGCCGTTGCAAGCTATCACCGGTTCCTGGTCGTGCTTGCCTCGGTAAATGATGACGACGTCGCGCGTAACGATCTTGTTGCTCATGAATCAGTTGACGGATTCGGTGGGCATTTCGCATCTCAAAGCGCCGACCCTGATACGACAGATTTCGCCGCGCTTGGTTGGATTTACTCTTGCGACTATGTCGACATCATTTATACAGCTTGTCGACAAACCCTTGCGCCACCAGCTTATCGACGTAGCTGTTATTGATGTAGGGCTTAAGATTGAGTTTGCGCGTTTCCTCGACGGTCGAAAGCTCTTGCGTTGCTTTGATCACTTCAGGAGTGACCCGCGGTATCGTCGTGAGCAGCGGCATAAAAAACTCGTAAGCGTAGGAGTTCCATTCTTCGTTGGTCACCCCGGCATATTTGGGCAGGACGGTTAAAGTCTTTTGCTTGTTTCGCTTGACCACAGCGATGCCTTCCGTCACCGCAGCGGCAAAGCGTTGCAACGTCTCGCCGTTTTTCGCCGCATAACTCTTGGTCGCCGTCCACGCCTGGTTAGAGTAGGTGATGTCGCGCAGATCGCCCAGCCGCTTCTGGCCGGAAGGCAGCAATTGTTCGCCGAGCGGCGGCAAAATCAAAGTCGCGTCTGTCTTGTTCGCTTTCATGGCGCTGATGAGATTGCCCAGACCGCCGAGATAGACAACATTCACGTCGGACTTCTTGATGCCGTTCTTCGCCAGCCATACGCCGATCATCAGGTCACCGAGAGAGTTCGGGTTCGTCGAGCTGATCGTTTTGCCGACGAGATCCTGGACGCTTTTGATATTGGGCTGGACCCAAATCTCCAACACGGTGTACGGCATGCACTCGCCGAAGACGGTAAAGTCAGTGACGCCTTTAGCGATGGCATCGAAGATCACACCGGCGGGTCCCATGGCGACATCGACGCTTTTGGAGCGCAACGCAGCGACCGCCTGGGAGCTGCTGTTGATCTGCTGCAAAGACACGTCCAGGCCGTGCTTATCGAAGATGCCGAATTCCTTGGCGACGAAAAGATTGACGTATTGACCGCCGGCGGCGCTATAGCTGACGGTCATTTTGGCGGCTGGTTTTTGAGCGATGGCTCGCCCGACTCCGAACGTCATGCCGCTTAGAAATACGACAAGCCAGAGCGCGGCGCGAAAAAGTTTCATGGGTCACCTCAAAGGGCATTCTGCCTTGGCAGAGTTTCTTATTCTCACTCGGCCGTTGTGTCAATGATTATGAACGGAGCCGGAGAACGGCAAGCCGCTGAAGGTCATGAACCCAGAATCAACTTGCCGGCTGAAATTTCGGAAAGATTTCCCTGGACGTGAGTTCCAGAGTTCGGCGCACGTCGGTCATCGGAACGCCGCCGAAATTGACCATGCAGATTACGTGAGTCACGCCGGTTTTCTCATATTCCCGGAAGATCTCTTCCGCTTGCGATGGAGTAGTGA
>Ga0193707_1000749_pt1 | contig 11488 bp, 8 predicted proteins | sample U3c2metaG_FD_143043 | JGI IMG/M metagenome (GOLD analysis project Ga0193707, IMG submission 143043) | Soil microbial communities from a riparian zone of the East river system, Colorado, United States - U3c2 | ecosystem: Environmental > Terrestrial > Soil > Riparian zone | place: USA: East River...
AGTTGATTGAGTGGCTGCAGGGCGGTTTAGGTCCGTAGCTCAATTGGTAGAGCACCGGTCTCCAAAACCGGGGGTTGCAGGTTCAAGTCCTGCCGGGCCTGTGAGTCGAAAACGGGTTGCGACGTTTCGCGACTCGCCGTGGTGAGGGATTTGATTGTAAGGAGCTAGAAGGCAAGATGACGGTAGGCTTGTGCGGAGTTGGAAGAGAAGAGAAACGATAGGCATGAGGCGCAGCACGAAGAGAAGAAGAACGATAGGCACGAGGCGCTATCGTCTAGGGGACTAGGACGGGGCCCTCTCAAGGCCCAAACACGGGTTCGAATCCCGTTAGCGCTATTTGATGGGATGGAGGATGCTTCGGGCTCCGCATCGGCCTCATCGTCTATCGGTTAGGACGGCACCCTTTCACGGTGCAGAGAGGGGTTCGATTCCCCTTGGGGCTATTCGGCGGGCTGATTGACAACCAGCTCGGTAGCGAGGAAGGTGCGTAGTGAGTAAGGGGTTTCCGACCCTGACTCCGGTAGTTGGGGCCGTAGCTCAGCTTGGTTAGAGCACTCGACTGTCACTCGAGAGGTCGCGGGTTCGAGCCCCGTCGGCCCCGTAGTTTTTTTGAGTTCGGTTGCAGGAAGTGACGCGTGGTGTTTCGCCGCGCGTGAAGTGATGTTGCCCTGGTGGTGAAATTGGTAGACACGCCATCTTGAGGGGGTGGTGCCGTAAGGCATAGCGGTTCGAGTCCGCTCCAGGGCATAGTCCAGCAGTCAGGCAGTTCGATCGATCAGAGCTATATCCGCCACGCAATTCGGGATACGGCTGCCCTCAACTTGCCACGAATGGAGGGCAGGAAGTCGCTGCTTCCCACCCTCTGCACAGTGCTAGCCCTTTACGGGCAGGACTGAAACCCGTTTCCGAGATCGGTGCAACCAGGATTCGGTGCAGCGCCGGAAATCAGGATGTAGCGCGAGCCGGCAGCGTGCGTTGGCACAGCAGCCTTCGGTGCTACGGGATTGCTGGAACTGCACGCGGCGAGCACGGCAAGAGCCAGTGCTGCAAGTAGCTTCTTCATTCGATTCTATTCCGTGAAGAAAGTGAGCCTCATATCAGACTGAAATGAGGATGTAGCGCGAGAGACTCGTTGTCTCTCCACTCGTTGTCAGTACCAACACGCGCTTCTCCATTGGGAAGCGTATGGGGCCACGGTACCCCTAATTCCCTCGAACACAATAGAAGACTTGAGGTGATCGTTGTCGCTATGATCGCACTCTGATCCGACCACTCCGGAGCGTGTCAGTGACGCAGTGTCTGTTTCATAACAGGAATGGGTCGTTAGCTATCACTGAGGCGCTTCCTTATCATTGGGAAGTCGATTTCATATCATCAAGGTTGCTGCGATTTTTGCAAATAGCAGGTTCGGCTTACCGACACATTGGTGTCGAGATGCAGCAGTTGGCAGCAGCTCCCGACACGCGCCGCAGTCCGCTGGGCAAGACTTTAAATTCCCTGTCAGGATACCAGCAGCCGAACGATGCTTCCGTCGTTGTCGTTACCAGCTCGACGTTGAAGCTCAGGGAGAGGGCAGTTTAGCAGAAACTCACACTCCTACGCAGCATGGAAAAGCACCCTCAGCGTAAGTGTCAACAACGTATTAAGTTGAGGCGGATGTTGCCACAGTAGCTCAGGGGTAGAGCACCCGATTCGTAATCGGGCGGTCGTGAGTTCAAATCTCACCTGTGGCTCTCTGGCAAGAAAAGAAAAACGGACGGCGCCGTGAGGCGCCGTTTTTATTGCCCTGCGGTTGATGCACGCAAGTTGCAGGCTTTTCTTGCCACCACACACAGGAGATCCAGGTGAGTCCGATTCGTATTTCATGCGTCGCAGTGATCGCGACCATTCTGGCGGGTTGCGCGCGCAAGGACAGCACTGCGGACACGACAGCCGCTGGCGCGGCCCTCGATTCGTCCACCGCTGCGGCACAAACGGCCTCTTCTTCGACAGCCGCTACGGCACCGGCGATCGCACTGGGAACTGCTACCGCTTCCGGCGTGGGCAAGTACATCACCGATGCGAACGGACGGTCGGTCTACGCGTTCATGAAGGACAAGAAGAATGTCAGCACGTGCGCTGATGCTTGCGCGGCGGCGTGGCCACCACTCGGCGCGACCTCGGCGGCGAGCACGGACTCGTCGGTGAAATCCACGATGGTTGGTACGATCACCCGAAGCGACACCAAGACTCAGACGACCTACAACGGGATGCCGGTATACTACTACGAGGACGACAAGCAACCCGGTGACATCAAGGGTCAGGGCAAGAACGAGTTCGGCGGCCTGTGGTACGTGGTGTCGCCGACCGGACAAAGCGTAAAGGTCACGAAGAAGAAGTAAGCTGAGGGAGGCTGAGGGAAGCAGGGCTTCTCACCACCCCGCGGCAACGGTAAGTTGTGTCCTTGCCGCGGGCGTAATTCAGTTGGTAGAATGCCAGCTTCCCAAGCTGGACGTCGCCGGTTCGAGTCCGGTCGCCCGCTCTATCTAAACGATTTAATCTTGCCACGCGGACACGGCGCCGTCCGTGAAGTAGACGTACTGTCTACCATAGACCCACTGCTCGCGGATTACCATCTCTCGCGTCGCCTCGGGCTCTGGACCTCCTCTCGATCGAGCAAGGCGACGGCCGCGGTTAACTCACGCTCCTGAGATTCCAAAACCCCCAGCTCCTCGCCCAACTTTTTTCGTTCTGTCGGGCGCTCCGTTCGCTGTCGCACGGGCGAGGGTTTCAGCTGCGCGCTTCCTATCGATGATCACGCGCGCACGCTCAGACCGACGCCTGGCGAGCCGCACGCCGAAACAGTGACTGCCACGACTCGCCGGCGGACGAAATCGTACGGACGATCTGTCTCGCGGGCCCGTTGACGCCCCCCGTACCGCTAATTATTCTTGACCTACAATCCATTTCGTCCGCGCCGAAAGTAGGGTCCTCTGTATGAGGTGCATGATCGGCGCGATTGGTAGGCGGAGCCCTGGCCGTTGGTTGCTTGGGGCACCGCCTTTTTTGCGTTCCACCCCTTGCAGCCGCGCCAGACGCTCGGCCGCAAACTCCGGAGGAACCAATGACTTCAAAGCGTTTTGCTGGACACACGGTCGTAGTCGTCGCATTGCTGCAAATCGCAGCGCTCCCGATGCCGCTCGAGCGCGCGGCGCTCGACGGAGGATGGAACATCACCCGCGCGACGCTCGTGGCGGGAACTTCGGTGAGTCCCACACAGATTGCGCTCGTCCGCGGGATCGCCGTCCACGACAATATCTCGTTGCGCGACGGTACGATCGAGGCGGACCTCGACGCTCCGCGCGCTTCCCAATTCGCCGGCTTTGCGTTCCGCGCCGCGAGCACGGCCGACTACGAAATCGTGTACTTTCGCGGCAGCGGTGGACAGTGGAAAGAGGTGCAGTATCAGCCCCTCTTTGACGGTGAGCCGACCTGGCAGCTCTACTCGGGGCCGGGATATAGCGCAGACCTGCCCTCCGACTCCGCCGCAACCGCTGGTCCGATGCACGTGAAGATCGTATTCGCCGGAACGCGCGCCAATGTCTACGTCAACCGTGCACCCCAGCCCGTGCTCCGCATTCGCGACCTCGAGCGCGCACCGCAGGCAGGGCACGTTGCCGTCTGGGCGGCAGGGGACCGGACAGCGCAAATGACGTTCGCGAACTATTCAGCCGTTGAGCGCGTTGAATCAACACTCGAACCGCTTGCGCCGGTGCCGCCGAGTCCCGGTCAGATTATGCGCTGGCGCGTTTCAGCCAGGCTGCCTTCGCCGGATACGATCAACGCGCCCGCCGAGCTGTCACCCGAGCATCGGGATGCGTTGCGTTCGGGGAAAATCGCAGACGCGGAATCGGATGGATTGATGAACCTTTCGCGGATTGTCGGGAATCCGGCCGGACCGCAGGTCGAGAATGTGTTTGGCGGGGCGGGGTGGGGGTTGGCGCTCACGAGCGTGACGCTCGACGCCAATGAAGCGCGCACCGCGCCGCTGCGATTCGGCTATAGCGAGGGCATCAGCATCTTTCTGAACGGACGACGGGTGTTCGCCGGCACGAATCTCTATTCGACGCCGAATCTCGGACGCGTGGTCGCAGACGCGAACACGGTGGAGCTGCCGCTAAACCGCGGCGCAAACGAGCTTGTTTTTGCAGTGACAGATCGAGCGTTTGGCTGGGGATTCAGAGCGAGGCTCGACGACAAGAACGTGACCGCCATCGTGCCTGCGCCTTAGTCAGCTCTACGTCACATGTCGCCTCCGTATACGTAACACGACGGAGGGGGTTGAGAACCCGAAGAGGGTAACGTCGGACCTTCGAACGGTGCGACCTCCCCCCATCATGAGGTAACCATGCGATACACATCTCTTCCCACGCTGACCGGGATCCTGCTGGCGGCAATCTCCTGTACGGATCAATCACCCGTCGCTCCCTCCCTTGACGCGGTAGTCCGAACGGCGAGAGTCACAACCCCGGCCTCGGGCCCATGGGCGAGGGTCGTCGAAGGCGAGACCGGTCCCGGGTCGCTTTACGCGCTCTACATCCCCTCACAATGGAACGGCGACGCGATCTACTATGCGCATGGTATTCGGCCACCGCTGGACCCGATTACGCTCGACGATCAGGACAACTTCTTCGAGGTACGCGACGCGCTTGGTGCGCAGGGCTATGCCTTCGCATATTCGAGCTTCTCGGAGAACGGTTTGGCGGTCAAGGACGGCGCGCAGCGCACTCACCAGCTGCGCGGTCTCCTCGGCTCCGAGCTGCCCGGGAAGCCGCAGCGAAACTATCTGGCAGGGTACTCCCTCGGCGCGCTGGTCGCGTTGGAGCTCGGCGAGCGGTACCCACAGCAGTACGACGGCGTCTTGGCCATGTGCGGTATGGTCGGGGGAACGCCGCGCGAGCTACAGTATGTCGGCGACGTGCGCGCGCTGTTCGACTTTTACTATCCCGGCGTACTCCCGGGCAATGTGATTTCGGTGCCGAGCACGCCGCTGACTGCGGCCCAGGTGCAGGCCCTGGTGGTCGGAGCTATCACGCCGACTGCGGCGAATCCGCAGGCGGTGCTGGGGTTGTTCGCGATCGCGAGCACCACGCAGACACCCCTCGCATACGCGCCGATCGGGAGCCTGGGCGATCCGTCGAGCACGGCCTTCCAGTCGCTCGTCGGGTCGCTGATCACAGCGCTGTACTACCAGCTCCTCGGCACACCGGACGTGCTCGATCGTACGCACGGCCACTCACCATTCGACAACCGTCACACAACATACACAATGGGCACGCCGGCGATTCCGGTTCCGCAGCTGGCGCCCGTCATTGCGTCGATGATCGCCGCCTCAAATGTGGGAGTGACGCGCTACGACATAACACCCGATGCCCAGAACTATCTCGAGAAATACTATGTGCCGACGGGCGATCTCAAGATTCCCGTCGTGAGCGTTCACAACTTTTGGGATCCGCTCGTCCCGTTCTTTCACGAGGCGGCCTTCGCCCAGACGACGGCGACCGCTGGCGCTTCGTCCATGCTCCTGCAGCGCGGAGTAGCGAACTATGGCCACTGCAACTTCCCGACGCCGCTGGTGGTGAGCTCATTCCAGACGCTCGCCAACTGGGTAACGACAGGTGTGAAGCCAGCAAGCTGAACACAGCATCAGCTCCTGTACGCAGTTCAAACAATCCCGCGAAACCCGCGGGATTGTTTTTTCCCCCCGGTAACGGCGTAACGGAAGCGATCAGAGGATTGTGCGATGCCGCATCTCGATCATTTCCGAGCCCGCAGCGTGATGAAGACGGTACGAGGCTGCCCCGGTGATACGACGTCGCCGGCGACAAGCTCGGGATACGCACGGTCGAATAAATTGCGCACGCCAAGGTCGGCGTCGAGCGCGCCCAACGTCCACGACACGCTCAAGTACGCCAGTCCATAACCACCCAATACGACGCCGGGCTGATCGAACGGAGAATAACCGCCCACCCAATTCCCGCTGATGCGAACCCGCCACGGCGAAGCGGGCATTGCCAGATCGAGGGCGGCAATGCCCAGATATTTGGACGTGTTATAGACTCGAAGTCCGTCCAGCGCTACTGGCGGCTCCCCACCCTCGCCCGGCCCAGCGACAATGCTTCGATACCGCGCGTCATTGAAGGTCCAATCTCCGGACAGAGTGGCCAGTTTGCGAATTGTGCTGGTTCGCCAGTCCAGTTCGAGACCTTGCCGCCTGCTTGCGCCGCCACTCGTCGATTCGAGCGTCACGGGATTGAATGTCTGCTCGTTGCTCACATCCATCCGAAAGAGCGCAGCCGACGCGCTCGATCCCTTGTAATCCATCTTGATGCCGGTCTCGTACGCCCACGCAGTGATGGGGACGAGTGTGGGATCTCCGATCACGCCGTCGGTCGAGCGAAAGCCGCGAGAGACGTTGCCGTAAAATCCCAGCGGTGGCGCGACGTGCACCAGCGCACCGAACTTTGGCGAGAAGACTCCGTGACTAGAGCTCCCGGCGCTTCCACCGTCCGGGGTGGAACGCGTGTCGAGGAAGTCATACCTCGCCCCGATGTCCAGGCGAAGTCGATCGGTGAGGTTGACATACGATTGCAGGAACGGTGCGGCGAGAAGCTGACGTCCCGTCACCAGCTCCGCGACGGAGTCCCGCACACGGGCCGTGGTGAAATAGTTCTGATAGTGAGAGCGGTCCCATCGCGCCTCGCCGCCGAATGTGATGTCGCCTCTCGGCAACGCCCATGTGATCGCGCTGGTCCCGCCGAACCCGAGACGCGAATCCTCCTCCTCGGTCTGGCTGCCCGTGCCTTCGAAGCGGCCGCCGGCCGGTGGAATGGTGAGAAAGAGTTGCCACCGGCCCTGCGTTGAGTAAGCGGTGGTCCGCCAGAACAAGTTCCCCGTGAGAACACGGAGGCTCACGCGCTCCTGGGCGCGCCGTTTGTAACCGCCGTCACTCGGGTTCGAGACGATGTCGTATTGGCGCGCGTCAAATTCGTCCTGACTGAGAAAACCGGGCGATCTCCAGTTGCCGCCATAGACTTCGGCGCCGCCGTCCACTGTGACGCCAGGAGCGAGATCGTGCACGATTCGCGCGTGACCCTGTCCGACGTTGAACCGTGCATTAGGGCGAAATCCATCCTCTCGCTCGTATCGAGCTCCCAGGACGCCTCCATTCGCGCCATGGTCGAACCCAGTGAGACCCATCACGTCGGCCCGGCCGAATGATCCGCCGCTTGCCGAGAGTTCCGTTCCTCTCATTCGCTCCAGCGTGCGAACATTCACGACGCCTGCGAGCGCAAAATTCCCAAAAAGCGCGCTGGTCGGACCATGGAGCACATCGATGTCCTGAATCCCGCCGGGGAAAAGAACTGCCCAGTCGTTGTAGCCTTCGGAGTGACCGTTCATCGCCTCATTGATCGGCACCCCGTCTACCCACAGAGCTAGATCGGTGGAATGGTCGGAGCTGAATCCCCGCAGCGAGGCGTTCGAGGCGAACCCGGGACCTTGTCCCTGCTGATGCACCTCCACGCCTGACGTTTGACGAAGCAGATCGTACGCACTGATCGCTGGCGTCAGCCGTATGGTTGACGCATCGACGCGGTTCGCATTCAGCGGCTCCGATCTCTCCGCCGGTGTTGCGACAATGGTGACGGCTCTCAACCGCGTGGCGGAATCGACGCGAACCGAATCGCGGCGAGCTGCGCTGGTTGTGTCCTGGGCGCGAGCAATGCCCGGCGCAACCAGCAATAAAAAGATCGCAAGAGCGAATGATGCTCGTACGGACAAAGAATTTAGGAGCACAGGTCCTCCCAATGGACCGTGAAATGGAATTCGGGATGCGCGAGGGTTAGGGACCGGAGCCCGGCTCCGTCGGAATCATCAACCGACGCGAAGGACGCGGACTCAGCCGAGCCGCATTCGCGACTCGACGCTCCAGCTACATCCGATGTTGTGAGCTACGCGGAGTGGGGAGGACCGTTGGCAAACGGTTGGGAATGTGCCCACCGGACATGCGCGATGAGGGATTCGCCGTGGCACTCGAGGGGGGCGCCCGCGGGGGCAGCGGTTTGAAGCCCGGCGGCTCGAGTAACAATTGCGAGCGGGGCACCACAGCAGCATGCATCGATGCAAGCGAAGCCAGCCGGCGCGCGATCCGAATCACCCGTTGAAGCAATTCCGCTCGACTGGTCGGTGCCTCGAGCGTCGTGGTGACCAGCGTGCCCCGACGCGCGTGCCGTTACCCCATGTGTGAGGTGAAAAGAAGCCGCGCCCGGACTGTGTGCGTGGGCGTGCGACGCGAGATGACCGGCCGCACCGTGGGACATATGCGGCCCCGCCAGGCCGGAAAGCGCGGTGGTGAGCCAGATACCCCACGCGCCGACGAGAATTCGAGAGAAAAGTGAGCGCGCCACGCAGGAATAATACAGAGCGCACACTGACTCGCCAACAAGGGACAACGAGTGGTGCCAAGCCCCATGCGCGCTGTGAACTCGGGTCTAGCGCAACACACTCATCCGAGCGACACTACTGCAGCCCACCCTTCTGTCGAACGCTCAACAAACGAGGAGGGGACCCGTGAGGATCAGTCAACTATTTCTTGCCGCGTCGGCCTGCGCAATTTTGGCCTGCGCAACCAAACCGACGCCGATCACCGTCACCGGCGACTCGGGCGATCGCGCATCGCTGGCGGGGAAGTGGACGGGCGAGTACAACAGTCCCGTGACCGGCAGGAGCGGGAGCATCGTCTTCAACCTGTCGCCAGCGGGCGAAGCCGCTAACGGAGATGTGGTGATGGTCCCGCGTGGGTACGGGAAGGCATTGCTGCCCTACAGCGCCTCGACGACCGCGGGGACATCAATCCAGAACCCGGCAGGCGGCTCACAGGTGCTCACGATCAAGCTGGTGCGCGTGAGCGGCGACACCGTCAGCGGAGTTCTCGATGCCTATCGTGATCCTCAGTGCGACTGCGCGGTCGAGACCACGTTCACGGGGCGGGTCAACGGGGATACGATCGACGGAACGTTCGTCACGCGCGGTTCACAAACAGCCGCACCGCAGACAGGAACCTGGCGAGTAAAGCGCACGGCCAGGTAGTGCGCTGGGGGATCGCGATTGGGCTGCTCGCGGCCGCGGCTTGCGCCCGCGGCACCGCACAGAACACAATCGCGATCACCCACGTCTCGGTGATCGACGTCGCCAGCGGGGCCACGCGCCCGGATAACACTGTGCTGGTGACGGGGAATCGAATCACCTACGCCGGTCCCGCGGCGTCGGCAAAGATTCCATCGGGCGCCACAGTGATCGACGGTCGAGGAAAGTTTCTGATCCCCGGCCTCTGGGACATGCACGTGCACGGCTTTGTTTGGGTGCCATCCGAGTTCGCCTGGCCGCTCATGATCGCCAATGGCGTGACCGGCGCGCGCGACATGGGCTGGTACATCGACACCACGCTCCGGTGGAGGTCGGACATCGCCGCCGGTCGCGAGATCGGACCGCGCCTGGTCGCCGGTGCCCGCGTCGACGGAGCAGTCAACAAGGCGAAGTTCGTCGCCCACGTCGTCACCGAAGAAGACGGGGTCAGGGCTGTAGATACTCTCTCGCGAAGGAAGGACGGCTCTCGTCGCGCCGACTTCATCAAGACTTATTCGTGGATTCCACGAGCCGCCTACTTCGGAATTGCGCGCGAGGCTAAGAAGCTTGGGGAGCCGTTCGCGGGACACGTTCCGTACTCGATGAGCGTGATCGAAGCTTCGGATGCGGGAGAGCGGAGCATCGAGCACGAGGATGACCTGATGCGCGCCTGCACGTCCCGCGACAGCCTTTTGCGCTTGCGATTCGGCGACACGACCTCCGCCGAGTCCGATCAGCTCGACATGATCAGGGCTCAGGCGCGCCTCATCAGAACATCCTACGATCCGGTCCGCTGCAAGTCAGTCATCGCGACGCTTGCAAGAAACCACACATGGGTCACTCCTACGCTTGTCGTTTATCAGCCGTACGCGCACGCGTTCGACAGCGCGAGCACACATCCTGAATGGTCGAAATACGTTCCCGGGCTGGTGCAGGGAGGATGGCTGCACAAATCGGCGCGCCTCAAGCCGGCCGATTCGATGGTCGTCCGGAGCTATTTCAGCTTCGATCGCACGCGCGAATTGAAGGATGCGGGCGTGAAGCTGCTGGCAGGCACCGACATGCCACAGGCCTTCGTCTATCCCGGGTTCAGCCTCCACGAGGAGCTCGAGCTGCTGGTGAGATCCGGGCTCACTCCCCTGGAAGCGCTTCGCGCCGCGACCTGGAATCCAGCGGAATTCCTCGGCGCCCTCGATTCGCTCGGAACCGTCACTCAGGGCAAGGTCGCGGATCTCGTCCTGCTCGATGCGGACCCTCTCATTGACATCCGCAATACGCGCCGCATCTCGGCCGTGATTGCGAACGGCCGTCTCTTCGATCGAGCGGCGCGCGCGCGGCTGCTGAAAGGCGTCGAGACAGCGCTAAAGCATTGACCGGGCGGGGATGCCGGTCAGTTCTTGCCGGTGGCGCCAACGCTACTTACGCCGGGTGGGGCGCTCCTCCGCAGATACTCGTAGAGAGCCGCGCTCAGCGCCGCGACGAAGACCCCGACGGCCCAGCCGCCGAGAACGTCCGTGGTCCAGTGGACATCGAGATACAGCCGAGTGAGTCCGACGACAAGTGGGACGCCGGCACCAATTGCAATTGCCGTTCTCCACGAGATCATGCCCTCGCGCGCCATTACGTAGCACAGGGTGATGACAACCGCCGCCGAAGTCGTGGCGTGTCCGCTCGGGAAAGAGTAGTTCTTTTCGTTGAGGAGTGCGGCTCCCGCGGGTCTCACGCGACCGAACACGACTTTGACGACGCCGGAGAGCAGACCCCCGACCGCGGGTGCGGCAATCACTACGCCGGCCTTGCTGCGCCCTTGCCGCCCGTAGAACCAAACGCCTGCCGCAGCCGCCAGGAGCACCATCACAGTTGGAGAACCAATCCACGTCAACGCGTACGCGATCTTGTAAACGACGGGATTCTGGTGCGAGAGCATCCACGCGCGCACGGTGTTGTCCAGGGCGGTCGTCGATTTCGCAGCGACGTCTTCGCCCAGGTCGGCGAAGACGCTGATCGCGATCGCGGACACCACCGCGATCAATGTCCAGAACGTGATCAGCTTTCCGAACCAGTCGCGTACGCGGTGGGTCGTGGCAGGCGTGCGCGGGGGAGTCGACATCAACTTGCTGAAAGCTCCATCGCTACGCGGCGGCGGCGTCGACGGGCCTCAACGTCCTTTCCATTCGCTGCCTGGCTCGCGAGCGCAGCCTGTTCCTGTTCCTGCGAGCGCCGCTCAGCGACAACGCGCAGAGACCCCAGCTCCAGGCGATCCATGAGAGACGGTCCGGAAAGTTCATCGTCCGCACCATCACTGTCGCGATCATGATTCCCC
>Ga0193707_1000750_pt1 | contig 11485 bp, 9 predicted proteins | sample U3c2metaG_FD_143043 | JGI IMG/M metagenome (GOLD analysis project Ga0193707, IMG submission 143043) | Soil microbial communities from a riparian zone of the East river system, Colorado, United States - U3c2 | ecosystem: Environmental > Terrestrial > Soil > Riparian zone | place: USA: East River...
GGCGAGGTCAGGTCCACCGTGAGCGCGCGAGCAGCGCTGCGGCCGCGGCGACTCCGGCGGTCGACGTGCGGAGGACCGTGTCGCCGAGCCGGATCGGGTCGACCGCGAAGGCCGTCAGCTCGGCCGGCGAGATCCCGCCTTCGGGGCCGATCACGATCACGATGTCGCCGTCATCGGGTACGTCGAGCGACGCAAACGGGACCATGGCTGCTTCATGCAACACGACGGGCAACGCAGCACCAGCGAGCACCTTCGCGACGTCAGCAGTACCGGCGATCGGCGCAACCTCGGCAAACCAGGCCCGCCGCGACTGCTTGCTCGCCTCGAACGCCCACGCCTGCCACTTGGCGAGCGTCTTCGCGGCACGCTCCGGACCGGCGCGGAACTGGCTCCGCTCCGCGTTCCACGGCACGATCACATCCGCGCCGACCTCGGTCAGCATCTCCACCGCAAGCTCAGCCCGCTCCCCCTTGGGCAGAGCCTGTACGACGATCAGCCGCGGCGAGGCGGCCCGCACACTTCCGCGCACATCGACCGCGACAGTCACTCCGGACTTCGATGCCGCGGTCACGGGTCCTTCCACCCAGGCGCCACGCCCGTCGGTCAACCGGATCCGCTCGCCGGGACCGATCCGTCGCACGACGGCCGCATGCCGGCCTTCACTTCCCTCGAGGACGAGCTCGTCGCCGTCCACCGTCTCGGCAAAGAAGACCGCGACTCCCACCTAACTCTCCTCCCCGTCCGAGGCCACCCACCCGCCACCGAAGCCGCCGTGCCCGTCGCCCGCAGCACGCCCAGTGCGAGGAGTGTGCCATCCACTGTGACCACCTGGTCGCCAGTGAGCGCTCTCCTGCGACACGGTTGTCACACTCGGCATCGGGGGGGGGGGGGGGGGGGGTGCATTTAGTGGGGGCCGAAGGCGTCGCGGAGGCGGCCGAAGACGCCCTTGTGGGTGGCTTGGACGTGACCCTGCGGACGCTCCTCGCCACGAGACTCGGCGAGCTGCCGGAGCAGGTCGGACTGGGAGTCGTCGAGCTTGGTCGGGGTCTCGACGATCACCTGGATGATCAGGTTGCCGCGCCCCGCGTGCCGCAACCGCGGGACCCCGCGGGCCGTGAGGGTCTGCGTCGTCCCGGACTGTGTGCCGGGCCGGATCTCGAGCGGGGTCGTCTCCCCCTCGAGCGTCGGCAGGTCGATCGTGGTGCCGAGCGCCGCCGCGGTCATCGGCAGGGTGACCGTGCAGTGCAGGTCGTCGCCGCTGCGGGTGAAGATGTCGTGCGGTTCGACCTCGATCTCGACGTACAGGTCGCCGGCCGGACCGCCGCCGGGGCCGACCTCGCCCTGGCCGGACAGCTGCACCCGGGTGCCGCTGTCGACGCCGCCAGGGATCTTCACGGTGACGGTACGACGAGACCGGACCCGGCCGTCACCGGAGCACTCGACGCACGGGCTCGGGATGGTGGTGCCGAAGCCTCGGCAGTTCGGGCATGGCCGCATGGTCCGGACCTCACCGAGGAACGACCGCTGCGTGTGGGTGACCTCGCCCCGGCCGTGGCAGATCTCGCAGGTGACCGGCTCGGACCCGGCCGCCGCGCCGGAGCCCGAACAGGTCGGGCACAGTACGGCGGTGTCGACCTTGAGCTCCCGGGTCGTCCCGAACGCGGCCTCGGCCAGGTCGATCCGCAGCGGGATCAGCGCGTCCTGACCACGCCGGGTCCGCGGCCGCGGCCCGCGGGTCGCCCCGCCGGTCTGGCCGAAGAAGGCGTCCATGATGTCGGTGAAGGTGAAGGCCTGGCCGAATCCGGCACCGCCCGCTCCCGCGCCCGCACCGGTCGCGAACGGGTCACCGCCGAGATCGTGCATCTGCCGCTTCTGCGGATCGCTCAGCACCTGGAACGCGCGGCCGATCTGCTGGAACTTGTGGTGCGCGTCCTCGGAGTCGTTCACGTCCGGGTGGTACTGGCGCGCCAGCTTGCGGTACGCCTTCTTGATCTCGTCCGGTGTCGCGTCACGGCTGACGCCTAGGACGGCGTAGTAATCGGTGCTCATACTCCAGACCAGGGGGTTGATGTTGTCATGAGTCGGCCAGGAGCTGGCTGACGTAGCGGGCGACGGCGCGGACCGCGCCCATCGTGCTCGGATAGTCCATGTGGGTCGGGCCGACGATGCCGAGCGTGGCCAGCGCCTCCGACTTGGACCCGTACCCGGTCGCGACCACCGAGGTGGTGGCCAGTTCCTCGTACGGGTTCTCGTGCCCGATGCGGACCGTCAGGGTCTGCGGGTTGGTCGCCTCGCCGAGCAGCTTGAGCAGGATGACGTGCTCCTCCAGCGCCTCGAGCACTGGCTTCACGTTCCGCTCGAAGTCGTCGCCGTACCGGGTCAGGTTGGCCGCGCCGCCGACCGCGATCCGCTGCTCGCCGACCTCGTCGGTGAACGCCTCGAGCAGCGTGGTCACGATGGCCGCCACCAACTGGCGGTCGCGCGGGTCGAACGTCTCGGTGACCTGGGCCAACGACGTGGTCGCTTCGGTCAACCGCTGACCGGCGAGCACCGTGTTCAGCCGCGACCGCAGGTCGGCGATCAGGTGCTCGTCGACATCATGCGGCTGCTCGACGATCCGCTGCTCGACCCGGCCGGTGCTGGTGATCAGGACGAGCAGCAGCCGGCGCGGGGTCATCGTGACGACCTCGATGTGCCGGACGCTCGACCGGTTGAGCGACGGATACTGCACGATCGCGACCTGGCGGGTGATCTGCGCGAGCAGCCGGACGGTCCGCCGGACGACGTCGTCCAGATCGACCGCGCCGGCCAGGAAGGAGGTGATCGCCTTCTTCTCCGCCGTGGACAGCGTCTTGACCGTGCTCAGCTTGTCCACGAACAGCCGGTAGCCCGCGTCGGTCGGGATCCGGCCGGCGCTGGTGTGTGGCTGGGTGATGTACCCCTCCTCCTCCAGCGCGGCCATGTCGTTGCGCACAGTCGCCGGCGACACCCCGAGGTTGTGCCGATCGACGAGTGTTTTGGAGCCGACAGGCTCATGGGTCGCCACGTAGTCCTCGACGATGGCGCGGAGAACATCCAGCTTGCGATCGTCCAGCACGCGCACCACCCTCTCTCACCGTCGACCCTTGGCACTCCAGCGCTCGGAGTGCCAGTCTACCGAGCCGTAGTAGCTCGCATCGACGCGTTACGGCGTGGGACGCCTCTCACGCGGTCTCGGGCGACGCCCCCAACGGTACGGCCGCCGGGCGGTCGACCGTGCTCGCCACGTCCACCGGCTGGTCCTGAACGGCCGCTTCGAGGAGTGACTCGAGTACGTCGAGCACGTGGTAGGCCAGTGCGCCGTCAGCCCGGTGCGGTTCACCGTTGCGGAGCGCCCGAGCCATGTCCGCGACCCCGACTCCCCGGCCGGCTCCGGCGTACCCACCGGCCACCGGGGCCTCGGTCCAGTCACGGTTCGTGGCCGAGGCGATCTCCACCGTGCCGTCGAAGCCATTCGGGTCCGGCACCGACAGACTGCCCTCGGTGCCGTGCACCTCGATCCGCGGCAGTCGTGCGGCCCAGATGTCGAAGGACATCAGCACAGTGGTCAGCGCACCTGACTCATGCTCCAGTACGCCGGTCACATGCGTCGGCACCTGGACTGGGAAGGTCTCACCGGCCCGCGGACCGGTGTGGATCTTCCGCTCCTCCTTCGACCGCCCTGCCCGCGCGGTGACCCGTCGTACCGGACCGAGCAGGGTGACCAGGCTGGTGACGTAGTACGGACCCATGTCGAGGACCGGACCGCCGCCGGGCTGGTAGTAGAACTCCGGAGCCGGGTGCCACAGCTCGTGCCCCGGCGTGACGAACGACGCGGTCGCAGCATGCGGTACGCCGATGTCGCCTCGGTCGATGACCGCCCGCGCGGTCTGGGGGCCGGTGCCGAGCACAGTGTCGGGTGCGCAACCGACCCGCAGATTGTTGGCGGCGGCGTACTTCAGCAGCGGCTCTGCCTCGGCACGGTCCACGGCCAGCGGCTTCTCGCCGTACACATGCTTGCCGGCTTCCATCGCGGCCTGGTGCACCGGCCCGTGGGCAGCGGGAATGGTCAGGTTAAGCACGATGTCGACGTCGTCCGCGGCGTACAACTCCTGCGGGGACAGGGCGCGGATGCTCGGGTGCTGGTCGGCGACCGCCTGGGCGCGGCTGACGTCGAGGTCGGCGACCGCAACCACGTCGACGCCGGGGAGCTTGGCCAGGTGGTCCAGATACGTGCCGGAGATGACTCCGGTGCCGACGATGCCGATGCCGGTCACTTGCTCGCCCACAGCAGCCCCCGCTCGATGATCGTGCGCACCTCGGGCACCTCGAGGTCGTCCAGCTTGTGGCCGACGGTGCAGACGAAGACCTTGCCCTCACCCCAGGTCCGGGTCCAGACGGCCGGCATCACCGCGCCTTCGATCCACGGATAGTCCGGGTGCGAGGCGAACGTGGTGGTCGCGAGCACTGTGTCCGTCGGGTCGTAGTGGACGTAGTACTGCTCGGTGTGGACGTCGAAGTGCGTGATGCCCTCGACGATGGGGTGCTCGGCGACCACGTCGACGCGGTAGTCGGTGAACCCGTGCGGGTGCGAGATGAACTGCCCGCCGACGATGAAGTTGTAGTCCGCGCTGTTCCGGAACGAGTCCGCGATGCCGCCGTGCCAGCCGGCCAGGCCGGTGCCGTTGCGGATCGCCGCGTCCAGGCCCTTGACGTGCTCGGCGGGGATCTCGCTCATGGTGACGCACTGCAGCACCAGGTCGGCGCCGTCGAGGTCCAGGTAGCCCTCGGTCGTGTCGGAGACGGTGACCTCGTAGCCGTTCTCCTTGAGGTACGGGATGAACAGGTCGGTCGCCTCGACCGGGGAATGGCCTTCCCAGCCACCCCGGACCACCAGTGCACGTCGTGTCGTCAAGACATCCACCCTTCGAAAGTTTTCGGAACCGAGACGGAAAGATTGCGAGCCGCCACCGTGACAGTAAGCCCGTCCCGACCGGCCTTCAAGCGTGATTCCGTTCCCTGGATAAGGCTTCCCAGGCCTCAAGGTCGTGGATATGGGCTGGAAGCGAACGCCGGCGACAACGTCGGCCTGATCCTGCGAGGCCTCCAGCGGGACCAGGTGCTCAAGGGCGATGTGCTCAGCAAGTAGGGTCGATTCCATGAGCATGTGGGTCGAGGTTGGGGATCGGTGCTGGGTCCGGCGGTACGACGAATGGGACCTGAACGTCGGCCTGGTCGCCGGGACCGGCAGAGCGCTGCTGATCGACACCCGGGCCACCACCGAGCAGGCCGAGGAGCTCCGGGAGCACATCCGCGACGTGACCGACGTACCCGTCCGGTGGGTCGTCAACACGCACGCACACTTCGACCACGTCGTCGGCAACAGCGTGTTCGATGACGCCGAGGTCATCGCGCACGAGAACACCGCCGCGGCCGCGAAGCTGACGGCAACCACGTTTTCGGTGGCGAAGGTGATCGACCTCGGCGACCGCCGGGCGGAGCTCCTGCATCTGGGCAACGCGCACACCGACGGCGACGTGGTGGTCGTCGTACCGGATGTGGACGTGTTCTTCGTCGGCGACCTGGTCGAGGAGTCGGCTCCTCCGTCGTACGGCGACGATTCCTATCCACTCGAATGGCCCGAAACGATCGACCGCGTGATCGGCCTGTTGTCGGACACCGCGAAGGTCGTTCCAGGACATGGCGCCGTTGTGGATGCGGAGTTCGTCCGCACGCAGGCCGGTGATCTGGGGACAGTCGCGAACACCATCTCGGGACTCCATTACGCCGGCACCTCGCTCGAGGACGCGCTCGAGCACACCGACGATTGGCCGTGGCCGCTCGAGAAACTGCAGGACGCGATCAAGCGCGGTTACGAGGCTCTCGGCATCCCACGCCGGCCTACGTTGCCGCTGCTCGGACCCTAGGGCCCGTTAAGTAGTAGTTGTCCGTTGACAGGACGTCACGTCGTCCCGCACCTTGTTGCGAAGCGAACCGTCCTCGACCGGATCGGGTGGTGGGGCCAATGACCACGACTGAGCAGACCGTTCACTCCGACGGGCGGGTCGAACTCTCCGATCCGGACGCGGTCGCGAACAGTCCGTACGGCAACGCCGAACTCGCACCGACCCGGTTGCCCGAGCGGACCTGGACGATGTACAACTACGCCGCCTTGTGGATGGGGATGGCGCACAACATCCCCAGCTATCTGCTCGCCGCCGGCCTGGTGGCGCTCGGGATGAACTGGCTACAGGCGTTCCTGACGATCACCCTGGGGAACCTGATCGTCCTGGTCCCGCTGCTGCTGAACAGCCACGCGGGGGCGAAGTACGGCATCCCGTTCCCGGTCTTCGCGCGCGCCTTCTACGGCGTCCGCGGCGCGAACTTCCCGGCCTTGCTGCGCGCGTTCATCGCGTGTGGCTGGTTCGGCATCCAGACCTGGATCGGCGGGCAGGCGATCTACGTGATCGTCGGCGAGCTGTTCGGCAAGGGCTGGACCGACGCGTCCGCGATCGGCGGCCACCCGTGGACGATGTGGCTCGGCTTCGCGTTCTTCTGGGGGCTCCAGATGGTGCTGATCTGGCGTGGCATCGACGGTCTGCGCCGGTTCGAGAACTGGGCGGCGCCACTGGTCACGGTCGCGTTCCTGGCGCTGATGGTCGCGATCCTGGTGAAGGCCGGCGGCCTCGGCCCGATCCTGTCGCAGCCGTCGAAGCTGGGCTGGGACGCCGACTTCTGGAAGATCTTCGCGCCGTCGCTGATGGGCATGATCGCGTTCTGGGCGACCCTGTCGCTGAACATGCCGGACTTCACCCGGTTCGGGAAGGGACAGCGCCAGCAGATCTGGGGCCAGGTCATCGGCCTGCCGACGACGATGTCGTTCATCGCGCTGGTCTCGATCATCACCACGTCGGGCACCGTGCTGGTCTACGGCTCGGCGATCTGGGACCCGGTCGAGCTGACCCGCCGGTTCGAGAACCCGGTGGTCGTGACGATCGGCCTGATCATGGCGATCCTCGCGACGATGTCGTGCAACGTCGCCGCCAACGTGGTCAGCCCGTCGTACGACTTCGCGAACGCGCTCCCCCGCTGGCTGAACTTCCGCACCGCGGGACTGCTCACCGGCGTGGTCGGCATCGTGATCCAGCCGTGGCGGCTGATCTCGGACCCGTCGATCTACATCTTCGTCTGGCTGTCCTTCTACGGCGGTCTGCTCGCGTCCGTGGCCGGCGTACTGATCGCGGGCTACTGGCTGATCGACCGGACCAACCTGTTCCTCGCCGACCTCTACCAGCCGAACAGCCGCTACTGGTACGCCGCCGGCTGGAACTGGCGAGCCGTGGTAGCCACCCTCCTCGGCTCCCTGCTCGCTGTCGGCGGCGCCTACTCCAACCGCGGCGCCGGCCCCTTCCCCCAAGACGGCCTGATCCCCTTCCTCAAACCCCTCTACGACTACTCCTGGATAGTAGGCCTGGTCGTCGGCTTCCTGGCCTACCTGGCCCTCACCATCACCGCACCCAGCCGGCAGACCAGCGCGACCCACGCCGCCCCCACCTTCTGACACCCAGCAGGGCCGCAGTCGACCCTGGCGCCGCGGGCTGCTGATTCGATTCGGCTCGGGAATGCGGGTGGGGTCGCGGCTCCAGGCTGTGTGAGTGTGCACACGAGCTGGGTATCGGGTTGATGTGGGCGGTTGATTGAGCAACTGCCGGTCATGGCGGGATGTGACTGGGGACGGTTTTACCCCTTGCGGATTCCGGCTGTTGCAGACCAGTTCCGCGACCCCACAGCCTGATCGGTGTGTGGCTGACCGGTCAGGCGCCGGTCGGGACATACGGTGTACCGGTGGCTGATCGGTATGGGAACGATGTGCTCAGTGGGGATTGGCGCAAGCCCAAGAACGGGCGGACCGTCGAGGTCGAGATCGAGAAGGGGATGGTCGTCGAGGAGCCGAGCTCGGGGTTCGTCGGCGCGATCGTGCGCTGGGAGCACGGGGTCGTCGATCTCGAGGACCGGTACGGCAAGATCAAGACCTACCCCCTCGGTCCGGGGTTCTGGCTGGACGGCAAACCGGTCAGCCTGAAGGCGCCGAAGAAGGCCGGCCCGGCGAAGAAGACGCGGACCGCGTCCGGCTCGGTCGCGGTCGACAACGTACGGGCGAAGGTGGCCCGGGCCGGCCGGATCTACGTCGAGGGCCGGCACGACGCCGAACTGGTCGAGCGGGTCTGGGGCGACGACCTCCGGATCGAGGGCGTCGTGGTCGAGTATCTCGAGGGTGTCGACGACCTGCCCGGGATCGTGAACCGGTTCCAGCCCGGTCCCGGCCGCCGGCTCGGCGTGCTCGTGGACCACCTGGTCGAAGGCTCGAAGGAGTCGAAGATCGCGGCCCAGGTCACCGACAAGCATGTGCTGGTGGTCGGACACCCGTTCATCGACATCTGGGAAGCGGTCAAGCCGTCGTCGGTCGGGATCAAGGCCTGGCCGAAGATCCCACACGGTCAGGACTGGAAGAAGGGCGTGCTGAAGGCGTTCGGCTGGCCGGCCACCGACCAGGCCGACGTGGCCGCGGCCTGGAAGCACATCCTGTCGAAGGTGAACAGCTTCGCCGACCTCGACCCGGCGCTGCTCGGCCGGGTCGAGGAGCTCATCGATTTCGTGACTCTCGACTGAGCTCCGGCACCCGGCGCTCGATCCAGGCCTGGATCCGCCGCCGCGCGCGCCGGACGGACCAGGTGACCACGCCGAGCACCGCAGTGGCAGCGAGCACCCCTCCGGCCAGCACCGCGGCGATGATCCGTACGGCGGCGACGTCGACGATCCCGGCGACGACCAGCAGCACCGCTCCCAGCCCAAACGTTGCCAACGGCAACCAGGGCTCGAAGACCAGCGGCCGCTGCGCCGGCGTCAGCTTCGCGCCGCGCACCATCCGCGCCCACAGTGTCTCGCGAGCCGGCTCGGTGAACCAACGCGCGCTGCGCAGGAGCCACGACCCGGGCTGCTGCTTGCGGCCCGCCGCCGCCTTGACCCAGTCGCCGACCTGCGGCCCGAGGCCACCGGAGACGTCGACCATCCGGTCGGCCAGACCCTTGGTGGTCGCCCTGCCCTCGGCCGACTCGTTGAGCTCGTCGCGCATCGTCACCAGTGCGCCCAGGCCGGCGTCGACCGGGAAGTCCTCGGCGAGCCGCTGGATGCGTTCGGCGACGGACCCGATCTTCCAGTCCTCCGCCGCCAGCACCTGCCGCTGCGTCTCGCGGATCCAGTCCGCGTCGGCGCCGAGCATCGCGCCGAGGTGCGCGACACAGTGCAGCCGGCCCATCAGCCAGTCCCAGCGCCGCCAGTCCGCCGCACCGAACGCGCCGAAGTGCCCGACCTGCGACCCGTAGAGGATGCGGTCCTTCAGGTCGTTGGCGATCGAGCCTTCCGGCTGATCGTCGAGCAGCGTCAGCGGGATGTCCGGCCCGAGCCGGAGGAACTGGAACGGCGCACTGCGTTGCTGCGGCGTCCGCGCCGACGTACACCGGGAGACGATCTCGACCTCGAGCGCGGTGTCGATGAGCTCCCACCCGATCGCCGCGACCAGGTCGAGGAACGCGTCGCCCAGCGCACGCTGGATCTGCAACTCCTCGAAGACGTCGTTCAGCCCGATCGCGACCGCTTCCGCCCCACCGGCCGGACGCAGATCGAGGTTGGCCTTCGCCAGCTCGTCATTCAGCGCGTCGCGCACAGCCTGCACCTGCAGCAGGCAGTCGCTTGTCGCTGTCAGCCGCCGCTCGAGCTCGGTCCGCTCGGCTTCCGGCGCGGCGGTGATCCGGTTGCGCAGTGAGCGCAGGATCAGTCGTACGACGCGCTCGGCCGCACCGGTCCCCCACAACCAGCTGGGGTTGCCGTCCACGTCGTCCTGCAACGCGGCCGTCGATCCGTCCGGGCCGGGCACCCACGGATGCTTCGTCGCCAGGATCTCGTCGATATCCGGCTCCGACAGCGCGGTTGCCGCGTCCAGGACGGTCGACTGGTCGTGGTTCGCGATCGTCACCGCTTCCCACACCCCGCCGGCCGCACGACCACGCGAGTACACCGGCTGCAGCGCCGTGGCCGCCGCCTTCAGCCGAGCCCGTTCATCTGGTTGCTGCATGCAACGATCGAAGAGCCGCTGGGTGTCGGACCAGGACGCGTCCGCCTCCAGCAGCAACCGCTCGAGCTGCTCGACATCGGACCGGAAGTCCACCTCGCGCGGGAACTGCACGGCTGACAAGGCCGCCACCCGCCAGCTCGGCTCCTTCGCCTCGGGCAGCGCCGTCGACGCACTCCCGATTCCCGAGGACGGTACGACGTACAACACGTAGCGAGTCGCCCGTCCGGCCACCGGTCGTCGCGCGACCACGTCGAGCACCGGCCCGAACGGCGCGTTGTCGAGGATGCCGCCGTCCACCAGCCAGGCACCGGACTCGGCGGTGGTCGGCCGCATCCGCGGTGGGTTCGCGGCCAGCTTCGGCGTCTCCAGCACGGGACCGAAGGCAGCCGGGAACGACGCGGACGCACGAGCCGCCCGGGCCAGTAGCTTGGTGTCCTTCAGCCCGTTCTTGTCCGCGACCCTGAACGTCCGGGTCTTGCCGTCGTACGTCGCCGCGTTCTCACTGGTGAAGGCGTACAGATACCGATGATCGGGTACGACGAAAGCCTGCCCCGCAGCGTCCTTCGCCTCGAACTGCTGCACGCCCAGACCGGACGCGGTGACGAACAGCGTGACGGGCTCCTCCGCCGCGGTCTCGCCCGCGTCGGCGACCCCTTTGAGCAGACTGTCCAGCTCCTGCAGGAAGTACTTGCCGTCGAGCACCGAGGCCGGCTTCTGATCCGACGGCACCAGCTTGCCGACCTCGAGCGACCCGAGTCCGACCCATTTCTGCCGGAGCCAGGGACCGTCGGCGCCACCGGGATCCAGGGTCGAGCCGTTCGAGATCGCGGTCGCCAGCAACGAGCCGTTCAGACCGCCGGCACTCGTCCCCGCGATCACGTCGACCACGACGCGCCGCTCCTCGTTACCGCTGCGGCACAAGTCACGCCAGCGCTTCGCGAGCTGCTCGTCGTACGACTGCGACTTCGGTGCACTGCCCTCGCCGGACGCACGCCGGATCAGATCCAGCTCGTGCGTCACCCCGCCCATCCAGACAGCCAGGCTGACCCCGCCGTTCAGCACCAGCGCAATCCGGATCTCGTGATCGGTCATGCAGCCCCCTTTCACTCAGAGATACCACGGTGGTGACATGCAATGACAGTTGTCGCAGCGCAGCGTGAACAAAAGGTTGTCGCGGTCTGCGCGCAGGGTCATTCTGTTGCTGGGGGTGGTCGACATGCGTGGACTGACAGTCGCGGTCGCGATGGTCGCCGTACTGCTGGTGGGGTGTTCGGACACCTCGAGTGATGGCGGTACGCCGACACCCGCGGTCACCGCGACCTCGGACGACACGAG
>Ga0193707_1000751_pt1 | contig 11478 bp, 11 predicted proteins | sample U3c2metaG_FD_143043 | JGI IMG/M metagenome (GOLD analysis project Ga0193707, IMG submission 143043) | Soil microbial communities from a riparian zone of the East river system, Colorado, United States - U3c2 | ecosystem: Environmental > Terrestrial > Soil > Riparian zone | place: USA: East River...
GCAAAAATGGGACAGCCACCTGCCGGACTATTATCGCGGCGCGCCGGCGCTTGTCCGCGATGAAGACGGGCGTGTGCGTTGCGTCGCGTGCCAGCTTTGCGAGTTCATTTGTCCGCCGCGCGCGATTAAAATTATTCCGGACGAAATCCCCTCTCTCGATCGGTTTGCCAAAGTCGAGAAGTATCCTGAGGCATTCGATATCGACATGATCCGCTGCATCTACTGCGGAATGTGCGAAGAGGTTTGCCCCGAGCAGGCGATTTTTCTACGCAAGGATTACGCCATTACCGGCTACACGCGCGCAGAGATGGTGCATCACAAGGAGAAACTCCTCGAGATCGGTGGAGTCATGCACGGCGTCGTATTGAAATGGAACAAGAAGAAATGAGCAGACGCGAAGCATTGGAGTATTGGAGTTTTGGAGTGTTGGTCGAACCCGTGTGTTCGTCGAGCAGTTTCCCCATCATTCCATCGCTTCACCGCTCCATCACTCCATCACTCCAATAACTCATGTCTGCGTTTCTGTTTTGGATCTTTGCTTTGCTGACATTGATCTTCGGCGCAGCTGTCATCCTCAACCGTAATCCCGTGGCGAGCGCCCTGAGCCTGGTCGTGTCGTTTCTCGGTCTCGCGGCGCTCTTCATGTCGCTAAACGCGTATTTCATAGGGATTATTCAAGTGCTCGTTTATACGGGCGCAGTGATGGTGCTTTTCCTTTTCATCATCATGCTCCTCGATCTTCGCGCCGAAGAAGGTCGGCGAATCAACTGGCTGGCCTCAGCAGGAGGACTCGCTGTCGCGCTAATCTTTTTGGGGCAGATTTTTTCTGTGGTCGGTCACCTTACGATTGCGCACAAGGCTTTTCCGCCACTGCCAGGCTCGACAATCGACGATGTTCGGAATATCGGCGCGGCACTCTTTGGGAATTACAATCTGCCATTTCAAATCGTGGGCGTCCTGGTGCTGGTGGCAACGATTGGCGTCGTGCTTTTGAGCAAACGCCAACCTCGGTAATATGATCACGCTCGGCGATTATCTCATCGTAAGCGGCATTCTCTTTGTAATCGGATTTGCTGGCGTGATGCTGCGCCGCAATCTCATCATCATCCTCATGTCACTGGAGCTGATGCTGAATGCGGCAAACTTGTCGCTCGTCGCTTTTTCCCGGTTCCGCGTCGATTCAACGGGCTTGCCTGACTACGACGTGCAGGTCTTCGTTTTCTTTATCATCACTGTAGCAGCGGCTGAAGTTGCCGTGGGCCTTGCCATCCTCGTCGCTCTCTACCGGGCGCGACAGACAACAGACGTCAAAGATATCAGCAGCCTGAAATTTTAGCGATCCGATGAATTCATTTTTGCCGTGGACTATTCTGCTCGCGCCGCTGATTAGCGCGGTTTTTATCACACTGTTCGCGCTGCGCTGGAAAGCGGTGAGCAGTTTTATCTCGATTGCGGCGGTGCTCGTAAGTTTTGCGTGCAGCTGCTTGATCTTTACCCAGTCCGGTATCGCCGCGGCTGAGCTCACTTGGATCAACATTGGCGGCGCCCTCAAAGTGCCGCTGGGCTTTACGCTGGACCAGCTAAGCAAGACGATGCTTCTCGTCGTTTCCGGTGTCGGAGCAACGATCCATATTTATTCGCTGGGTTACATGCGGGATGACGAAGGCAGATCCCGTTATTTTGCGGCCCTTTCGCTCTTCATGTTCGCAATGTTCGGCATCGTTCTGGCGAACAATTTCGTCATGCTCTTCATCTTTTGGGAATTAGTGGGCTTTACCTCTTACGTTTTGATTGGCCACTGGTTCTTTCGCGATGCCGCCGCAGACGCAGCCAACAAAGCATTTATCACTACTCGCATCGGCGATTTCGGATTCATGATTGGGATCCTGATGGTTTGGATGGCGACCGGCTCCATCGTGTTCGCAGAGATCACGCCACGGATGCCCGACCTGGTAAGTCATCCGACATTTGTCACAATCGCCGCGCTATTGATCTTCTGCGGTGCGGTTGGCAAGTCGGCGCAGTTTCCGTTGCACGTTTGGTTACCTGACGCGATGGAAGGCCCGACGCCAATTTCCGCGCTCATCCACGCTGCGACGATGGTTGCAGCTGGTGTTTACATGCTGGTGCGCGTCGCGTTCGTCATTCAAGCATCGCAGACTGCGCTTTTGGTCGTTGCCTGGATCGGCACCATCACCGCGGCGATGGCGGCGTTAATCGCGACCCAGCAAAACGATATCAAGCGCATTCTGGCTTACTCAACGTTGTCGCAACTTGGTTACATGGTGATGGCTGTCGGTCTCGCCTCGAACGACGCGGCCATGTTCCACCTGTTTACCCATGCCTTTTTCAAAGCGCTACTCTTCCTCGCCGCTGGCTCGATCATCGTGATGCTTCATCACGAGCAGAACATCTGGAAAATGGGAGGACTTTCTCGCAAACTCCCAGTCACGTTCGTCACTTTCGCTATTGGCGCGCTGGCTCTGATAGGCTGTCCACCTTTCAGCGGATTCTTCAGTAAGGACGCAATCCTTGCGCTCGCCTACGAACGTAACATGCCGATTTTCACCTTGGGACTGTTCACTGCGTTTCTAACGGCCTTTTACGTGGTTCGTTTGCTGGTCATCGTCTTCTTCGGTGACACACGCAGCGAAGCCGCACGCCAAAGCAAGGAATCCCCCCTCGTTATGACGGGACCGCTGATCGTGCTCGCGATTTTTGCCGCGGTGGGCGGATTTGGATTTTTCGCGCGAAACTTTCTCGTGCTTCCGATAGAAAAGGAAACAGGTTTCTTTGTTCCTGCGCTTGCATTCGGCGCACTAATCGTGGGAAGCGGGCTGGCGATTGGCATCTACCGCAGCCGAGCGAGCGACCCGATCGATATCGAGGTTCTGCGCCACAAGTTTTATTTCGATGAGCTTTACGCCTGGCTAATCAACTGGACACATGAACTGCTCGCGCGCGTCTCAGCTTTCTTTGATCGATGGATCATCGATACTGGCGCAGTCGATGGCAGCAGCCGCGGAATCTGGGGAATCGGGGCGCTGCTGCGGCTCATTCAGCTCGGGAATCTGCAAGCTTACGTGTTTTTGTTCGGGCTAGGTGTTATCGCCGTCATCTATTTCGCCGTTTTCCGCTGATGGTTCTGTTTATCATTTTCTGCCCAATCATGGCCGCCATTTTGATCATGGCCGGCGCGCCTGCCCGTAAAACCGCGTTAGCCGCATCGATTTTGGCGTTTGCGGCGGCGTTGTTTCTCCTCGTGTCTTTCGACAGCGTCCAACACGATTTTCAGCACGTTACCTCCTTTACGATATCTCCGGAATGGCACCTGAGTTTCACGACAGGTATCGATGGGTTGAGCCTTGTAATGATATTACTCGCCACGATCGTCACGCTGGCCGCCGTTTGGTTTACCGGCACGATCGAGAGATATGAGAATGCGTTCTACGCCTGTCTCTTGTTTGTGTCCGGCGGCGCAATCGGCGCTTTTGCCTCGATCGATTTATTTTTCTTTTACGCGTTTCATGAGCTCGCACTGATTCCCACATTCTTGTTGATCGGAATCTGGGGCAGCGGAAATCGCGTCGCGGCGGCGTGGAAGATCACCATCTACCTGGCAATTGGCAGTTTTATTTTGCTGCTTGGCTTGATCCTGCTGTATCAAAGCTTTCCCGCCTCTACGCGCAGCTTTGATATTCGCGCCCTAACGGCTGCCGCGGGCCTCGGTCAGATCGGGGCGGACGCGCAGCGCCATGTTTACCTGCTGTTGCTTATTGGTTTTGGAATTCTTATCTCACTTTTTCCATTCCACACTTGGGCCCCGGAAGCGTATGCCTCGGCCCCAGCGCCAGCGGCGATGCTGCACGCAGGTGTGTTAAAAAAATTTGGCTTGTACGGTCTGTTGCGTCTGGCTCTTCCTTTATTACCCGAAGGATCGCGTCATTGGGCTGGTCTGCTTGTGGTCCTATTGCTCGGCAACATCATCTATGTTGGGCTCGTCACGATCGCACAGAAACGCCTCGATTGGATGCTTGGTTACTCGAGCGTGATGCACATGGGTTATATCTTCCTCGGCGTTGCCAGCGCCACGATCCTCTCCACGACAGGTGCCGTTGTGTTGATGTTTGCTCATGGCCTTTCCATTGCGCTGCTTTTCGCGCTTGCTGGAGAATTGCGAAAGCGCACCGACACGTTGGTTTTTGATGAACTGGGCGGCCTTGCCAAAGTGATGCCGTTTGCCAGCCTCGCTTTTGGCTTCGGGGTATTTGCTGCGATCGGCTTGCCTGGTCTCGCGAACTTTGCCGGGGAAATCATGATCTTTTTCGGTGCGTTCAAGAATGGCTGGGAGATGGATCGCTTTCACATCTTCCAAATCGCGACGCTGCTTGCGCTTTGGGGAGTGGTCATCTCCACGGTTTATATGCTGCGCGCCTATCGCAAGACATTCATGGGTGCTCTGAACGACCGGTGGAAAGAGATTGTCGATCTTCGATTCAGTCTCCGGCTTCCAATCGTGGTCCTGATTGGAGCGCTCCTTTGCTACGGATTCTTCCCGCAATTTCTCGTGCAAACGGTCACGCCTGTCCTTCGCACTTATCTGACGGAGCAACATCGCCCGAGCGCCTCGACCCAGCGGGGCGGCTACAACTTTCAGCAGATCGCCTGGAAATGACCATGATCACGGCGCCAGAACTTGAGATCGCTGTGCTGGTGCTGGGGATGGCGATCCTGTTAGTAGAAGCGTTTGCCACGAAAATTGATAAACGGGTCCTGGCATTCGTGGGAATTGCTGGTCTCACGCTGGTTCTCGTGGCGAGCTTCTTCGTAGCCCCCGGTTCATCGACCAGTCAAGCAACCGGCTTCTGGAGCTTCTATACCGCAGATCGCCTGTCGATTTTCTTCAAGCGATTCTCGTTGGTTACCACAATCTTCGTGCTGATCCTGATGACCGACTACGCACCGGTACTCCGCAGTTCGTTTCCTGGTGCTACACTGCAGGCAGGTCTTGGCGAATTTTTCGCACTGCCCATTTTCACATGCGTTGGGCTGATGTACCTCGTGTCAGCAATCGATTTCGTCTTCATCTTTGTTTCGCTGGAGCTGGTGACGATTTCCTTTTATGTCCTGGTCAGTTTCACCCGGCGCAATCCGATCACTCTGGAAGCGGGAACGAAATATCTCGTACTGAGCGCCCTTTCGACGGCGTTTCTCGTGTATGGGATAGCGTGGATTTTTGGAGTGACCGGCCAGACAAATCTACAACGAATCGCAGATGCGCTGGCAAATCCAGCGACAGACAGCAACGCAGCGCTGTTCGGCATGGTGCTTATCCTGGTGGCGCTCGGTTTCAAGATCGCAGCAGTACCTTTTCAGATCTGGGTGCCGGATGTTTACCAAGGCGCACCGACACCGGTAACTGCGTATCTTTCTGTCGGTTCGAAGGCGGCGGGATTCGTCGTGCTGCTCCGCGTGTTGCAGCCATTCCTGGCGCTGCCTCAAACGCAGCGCTTGATTGTCGTGATCGCGCTATTGACTTTGATCTATGGAAATCTCGCGGCTCTACCGCAGGCGAATCTGAAACGATTGCTTGCTTACTCAAGTATCGCGCATGCCGGCTATCTGCTGATCGGCGTAGCGTGTTTCGACGCCTCAGCCATAGGCTTTTACCTTGTCGCCTACCTGCTCATGACGCTGCTTAGCTTTGCAGTTTTGATAATTGTGGCTCAGCAAACCGGCGAGCAAATTGACGATTTTGACGGATTGGCAAAGCGTTCGCCCTTTCTCGCTTTCGCAATGTTGATAGGAATGATCTCGCTAGCCGGGGTCCCGTTCACGGCAGGATTTCTGGGAAAGTTTTTCATCTTTTATGCCGCAATTTTGCAGCACCAGACGGCGCTCGTCGTCACCGGGGTGATCACCGTTGGATGCGGATTCTATTATTACCTTAAAGTCATTCGCGCAATGTATTGGCAATCCTCTGCCAGGGTCGACAAGATCCCTGTGAACGGACTGTCACGTCTGGCGATCAGCGCGTTGATTATTGCCACGATTTGGCTGGGCGTTTATCCCCAACCAATTTTGGATGCGTTAAAAAGATGAACGGTTGAAGCGTTGAAGCGGCTCCACTTTAACCGTTAAACGGTTCAACGAGTCACTCGCCTTCGCCGCGGCAGGCGCGAGCGGCGCTCAGTCGCTCAGTTCGACGTTCCAGTACGCAAGATCGACGAAGTGTTTCCAGAGGTCGTGCTGCGGGGCGGAAAATGTGACATGGACGAACGGCCGCCACTTCGGCCGCTTCGGTTTGCGAATCAGGCTCATGTGCGCTTCGCGCGGGAGCCGGTTGCCTTTGCGCGTATTGCAGCTGATGCAGGAACAAACCACGTTCTCCCACGTGGTGGTACCTCCCCGATCACGCGGGACGACGTGATCCAGATTGAGTTCGCTGCGATCGAAAATCTCGCCGCAGTACTGGCAGGTGTTCTTGTCGCGCTCGAACACGTTGTGGCGAGTAAATTTCACTTCCTTCTTCGGAAGCCGATCGAACACCAGAAGCACAATCACCCGCGGTATACGAATCTTGAACGAAATCGTCGTGACGACTTCGTGATCCGGAGCGTTTGCCGACAAGTCGCGCCAGCTTTCGAAATCGTGCGTCATGAAATTGTTCGCATCGTCGGATGAAACAATTTGGGCATGTCCCGCGTACACCAGCGCGAAGGCGCGACGCGCCGAGCAGATGTTCACCGCCTGCCACAGGCGGTTAAGCACCAAGACCTGACTGTTTAGCACAGTATGCACATCTCTACGGGAGCTGCATTTTGCGGACTTCCACGTAAATTCGCGCGACGGTAACATTCGGGTTTTTCGCTGTCAACGGGAGCGGCATCAGCAAAGCGCGCGATCTTCGAAGCTGACTGCAAGCGCAAATTCATTGGAAATTGAGATTGATGTGGCTCATACGACGTGTTTCCGCAAAATCAGCTTGTCGATTTTGCATCTGCTCATAACGTCGAGAGCATGGCAGGCCAAGGTTCAGCCGGCAATGTTATCGCCGCGCTTTGCAGTTTCTTTATTCCCGGCCTCGGGCAATTGCTTCAGGGCCGGTTGCTGATGGCGATCGTCCAGTTTTGTCTGGCGGCGATTCTTTGGTTTTTCTTGCTGGGATGGATCATTCATCTCTGGTCCATCCTCGACGCTGCACTTTTTAAGCCGCACTAATAGGTCAACCACCAATTAATGCCCACTTGGTTAGGGTTCTTTGTTCGCGGTTAAATGAAAGCGCAATTCCCAGACGAGCACACCACGTCCGGCGAATTCCAGCGGCAGCCCGACGCCTTTCGCGAATGGCTCTCTAACGACGGATCTACCGCCTACCCCGCTGCGGCAGATCGGTATCATCTTTATGTTTCGCTGGCCTGTCCGTGGGCTAGCCGCACGGTGATTTTCCGGAAATTAAAAGGACTCGAGGAAGCGATAAATATGACCGTTGTCGATCCAATTCGCGACGAGGAGGGCTGGGCGTTTCGCGATCCAAGCGGCAAAATTCCGCCCGGTGCACCGTTTGAATCCACTGATTCGATCAACGGTTTCCAATTTCTACGCGAGGCGTACAAGGCAACCAATCCAGATTACAGCGAGCGCGTCACTGTGCCGGTGCTCTGGGACAAACAAACAAAGAAGATTGTGAACAATTGCGAGGACGATATCTGCCGCATGTTCAACGATCGGCTCAATGATTTTGCCCAGAATAAAGATGTCGATTTTTTCCCGAAAGAGATCGAAGCCGAGCACGCGAAGTTCTCTAGTTTTCTACACGACAACGTGAACAACGGTGTTTACAGAGCCGGTTTCGCCACGCGCCAGCGGCCATACGAGATTGCCTGCCGAAAATTATTTGAAGCGCTCGATCAACTGGAAGAGCGCTTAACCAAAAGTCGATATCTGTTCGGTAATCGCATTGTCGAAGCGGACTGGCGACTTTTTTGCACGCTGATCCGGTTCGACGTGGTTTATCACGGCCATTTTAAGTGCAATCTGCGACGCATTATCGACTACCCGAATCTTCAGGGTTACCTACTGGATTTATATCAGCAGCCAGGCATCGCCGAGACCGTCAATTTCGACCACATCAAGCGCCACTACTACATGACTCACACTCAAATCAATCCGACTCGCATCGTTCCAATCGGCCCCGTGCTGGATCTGGGGAAACCGCATAATCGCGAGCGAGTGAGTTAGGAAATTCGGGTCGCTGCTTGGCGCACACCATGCCTTGCTCTCCAAAAGGCTTCGATTTGTTCCAGCGTGCGTCCCTTCGTTTCTGGAACAAAATAATAAGCGAAGAGCCACGACGCCACCGAGGCAAACGCATAGAGCAGGAATGTTGAACTCGCACCGAATTTCTCGACCAATGTCAGAAACGTGAGCGATACGATCAGGTTCGAAGCCCAGTTGAACGTGGCCGCTGTGCCTTCAGCGAGCCCGCGAATTTTTAGCGGATAAATCTCGGCGATCAAGAGCCAGAAGATCGGTCCGAGACTGATCGCAAATGAAGCGACATAACCCATCAGGCAAATCACAGCGATCCACGCGAGCTGTCCCGACGGATTTGAGATGCGGAAACTCAAGCCGAGCACGCCAAGCGTGATGATCATCCCGGCGATGCCAACGAGTAACAGCGGCCGGCGACCGGCGCGATCAACTAAAAACATCGCGAGGATTGTCATCGCAACATTTACAACGCCAACGCCCACGGTCGCGAGAATTGCGCCGGAAGCGGAATTGAATCCGGCAGACTGAAGAATTTTCGGCGCATAATAAATCACCGTGTTGATGCCGGTGATTTGCTGGAAGACGGCGAGACCTAGTCCAACGAAAAGAGCTGGTCGAACCTGCCGACGCAGCAAATCGGTCCAGTGTCCGCCCTCAGTTTGTCGCGCCAAGCTCGCCTTGATCTCTTCGATCTCGACGTTGACGTCGGCAAGCTCTCGGATGCGCAAGAGAACCCGATGCGCGACTTCATGGTGCCCACCACGAATGAGCCAGCGCGGAGTTTCCGGCAGAAAAAACATGCCCGTGCCGAAAACTAACGCTGGAGCGACGGCCAAACCAAGCATCCATCTCCAGCCCCCAATGCCGGCCAACGCGTAATCGGTCAGATACGCAACAACGATGCCGATGGTGACGGCGAGTTGAAAAAGCGATACAACCCAGCCACGCGCGTGCGGAGGCGCGACTTCGGACAGATAGACCGGAACGTTTGTTGAGGCGAGCCCAATCGCCAAGCCGAGAACGACGCGGCTAACAATCAGGATTGTAGGCGACGGCGCTACGGCGCTGGCGAGCGCGCCGATGCCGAAGATCGCCGCCGTCACAAGCAGGACTCTTCGTCTGCCGAACAGATCGGCCGCCTTTCCACCGAAGATCGCGCCAATTGTTGCACCCAACAACACTCCACTCACGACGACTTCCTCGGCTGCAGTCGTTAGGCCAAATTCGCGCTTGATAAAAATAAGTGCGCCAGAGATGACACCTGTGTCGTAGCCGAACAGGAGACCACCCAACGCGGCGAATGATGCTGCGACGTAAACGAACCTGGTACCGCGTAGGTGCGCATCGCTCAACGCAACAATCTCCTTGTCAGCCATAGCTGTCGATCTTACTCAGCCATACGACCGCGAGAAGTCTGACAACCGATCTCTGATTTCTCAAAGAAATTGGACGACCCAACAATTCCGGTGTACGGGTTCCCCTGGGGAACGCGAAAATGAGCGAAGATCGAACAAAAGACGCATACAGTTCGGGTAAGAGTTTGCGGATTCTGGTGGTCGAAGACCACGGCGACACACGGCAGGCGTTATCCAATCTGCTCACGCATTTTGGACACGAAATCTCCGTGGCTGATGATGCAGAGAGCGCGCGGAGAATTATCGGCTCAAAAGAGTTCGATGTCGTCCTGGCCGATATCGCTTTGCCAGACGGGAGCGGGTACGATCTGATTGCTGAGGCCAAGCGAAAACGACCCGTCAAGGCCGTGGCCCTGACGGGATTTGGTGCGCCTGACGATATTGAGCGCGGCAAGGAAGCCGGTTTCGACTTTCACCTGACCAAGCCAGTGGACTTCCACGAGCTGCGCGCCGTTCTCGGCCAGATCGCTGCGTAACGCGGGAAATGTCGTATTAAAACCCGGTCACTTCGACATTTTCATCCCGAGTTCTTTGACGAGGAAGGCCCAGCTGTCGGCGGTTTCTTCAATAATCTTCGCTGTCGGCTTGCCGGCGCCGTGACCCGCTCGTCATCTAACGAGACAGAGATAAGCCACGGCGGGGTGTCGGGGCAAACACATCGGACTTGCTTCGCAATGGGGCCGTTGGCCTCATCGATTGGTTAGAAGATTCCTTGCCGCTAGTGGTGCGCATTCCTCGCGGCTAGCATCACGCGCGCGTATTACCGCCTTGTCGAGCCGACGGTGGAGATTGTCCCTTGCCAGGGCAGGGAAAAAGTTCCCGTGTTAGTATCTATTTGTCCGCCGAGGTTGAATGTGCCAGTCGCGTTGGCAAAACGGCCCGTGCCGGCGGTTATAAAGGCGAGTTCGTTGTTGTCGAATACGCCTGGTATTGCTGTCGTGGTCAAGGTCCCGGTGAATGGGCCCGAAATACTGTCGCCGTTGGCCCCTGTAAATACGAAGCTGCCCACATAGGTCAGGTCGCAGACATTGAGGACAAATTCCGCCGTTCCATTGAAGCGGCCCAACTGCATCGCGTGTCCCCCGTTGACGACTTCAATAAGCACGTGGCACTCGTCCACAGGCACAGTCGAAATAATTGTACCCGAAACAATCCCGTTGAACGGGACCTGGTCGCGGGCTGACACGGGAGTGGTTGCCGAGGTAAACACTGCCGCAAAGCAGGCAAGGAACAGCGGGATAAGAAGTCTTGCCGTTGTTTTAAACTGAATGTTTCGATTTTTCATAACATGATTTCCTTTTCTTGTTTTTTGGTTGAGGTTGAATTGTTTAACTGCAATCCAGTTCTGCGCCGGAACCAAGAACCTTCCTCAAGAGACGCTTTCAACAGCGGCCTCGTTTCGGCTGAGTCGGGGCTCCAGTTGAATCTGGAGATCGCGCTAAACGGTGTCTCAGCGAGGATTCAGCTCCTGCGGCTTATTGAAGCCGTGCCGAAGGTAAGTTGAAACGTCGGATCACGTAATCGAGAAGGTTTTTACATGATACGCGGACAGTGTGTCCATTGTACCTTAGTCTACGTCCATTTGAACATTACTGCATAATTGTTTACCAGCGATGGATTGTGTCGCTTTTGATCTCCACACGGCAATGACAATGTGATATAAACGACGCAATGCCGCGATCTTTGTGACAAGGCAGAGGGTATGCCGGAAGTCAGCGACTCTCCGATTCCTTTACAACCGGCACGCCCGCGTCTCGAGAATATAGACGTCTTGCGCGGTCTGGTCATG
>Ga0193707_1000752_pt1 | contig 11474 bp, 20 predicted proteins | sample U3c2metaG_FD_143043 | JGI IMG/M metagenome (GOLD analysis project Ga0193707, IMG submission 143043) | Soil microbial communities from a riparian zone of the East river system, Colorado, United States - U3c2 | ecosystem: Environmental > Terrestrial > Soil > Riparian zone | place: USA: East River...
TGATCTTGTTCAGGCGCGGCCACGCGGAGTCCCCCCGCACGGTCACGCTTCGGACAGGGCGTTGTCGATCTCGTCAAGCGTGTCGGCGACCGTGGCCGACCCCGGCGTGACGCGCGGGGTCCACACCGGCGCGGCCGGCAACCCGTCCAGCAGATAGCGGTGCTTCGGGTCCGGGCTGGACTGCCCCGACGGGCGGTAGCTGTAGCCGCTCAGGCCCCCCTCGTGGTGCGGGCCGTGTCCGTAGGCGTTCACGGGCACGTCGTAGCCGCGCTGGTAGCGGCTCTGGCCTTCGCTGTCGTCCGTGCGTGCGGGGATTGTGTGGCTTGCCTGGGTCGGCGTGTCGTCGAGCACGTAGGCCGGCTCACTGGAGTACAGGCAGTGGTCACACTCGCAGCATTCCGGCATGGTGACCGGCTGTGTCCCTCCCACGTTCAGGTGTGCGGTCGCCAACGCGGCCTCTTTGAACGTGGCCGCCGTGTACACGATCGGCTTGCGGGCCAGGTACCCGGACGTCACCCGCGCATCCGGGTAGCGGCGCAACAGTTCCTCGATCACGTCCCAGTGCGCATGCCAGCACGCCCGCAAACTGTTGCGCCGCATTCCGTGCGGGCCGCTACCGGTGTGGCGCGGGTTACCGATAGCACCCAGACCACCGGCTGTCGAGTCGCACACTCGCAGGGTGAACGTGGCGCGAGGCCCCCGACTGTTCGAGCAGTCCGCGATGGACCGCAGGACCACGTTTCCGTTGTAGCGGCGACGTGAGACGTCGGTGACCACGGTGTCGATGTCGTAGGCGGACACCCCGTAGACCTTCATGGTTGACCCCTCTCGGGTGCGGTCAGGCTTGGCATGGGCGGCTGGCTTGTGGGCAGGGGCGCGGCTAGCGGGGGGGCTTGGGCTCGAACATCCCGAGTTCTGCCCTGTCGAGCGGCAGGGCGTAGTCCAGGCCCTTGACCCGCTCCGCGCGGCTCACCCACGTGAACAGGCTGGGGTCCGCGTCGTCCTTGCACCCGACGGTCTGGGTCTCGGTAAGCACCAGCTCTTCACCGGTCACGCGGTGCCGGTAGAGGTCGGTGCGGTTGTCGCGGGCCAGCGTCAGGGCGTGCTGGTAGTCAGTGATCGGCTCGTCGGTGGGCACGAGCCGGCGCGCGGTGGGCAGGTGCGTGATGTGCTCGCCGTTGGCGACGGTGCGCAGAACCACGTACTCGGTGGGGGCGGGCATCGCGGCAGTGTCTCCTCTCTGGCGAGGCTTCCTCGCCGGTCGCTGGTGGACAAGGCGACACGAGCCACCCCGTGCGGGCGGCTGTGAGCGCCATAGCCGACCTGGACACACGTAGGGCGCGTCATCCCCGGTTGGGGTGGTGACGCGCCCTGTGTGTGCCCTGTGGGCTAGCTGGTGGACTGCGGTAGCCGGATGCCGCCTGGGTAGCCCCAGAAGGCTTGCCCGTGTGAGACGGTGCGGGTGGTGTTGCCGGTGTGTTTGATCGGGTAGTGCGGGCGCTCGCCCTGCTCGGTGACCCGTTCCCCGGTGATCTCGCCGGGCTGCCAGTGCGACCCGTTGAGCCACTCGATCGCGGTGCCCGTGGTGAATGCCTCACGCTCGGCAGGCTTGAACCGCTGACGTACGGCCATGGATGAACCACCCTTTCCGTGGTCGGGTGTGGCGAGGCTTGGACGCGCGACGCGGGGCTACTCGCCCTCGGTGCCGTCCTCGCCCTCGTCGTCGTCGTGGTCGGCTTCCGTGCGGTCGGCGTCCTCACTGAGGTACCCGACCAGCTGGTCAGCCCCGTAGGTGTACACCTCGTCGAGCACGTACCCGACCACGTCCAGCAGCCGCGAGGACGTGGCGTCGGTGCGGTCGGGCATCTCGGACAGGTCGTAGTCCTGTGCGGCTTCCACCCGTGAGAGCTGGGTCAACCGGTCGGCGTCGTAGGTCGCGACGATGTTCGCGTCCGCCATCACCTCCGCCCCGGTCAGGTCCCCACCCTGGTCCCCGTCCGGTTCGAGCGCGGTACGCGTCGCGTCGCGGATCTCCTCCATCATCGGGTCGAAGTGTTCGCCCCCGCACACTCGTAGCTCGGTGATCCGGTTGATCTCGTTGGGGGTGAGCGCGGCCAGCGTCGCCAGTATGTGCGCGGTGCGGTTGAACTCCGGCATGGGCGTGTACTCCCTGTCTCGTGTGAACGTCGGGCTTGCCCCACCCTCTCGGACGGGTGGGGCCGCGATACGCGGGCGGGTGTGGTCAGGCTTGCCGCACCCGCCCGTGGAATCTCTTGCGCGGGTCAGTGCCGGTGGTGGACCGGGATCATGACCTCCCCGTCCTCGTGTCGCCCGTTGGCGTCGCAGGTCCGAGCGACGTCGGCCACGGTGGGCAGGTCCAGGACGTACTCGTTCGAGTCGTGCTCACCCGCGCGCACGTGCATGGACCCGGACTGGAGCAGCGTCACCTCACGCCCGTCGGTCAGCGTCACGTACAGGGCATCGACGGTCATCTCTCCACGGATCGTGAATCCCACGATTGTCCCCTTTCCTTGCCAGCACACGGCTTGTGGTTGTCAGACTGTCTTGTGGGTCACCACTCGCGGCGGTCGTGCACCCGCACCGCGACGATGCGCCCGAGCACCCGCGTCCAGCGGCTGTCGACGCTGGCCGCGAAGTTGCCCCCGTCCATCCACCCGCCGCGCACGTCGGGCAGCCCCGTGGCCGCGTCGCCGGGCAGCAGGTACATGTCCTTGTCGCTGATGAACAGCCACACGGGCGGGGTCTGGCCGTCGGGTTCCCGATGCCGCGCCTCGCGCGGCATCGGCCGCACGTCCGGCTTGGCGCGGCCGTCGTCGGGGTTGCGGTAGTCCACGATCCCGACCACGGTCACCCGGTCGCACCGGCCGGTGATGCCGCCGTTGGTCGGGTCGTTGCCGTCGGTGCGGGTCGGGCGGTAGACGTCCAGCAACAGGCCGCGTCCGGCGCGGCTGTCCTCACCCGGCTTGGTGTCGGTCGGCGTGGTGTCGGTCATGGTCAAGCCCCTTTCCGTGTGCTCACGACGCGCAAGCAGGCCCACACCACGAGCGGGGTGCGTGCCTGCCCACCGTCGAAACCGCACGGCGCGGCGTGATCAGGCTTCCGGCGAGACACCGGTACAGAACGTGCGGTTCTGGTACTCGGTGATCAACAGCGTGACCGGCCAGAAGTGTTCGACGATGCCGCCGGTCACCCGCAGGTAGCCGTCCCGGACGTCGTCGCGCCCGGTGAGGAAGTACCCGCGATCGTCGGTGACGATGTGCCGCGCGGTCCCGTACTGCACCTCGCCGGCCAGCGCGCCTTCCTCGCAGGCGCGGCCGACCCGTGACCCGTCGTGCGCGGCGTTGATGATCGCCGCGAGAGCCAGCACATCCGACTCGGTCAGCGGCCCGTGCGCGGCACGGTCGGGGGTGGTGGTGTCGGGCATGGTGTTCTCCTCGTGACGGGGCTGCCAGGGGGCAGCGGTGCGGGGTGGTCAGGCTTGCCGAGTGTGAGGAGGCTTGGCCGGTCAGGCAGTGCGGCCGTCGGCTGTGCACCCGACCTGCCCGCACCCGCCGCAGTAGTCGTCGTCGTTGATGATCTTGGTCAGGCTGGTCACGTCGACGGTGTGCGCACGGTCGTCGCCTACCATCACGGCGATCACGAAATCGAGGTCGAACACCAGCGACGTGTCCCCAACCGTCCAACACATCTCCGACAGCCGGTGGTCGCATTCCTCGTCCTCGCAGACCACCTGGTCACCCTCGTAATGCTCCATGGTGGCGTAGCTCTTGAGCCAGAACGCCACACCCGGATATCCGTCCACTGTGTACCGGGCGTCAAAGTCGACGCAGTCCGTGCCAATGCGGGTGATGTCGAGCGTGTCGAGGTCGGGCATGTGGTCCTCCTGGTCAGGCTTGGATGTGTGGTCAGGCTTGCCGAGCATGGGAAGGCTTGCCGAGTGCTTGGCGGGTCAGGCAGTGCGACCGACCTGCCCGCACCCGCCGCAGAACTCGGCACGGCACGCGAGCTACCCCGCGTGCCGTCCCCGAATGCGCTAGCTCTAGTCCTCGTCCCACCGTTCGCCCGCGTACGTTGGGTCGAACCATGCCGGAGGGGAGCTGCCCGGAATGTTGTATCCGGGGTAGTCCGCGTTCAGTCGCGCTTCTAGCGCGTCCATCCGCGTGTTGTACACGGCCTGGTGAGCGTCACACCGCTCGCTTACGGTTACCCCGGACCGCGATCGGTACGAGTTCACTCCGCCATTGCAGGAGACGTTGCCGTCGTCCTGCACACATTCGAGCGTCATAGCCCCTTCCTTTCCCCTCGTCTGAACGAACTCGGCGACACGCGGCCGTAGCCGTGCATCACCGGTGACCGGTCACGCCGTTGGTGCCCAGCACACCCCGTGCGATCCGACTGCACTCCGACCAGTAACCGAGTCGGTACGCGTCCACCTGGGTCGCAACGCTTTCCGGTGCCGGGACGTCATCGGGCAGCGCAAGAAAGTTCCGCGCGTTGTCCTTCGTGAGACACTGCCGGATGTTCTGTGCGTCCACCATGCCCGACCCGTAGGCCCCGGCAAGCTCCACATTGAACGCAATGCTGTTGGTGCCCATGTTTCCCGCTTCCTCGTTGAGTGGGGGCACGGCGACACACGGCCGTCGATGCCAGGCATGCGTGTGCCGTCGGTATAGCCAGGCTTGGGTGTGTGGCCACACACGGCCACACACGGTCAGGTCACGTGCAGGTCCATCCAGCCGGACACGGCGTCGCGGTTGTCGCGGTTGGCCAGGTACGTGCCGAGGCAGTCCAGCGCGGCGCGCTCCCACGGCGGCAGGTCCGGGGTGGCGTACTCGCGCCCGCCCAACTGTCTCCACAGCTCGGACGTGTCGCCGTCGGCGTCCGCCGTGACCTCGCCGGTCCACGCGAACAGGCTTCCGGCGGGGTCGCGGTGGCGGAACCACCACGACGCGATAGCGCGGGCGCACCCGTCGCTGATCTCGGCGGTACCGGCTGCCTGCACCGCGCGCACTTCCAGAGCCACGGCCAGGTCGTCGCCACGCAGGGCACCGGGGATGTCGAAACCGGTCATGATCATCATCCTTTCGAGGGGGTGTGGAGCGTGGGGAGGCTTGCCGGGGGACGCGGGGGGCAGCCTGGCGTGCCGTCCCCCGCGCGGCGTGGCGAGGCTTAGCCCCCAGCCCCCCGGTACCCCCATGCGCACGATCTCGCGCGGGTCACCCTGGCGACCCACCACGCGGTGTCGCCGCCCACGATCTCGGCGTAACCTCGCGGCGCGTGATCACCCACAGCGCGAGGTCTTCGGCGTACTCGGCTTCCCCGTCCTCCCCGACCCAGAACAGCAGGGCCAGCATCGCGTCCATGCCGTCGGTCGGCTTGCCCACGGGCACGCCCCAGTCCGCGCCTTCCATGGCCACGCGCCCGTCCACGCTCACCCGGTGCGCGGGGTAGCTGTGCCCGTGTACGTGGCGGCCCACCACCACGTCGCGGCTGATCTCGTCGCCGATTTCCACCCGCACGCGCCCCACGTCCGGCACCCGGAACGTGCGCACGGTCGCGGCGTCCAGCGCGGCTTGCAGGTCGGCGTCACTCACCTGGTTGATCATGTCGTGTCTCCTCGCGGTGTCGGGCTACTTGGCTTGGCCTGGTGGTCACGGCCGGGCGCACACCCTCCACGCTGGCAGGTGTGCGCCCGGCCGAAACCGGAAGGTCACGCGGCTTGCGCGGCGTCCACGGACTTCAGGTGGCGGGTGATCTGCCCCTTGGCCGCCGCGCGGGTCTTGTACGTGGGACCGTCCGCGCCCCACCCGCAGGTGCAGTCGGCCCACCACGCGGTGTCGCCACCCACGATCTCGGTGTAATGCGGCTTGGTCAGCGGCGCCCCGCAGTCGCACTTACCGTCTGGCCACGTGCCGCGCGTGGGCAGCTGCCCGATGTCCCCGCCCGGCACCCCGAAGTGGACCGCGCCGCACTCCGTGCACCGGACCGACCACGTCTCGCGGTACTCCGACCACCCGTCATCCCAGTGCGCCGGGTCGATCACGATACCGAGCCGGTCGAACACGGCATCCACTTCGGGGGCTTCCGTGGCGGAGAACAGCAGCCACGCGGACGCCAGCGGGAATTCCGCGTGGTAGGCGACCTCGATGTCGCCGTCATAGCCGACCTCCCCAGAGAACCGGTTCGCCAGGAACTCCCGCAACGCTTCGTTGATCGCGTCGCGCTGCTCCCTGGTCAAGTCCTCGTCCCGCACGCGGGGCAGCCGCGCCAGCTCGGCGTCCAGCGCCTCACGCGCCTGCCGCGCCAGCGTGGCGACGCGTGCCGTCCGCGCGGCTTTCGCGTCCAGCTTCACGAACCGGGTGCGGTAGGCCGTGGCGCGTGCCGTCCGCGCGGCGCGGGCTTGCTTGCGGGTCTTGGTGGTGGTGTCGCGCATGGCGCACTCCCTTGTTCGTGGTCAGGCTTGCGTGGGGGTGGTCGGTTGGTGGGTGGGTGCGGACACCGGGGGTGGAACCGGTGCCCACACCAGGGCTTGCCTAGTCGAGACCGGGCAGCGTGCCGTGGTCACGCCACTGCCGGAACCCCTCCCGAATCGCCATGCGACTCGGGTTGCGCCGCGTGTATTCCACCCATGCGATCGCCCATCGGGACGGCACCGTGACCGGCGTGACCCCGTTCTCGCGGCACGTGTCGTAGTAGGACCACTCGTAGGCGTTGGCGTTGCAGAAAGCGACGATCTCCTCCCGCGTGTCCGGGTCGGCGTACGCGACCGCGTTCAGCGCGCTAGCCCGTCCCTGTGCTTCCGCGTTCGTGAGATGGATGAGGGTCATGGTTGGTGCTCCGATCCTGTGCGGTGTGGCTTGTAGGTGGTTGGACGTGGTCGGGCTTACGGCTCGTACAGCGCCAGGTTTTCGCGCGCCACTGCCAGCGCATAGCCGCCCCCGGTGCGGAGCTGCTTAGCGTGCGTGAGCGCGTCGCTGTAGGCGTCGACGTCGACGACGATGCGCTCACAGGTGGGCAGGTGGGTGATGTGCGCGCCACCCGGTAGGACCGTGCGCAGGACAACGTAGTGACGCATCGGGTTTGCTCCGTTCGGTTGTTGGATGGCAGGGACCGGCCACGTCCTGTGTGGACGCAACCGGCCCCTGCCTGTCTGTGTGGCGCGGCTAGGCCAGCGCGCCTGCCTGCTGGTATAGGCGTGGGGTCACCGTCGCGAGTAGCGCGCGGGGGGCATCCGCGCATCCGGCTTCACTTACCGCCGCGCCCGACACGTTCGTGCCGTCGGACTCCCGCACCCACACCTGTACGCGGGTGAACCCCCACCCGTCCGACGCGCACACCACGCCCGTCGGTGCGGATTCCGGCGTGATCATGATCGCGAACCGTCGCCCGTGAGGCAGCGGCGTATACAGGTCGCACGGACCCGGTTGCGCGTACCGCGCATCGGTTTCCGGGTACAGCCCGTTCACACCCATGGTGCACGGATTGAAGCACGGGTCATCCTCCGTGCACTTGTCCTCAATGACCGGCCACGCGTCTACCTCCGTGGGCGCGGCCGTGGCGGTCGTGGTGGTCGTGGGGCTTGCCTCGACCGGCAAGACACCCCCGTCGGCCGTAGCCGCCCCGGTGAGCGCGACAGCGGCCACGGCGATCACCAGCGCGGGGACCACCACGGACGGCCGACGCGCCAGCCGCAACAGGTTTTTGATCATGCCACTTCCCTTGCATCCGAACGGTTCCCGACACCAGGACGCACGGACCCGCCACGTTCGCGTGGCTTGCCCGTGCGTCCGACGTGCCTGTACCGGTCAGGCGTTCGCGCTGACCTTGCTCCGCGCGCCCGTGGTCTTGGCCGCACGGGGGGCTGTGCCCGTGGTCTTGCGGGTGCGCTTACGCGGCTGTGCCGCAGTGCCCACCATCCGGTTGAGCGCGTCGCGGTACGGGTCCTTTGCCAGCGCGTAGGCCGGGTTCAGCGCCACCGCGCCACCGTCCACGTGCAGGACACCGCTGGTCAGCTCCGACTCGAACGGCTCACCCACGTGGACCAGCTCGGATCCCGCGAACCGGTTGACAGCCGACGCGACGCCTAGCGCGCCTTCCTGCGACTTGTGGCCAGCGACGGTACGGCCGTTCACGTTCGCCACGATCGGGTACACCATCATGTTGATCACTCCCTACTCTGGGTTTCAGTCGAGCACCGCGCCACACGGGCAAGCCCCCTTGCCTGGCTTGCCCGTGTCCCACGGAATGCGACCGCTACGCCACCTTGCGAACCGTGACCTTGGTTCCGTCCTGCACGTTCACGAACCACGCACACCCGGCCACCTGCGCCATGTGCCGCGCCAACGCGTAGTTATGGACCACCACGCACACGTTCAGGGTCACGACTCCCGTGCGCCGGTCACGCGAGGCAACCAGCATGTTGTTCGGCATCGCGAGTAGATCGATGTTCTGCCGGACGTATTCCATGAGGTCAGTTCCCTTGACCCCCGACACTTCCTGCCCCCGGATGCGGCGCGTACCGATCACCCGATCACGGTCCGCGCGGACCGGCGTCCCGTACCCGCTTTCACGCTGGTAGCCCTGGGTCACCGACAACGCGAAACCCGTGGTGTTCGCCATGCAAGCCAGGCTGGCCAGCCGCTCCGCGCTGATCAACCCATCCGGTCGCACCAGCGCGCCCGGCACCCGCACGACACCGCGTCCTGTCCGCGCTGTAGCGCCAAAGCTCTCACCGCGCTTGACCATGTGCGTCTTGCCACGCGCGGCCTTGCCCACAATCCGCTTGGCCTTCGTGGTGTTCGCACCCGACATGTCGTCCGTGGTGATGACACTCTCAAAGTCAATGTCCATTGTGTCCGTTGCCATGCCCCTACCTCCGTTGTGTTGCGAGACTCCCGCTGTGTCGTACCCGACGGAAAGCGGGCAGGCACCCCGATGCCTGCCCGCAACCGACACCACACGACTCAGATCAACTCGATACCGGCAGCGATCTCCGCGATGCTTGCCGCCCACGACCACGCGTGGTCGCGTCGCTCGCACTCACACATGTCACCCGCGTAACCACGGTGGTTGTCCGTGTCCGTGTCACACACGGTGTCGTTCAGCGCGTAGTCGGTGAGTGCCTCGAACAGCACAGCGGACCACTCAGCGTCCAGGAAGTACGTTCCCGGGAACCGGAACGCGCGGTTACCCACGTCTTCCCGCCTGGCTTCCCGCAACGCGTAGTAGGCCGTGATGGCGTCGGTCCAGTTGGTGCACCCGTACAGCACCGCACCCGCGTCCGTGTTCTCGTGATCGATCATGGACACCAGCACCCGCGTGACTGCCTCGTTCGTGCCGAACGTCATCGCTTCCAGCTCCGGTGCGTCCGGAATGATCATGGTCATTTCGCTGTCTCCCTTAGTCAGGCTCGAATGTCAGTTTTCGGCGTTCAGAATTTCGGACAACTCCAGAAGTTCGACCAGCTTGCGACCCCATGCGGCAGCGTCCGCATCCTTGCCGCATTGCTTGTACGCGATGGCCTTAGCGAGAGCTTTGTTGATTTCGGACCGGTCCATGGTTGTCCCCCAAAGGTCGGGTGGTGAGTGTGGCTACGGCGGCACATTCGATCTGTGTCGCCGTTGGTGACGTGCGCGGGATTCGAACCCGTCTGCTCGTGTCTGGTCACAAGCACACCCGTTGCGCCGTGTAGCGGGTGAGAACCCTTATCGGCTAGACCGGAAACCTAGGCCGCGCGGCCTACTTCCGAGAATCGCCTTACGTGTCCTCTTAGCCGTACAGCTCCCCTAACCGGCGGTTTCCTTATCGGCAAGGCCCGGAGGTATGTCCGGAGAATTGCCTTACGGAGCCATGGTCAAAGGTCTAGATGGGTGAGGCACCAATGCCTTTTCGCACGTCGCCCGGCTCACCTGTCACGTGAACCGGTTGCGCTACGCTGTCAAACCCCTGCCCTACATTCGTCATGATCACGTGCTCACCCTGCGACCACACGCGGCTATGTCGTGCGTGGCGCTAGGGACTGCTGAGACGGACGTACCCGTAACCAGATAGACACGGGTGCCCTCACGTGCAAGCTTTCGAGACAGCACGGTCGTAAACAGCGCAGCTATGAAGTTTTCAAACAACAATGCACAGTGATCCACTGGGACAACGCACAGGTGACAACCGGACGCTTTCGCAATACACCGGACGTGCGTTCTCTCATGCGACGTGCACCTTTATGGGGTGAGGCTTAACCGCGTGCTTAACAGGCTCGTTTGGGCGTACCTGGACATGTCCAAGCCGTTCCCGCCCTTACCCGTTGCCGCCTAGACACCGCTAGCGGAGCACGTGACATAGCCACGTGTTCGCCGTACGCGATGCCCCTTCGTTCAGCCGCAACCGACCGCAGAGAGAGCAGACCACTATGTAGTTCGCCAAGGAACGAGCCCGTTATCCACGGGCGGAAAGTCTGTGAGCCGTTCCCCCCGGTCCGGTCATTCCCGCTTAGTGCGGGTGGCGCTCCCGTTGGGGTGGTCTCCCGGTCCCGGTCTCCCGGTCCCGTGTTCCGCCTGGTCCGTGGTGGCACCGGGTGGAACACGACGAACAGTAGCCCCTTGCAACCGTTCACCCAGAACCGGGCCGTATACCCACCCTGACCAGGGGAAACACCGGCTAGAGCCGTCTCGGGAAAGGATCACCACAAGATCGCGTTTGACCGCCATAACCGCAGGTCAGGGCCATGATCGACCCGATTTCGGGCCTAGATCAACAGCTCGTCAAATCTTTCCTAGTGATGTGGGTCACATGATGTATAACCGCAGGTCAAGGTCGCCAAGACCGCGACACGCCGAACGGCGACACGCCGAACGGCGAACCCCCGACCCACCGTCCATTGAGGACGCGGACCTTGGTCAACAACTCTGACCCCTACCCCCCGAGGGTATCTGCCGATACCCCTAGGGGGTTCTGTCGGCACCCCCCGAGGGTATCGACCAGGTCAGACCGGCCACAAAGGACGGACGGTCCGACCACAAGGGACGCCTACAAAGGACCTAGGACCGGACACAGAGGGCAGAGGGCAGGCCCGTTCCACCACCGTCCACTCCGAGACGGAATCGAATGGACACAATGGACGGACATTACGTACACAGTGGACGGTAGGCACCCCATATGACCTGTGCAAACATCAACGATGTGATGTCAACCCTCCGACTGTCGCGTATGGACTGTCCACTCCGTACCAGCGCCGACCAGCGGGAATGCGGCGCATTCACTAATGCAAACGTAAATTCGGACACGCGCGCCACGGGGGCCACTCAGGGGCTCTGAAAATTTGCGAGTGGAGTCCCGAAAGGTCAAACGGTAGCAATGTGCTACCATGGCGCTATGGTTGAGAGCAGCGAGTCGAGACGCATCGCCGCACGTCGCCGGCGCAACAAGCTGCGGTCCCACTATCACGAGCACCGCGTCAA
>Ga0193707_1000753_pt1 | contig 11458 bp, 10 predicted proteins | sample U3c2metaG_FD_143043 | JGI IMG/M metagenome (GOLD analysis project Ga0193707, IMG submission 143043) | Soil microbial communities from a riparian zone of the East river system, Colorado, United States - U3c2 | ecosystem: Environmental > Terrestrial > Soil > Riparian zone | place: USA: East River...
TCGTGGATCGCGTCGAAAGTCGTTACCAGGTCGAACGCTTCGGCCTCCGCTGTTTTATCGAATTGGCTGAGATCGGCAACGATAAATTCGATATTTCTAAGCTTCTTGTCGGCCGCTTCTTCCCACGCCGACAGAATTGCTTCGCTCGACAGGTCGATCCCGGTGAACCGGCTCTTCGGATAGAGATCGGCCAACCGATTGATAATCCGACCCCGGCCACAGCCGACGTCGAGCATTTGAATTCCAGCGCTGAGTCGTTGCGCCAACTGCGGAACCAACGGCACAATATGCAATTCCAGCGACGACAATACCGACTGCCCGCTATCCTCCGCCATCACGGCGTGAAAGCGTGGAAACTTCGAATAAGGAACGCCGCCGCCTTTTTTGAAACATTCAACAATATTGTCTTCCACGCTTCCCAGCAACGGAATGTATTGGGCAAACACAGCGAGGTTATCCGCGCCAGCGGGTCTCGAAAGAAAAGCCGCATGCTCCGGCGGCAATGAAAACCGCTTCGTCGACGCATCGACATCAACAATTCGGCCGGTAACCATGGCGCCCAGCCACTCGCGCACGTAACGTTCATTCAAGCCCGCTTTCGTCGCGATCTCGGCAGAGGTTGACGGCTCCAAGTCGCGCATGGCATCGAGCAAGCCGGTGCGGTGACCGACCGATATCATCAAGCATAACGCGCCGTCATTCAGTGTGGTTAACAGTCGCTCGGCGAAAGCGCTGGCTTTGGCGGAGTCAAACGTGGCTGTCATTTAACAACCTCCAATTTGATTAGCTTCCGAATACGCGGTCGACTTCTGCTACGACCTGTTCGTGCGCGTGATTTCGGCACACGCGTCCGTGCGCGCCGAGCAAGTGTTTGAACTCCAGTTTCAACAAGCGCTCAAAGTCGGCCCGCAAGGATTGGCCCTTGGGCGTCATCGCCTTGAGCCAGAAAGTTCCGATCAGCATGCGCAGTGAAAAGCCATTGACTCTAATCACCATTTTGGCGGCAGGCGTGCAATAACTCCAGTCCGTCCAATACTGCAGGCTGTCGCAGGTGATTAAACCCCCGCCATGGTTCTCAAGCAAGATGGCGCTCTCCGGAAACTTCGTTGCCTTGAATAGAAATAACTCGGCGGCAGGAATCGGCAATGGCGTCTCATCGCGAAGTACGTGTGTCGGGCGCGGTTCACGGTAACGATCCGATCCGGGTTGACACCAGAATTCCGCGCCGTAGCGATCGACATAATAGCGGTCATCCACCCCATGATAGTAACCGATTCGAAGGACGCGCTTCACCGTGCCGATTTTTTCCAACTGCGATTCCGCCGGCGCCGAGAGCCGCACCGGGTTAATCAGACTAAGCTCGTCGTTACTGCGCACGATCGCCATGTTTCGATTCAAGCGCGTGGCGGGGCCGACGCGCGCGCTGCCGTGGACAAGAAAAATATCAGGGAAAATCTCTTCTATCCGCTCGTGCGGCAAAGCCGGGGAATAATCGGCAGGACGCATCATTGGGCTGCTCATGACTCCGTTACTCCATCAATCTAAACACTTAAAGGTTAGGTCCAAGGTGGAAAATTTCCTTCCGCGGCGAGTTGCCTCATGCGTTCGTCGATCTGGCGCATGTAACTCCGTCTATTTGCCGGTCCAAGATAGCGCTTCGCCGATAAAAACATCGCAGAAAAACGGCACCAACAATGCGTCGCCTTTGGGCAGGGCCTTGCCCAGCCCGTGTAGATACACTGGGATAAACGGCACGGTGGGGTTGCGGGCGGCCGGACCGCATCAACTCTACGGGTGCGCTGCCGGCGCATCGGTCTCGATCAGCTTGGCGAGCGGTAGATATTCTTTAGCGAAGATCTCGATCGCTTGCGCCAAGTCGCTCGCCGTTCGGTCCAGATTCGCCCGCGCGCGGAGGTCGGTGCCGAACTCCAGCTGAATCGCGTCGATGCGGGTGCCGCGATGGCTGCCATAGGTCTGCGTGGTGTAGCCTCCGGTGTAGCGTCGCTCGCGGCCGTCGCCGACACCGGCGGGCGCCACCTTGTAGCCCTTCAACGACATCTGCGCCAGGATACTTTTAGGTCCGCTGACGGCTTCAGCGCCGAACCGCTGCTGGAGCACCGCGACGCTTTTGCCGTTGTTGGTACCGCGAAAGATCGTGTCCGCCACCGCGCCCTGTCCGTGAATGTCGAGCAGCAGTCCGCTACCCCACTGCAGGCGAATCCGCTCTGAGGCTTCGGCGAGCGCCCGGTGGTAAGCATCATAGTAAGGTTTTGCCGCGGCGGAATCGTAGGCCGCCGCTGCAGGCCGATTGGCGTCCACATATTTTCTCTCAAAGTGGGCGAGTACAAGGAATGGCCGGGCGCCGAGTCGATCGCCGACCTTTGAAGCGAGTGTTTCGGCAAGCTCCGCCGTATTGCTATCCCTTTCAGTTATGAACTGCGACACACCGGTGCCGCTCCTGACCGGGACTCCGGGGATTTCTTGTCGGCCGCCGTGCGGCGCCGCAATAATTATCGGCAACATGCCCATCCAGGTGGTGAGTAAATGTGACGCTGCGTTATTCGCCTGTGCACCTGCGAGCGCCGGCAAGATAACCGCTAGCATCAACGACCGCATTCCCGTTCGTGCGCAGACCCGAAGCCCCGCGATTCTCGGTTCCGTCGTCAAATATCGCATTGTGTGCCGTCGTTTCAACGACTTTCACCAAGCGCAATACCGGCGCAACCTCGTGCACGCTCCGGTGATCTTGATCCACCGGTAATTTCTATTCTGTAGTTATTTCGGCTCGGGCATTTTGGCCGAAAGCTTTTTGATAAATTCCGCTGGAAAGGGCTCGGCCTGGAGCTCGCGAGCTTTTTTCACTCTCAGCCAGGCTTCGGAGTAGCGTTCCTGGTCGTATAAGGACATCGCCCACTCGCGCCAACTTGGAGCGAATTTAGCATCATTCTCCAGGCTTTCGGTAAACCGGGAATTGGCTAAAACAAAATGCTGCGCTCGTTCGAGTTGCCGATCCGCGGGCAGGTGCGCCGCGTACGCCGAATGCACCGTGCCTAGATCGCAGAGGAGCGCCACCCGCTGGATCGGATCCTGGATCAGCTCACGGGCTGTTTCCAGATGTTCCAACGCCTCAGCCAGTTTCCCCTTTTCGCTCAGCACCGCGCCGAATCCCCAAAAGACGCTGTAGTTTTTAGGGTTTAAAAGCCAAGCTTGATTGAAGCGCTGCATCGCGAGATCGGCCTGACGCGATCGGACCGCGGCCCACCCTTGAGTCGCCAGCGTGTTGCTGCCCGCTTGCCGGCTGCCGAAACGCAGCGTCGAGTCCCGGATGAAGGCCTCATCGTTTTTCTTGAGATCATCCGGCCGAGTGATTTTCGGTTGCCCGAACATTGGCAAGGATTCCGTCGCATCCGCTTGAGCACGGGCGATCGGCGACGCAGCGAGAAGAAAAATTATCCCCCACTCCAATAGTCCGCATGACAACCTCATTGTAAGACGTAGCAAACGCACTTTATGTTCCCCGTTTGTTAGAATTTCCATCATCGAACTAACATGACGCGACGTGTTGTTCTAGAGAGCCATAGCGATTAGTTGAAACGACGGTTCATGATTCGACAAAGGGCACGAACTGTGCGGCCCCTTTTCAGCGCAGTGAGCAAGGCGGGGGACACGCTTCAGAGCAGCCGACTCGTAGATCGACCTATGTTAGTTTTCACACCGGCCAGCCATGTTGCGATAGGTCGATCAAGTTGCCGTCCGGGTCGGCCACACGGTATTCGGCCTCTCGATTCGCCGGCCGCTTTTGGATCTCCGAGGCAGCGCCGAATTCTTTGCACACAGACTTCAATTTTTCGACGTCGTCGACTTCCATGCCGAAATGATAGAGCCCTTCTTTATAGTGCGGCCGTTTTTGGATGATCGCGAGATTGAGATAGCCGTCGGTTAAGTAGATCGCCGGACCGACCCCCTCGATCACCTTCATGCCAAAAGCCTCAGTATAAAACTTCACCAGACGCTCGCGATTTTCCGAAACTATAGCCAAGTGGCGAATACGTGCCATGAACAAAGTCTCCTTTCACGTCTTATTTATACAACCGATCGATGAATCCTTCATCCTTCAAACGTTGAACTGAACCGAAATAAAGATGCTTTTTAATGTCCAGACCGGCGAGCTTCGGCGCGATACGATAGGTAATCTCAAGAGTGTTCTGTATCGCCTTTTCGTTGGGAATCGGCACGCGGTCGAGGCCGTTGGCGTAACCCTCATACGCGCTCTCGATCGTCTTTGAGTCTGCCGTCCTCATATATTTGCGCAGCGCCACAAGCGTTTTGTCACGGTCATTCACAATCGCCGCAACGGCGGCGACGTATGCGCGCGCGACTCGATAAATCAGGGCCGGATTTTCCTCGGCGTATGTTCGCGTCGTCCAAAGCGCATCGATGATCAGCGGGATCGGCTCGACTTCGATAATATTGAGACCTTTTGCTTCGGCTGCCGGCACCAACCCTTTGGAGATCGGCGCCGCCTGAACTCTTCCGCCCGAGAGCGCCGCCAGGCGAGACACCGTGCCGCCCACGGCGAGATAGATCACATCCTTGTCAGGATCCAAGCCGTTGTTCTTGATCACCATGCGCGCGATCTCGCCGGCCCGTCCGCCGATCTGAGAGATGCCGACGATCTTGCTCTTGAGATCTTGAATGCGTTTGACTTGTTTGGCGACGGCGAAAACATAAGGCAAAATATTCTTCGCAGAGGCCAGCAAGACGATATCTGCACCGGCGCCCACCGCCGAAAGCGCCGACACAGCGTCTCCTGCCATAAATTGGGTATGCCCAGACAGCAGGCTTTGGATCGAGAGCCGCCCGCCTTCCATATAAATGAGCTTTGCGTCGACGCCGTTCTCTTTGAAAAAGCCGCCTTCTCGCGCTATCCACAAGCTCGACGACTCGCCGCTCAAGCCGGGATAGGAGATCGCGATCTCCTGCGCAGCTGCTGGCGTGCAACAACACCAGACGACAAAGGCCACCAGCCACTTGCGCAGCCAATTTTTCATAATCCTCGTCACTCTTCCTTCCAGACACTTTCCGGATGCCGTTCCATGAGCTCATGAACGAATTGGGCAAACTGGCCATTTCCTTCGGAAGCGTCCGCCTGGATACCGCCGTCACGCGCTCCAAGGAGACACATGACTTTACCGTCGTTCTCGGTTATCTCGATAAAAGAATTGGTGCCAAAAAGCACTTGGATTCTTTTGTAGCCCCGTTCCCGGTCTCCCTCGACAACGACCGCTCGGATCTTTGCCATCTTTGATCTCGCTCCTTTAGTTTTCTTAACGATTCAATAAGAACTCTTCGCGCAATTGCTGATAAGGTTTATCGAACTGAACCGCATCATCCGGCGTCAGCAGCAGTATCTTAATTCCCTTTGCCTCGATATCGATATCGGGATAGCGCGGCCGCACGCCGCGCCGCGCCGAAATCCGGCCGAAGTCGGCAAAGATCTTCTGCGCCGGCTCGGAGAGAAGATAGTCGAGGAGCAACGCCGCCGCATAGGGTCGCGGTGTTTTCTTGATCACGCCCACCGGACTCGGCGTCGCCGGCGTCGGGTCGGGATAAGAGATCTCTATTGGACAGCCGCGCGTGTGTTTGAGATCCGCCAGGCGGTAAGCATAGAGATCGATGGCAGCTTTGAATTCGCCGGCACAGAGCAGTTGCGCCATGAGTGTGTGGCCCTTGCGCACCACCACTTCGTTCTTGCTGATCGCCTGCAGGTATTTCTTCGTGCGTTCCGGCCCCCAGGTCTTGAACCAGCCCATGATGGATTTGTCCGGATCCATGTCGAGCGCGAAATTGCCTTTCCATTTGGGATCTAAAAAATCCTCGTATTTCTTCGGCGCCTCGGCGGCAGGCACCAACCGCGTGTTATAGGCGATGACCGCAACGTTGTAGTCGTAGGCCGTCCAATAACCCTGCTTGTCTTTGTGCGAATCGGGAAACGCCGCGCGCTCGGGCGAATTGTATCGCCCGGCAATACCCGCCTTGATCAACGCTGGAATATGCTCATTGCTGGGCGCCATCACGTCGGCGTCGAGCTTGCCGCTGCGCGCTTCGGTCAGCAAACGGTTCGCCACCCGTTCGCCCGACGCGCGGTAGCCGTCGAGCTTCACGCCGTAGCGCTTGTCGAAGTCGATCCGCAGCCGCTCCAAGTGATCCGCGCCGCCGACCAGCCGTTTCTGTCTCTCCTCGGCGGGCAGCTTCAATAATTCCTGCCAAATCTCTTCCGGCTCCCGAGACGCCGCGCGCGCTCCGCTAAGCGGTGACATAGTGAAGACGCAAATCAACAGGAGCATTGACGAGTTAAGCAAAACCTTCATGGTACTGCCTCCGATCACGCCCAGTACGTCGTTCGATCCACCGGTATATGCTGCAAAATCTCGCCCGGGACAAATTCTTCCAACTCGATCCTCGCCAGTGCCTCGTCAGGACACTTCGATACCGGCGAGAACGGCCGATCGAGTGGTTTGGTCGCGTCGATGATCATCGCGGAAGTCTTGCGCGGGTCTTCCATGGACGGATCGATCAAACTGCCGCGCATGATTTCCGGGATGATCGAGATCTGGCGGTGCGGTTGCACGCGCGTCGCCAGCGCCCAGAGAATTTCCGTCGGATTGTAAACGTCGATGTCCTCGTCGAACACGAATACATTCTTGGCCCAATCCCACGTCAACGCCGCTGCTGCTGCCCGCCCAGGATCGCCTTCGGACATTTTTTTCATCGAGATAAAAACATTAAGCAGCGCATGGCGTCCGCTCGCGCATACAACTTGCACGCCGGGCACCGCCTCGCGGCAGCGGCGCAGGTACGCGCCTTCGCGCGCCAGATCCATCCATGGCTTATCGCCTTCCGGCGTAAGGATGGACGTATGCATCGCGCCGCGCCGCCGCGTGATTGCGCGGACTTCGTAATGCGCCGATTGTTGAAATCCCTGCACACCCAAATAGCCGTTCACTTCACCGAACGGTCCTTCGACCATTCGTTTTCCCGGCAGCAATGCGCCTTCGATGACGATCTCGGCGTCGGCCGGCACGAGCAAACCCTCGCCCCAGGTTTCCGATGGCGCGAGGCGCAGCGGTTCGCCTAAATAGCCGCCGATAATTTCGTACTCGCTCACCTCGAAGGGTCCGCCGTAACACGCGCCCATTTGGTATCCGGGATGATGGCCGATCACCGTGGCCACTGGGCACTCTTCGTTCGCTTCTTCGTAGCCGCGAAAAATCCGCCACATATGCTGCAGCGTCATCAGAAAGCCGGTGTTGTTGCGGTCTTTGACTTCCATCCGATGGTAAGAACAATTGTACACGCCGCTGTTTCGGTCCCTGGCAACGCTCGACATATCGATGTACGGTCCGCCGTCCATTTCATGATGGCGCAATAGCGGCAGCGCGTAGAGATCGACCTGATCGCCGGTTTGAATAATCTCTTTCACGGGCGCCGCGTCTTTGCTGACGATCACCGGGCCGATCCCGGCCGCTTCCCGCCGCATGCACTCCCGCGCCATCTCGGCGCGCTCCATGTTCGCGGGCACGCCGAGCGCGACCTGAATTTTTTTCTGCGAGTTCTCCGCGCTGATAACCAATTGTATATCGCTTGTCCGACAGCGAGCATTAAGCGGCTGCTCAAAGATCAACACCGGAAACTTTTTCAACGCGCCGAGATGCTTGACGATCGCGGTCACGTCGTAGTTCATTGGATTGACGGTTTTACTAACCGTCACCACCTCGCTCGGGTAGGTCCGGCGCATGTCGTCGAGAAAAGTACGAAGGCTCTTTGGCATACAGTTCTTGATAATCTGAGTATGAGCTACATCCGCAGACTATCATTTCGAGGCGCAACCGAGAACTCTTTCCCGAAAGGTCCCTCTCCACGTCAGATCGTGTGAAAACACTATCCGAGCCCTTCGATTCGGCTCAGGTGAGCGATGGCTAATTGATTTGAGGCGAAACCACGCCGTCTGCAGTGAGCCGGGTCGAACCATGAACGGTGCAGTCTGTCGTTCTGGATGACAGTCGAACGTTTCCAACCCGCTTGAACGTTTTGAACGACTTGAACATTTGGAACGGTTTAAACCCGAGCATTATTTATCAATGAAACACGCTGCCGCCATCGACGACGATCGCCTGCCCCGTCATAAAGTCGCTGTCAGACGAAGCAAGAAAAACTAGCGTACCCATCAAATCGTCCGGCGTCTGCAGCCGCTTGATCGAGCGCGCCTTAAGCTGCAGCTCGGTCAGCGCCTTGGGCGCGTTCTGCCCTTCATGCTCGACCAATCCCGGCGCAATCGAGTTGACGCAGATCCCGTAGTCGCCGACTTCACGCGCAAGCGCGCGGGTCATGCCGATCAGCGCGGCTTTGGACGCGACATAATGGAGAAAATTCGGCGTGCCCCAATACGCGGTCGACGACGAGATATTGATGATCTTGCCGCTCTTCTGTTCTTTCATCTGCGGAAACACCGCCTTGGCGCATAGAAACGGCCCCTTGATATTCACCGCGGAAACACGATCCCACTCCTCAGCGCCGATCTCATAAAACGGATGACGCTGGATATTGATAAATATCGCCGCATTGTTGATTAGAATATCGATGCGGCCGAAACCTTTCACGGATTCGGCAGCCATGCGTTGAGTGTCTGCTTCATTCGAGACGTCAACCTTGAGGGCAAGAGCTTTGCCGCCCTTTGCGCCAATCTCATCTGCTACAGACGCGCCGTCAAGAATATCGGCGACCACGACCGCTGCGCCTTCTTCCGCGAGCCTGCGACAGTAAGCCGCGCCGATATGGCGCGCACCGCCGGTAACGATAGCCACTTTCCCCGCGAGCCTCACCGGCCCCTCCGGGAGTATTGGAGTAATGGAGTGGTGGAGTGATGGGATCGGAGCCCAATACCCCAGTACTCCAACACTCCATCATTCCAATTTGTCATGTGAGTCCCTTGAGATGCTCGCGGAAGTCCACCGGATTCCACCAGGTTTTTAGCCCCAACGACTCCGCGATGACCCTCGCTGCGTTGTAACCCGGCGCACCGGTGATGTTGCCGCCGGGGTGACATGACGATCCGCACATGAATAAGCCCCCGATGGGCGTGCGGTATTGGCCCCAGCCGGGGAACGGCCTATTTTCCAATGCCTGATCGCCGGAATATTCGCCGACCATCCAGTCGCCGCTGTACATATTTTTATCATGGCGCTCGATATCGAGCGGCGTCGTCGAATCGGTCGAAAGAATATTGCTTTCATCCAGATTCGGCGCGAACTTCTGCCACACTGCGAGCTGCTTCTGAAACCACTCGCCGCGGACCTTGTCCCAATTCAGCGCGTTGCCCCAGAGATTGTAAGTCATAAGCTGCCACATGAACGCCGTCGCCTTGCCCGGCGGCGCTTGCGTGGGATCGTGATACGAAGGCGTGGCGCCGTTCATGAATGGTTTGCGCGGCAGCTGACCCGTGCGGCAATCTTCGAACAGATTCACCAAGTCTTGATACTCGTCCAACCCGACGATGTGCATGAACGCCCCCGTCACCTCGGGATATTTTTTCTCCGTGATGTACTTCGGTCGTTCGTTTAGCGCTAGATTGACCGCGAAGATCGGCGTAGTTTTCGAAAAGCGAAACTTTACCGCCAAATCGGCGAAGCTCGCGTCGAGATTCTCCTTACCGACGAGCTTGATGAACGTCTCGACAGGATTGACGTTCGAAGCGATGAACTTCCGTGCTTTGATCACCGTGCCGTCTTCCAGCACCACTGCCGTCGCTTCTCCCTTGTCGACGAGAATCCGCTCGACGCCGTTGGCTTCGATATAATCCACGCCGTTGTGCGACAGCATGTGCGCCAGGTTATCGCCCAGGGCGTGGGAGGTGCCGCGGCACAGCTGTGGATTGACGCCCCAGGCGATCATCGCGGGAATCAAATATCCGGTTTGCGGCGCGTCGAGCTCGTAGCCGCGCATCACGCCGAGAAAAGCGATGAAAGCGCGCACGCGCGGGTGCTCGAAGTGTTGCAGGACGAATTCCTCCGGCGTCGTGTCGAAATATTTTAAATACTCGCGTCCCTCGGGAAACTTCTCCAACAGCGGCCGCTTCTCTTCCATCGGCAAGGGCACCGAGTAGGTTTCCGTGAACACGATCCTTTGCACCACGGGCTGCCAGCGCGTCCAGATATCCATAAACGACGCGGCGTCCTTCTTGGAAAATCTCTCGATGGTTTCGGCAGTCTTTTTTACATCGGCGAACCAGCCGAGATAAGTTTTGTCGAGAAAATGATGCACGACACCGGGATCCGGACGATAGTAGTGAATGCCGAAATTTTCTAATTCTAAATCCTTGAACCAAGGCAGCATCATCAACCCGCGGTGAAAAACTGAATGAATGTTGTGCCAGAAGCCAGGATAGTTGCGGTCTTCGTGGGAATCCAAGCCGCCGCCCACTTCCATATTTTTTTCCACGACCATGATCTTCTGCCCGCACTTGGCTAGGTAAGCCGCGCAGATCATGCCGTTGTGTCCCGCGCCGATCACAACGCCGTCGTATTCGAGAATTTTAGCCATGCGCTCTTGCTTCTTTGGGGTGACCTTGAACTTTTGAACGGTTGAACCTTGAACGATACGTTTCGTTCAACAGTTCAAAGGTTCAAGCGTTCAATGTTCGTCCCGGTTAGATGATTAGGTTGAAATCTTCTTTCATAACCTGCCAGCAGTTGTAGCCCGAACCGGCGATGACCGCGTCCGCCGGATGCATCGCGACACCGACTTGGTAGAGCCCTTTGATCGGCGTGCGATAGTCGGCAATTTGCTCAATCGGCCTCTGTTCGCCCATCTGTGTAGCGACCTTGCGCGCGACCCATGTCGAACCGCGTCGCATGTTCGGCCATCGGCCGGAGATGTAGTAGGGATCCATCGCAACTTTCATTTCTATATTTTCATCCGTAAGATTGGTCGCGTAGCGGCGCCAGATTTTCAAAACCGAATTCATAAAACTGTTCTTGAGTTTTACCCAGTCTTCCGGCTTTTTGCCCCTCAATTGATACGGCACCGGTACATAAACTGACGCCGCGTGCTTGCCAGTCGGTGCTTGCAAGGGATCGAACGCCGTCGGACAGATCGCGTGCAGGCAGGCATGCTCGGGAAACTCGCCGGCACGGATCTCCTTCCACATTTCCTCAAGATCCGCCGGCTTTTCCGGCCCCACAGTCACGCTCATCGCTCGGCCGACGGAAGCATCGCCAGCCTCATGCAGCGCGTAGCGCACCGGCGCCTTTAGCGCCAAATGCACCTGGAAATACGAAAACTCATCGAGATGAATATCTTTAACCCGCTCGACGAAAGTGCGCGGCAGGTAATCCTCGCCGACCATCTCGACAAAAGTCGAATAAGGATCGCCGCTGGAAACCACGGCCAGCCGCGCCTG
>Ga0193707_1000754_pt1 | contig 11454 bp, 14 predicted proteins | sample U3c2metaG_FD_143043 | JGI IMG/M metagenome (GOLD analysis project Ga0193707, IMG submission 143043) | Soil microbial communities from a riparian zone of the East river system, Colorado, United States - U3c2 | ecosystem: Environmental > Terrestrial > Soil > Riparian zone | place: USA: East River...
TTCGCTCTTGGAATTGGCGTCAACTGGGGGTCAGGCACGCTCACCTACAAAGGCAAAGACTATCCGGTTAAAGTAAAAGGATTGTCCATAGGCAAAGTGGGTGTGACCAGCTCTTCCGCTAATGGTGAGGTTTTCAACTTGAAGCATCTTCAAGATTTCAACGGTCATTATGACGTGGGTGCCAAGGGAACGCGGGGCGTGACTCTTGGCAGCGGGAAAAGTGGGACCATCATGTCAAATCAGGCCGGTGTGATAGTCCGCATTTCCTCCACACAAAACGGCGTTGCTGTCAATGCCACGGGCAGCGGCGCTGACATGCAACTCAAATAATAATTGAGTGCCTGATAAATAGATTTAAGTGCTCCCGCCGAGGCGCGCACCCCACAATGCCTCGAATGACCGAATTCCTTGCCCGCGGGCACGGTGAAAATCGCAGACGAGTGACGCCAAAGGAGCGCCCCGACAGTCGTACGCCCCTATCGGCAGTCAAATCACATCTTAAAGACTAACCGCTCGCACAAGCTGGAACTGCATCTTGGTCCCCGGAGTGACCGTTAACGTGCCAGCAGTGTGCCCATACCGCGCCTGTCGCCCCGTCCTAGGCGGATTTCCTGGCTGAACAGTATTCGTCTTTACGCTGACGTTGCGTCCGTTCACCGAAATCGAGGTCAGCTCCAGAGTAAGCGGCTCAGATTTGCGCGGATTAGCGCGGGACGACTTAATCTTTCCGAACGCCTGAGTTTTGGCTTTCAATAGAACCTGTCCTTTGACGACGACGTCCTGGTCAAGTTGCGCCGCGAAGCTTCTACCCGCTGGATCTTTCGATGAAATGGAACTGGCGGTCTTTACATCGAGCACCGTTCCAGCGGGGATCGTGGCCGCATTTAAAGTTGAAGCTGCAAAGCACGCGAACGTTGCGGCGATAATTATAGTGAATTTGTTTCGAATCATATTGGTTTGAATGGTTGATATTTTCAGGTTCTAACAGAAGGAAGCAAAGGAAAGGGTTACCGCGGAGTCTCGTAAGGCGGCTCGTCAGTTGCAATTGGCGTGGTTTGCATCGGCGGGTTGACCAGGTGGAAGATAACGGCCGCGACGGCACCCCCGGCCAGGTCCGCAACCAGGTACATCCAAATATTATTCCAACTTGAGATACCCATTACCGTTATTCCGAGAGCAACCGCCGGATTAAAAGCGCCGCCTGAAATGTCGCCGACTGCAAACGCGCCGGTCATTACAGTCATACCGATAGCAAGCCCGTAAAATGAATTCCCTGAGGTCCCTTCTGCGGTCGCGGTGTTCAACACGACATAAACAAGCGCAAAGGTAAACAGAAACTCGGCAAGCAAGGCTGGACCCATCTTAGGTGCGATTGCGGTCAGAGGTACTCCTAAACGAAGGACCTTGATCACGAGAAACGCGGCAATAGCGGCAGCAACAAATTGCGCAATCCAGTAAGGCACAACATCGGCAGGTTTTACTTTGCCGCGAATCAGCACGCCGAGCGTAACGGCAGGATTGTAGTGGCCACCCGAAATGTGACCGCCGGCAAACACCATCACCATTAAGGCCGCGCCGATGGCAAGCGGTGCGATCACACCAGCTCCGGCGCCAATGCCGGTGCACCCAATGGTGAGGACAAGGAAAAACGTTCCGATGAATTCCACGATGTATTTGTTCATGTTGCCAGGTTTATCAGATAACTTGTCAATTGACTATCATTGAACGGCAGGAATGAACCCCGACCCAATCCGCACAGTTCTGCTGTAGCAACGGCGCTGTGCGCCGTTCGGGACACGGAGTCCAATGAGCGGCAACGCCCCACAGGGGCGTCACGGTCAGCTAAATTTGGTGTTTAACGCTCCTTTCACAATTGAGTTGTTTCACCACCAGTTGCTTTCGCTGCCAGCAGTTCCAGCGGGACACCGAGCCATTGCGCCGCTTCTTTGCGATCCTGGAATACGCGAACGTTGATCGGAGAACCTTGAGTTAGTGAGGCATGCAAGTGACCATGATCAGCCATGGTTGAATCGGTCGCGAGAATTGCCGTCTTTATAGCCGGGCGATTGCCGTAGAAGTGCCGGCGATAAAGAGAAACGCGGCGGATGTAGTCAGAATCAAGATTAATTGCGTTGGCTCCAACCGTGTCCAGGAAGCGATTAAAAGGCGTCTTCAACGTATATTCGAGTTCTCCGATTAGACTTATGATTTTGTTAATAGCCGTCCTGTCCAGCACGCCGCGCGGTCTATGGATCAGCAGACAAACCTCTTCGTGAAACTCGAAATCAGGCGGCAGAGGCAGCTTCATTGTTTACCATTTCCTTCCTAGCTCAATCCTCCTCGTCCATGGTGCTTGTTACTGATCATTTCAAGCCTTTTCCGCGACGCGTCGCGGCACGCATTTCGGCGGCTCCAGCCCCCCACTTCGTAACGCAGACCATCGTCTTAGTTTGAAAACCATCAGAATTTTAAGCTGGCGCTAAAGTTAAAAGCGGAAGCCCTCATAGTAAGTTTCACCAGTAGCGAACACGAAGCCCGACTCAGGTGGGATCACGCCAGCAAACGGCGCAATGGACATTCCTGAAATAGGCCGGCCAAGGCCACCTTCAACTGCGAAAGCAGAAGGCGGGAGCGAAATAAACACTATCAACGCGACGATAAGCTTTGCGTCCATGAGTTTGGTTTTCATGTTTCTCCCTTCGTCAACTAGTTGATTAACTTCACTTTTACATCGTTACTTTCATCGGTAGTTGGTTCACTGATGCAGGTCCGCGTCCGCCACCAGTGTTGCGATTGGTACACCTAACCATTGCGCGGCCTCTTTGCGTTCCTGAAATACGCGGACGTTGATTGGAGAACCTTGAGTCAGTAAGGCGTGAACCTTGCCGTAATGAATAAGGGTAGCATCAGTGGCAAGAATCGCCGATTTGATCGGCGGACGTTTGCCGTAGAAGGAGCGCCGATAGAGAGAAACGTGAATGATATATTCGAAGTTCAGATCAACTGCGTCGGCCCCCATTGTGTCGCAGAACCGATTGAAAGGCTCCTTATGCGCGGTCTCGAGTTCTCCGAGGACAGTTATGATTTTGTTAACAGCCGCCTTGTTCACCAAACCGCGAGGTCTCCAGACGATCAGACGAATGTCTTCGTAAAACTCGACGTCTGGTGGAAGCTTCATGTTGTTCATTCCATTGATTCACCCAGAGTGGTTCGCGGCCGGTGGCTTCGCCGCCAGCAGTTCGACCGGCACACCGAGCCATTGCGCTGCGTCCTCGCGTTTCTGAAACACGCGGACTTTGATCGAAGAACCCTCAGTCAGTAAGACCAGCAACCGCGCGTAATGAACAAGAGTAGGCTCGGTGGCGAGAATTGCCGACTTCACCGGTGCACGACCCTTGTGCGTGAGACGCCGGTGAAGAGAAATCTGAATAACATATCTGAAGTTGAGCTCAATGTCGTGAGCTTCTGCTGTATCTGAGAATCGATTGAAAGGTTTTTCGCTTTCGGTCTCGAGATCTTCGATAACACTGACGATTTTGTTAATCGCCGCCTCGTCGATCAAACCGCGCGGTCGATAAATGAGTAGACGAATCTCTTGGTGGAACTCAAGTTCAGGTGGAAGTTTCATTGCTTTTTTGGATTTTCCTTACTGGGTTGTCGTAATTCCATGTAGTTGTCTTGGCCTTTCCGGTTTTGTCCGCGCTGGATAGCTTTCGCGCGCCCGCGGACTGGACGCGCGAAAGCTTTAATTCGGAATCAGTGTCGGACTTGTAAGCGTTGTTACTTTGCCGCCATCTTGTTCTTGATGATGCCGACGATGGCCATGAGAATGGCTCCGCCGACGCCGCCACCGGCGACGTTGCTCAGGATCGTGGTTAGATCCAGCGAGCCACCGCCGGCCGCCGCGGTTCCCATTACCATCTGGAGGATTGTCCCACCCAAGCCACCACCGACAATTCCGGCGATGGAATTTCCCATCGTTCCCAGACTGTTATCTTTCATGGCTGCGCCCGCCACGTTGCCCCCGACTGCACCGCTGATTGCTTCAATAATGAGGCTGACGATGTTCATAGGTTTGGTTTCTTGTTTTGTTCATGCTTGCTTGCGTTTGCTGGTCCGCGAATGGGACAGCGAAAAAAGAGACGACGGTTGCCTGAAATGGTTTGGCTTCTGCCGCGAAATGATCGACCTCCCGCCCCGGATACTCATCTCCGGCCTAACGAGTCTGGTGCGGCTCGTCCGCAATGCTTGCTCGCATGCATTGAGAGACATGCAGTTTTTAGGCTATCTTTTACGCCAAAAAAAGACAAGTAAGACCTAAGGCCTACGCGAACCAAGGTCGGAAGTCAGGAGGTCACGTGCTCCCATGGAAAATATCGCTGCATTGGCTTTGATCCACTTTATAAAGGACATTCAAGCGTCTTCAGAGGCACCTCAAGCCATTGCGCTGCGGCCCTGCGTTCCTTGAAGGCGCGGACTTCAATCATTGCGTCGGACATCAGCAACTCGTACAAGTGGGCAACGCCAAAGGTCATCGGGTTGTCCGCGAACAATGCCGACTTTGGATGAACTCGATCACCTGATGTGCGAATGCCTCGTTGAGCACCCCGCGAGGGTACCAAGTGAGGAGGTGCCACCTAGGATAAAACCAGGTGCCTGGGAAAGCCTTTCGGATAAATTCTGGCGGCAGCTTCGTTATCGAGGTCAGCTTTCCCTGCGTACTCATACGGCAACACGTTTAGTTCGTTTACGCAGTTATCTTTTTTAGTCGCCTTATGATCGCACCGGATTTTTTTTCGCAGCGTCCGTCGCCATTGTCCCCATTCGGATATCGATTGGCAACAATTCTCTTCGTAACCAAAGGAAACGACTAACGAGCAATGATCGATAGCTTCGAGTGAACGGCGAGATCAGCGATTGCTTTGCGTTCCAGAAGCAAAGTCTTTCCAGCTTCAACGGCTATTACGCGCAGTTTTGCCTCGGCAGCGACGCGAATTGTTTCGACACCGATTACCGGTGCATCGAAACGCATGTCCTGATTTGGTTTTGCGACTTTGACCATGACGGCATCTTCGCGTGCGAGCGTCCCGCCACGCCTGATTGCTTCATTCGTTCCCTCAAACGCCTCCACCGCAACGACAGTTCCATTTTTCACGATAACAGTCTGCCCAATGTCGAGCCGTGCGATTTCCTTGGCCATCTTCCAGCCCAAATCGACATCCTCCTCCTCGCGGCGATTAAGCTTCGCCCCCGCGATCAACCCAGCAGACGCCAGAGAGTCTTCGAGAAATGTCGTCGCCGGCAAGAGATCGACATCTATCCTGGCCAGTTCATCTGCAATCGCGGCAAAAATGGATTCGGCATTGCGCTGTTTCAGCTTTCCCAGCAAAAGCAATGCTTTCACATCTGGTCGGAGATCGAAAAGATTCTTCGGCGCAATCTGTCCGGCCATGATTCCGTGATGAACTTTGTGTTCGCTAAAGAACTTCAAGAGCCGGTTTAGTTGTCCGACGCGCATCCATTCGATCAGATCAACATGTTGCGCGAGTCCTGGATCGGTCTCGCCAGTGAATGCGGCAGCGACTATTCTGTTTACGCCAGCTTTTCGCGCTGCGTCAGCGAGCAATCGCGGATAAACGCCGTTTCCGGCGATGATTCCCAGAGTGTCTACCTTAGTCACCAATTAAGATTACCAGCGCGGTGAGAGCAGCAAAGCTCCAATGTACGTAGCGGAGTCCGCCGCGGCGGACTCAGAATTTGAAATAAACATGCGCCCGACACAAGCGCCTGCTACAACTGCTATCCGTGGCGGCGGCGTTTGACGTGCAACTGGGCGAGCGCTTTTTGCAGTGACGCTTGAATGGCTGCCACCTGTTCAGGGGTCTGATCTTCTTTCATCGCCGCCTTAGCCCGCTCGACCGCTGCCTCGGCCGCAGCGATGTCGATCTTCTCCGATTCAAGAGCCATGTCAGTTAAAACCGAGACCGCGTCGGCCTTAATTTCCACAAAACCTTCGCCGATGGCCAGCGCCGTTTCGCGGCCGTTTTTTAAAACGCGCAGCTCGCCCGGCACCAAAGTGGTTAGGAGCGGGACGTGATTAGGGTAGACTCCCAGCTCCCCTTCCGACCCCGGCAACGTGACCATCTCAACGTCTTCGGAGTAAATTTTTTCCTCGGGCGTTACGATCTCGAGTTTCAGGGTAGCCATAAATGCAAGTTAGCAGGTTATAAGAGCTACAAAGTCAAACGTGCAATTCCGGAACATTCTAACCATGTAACTTTTCTAACTTTCCTTGATCGTGTCGATGTTCCCCTTCATGTAGAAATTTTGCTCGGGCACATCGTCGTGTTTGCCGTCGAGAATTTCCTTGAAACCGCGGACTGTTTCTGCAACCGGCACGTACTGTCCTTTGTAACCGGTAAAGACTTCAGCCACATGAAATGGCTGGCTAAGGAACCGCTGAATCTTGCGTGCGCGCTGAACAGTGATCTTGTCTTCCGGGCTTAGTTCATCCATTCCGAGAATCGCGATAATGTCCTGCAAATCCTTGTAACGCTGCAAAACACGCTGTACGCCGCTTGCAACGTTATAATGCTCCTCGCCGACAATTTCCGGCGCCAGCGCTTTCGATGTTGATGCCAGCGGATCGACTGCTGGATAAATTCCGAGCTCGGCGATGGAACGCTCAAGCACGATAGTCGAATCCAAGTGCGCGAAAGTGTTTGCCGGCGCAGGATCAGTGAGATCGTCCGCTGGAACATAGACTGCCTGGAACGAAGTGATCGATCCTTTATTTGTCGACGTAATTCGCTCCTGCAAATCGCCCATCTCAGCAGCAAGCGTCGGCTGATAACCAACCGCGCTTGGCGTTCGGCCCAGCAACGCTGAAACTTCCGAGCCCGCTTGTGAGAATCGAAAGATGTTGTCGATAAAAAGAAGCACGTCCTGGTTGCGCTCGTCGCGAAAATATTCGGTCATGGCAAGCGCAGAAAGCGCAACGCGCAAACGCGCGCCCGGCGGTTCGTTCATCTGACCGAAAACCATCCCTACTTTCGACTTCGACAAGTCTTTTTGATCGATCACGCCGGCCTCGCTCATTTCCTTGTAAAGATCGTTGCCTTCCCGGCTCCGTTCCCCTACCCCGGCAAAGATGGAAACGCCGCCATGTTTCATGGCGATATTGTTGATTAACTCCTGGATCACAACAGTCTTGCCGACGCCCGCGCCGCCAAATGCGCCGACTTTGCCGCCTTTTGTAAATGGACAAACAAGATCGATGACCTTGATCCCAGTTTCCAGAATCTTTGCCGTTGTGTCTTGCTCTGTGAGCGACGGCGCCGGCCGATGGATTGGGTAACGCTTGGTGTAGTTCACCGGGCCGCGGTTATCGATCGGGTCGCCAGTGACGTTAAATAGACGGCCTAGCACCGCTTCGCCTACTGGCACGGTGATCGGACCGCCAGTATCGGTTACGCTCATCCCGCGCTTCAACCCTTCCGTCGAAGACATTGCAATGGAGCGAACCCAGCTTTCGCCAAGATGCTGTTGCACTTCGAGCGTCAACTTGGTTGGATTGCCATTTACTTCGTACTCGATTTCGAGGGCGTTGTAGATTTTTGGCAGCGTCTTTTCGTCCGGAAATTCCACGTCCACTACGGGACCGATTACTTGAACTATGTGTCCTTTATTCATAAATCCTGACTAACCACCCAGCGCCATTTGCGCTGTGGCGATCTCGAGCAACTCGGTTGTGATCCCGGCCTGACGCATTTTGTTGTATTCGAGCGTCAGGTCCTTGATAAATTGATTCGCGTTATCGGTGGCGTTCTTCATCGCGACCATTCGCGCGCTGTGCTCGGACGCGCGCGCGTCCAGAATCATCTGGAAAACCTGAAAGGAGATATAATATGGAAGCATCGAATCCAGAACGACCTCAGCGTTAGGCTCGAACACGTAGCCTATCATTGGATCGACACTTTCACTTTCAGCTTCGGCAGCTTCACTCTTCGGCAAATCAAAACTACTGATGGGCAGCAATGTCTGTACGACCGCACGTTGGTTGATCGTATTGATAAAATGCGTGTAGAGCACGGAGACCTTGTCCACCTCGTGTCTCAGGAATTTTTCCATGCAAAACTTCGAGATCGGTTTCGCTTCAACGAAGTTCGGATCGTCTTTCAATTCAAAATCAGCCAGTAATTCGCGCTTTGTTCGCGCGATGAATTGTCGCGCCTTCTTCCCTGTCACCACGAACGCTGTCTTAGCCGAATCAAACTTGGTGGCCTCCCGAAACAGGTTTGTGTTCAACGCTCCGCAGAGTCCCTTGTCGGTGCTAATAATTAAGACCAACTCTTTCTTGAGTGGGCGGACAGCGAGAAGCGGATGGAATCTGGGATCTGTCCGCTTTTGCAAGGAAACGAGAACCTTATTCATCAAAGCGGCATAAGGCCGTCCCGCCAGTGCGTGCTGCTGCGCTTTGCGCATCTTGGAGGCGGCCACCATTTGCATTGCTTTGGTGATCTGCGCGGTGTTGCGGATCGATTTGATCCGGCGCCGTATGTCCTGCGTGTTCGCCATCTAGGAAATTCCCGAATTTCGATTTTTGGTTCTCGGCGCTTTTCGCACGCGAAAGCGACCCGCCTCTTCTTGGACATGAAAACCGATTTCTCGCCTTTTCGGCGCTTCGGGCGGTTCAAGTAACTGTTTCAGTGTGGCAAAAAGATTGGCAATCGCGTCGTCATGAGAATCGAACCGCCGCTCGAGTTCCTCGAGTTTCACAGCAAGCTGCGCGTTTGCCGCGACCATTTCCCGCAGTCTGACGAACGCCCGCACAACCCGTACACTTGCCTGAACAGCGATCTCGCTGTTCAGCACGCTCGCGAGCATAAGAGCTCCGTGCTCAGTGAAAACCCAGGGGTGATACCGGCGCCCTCCATGAAAACTTGAGGTCGCAATTTGCGACTTCAAGTTCGTGAACTCCTCAGTTGTGAGCTGAAACGCGAAGTCGCCTGGAAAACGCGAACGATTCCGGCGCAGTTGCTCATTAAGTCTTTTTGTAGTGACGCCGTAAATTGCCGCCAGATCGGAATCGAGCATCACTCGCTGGCCTCGAATCAGATGGATCGCGCCTTCTACATTAGCGATCTTACGCTGGACGGTCATGATTTGATCGAACTGGTTCAAACAAATCATCGCCAGATCGTTTTGAATTCATCGAGAGCTGCTTTCAATTGCGACTCGAGGTCTTTGTCGACTTCCTTTTTCTCGCGAATCGTTCCAAGCAATCCTGTTTTCCGCGTTTGCAGCCAATCCTGAAGTTTAAGCTGGTATTCCTTGACGCGGTCGACTGGAACGGCATCCAAGTATCCATTTTGCATCGCCCACATCACCGCCACCTGTTCTTCCACCGGGATTGGGTTGTACTGTTTTTGTTTAAAAAGCTCGACAATTCGTTGACCACGATCGAGTCGCGCTTTTGTTCCAGTATCTAAATCGGAACCGAATTGTGCGAATGCAGCCAGTTCGCGAAACTGCGCCAGATCAAGCTTCACCTTGCCGGCGACCTGCTTGATCGCTTTGATCTGGGCCGCCGATCCGACACGGCTGACAGAGAGTCCTACGGAAATTGCCGGCCGCACACCTTGGTAAAACAAATCAGTTTCAAGATAGATTTGCCCGTCCGTAATCGAGATCACGTTTGTCGGAATGTATGCGGAAACGTCGCCAGCCTGGGTCTCGATGATCGGTAACGCAGTCAATGAGCCGCCACCGAATTCATCGCTCATGCGCGCGGAGCGTTCGAGCAATCGCGAGTGCAAATAAAATACATCGCCTGGATAAGCTTCACGACCAGACGGACGCTTTAGCACCAGCGAAACCTGCCGATAAGCCACTGCGTGCTTTGACAAATCGTCGAAGATGATCAGCGCATCCATTCCATTGTCCATGAACCATTCGCCCATCGCGGCGCCAGCGAACGGCGCCAGATACTGATTGGTCGCCGTATCGGATGCAGGCGCAGAGATGATTGTCGTGTATGGCATGGCCCCTTCTCTCTCGAGAACACCGAGCACGCGCGCCACGTTGGAATTTTTCTGGCCAACCGCGACGTAAATACAGTAGAGGGGCCGATAATTGTTATCTTTCGCGTCTTCTGCAGCTTTGTTCAGGCGAGCCTGGCTGATGATGGTATCGATCGCAATGGTGGTTTTGCCAGTTGCGCGATCACCGATGATGAGCTCGCGCTGGCCGCGACCGATCGGGATCATAGCGTCGATTGCCATGAGGCCGGTTTGCACCGGTTGATTGACGCTTTGGCGCTTGATTACGCCCGGTGCAATTGTTTCCAGCGGATAAAATGTTTCCGTTTTGATCGGCCCCTTGTCATCGAGCGGCTGGCCGAGTGTGTTTACCACACGGCCCAAAAGCGCCTTGCCGACGGGAACGGAAAGAAGTCGACCGGTGGTCTTAACTTCGTCGCCTTCGGAGACCTTCGTGTTGTCGCCCATCAGAATCGCGCCGACTTCAGTTTCCTCCAGGTTCAACGCGAGACCGAATACTCCGTTTGGAAATTCGATCATCTCGTTGAGCATGACGTCGCTCAGGCCCTCGATGCGCGCCACGCCATCGCCCGTTTCGCGCACGATGCCGACGTTGCTTTTGCTCGTCGATGTTTTCAGCCCTTCAATTTTCGTTTCGATCTCTTCAAGTATGCTGCTCATGATTTTGGATTTGATTAAAGTTCTTGCTGAAGACGTTCGAGCCGGTTGCGCACCGTTCCGTCCCAGACATCGCTCCCCACCCGAATACGCATTCCGCCCAGAAGCGCAGGGTTAACGACGAATTCGGTTGTCAGATCTCCGCCATATTTCTTTTTCAAATTGGCGACGAGTTCCGATTTAGCTGTCGAATCCACTTCGCCTGCTGTCTCAATTTTAGCCTGCCGCTTTTCCAGTTCGAGACGAAGCAGACGTCTGTAATTTTTGAGGACGTCGATGTAATGACGCGGTTTTTTGGCGATAAGCGAATCGACCACGGACGCAATCCTGCCAGAGTCGAATTGGCCGTCAGTGAAGCTTGCCCGAAGCATTTCACGCGAGAGTCGGCGAATTTCCTTGTTGATCTTCATCAGGCCAGCTGACGAGCTGCTTCCTCCTGCAAACGGCGTTGATCTTCCGGCGTTAACACCTTCCCGACCACTTTTGCCGTGGTATCAACCACGAGGCGCCCCAGCTCGCGCTTTAAAGATTCCATTGTGCGCTCGTGCTCAATCGCACTGGCCTCGCGCGCCTTGGTAATGATTTGCTCCGCAGCAGTAATCGCCTCCTGCTGCTTGCGCTCAGACAGATGCGCGGCGCTTTCGCGCGTTTCATCGATCATTTTTTGAGCGTCCGCGTTCGCCTTTGCCAGAATCTCCTGGTAACGCTTCTCTGCTTCCGCGAGTTCCTTTTTGAT
>Ga0193707_1000755_pt1 | contig 11447 bp, 13 predicted proteins | sample U3c2metaG_FD_143043 | JGI IMG/M metagenome (GOLD analysis project Ga0193707, IMG submission 143043) | Soil microbial communities from a riparian zone of the East river system, Colorado, United States - U3c2 | ecosystem: Environmental > Terrestrial > Soil > Riparian zone | place: USA: East River...
GCGAGTGCCAACTCGACAGTCGAATTCAGGCCGTATTTTCCTGCTTACTCGGGTGGTCGTTCCTACTTTTGCGAGAACATGCGGTCAGGCTTCGCAATTGCAGGAATACGCCGGACGGTAGAAATCGAAGAAACGCCAGCTCCTCGCATCGATTAGACGTGGAGTCGTGCGCAGAGTCGCAACGACTTCGCGGTGACTAAAACCAAGGCGCCACTACCGACAGGGAGAAATTAATCAGAGGAGCTGCGACTTTTGAGTGCGCGAGAAATCGTAGGTTCACAAACATTTCAGCGATAAAGCAATACTGACTCCCTTTCGGCGCTCCACGACTGCTCGTCCCGCGTCGCCAACGCTTCGAGATCACCAGGCGTCGCCGCAGGATCGTCCACCCATTCGCGCAGCACCTCGCCGCCATTGATCAGATCAATGGCGAGACGATCACGCTCGTATTCATAGGCGAAGTCGCGCCAGAGATCATAGTCCGGCCTTAATGCGCGCAACGATTTAAGCGCGAGCGCCATCAATCGCCAGGGCTTAAACTTCTCATGACCATAATGCGGATCATCGACGTGGATTTGAATTCCCGCGCAGAGCTTGCCCGCATATTTGTGAAACGTCGGCTCAAACCAGCACTCGCGCAGGCGACAACCGCGCAGCCACTCGGGTGCTAGCGATGCCATCTTTGCGAGAAGCTCACGCGAATCGAGATCCGGCGCGCCGAATAATTCCAACGGTCTCGTCGTGCCGCGTCCTTCGGATAGCGTCGTCCCTTCGAGCATCACTGTTCCAGCATAGCAACGCGCCATCGATAAATTGGATGCGTTTGGGCTCGGATTCACCCACGTTCGCTCTCCGAGCGGCCAGCCGCAACCCGGCGCGCTCGACGGATTCCAGCCCTCCATCGTTATCACTTCGCACTCCACATCGAGGCGAAGCGTTTTCACGAACCACTTCGCAAGCTCACCCAATGTGAGGCCGTGGCGCATGGGCATCGGCCCCGCGCCGACGAAGCTCTCCCATCCCGGTCGCAACCGTAATCCTTCCACGGGTCGTCCGACCGGATTGGGCCGATCGAGCACCCAAACCTCTTTTTTATGGTGTGCCGCCGCTTCGAGAACGTAGCGCAGCGTCGTGACGAACGTGTAAATACGGCAGCCCAAGTCCTGCAGATCGACGAGCAGCACGTCGAAACTGTCCATCATCGCCGCGCTTGGCCGGCGCACTTCGCCGTAAAGACTGTAAGCAGGAATCCCGTGCACCGGATCGCGAAAATCCGGCGACTCGACCATGTTGTCCTGCTTATCGCCGCGCAGCCCGTGTTGCGGGCCAAAGGCTGCCGTGAGTTTAATGCCCTTCAAATCCGCCAGTGCGTCGAGTGAATGCACCAAATTTCCCGTCACCGAAGCGGGATGCGCGAGCAACGCCACTCGCTTTCCCGCAACTGGTTTCCGAATCGCGGGATCTTCGAAAAAGCGATCGATGCCGAACTTCATGGCTTGCTAGTATATTCGATAGCGGCGCCGTCGACCACTTTGGGCTCGAACTCCAGAGCGAAATTATCGGAATGATGAAAGTCAGGTTTCCCCGGCGGATGTTTGAGCGCCCAGTACGAGAGCGCACCGTTCAGATCTTCGATTACACTGCAAAGTCCGATGCATAGACAGACATCTGGCTGTATCCCGAGCAAATGATTGAAGCGAATAACCGCGCTTAACTCTAATGACGCGGTACCTCGCTGCACAGTGATTTTCGGTGCAATCTCGTCGTCCTTGCACTGCCCACCGTCGCGATAATCGCGAAAACTGTAAGCCGCCCATTCACCGGATGGAGAGAAATTGAATTCATAGTATTCGGCGTCGTTTTTCGCGCCGATGAACAATTCAAAGCAAGTGTGTTGCCACAAATCGTCTACCCGGCGAGCCGGTGGATCCGGCGGAATTCGCAATCGATCGACGACGCCATTGAGCACATAGGTGACCGTGAGAACCGGTCCTTTATGCCAAAGAAGGAATGAATTGATGCTCTCGACAGCTGTACAGGCCGTGTCCGGGTGACGATGAAGCGTGGCCAAAGTTTGAGTGTGGGCTGACATTGCAATTACTTGGACGGGTGCCTCAGGTCTTCCCACCCATCCTCTTGAAGAACCCTTCCTTCTCCAGCTCGTCCATCAAGCGCTCGTCGACGTACTTGTTCATATTCGTGTCGAATTTAGTTTCCGGAGATCGCTGCTGAAGCATGTCGATGGCGGCATCATTGGTAGCTGTTTTTTCATCGAGCCTCATGCCGGTAACGAAAAGAAACGGTACTTACTCATCGACAGGTTTCAAGATTATCCAAACAGTCAAAAACAGGCTCAACTAACCTTCACGATGTCGTTCATTTTCTTAACGAAACGCTTGCGCAGATCTTTGCTTGCTGGAAGGCGAAGTTCCTGAAGATATTTCTCAAACTCCGACTTCAGCGCTCTATAAAATTCCGTCCGGTTTACGGCATAGTAGCCCGCCGAAGATGGCTCCAAGATTCGGTTCACTGGTTCGTTGCGCCAAATGACCCACTTTCTGGTTTCGGCTTCATGTAGGATACCGTTTCGAATCCCTTTGATGAAGTCTTTCGCGATCGTGTCCTCATCAAACGCACCTTGGAACGAAGGCAGCCGCAAAAACTTCTTGAAAAGTTCCGTGGTAGTGGTCGAAGGTGACGGTCGAATGCAACGCCCGTCTGGGTAAGAACATTGCTCTGTGGAGGGAGCCGGCGCTGCCTGAAGCAGGCGAAAGGACTGTAATGTCTCGATGAGAAGGCAGCAAAGAGCCATAATTGCGAAACCAGGAACCACAGCCGGCCTTCCATCACCGTCGGGCAGGGTTGAACAATCTGCCGGTGCACCTGGCGGAATCTCAACGTCCAACTGTGAATCAGCCTCCCCCAACGCCTCAATGCAGGAAAGGAACCGCTCCTCAACTCTTCGTTCAAACACTTCCACAGCGCAGCACCAGGCGGGTTCATCATCTAAAACGTTTCCATCAGCTCCGATTAGTCGTTTTCGGAGCACTTTCCACTGCTCGTCTGTAAAGCCTCGACAGATTTGCGTCGGATCTTTCATAGTCGCGGAGAAAAAACTGGATCAAAAAGTCTTTGTCTCGCTAAGCTTATACCAAATGCTATTAGCTGGACAATTTACTGCACCATTTTCTATATTAGAAGTCGTGTTGGTCTCAGAATCCCCGCCGGTGGGCCGCATTCTGGGATGACCCCAGTACGCAAAGTTAAACTGAGTTACATGAATCAGATTTCACTGATACAACTCCACCCAAACACTTTATTGATCGCACGGCGGTAAGCTGTATCGATTTGCGGTGGAGCTTTTTCGATGTATTCTCTCGGCTTTTTCAGTTTCTTATTCTCCGCATCGTGCAGCCTTGCGATTATCTGATCCAAGCGTGGAATTTTATCCTTTTCCTTTTTGACCTTATACGCTAACGCAGTCCAAATGACCGCGTCGAGGTCCCGCGCGATTGCCCAGCTGGAGATTGTTTGAATGATTCGATCCTCACAAGGATCACCTATTTTCCAGCGGCCAATATCTCGCTTGGCGTTCAGAGTGACACCCTCTCGTTGCGCGAGCTGCGCGGCGGCATCTTCAAGATTGTCTGTGTTCATCACGGCCCACAAGCTGCATATCTCTGGCTTGCCCTCAACAATCACCAGTGTAACGCGAGAGCAAGAAGAAAAACGGGCGAACTCAATCGGGAGGAGAGGTCCGTCAGTGAACCACGGATTACGGATCGGTAGTTCACGCGGATCCCAGATAAGTGAGCCCCACCCGAGGCAAGCAATACGCGTAGGACGCTTCGAAGGCATAATCTGTAAGATCAGCTACTATCAACGCCTGGTAAAAATTTTGTGACTGTCGTATTTTCTTCATGCCGCTGGAAATTCCTACGATTAACCGAAAATACGATTAGGGCTTATTTTTAGCTCTTCCCACCCATCCTCTTGAAGAACCCTTCCTTCTCCAACTCATCCAACAAGCGCTCGTCGACGTACTTATTCACGTTTGTATCGAATTTAGTTTCCGGGGAGCGCTGCTGCAGCATGTCGATGGAAGTACTGGTAGGTTTCTTCCACGACGGCGGGATTTTTCTGTTTCATCCGCTGGGTAAGTAACGCCAGTCCCTTATCCTTGTTCGTCATGAACTGGTGGATGCCCTCGGAGTAAGCTTGCAGAAATCGCTTGATCACATCGCGATTTTTCTCCAGAAAGGATCGGCGCGTGGCGACGGCGTTCATCGGAAAGTATGCCGCTTTGAGCTCGTTCATGTTTGCCAGCGTCGGCAGTCCCATGCGCGCGGCCTCGCCGGTCTCCGGCGGCGCGAGCAGAGTCGCATCGAAGACGCCGCTCGACAGCGCCAATAAACGATTGGCCGCCGGCCCGCTGGCGAGAAGCGTAACCGATTGACGCGGGATGTTCCATTCCTTGAGCGCCAGGATGAGCGATACTTCGTGGGCCCCACCCAAAGCGACGATGCCGATTTTTTTACCGACGAGATCCTTCGGCTGGCGGATATTTTTCTGCGCGACCAGACTGAACGGGAATCTGTTCAACGACGACGCGACGAAAACCGCACCTTGATTGATGGCGGAAATCAGCGCGGTACCGTCGATCTGGCCAAAGTGAATACTGCCGCCGAGCAGGGCTTGCGCGCCCCTTGCGGAACCCGGGATCATGACCAGATCGGTGTTCACGCCGTATTTGGCCATGAAACCGTAGTCTTTGGCCGCCCACAAAGGAGCTTGGAATCCGGCAAAGCCTGCATAGCTGGCGATGTACTTTTCTTGAGCGACAAGTGAAACAGGCGATGAGAGTAGCACCAACAGCAACGCTGCGCGGAAAATCCTGGACATCACGGGTGTACCCCCTGCAGGTGTCAAATTCCCAATGGCATTAACCTCCGCGACGCGTTGCTTGTCAAGACAATCGTTGCCTTGACTCTCCGATCATCGGCCAATAGAACCGAGGTGAACTAAGACGCGCTGCCAAGGAGTTTGCATGGACAGTCTTAAATCAAATGTTCTCGCTTTCGATTCCAGCGATCTCAAAGAGCTCAAGCAAAAACTAGTCGACGCCTGTCACATTCTCGATCGCGAAGGCATCACCGACGGTTACGGCCACGTAAGTCTACGCGTTCCCGGAACCGATGCATTTCTTACCATCGCCGGAGTCAGCCCTGGCTGCGCGACGTTGGAGCGGCTCGTGATGCTCGACCTCCATGGGAAATTTCTCGGCGGCCAAAATGCGCCGCCATACGAGTGGCCGATTCACGCATGCATCCTGCGTGCTCGTCCTGATGTTATGAGCGTCTGCCACACCCACTCCAAGTGGAGCTCGCTTTTCAGCGTGCTCAAAGGCGGTCTTCGCCCGGTGCACATGTACGCGAAGTTCCTTCCCGCGAACGGCCCGCCAATTTATCCGGCGGCCGGCCTAATCGGCACCGTCGAGCGCGGTGAAGCGCTGGCGACGGCTTTGAAAGACAGCGCGGCGGTCTTGATGCGGGCGCACGGTGACGCCGTCGTCGGAGCCAGTCTCGAGCAAGCAATCCTGCGCACCGTCCAGCTCGCATTTATCGGCGAGCTCGCGCATATGGCCGTGGCTCACGGCGAGCCGCTCTACATGAGCGAAGTGGAGATGGCAACGTTTTCCGCCGACCAGGCATTTCCGGCGCGCCCGTGGGAGTATTACCTGAGCCGGATCCGCGAGCGCCGCTCTTCTTGACAGTCTGAGAACCGACGAATAGATTCGCCAAAGTAAATCATTCGTCTTTTATCCCAATCAGCAAGGAGCGTTCATGGCGGCGATTCGAACAGACGTGCCCAAAATTGACTCATCGGAGCTCAAAGAGCTGACGGAGAAATTGATAACCGCCTGCCACATCCTCGATCACGAGGGCGTTACCGACGGTTACGGCCATATCAGCGTACGCGTGCCTGGCGCCGACGCATTTATCACAATCGCTAATATTAGCCCCGGCTGCGTCACTCGCGACCGGCTGATCATGCAGGATCTCGACGGCAACTATCTCGACGGCGCCAAGACACCGCCCAACGAGTGGCCGATCCACTCTTGCATTCTAAAAGCGCGGCCTGAGATCGTCAGCGTCGCGCACACGCACTCGAAATGGAGCACGATTTTCAGCGTGCTGCCGATCAAGCTCAAGCCCATGCACCATTACGGTAAATTTCTTTCCGCTGACGGTCCGCCGATATACGAGGGTATCGGACTGGTACGTACGGTCGAGCGCGGCAACGAATTGGCATCCGCCCTCGGCAACGGCCCCGTGGTCTTGATGCGCGCGCACGGCGATGCCGTGGTGGGCGAAAGCGTCGAGCAAGTCATCGAGCGAACCACGCGCCTCGCCATGCTCGGCGAGTGGAATCATTTAGCGCTGCTACACGGCGAACCGAGGTATCTAACCGCAGCCGAGCTGGAAGTCTACAACGCCGATCAGCGCTTCCCGATGCGCGGCTGGGAGTATTACGTCAGCCGGCTCGACGGAAAAAGATAGAACTGGAGTGTTGCTACTCCCATCACTCCACCACTCCATTACTCCAATCACGAAATTCACGCTTTGAGGAGGAACCAAGATGGCCACGTCTAAAGAATTCGTCGATCAATTGAAAAAAGACATCCAAGCGTTTCCCAAGATCCGCATCAAGCATCCATTTCTAAAGGCGGTATGTAACGGCACCGCGACTATGGATCAGATTCGCGCCTGGGCGATCCAAGACTATCAGTTCCGCGCCGCGGTGCCGCGCATCTGTATGCTGCGTTACTTGGCGTGCACCGATCCGGAGATCGCGAAAAAACTTTGGGGTGTCGTCGAGGAAGAAACCCGCGGTTTGGACACCGGCACCGCCGGGCACAACGAGTTAGCGATCCGGTTCGCCAACTCCATCGGCCTAACCCAAAAGCAATTGGAAAACGCCGAACTGCGCCCGTCCACTGCGGCGCATCTCTATTACGTCGAGTTGATCATCCACACGCTGCCGTGGTTCGTCGTCATGTCGATTCAGATCGGCGCTGAAGGAACCTTCGGTCCAGCGGCTGCGGCGATCGGCAACGGCTTGATAAAGAATTACCAGATGAATCCAGATGACGTTCGCTTTTTCACCGTCCACTCGGAAGCGGATGAAGATCACAGCAGCCTTGCCGAAGAGATCGCGGTTCGCTACCTCCACTCGCCGTCCCTGCAAGAGCAAACGCACAAAGCGACTTTTCGGCGCATGGAATTGTTGTATGACATTTGGTCGATCGACGGATTCTAATAATTATCAGAAAGAGCGATGCCGAAACTCACGTTAGGATTCATCTCCGCCTTCAACGAGCGGGTCGAGCCGCTGATGAACGGAACGATCAAGGCGGAAGGAATAGAATTAATTCCGACCTATTCGCATCCTGCCGAAACGTTCTGGCGCCAGCTCAAGTTCGGCGAATTCGAAGTCGCCGAGATGTCGATGTCGTCTTTTCTGATCGCCAAGTCCCAGGGCGCCGACATGATCGCGCTGCCGGTCTTTCCGAGCCGCCGCTTGTTCCAAACCGAGCTTTCCTACCACGTCGACTCCGGCATCACGAAACCGGAAGATCTCGCCGGCAAAAAACTGGGCGTGGCGGAGTATCAGCAAACTGCGGCACTGTGGATCCGCGGGATCTTGGAACATGACTTCGGCGTCTCGCAATACAAGATTCACTGGTACATGGAACGCAGCGAGGCGATGAGTCACGGCAGCGCCACCGGTTTCAAGCCGCCGCCGGGCATCTCTTTCAATCGCATCGCTCAAAACAAAAGCCTCGCATCGACGCTCCTAGAAAACGAACTGGACGTAGCTCACGTCGCGAGTCCCTGGGTGCTGCAAGCGAATGCGCTGGATCGCTCGAGCCGTATCGCCGGCAAAGGCGATTGGAGCAAGATCAAACCGCTCTTTCCGGACCGCATGGCCGAGGGCGCGCGCTTTTATAAAAACCACGGTTTTCTTCCGGTCAATCACGCCTACATTATCCGCGGCGATATTTATAAGAAATATCCGTGGGTCGCGTTTAATCTTTATACCGGCTTTGTCAAAGCCAAGGCGCTGGCGCGCGAAAAATTGCTGGAGCGCATTCCCAGCGCGCTTTTCTTTGGACCGGAGTACGCCGCGATGACGCGTGAAATAATCGGCGACGATCCGTTTCCCTTCGGCATCAAGGCCAACAAAGCGATGCTCGATACGATCATCGGTTTTTCACACGAGCAAGGACTCACGCCGCGCAAGATGAAGATCGAGGAACTCTTTGCCGAGCAAACTCTCGGCTTATGACAGATTTGCAGGCGTAGGGCCTGCCGTGCCTCCTAGGGACGAAAAACAGATCGCCCGATCGCACTACAAAGAGGAAAATGAGATGTCGGAACTAACGCTAAGTTTCATTTCCAATTTCAATGAGCGCGTCGAGCCGCTCATGAACGGCACGATCAAGGCCGACGGCATCGACCTCATCCCGACCTATTCCCATCCGTCGGAGACTTTTTGGCGCCAGCTTAAATTTCAGGAGTTCCAAGTCGGCGAAATGTCCATGTCCTCGTACCTGATCGCCCGCTCGCGCGGCGTGGACATGATTGCTATTCCGGTTTTTCCGAGCCGGCGCTTTTTTCACGCCGAGCAGTCCTATCACGTCGATTCCGGGGTCAAGGAGCCCGGCGATCTCGTGGGCAAGCGGATCGGCGTCGGCGAGTACCAACAGACCGCGGCCCTGTGGGCCCGCGGCGTATTGGACCACGACTTCGGCGTATCGCAGTACAAAGTCGACTGGTACATGGAGCGAACCGACGAGCTGAGCCACGGCGGCGCCACCGGCTTCACCCCGCCGCCGGGAATATCGTTCCACCGCATTCCGGCGGAAAAGAGCCTGGCGTCCATGCTCGTCAATCATGAGATCGATGCGGCGCCCATCGCGGGTCACTTGTCGCGAGCGTTTAATGTCATCGATCGCTCGACCCACATTCGCGCCAGCGAAGGCGATTGGTCCAAAGTCAAACCTTTGTTCCCCGACCAGATCGCGGAAGCCAAACGCTTCTTTTCGAAGTATGGCTTCGTTCCGGTCAACCATACCTACACGATCCGCGGCGATGTCTACCGGGCGCATCCGGAAGTGGCGGTCAAATTGTACGACGCCTTTGTCGAAGCGAAAGCGTATGCGATCGAAACTCTGCCCGAGTGCATACCCGCCGCCCTCGTATTCGGTCCCGAATACCTGGCCATGACCCAGGAGATTCTGGGCCACGATCCATTTCCTTATGGCGTGAAAGCCAACCTGGCGATGCTCGATACCGTTACCAGCTATTCCCATGAACAGGGGCTCACGCCGCGAAAAATGAAGGTCGAGGAGTTGTTCGCCAAAGAAACCCTCGATCGTTAGATAAGACTCCACTTGGGACACGATTGAGGAGAACGAAATGCCGAAACTACGACTGAGCTTTATTTCCGCGTTCAACGAACGAGTCGATCCGTTGATGAAGGGCGTTGTTCAGGCCGAGGGCGTCGAGATCGTCCCGACCTATTCGCACCCGTCGGAAACTTTTTGGCGCCAACTGAAGTTTCAGGAATTCGAAGTCGGCGAGATGTCGATGTCGTCTTATCTAATTGCCCGTGAGCGCGGCTTCGATCTGATCGCCTTGCCGGTCTTTCCGAGCCGTCGACTCTTCCACACCGAACTCTCTTACAATACCGACTCCGGCATCAAGAAGCCGGAGGATGTCGTCGGCAAGCGGATTGGCGTCGGCGAATATCAGCAGACCGCGGCGCTGTGGCAGCGCGGCATTCTCGAACATGATTTCGGCGTATCACAGTACAAAGTTCACTGGTACATGGAAAGAACAGAAGAACTTAGCCATGGCGGCCAGACGGGATTTACTCCGCCGCAAGGGATTTCATTTCAGCGCATACCGACCGACAAGAGCATGGCGTCGATGCTCGTGAACAACGAATTGGACGTCGCCGCGATCAACAGCCCGTGGAAACATATGCCCAACGTCATCGGCCGCTCGCACCGCATCCCCGGAGCGGACGGTGACTGGAGCAAAGTGAAGCTACTCTTTACCGATCGGTTGGCCGAAGGCGCGCGCTTCTTCAAGAAATGGGGTTTTCTGCCGGTCAACCATACCTACACCATTCGCGGCGACATTTATAAGAAGTATCCCTGGGTGGCGTTTAATCTCTATACCGGCTTTGTAAAAGCCAAGGAACATTTTAATTCGAAGCTGATCGATAGTATTCCGAGCGCGCTTTTCTTCGGCAAAGAATATCTGACAAAAACGCAAGAGATGTTCGGCAACGATCCTTATCCCTACGGTGTGAAAACGAATCGAAAGATGATTGAGACGCTCATCAACTTCTCACACGAGCAAGGACTGATCACAAAGAAGCCGACTATTGAAGATCTGTTCGCTCAGAGCACACTGGAGCTGTAGGAGAACGATATTGGAGTGATGGAAAATTGGAGCGTTGGAGTAATGGGTCGGACAGAAATTGAGCGTGTCGAATTACTGCGGCACGGGAATATTTTACCCATCACTCCACCACTCCAATACTCCAAACTGATACGAATATTCTTCACCCTACTCGTCGCGTCGACGATTGCTTCCCTGAGCTGTGTCGAATTCGCCACCGCCAAACCGATCACGCTCGCCTATCAGACTCCCACGTTGGGCAGCAATCTCCCAATCTTCGTGGCCATGGAGTTTGGACTGTTTGCCGCGGAAAATTTGGAGGCGAAGACCGTCTTCATCCAGGGCGGACCGACAGCCATGGCAGCGTTACTCGGCGGCGACGTCGATTACATCAAGGTAGCCGGCGTTCCCGCGGCGCGGGCGATCGCACAAGGAACGCCACTGGTCATCGCGGGAGGCTTCCAGCCTTATATCGATTACACGTTGATCGGGTCCAAGAAAATCACCATTCTGAATGGCCTCCGAGGTAAAATAGTCGGAGTGACCGGAGCGGGCGGCATCGCGGAGTTCGCGACCGTCGAAGGTTTGGCGCGCAAGGGTTTGGTCCGCGACCGCGATTACAAGATCCTCTATGGCGCAGGGAACAGTCCGGCGCGGGCGCAAGCCCTGGATGTTGGTAGAATTCAGGCGGCACCTTTTTCCTTCGTGGAACGGCTCGATCTCGAACAAAGAGGCTTTGCGGTCCTCTTCGATATCGGCACGGTCATGCCGAAATTCCCTTTTGTGGTCTTGCTCACGAGTAGGCGCAAGGCGGAAACCGCCCCGGGTGAGATTGTAATCTTCTTAAAGATCCTGAAACGCTCAATGGACATTATAAGAACGGACAAAGATAGAGTCGTTGCGGCGATCGTGAAAAAAAGAACCTTCGGCGATTCGACCCTAGTCCGGAAAGTAGTCGATCACTTCGCCGAG
>Ga0193707_1000756_pt1 | contig 11438 bp, 7 predicted proteins | sample U3c2metaG_FD_143043 | JGI IMG/M metagenome (GOLD analysis project Ga0193707, IMG submission 143043) | Soil microbial communities from a riparian zone of the East river system, Colorado, United States - U3c2 | ecosystem: Environmental > Terrestrial > Soil > Riparian zone | place: USA: East River...
CCTCGATCGCGTGGCCGGAGGCGCGCGGTGGGTCGCGCAGCGCGACGCCCTCGGCCACCTCGATCTGCAGCGCCACCAGGTCGACGCCGTACACGCACTCGGTGACCGGGTGCTCGACCTGCAGCCGGGTGTTGACCTCCAGGAAGAAGAAGCCGCCGTCCGGGGCCAGCATGAACTCCACGGTGCCCGCGCCGGTGTAGCCGATGGCACGGGCGGCCGCGGACGCCGCCTCGGACAGGCGCTGCCGCAGCTCGGCGTCGACCGCCGGCGAGGGCGCCTCCTCGATGACCTTCTGATGGCGCCGCTGGATGGAGCACTCGCGCTCCCCCAGCGTCCACACCGTGCCGCGGGTGTCGGCGAGCACCTGCACCTCGATGTGGCGTGCGCCGGTCAGCAGCGGCTCGCAGAACACCGCCGGGTCGCCGAACGCCGACTCGGCCTCGCGGCGCGCCGACGCGATCGCCACGGGCAGCGCGGCGGCGCTGCGTACGACGCGCATGCCCCGGCCACCACCTCCGGCCGACGCCTTGACCAGCACCGGGAAGCCGGTGATCGCCTCGGGGTCGAGGTCGGGCAGCACGGGCACACCCGCCTCGCGCATCAGCCGCTTGGCGTCGATCTTCAGACCCATCGCGGCGATCGCTCGCGACGGCGGGCCGACCCAGGTCAGGCCGGCGTTGGTCACCATCTCGGCGAAGCCGGCGTTCTCGGACAGGAAGCCGTAGCCGGGGTGGATCGCGTCGGCGCCTGCGGCGCGCGCGGCGTCGAGGATCGCCTTCTGGTCCAGGTAGGTCTCCGCGGGCGCCGCGCCCGGCAGGCGTACGGCGCGGTCCGCCTCGACGGCGTGCGGGAGCCCGGCGTCCGGGTCGGAGAACACCGCGACGGTCTCGATACCGAGGTCGCGGCAGGTACGGAAGACCCGCCGGGCGATCTCGCCCCGGTTGGCCACCAGCAGTCTGGAGATCATTCGCTACATCCTGAAAACGCCGAAGCCGCTCGCCTGCTCGGCGGCGGGGGCGCTGTTGATCGCGGAAAGGCAGAGGCCGAGGACGGTACGGGTGTCGCGCGGGTCGATGACACCGTCGTCGTACAGCCTCCCGGACAGGAAGAACGGCAGTGACTCGGACTCGATCTGCGCCTCGACCATCGCGCGCATCTGGGCGTCGGCCTCCTCGTCGAAGTCCTGCCCGCGCGCCTGGGCGGCCTGGCGCCCGACGATGGACAGCACCCCGGCGAGCTGCGCCGGGCCCATCACGGCCGACTTGGCGCTCGGCCAGGTGAACAGGAAGCGCGGGGCGTACGCCCGGCCGCACATGCCGTAGTTGCCCGCGCCGTACGAGGCGCCCAGGGTGACGGTCAGGTGCGGCACCCTGCTGTTGGACACCGCGTTGATCATCATCGCGCCGTGCTTGATGATGCCGCCCTGTTCGTACTCACGGCCGACCATGTAGCCGGTGGTGTTCTGCAGGAACAGCAGCGGCGTGCCGGTCTGGTTCGCGAGCTGGATGAACTGCGCGGCCTTCTGCGACTCCTGTCCGAAGAGCACGCCACGGGCGTTGGCGAGCACGCCGATCGGGTAGCCGTGCAGGGTCGCCCAGCCGGTGACGAGGCTGGTGCCGTACAGCGGCTTGAACTCATCGAAGTCCGACCCGTCGGCGATCCGGGCGATCACCTCGCGCGGGTCGAACGGGATCTTGAGGTCCTCCGGGACGATGCCGAGCAGCTCCTCCTCGTCGTACGCGGGGGGCTTGGCCGCCAGGGGGCCGCGGCCCCGTTTGCGCCAGTCGAGGCGGGCGACGATCCGGCGGCCGACGCGCAGGGCGTCGTGCTCGTCGGCGGCCATGTAGTCGGCGAGGCCGCTCGTACGGGCGTGCATCTCGGCGCCGCCCAGCTCCTCGTCGCCGGACTCCTCCCCGGTCGCCATCTTCACCAGCGGAGGGCCGCCGAGGAAGACCTTGGCGCGGTCCTTGACCATGACGACGTAGTCGCTCATGCCGGGCAGGTACGCGCCGCCGGCCGTGGAGTTGCCGAACACCAGGGCGATCGTCGGGATGCCCGCCGCGGACAGCCGGGTGAGGTCGCGGAAGATCCGGCCGCCCGGGATGAAGATCTCTTTCTGCGTCGGCAGGTCGGCACCGCCGGACTCGACCAGGTTGATCAGCGGCAGGCGGTTCTCCAGGGCGATGTCGGCGGCGCGGAAGGACTTGGCCACCGACCACGGGTTGCTGGAGCCGCCGCGTACGGTCGGGTCGCTCGCGACGATCACACACTCGACGCCCTCGACCACGCCGACGCCGGTGACGACGCTCGCGCCGACCGCGAAGTCGCTGCCCCACGCGGCGAGGGGCGACAGCTCCAGGAACGGGGAGTCGGGGTCGAGGAGCAGCTCGACACGCTCGCGCGCCAGCAGCTTGCCGCGCCCCCGGTGCCGGTCGACGTACTTCGGCCCGCCACCGGCGACCGCCTTCGCGTGCTCGGCGTCCAGCTCAGCGATCTTGGCCAGCATCGCCGCGCGGCGTTCACCGTACGCGTCGCCGGCCGGGTCGAGCGCGCTGGTGAGTACCGTCATCCGTCGCCTTTCGCCCGCCGTCCGCGGCGCCCGGCCGGGCGCCCGTCCGTCGAGTATGGCCGCGCGGTCCGGCTGAGGGGAAGATCCACACCGGTGAGTCGAATCTCATTCGGTGCGGGTTCTCCCGGTAACCGTACGTGACCGGCCGATGTCACTCGTCCGCCGTCAACCAAGGTTGACAGAGGCGCCCGTGTCAACCTATGTTGACGGCATGAGCGATGGAGTACAGCTCGCCCAGGAGGCGAGCAGCCGTGACCCGGCGGTCGGGCTGCGGGCGGTCCGCGCGTTGCGCGAGCTCGCCGAGCGGCTCGAGGCGCTACAGGTCGGCAACGCGCGCGACCAGGGATGGTCCTGGCAGGAGATCGCGGTCTGTCTCGGCGTCAGCCGGCAGGCGGTCCACAAGAAACACGGCGGCAGCCGGCGGATTCTCGGTAAGGAGCGGTAGGGATGTTCGAACGGTTCACCAAGGAGGCACGCACGGTCGTGGTGCTCGCGCAGGAGGAGGCCCGCCAGCTGCGCCATCCACTCATCGGCACCGAACATCTCCTTCTCGCCCTGCTGACCGGAGGCGCCGGGCCGGGCGCGCAGGCGCTGCGCGACCGCGGTCTCGACGCGGCCGACGTACGCCGGCGAATCGTCGGCATCATCGACCCGGCCGGCGACGGGCTCGACCCGGCGGCGCTCGCGACACTGGGGATCGACCTGGAGGAGGTACGACGAGCGACGGAGGCGAGCTTCGGCCCCGGCGCACTCGACGCGCGCGGCGGCGGCGTGATGCCGAAGGGACACATCCCGTTCAGCAAGCGCGCCAAGAAGATCCTCGAGCTGTCCCTGCGCGAGGCCGTGCGGCTGGGCCACAAGGAAATCGGCACCGGGCACCTGCTGCTGGGCCTGATCCGCGAGGGCGAGGGCGTCGCGGCCCGTGCGCTCGTGGACGCGCGCGTCGACCTGCCCGCCTTGCGCGACGACGTCACCCGGCGCATCTCCTCCGAGGCCGCGTGACCCGGGCGCGCCCGCGACCACCCCGGACCCGCCGTACGGGGCCGCGTGCGAACCGGCCGTCTCTGCGCACTCCCCCGCTGTCCTTTCCGTGACGGTTCGTCCCGGTCCTGGCAGACTGCCGTCCGATGCGGACGATCGATGACCACGGCGCGATGATGGCCCTGTGCGGCGGCGACACCCTGTGCCTTTGGGCGGCACAGGGACCGGACGGAGACAGCCGCGCGTGGGTGAGCGACGACGGGCGGGGACTCGTCGTCGCCGGGCCGCGGATCTCCAAGCATGACCGGCTCGCCGTACGCGGCCCGGCGGACGCCGTCGTCCCCCTGATCCGTGCCGTCCTCCCCGAGGTCGGACCCACCTACCGGCTGCTCGGCGACCCGGACGTGGTCGGCGCGGTCGTCGAGGGGGTGCCCGAGCTGGTCACCGGGAAGTCGTTCGGCTGGATGCACAGCCCGAGCCCGTACGAGCCCGCACGGCACGAGCCCGCACGGCACGAGCCTGTACGGGACGACGGCCCGGCCGGCCGGCGCGGGGGCGGGGGCGGCGCCGTGACCCGCCGCCTGGCGACCCGTCCGGTCCACGGCGCACCGCGGTGGCTCTCCGGCGCCGACATGGCCGAGGCCACGGCCCTCCTGGAGGCCGTCTTCCCCGGCTCGAACGCCATGCCGGGGGTGCCCGGCGTCGAGTGCTGGGCGGGGATCCGCGATGACGCCGGGCGGCTCATGGCCCTGGCCGCGCTCGCGTGGTCCGCGCCGGCCGTCGGGCGGATCACCGGCGTGGCGGTGCACCGGGACGCCCAGGGGCAGGGGCTCGGCCAGGCGATCGGCCGGTTCGTCCTCGCGGCGGCCCTGGCCCGGCGCGGGAACGCGGCCCTGATGGTCGACGAGGGGAACCGTGCCGCCATACGGCTGTACCAGCGGCTCGGCATGCGCTATCGGCCGGTCCTCGCCGCGTACGTCCCCCGCTGAGACGAATGGGTTCGCGCCGTGGGGGCGCGATTCTACGAACCCGGGCGTGGCCATCGCGCTCCCGGTCTTCCCGGCTGCGCCATCGGCCGTTCTCGCCGCGTACGCCGCCCGGTGACCGGGCTCCCCATTCACGCGAGAACGGCCGCGAAATGGCGGGCGACCCACGCGCCTCTGGGAAAGGTTTGCGGATAGGTCACACCGTGCCACGAAGAGTCCACTTGAGTACTTTGCCCCGATAAGATGCCGCCACGACGGTGAAATGCACAACGTCGCGTCGCGGGGGGTCGCCATTCACGGCGATGGACGGGGAGGGTGAGCGTGACTCGGCACGACAGGCCTGACGACGAACCGAACACGGAACCGCCGCCGGACGACCCCTGGTCGATGCCTCCCCCGCCTCCCTCCGGCTGGGGCCCGAACGGCACTCCGCCGCCCGCGCCGTCGCCCTGGGCGGCGACACCGCAGCCGTACGAGGAGAGCGGCCCCGCGCCCGCCCCGCCGTACGAGAACGACACGACGGCCTCCGACCCCTGGCGGATCCCGCCGCAGCCGCTGTGGGACCCGGCGCACGAGCCCCCGCCGACCGAGCACGCGGCGACGGACGCGCCCGCGAGCGAGGCCCCGGCCGGCTGGGCGCAGCCGCCGGCGTACCACCCGCCCGGTCCCCCGGCGCCGGACGCCACGGCGTTCGACCTGCCGCCGTCGGCGACCAGCCCGCGCTCGACGCCGCGTCCCCCTGCCGCCCGCCCGCCTCTCGACGCGGGCCCGCGTCCACCCGGTGTCTATGACGAGCCGTGGCGGCGTGAGGCCGCCCAGCGGAGCGGCGGCGGCATCCGCCCGCGGCCGATTCTCATCGGCGCCGCGGGGCTGGCCGTGGCCGCCCTGATCGCCGGTGGCGTCGTGGTCCTGACCCGGGGCGGCTCGCTCCACGCCAAGCCGTCCGGCCCGGCCGCCGAGCTCGCCGGGGCCGTGTTCGCGCCCGACCCGGCGGCCCGGTCCGATGGCCGTGACCAGGAGCTGCTCGGCGTCGCCTCCGCGGGCTCGATCGTGGTCGCGATCGGCGGCGAGACCGACACCGACTACCGCGGGGAGTTCCTCGTCTCCAGCGACGGAGGCCGCTCGTTCCGCCTGGCCGACGTCCGTACGCCCGACGGCGCCGAGCCCGGGTACGGCGACACGCCGCGGGTCGTGGCGGGCTCGGAGGGCGCGTGGGTCGCGCTCGGCGGCTCGCACACCGGCACCGCGGTCTGGACGAGCCGCGACGCGAGGACCTGGACCCGGCAGCCCGACTCGACGGGCGCGGTCTTCGGCCACGACAAGATCACCCGGGTCGCCCGTACGGCCGGCGGCTTCGTCGCCGTCGGCGACACGTCCCCGAAGGGTGACTACAGCGACGCCATCCCGGTCGTGTGGCTGTCCTCCGACGGCCGGCAGTGGGAGCGGCTGGGCAACGACCAGCTGAAGATGTCGCTGTCCGGCGGCCCGCTGTCCCTGATCGACGTCGCGGCGCACGGGAACACCGTCATCGCGTACGGCTGGACGACCAACGCCAAGGGCCAGGTCGTCAAGGACGGCGTGTGGCGCTCGGCGGACGGCGGGCGCATGTGGGCGGCCGTCGACGTCCCCCACCCCAAGGGCACGGCCGGTCCGGGCATCGCCATCGCGGCCACGCCCACGGGGTTCGTGGCCGGCCGCAACGCGAGCGCCAAGTCCGAACGCTACGCGGTGGTGCTGACATCGGCGGACGGCGGCAGCTGGCAGCCCGCCGGCGAGATCCACCTGCCCGGCTTCGGCGGCCTGCAGCGCCTGGCCGCGTCCGACCGCGGCCTGGTCGCGGTGGTGGGCGGCGACAAGAAGGTGCTGCTCTCGCGCAGCGCGGACGGCCGGTCGTGGCAGAACGGCGGCGAGGTGGCGACGTCCTCGGGCCGTACGATCGAGGGCGTCGCGGTGACCGCCGGGGCGACCATCGTCGCGGGACGCGAGGACGACGGCCAGGACACCGACGGCGTGCTCGCGGTACGCGACGCCCTCGGGCAGGAGGTACCGGTCGACGTCGCCGGCGTTCCCGGCGCCGTGCGGCCCGACCAGGCCGTCACCTCCGTCGCCGCCGGCACGAGGACGCAGGTCGCCGTGGGCGGCACCAACGGCGACGGCGCGGTGTGGACCTCCTCCGACGGCGACCACTGGACCCGCGCGCCCGGCGCGGGCGGCGCGCTCGCCCGGCCCGGCAAGCAGCGGCTCCTCGATGTGACCTCCGGCGGCGCCGGCTGGCTCTCCGTGGGCTACGACGGGAACGGCCCGCTCGTGGTCACTTCGGCCGACAGCGCGGACTGGCGCCCGGCCACCGGTATCGCGGCCGGGTCCGGCGGTCACGTCGCCACGTACGCGGCCGCCGCCGGCCGGGCGGGCTATGTGGTCGTCGGCGAGTCCGGGTTCTCCGCCGGTACCTGGTTCTCCCCCGACCTGCGGTCGTGGCGGCCCGGCGGCGGTGCCGACCTGTCCGGCACGCGGAGCGCGAACCGCTGGATGCGCGGCGTCGTCGCCGTACCGTCCGGATACGTCGCCGTCGGCGGCCTCAGCGACCCGGCGGTCAAGGACGCCCCGCAGGGCCGGCCCGCGGTCTGGACGTCGGCCGACGGGCGGAAGTGGACGCTGAAGGAGCTGCCGCAGCCGTCCGGCTCGCAGGAGGGCTGGTTCGACAAGGTGGCGGTCAAGGGCAACGTGCTCGTCGCGACGGGTACGGCGACGACCTCCTCCGGCCGCGTCGCGTTCGCCTTCACCTCCTCCGATGGGGGCGGGTCGTGGCAGGAGGTCACGCTGCCCCGTACCGGCCCGGACGGCCCGGACTCCAGCGACCGCAGCTCGGCCGTCACCGCGGTGACCACCACGCCCAAGGGCTTCGTCGTGGCGGGCACCGCCGGCCGGCCGGGCCGTACGGACGTGGTGCTGTGGACGTCGGCGGACGGGCACTCGTGGACCGCGCAGGCGCCGCAGGGAACCGGCCTGGACGGCCGCGGCGACCAGCGGCTCACCGGGATGACCGCGCTCGGCTCCGGCCTGCTGGCCGTGGGCGTCGACGCGGACCACCGCGGCGAACGGCCGACGCTGTGGCGGCGGCCCCTGCCGTGAACGACATTGCCTTGAGCGACACCGCCGTGAACGACACCGCCGTGAGTGACGCCTCGTCCCGTCCCATCGCCATCGCCTCGAGCCGTGCGACCCCCCGGGAACCCTTCTCGTGACACGTCTGGACCGGACCATCCTCGCCGCTCTCGCACTGCTCATCAGCCTCGCGGCGTGTGCCGGCGTACGCCTCCAGGCGGGGGGCGACGCGCGCCGCGCGCTGCCGCCCGCACCGGCGAAGGCCACGCCCCCGGCGCCGGTTCGCGTCATGCCGCTGGGCGACTCGATCACCGACGGCCTGCAGTCGACCGGCGGCTACCGCAGCGACCTGTGGCAGTACATGAAGGCCGACGGCAGAAGCCCCGACTTCGTCGGCTCACGCTCCGGCGGCCCGCCGCAGCTGGGCGACCGCGCCGACGAGGGGCACCCCGGCTGGCGCATCCACCAGCTGGCCGTTCACACGCGCCGCTGGTTGCTGGCCTACCGGCCCGACGTCGTCCTGCTGCAGATCGGCACCAACGACGTCATCCAGCACTGGGGCCTGCCCGGGGCGCCGGAACGCCTCAGCGCGCTGGTCGACCTCATCACCGCGACACTGCCGGCCGCGCACGTGTACGTCGCCACGATCACGCCGCTGGCCGCCGCGGCGAGGGAACGACGCGCCCGCGCGTACAACGCCACGATCCCCGGGCTCGTCGCGGCCAAGGCCGCCGCCGGGCGGCACGTCCACCTCGTCGACATGCACGCGGCGCTGACCCGGGCCGACCTGGGCGGCGACGGCATCCATCCGACCAACGGCGGGTACGCGAAGATGGCCGCGTGCTGGTACGCCGCGCTCACCGGCGCGCCGATCACCCGCTGGGAGGCGGAGTCACCGGCGTACGCCACGGTCAGCGACGGCGAGCGCCTGGAGACGGCGAACGCCTCGGGCAACGGGAAGGTCGGCTATCTCTCGGCGGCGGGAAGCTTCCTGGAGTTCTCCCTGCGGCTACCGCGCGCCGGCCGCTACCGCCTCTACGTCCGCGCCGGGAACGGCTCGCCGGCCCCGTGCGAGCAGCGCCTGACGGTCGACCACCGGGCGAACGGCCTGCTGCGCTACCCGGCGTACGGCTGGGACCGCTGGACCATCGCGGCCACCGACGTCGACCTGGCCGCCGGCCCCAACACCGTACGCCTCACCCAGTCCACGTGCAGCGCCGAGATCGACGCCATCGGCCTCGCACCCGCACGCTAGCCGCGTGGTCCTACGGAGTGGTCTGGGGCACGACGCAGTTGTCCTTCGGCGGCCGGCCCTCCGGCCAGGCCACGCCCTCGAACCTCAGCTTCGCCGACTCCGGGTCCAGCCGGACCACGGACAGGGCCTTGTCGTAGGGGTTGCCGGAGTTCGTCAGGCAGATCCAGCCGCTCGCGCCGTGTATGCGGTACGCCGCGCTCAGCTCGGAGAGAGAGTCCTTGACCTGCTTGGTCGTCGGGACTTCGGTGTTGTTGACCGCCACCGCCCTCGCCAGCTCCTTCGCAGCGGTCAGGATGACGTCGTGCGCGATGATCGCCCGCCCGTCGTCGAGCTGGACGGGCCCGATCCTCGCGGCCGCGATGCTCCTCTTCAGCTCGGCCATGGCCTCCTGCGGTTCGGCCAGATAACGCGGCGGGGAATCGTTCCCCGGCCTCGATCCGTTCCGCGTGCTCCGCTGCCACTTCGCGAGCTCGCTGGTCCATTCGTCGGGGTGCGCCGGTGCCGCGTACTCCACGGACACCGACGGCCGTCCAGCCCCCGGATCGCCTCGCAGCAGCCGGTGCTCGGCGGCGTCCAGACGGCTGTCGATCGATGTCGCGTCGGATCCAGTGATCACGGTGTAGGACCTCTTGCCCGCGCAGTAGGTCCCGGCGAGTTTCTCGATGAAGATCTTCAAGTGGAAGGCCCGGCCCGCGAAGTAGACGTAGCGAGCCTTGGACTGACAGAGGTTCAGCGCGAAGTCCTCGAACTTGTTCGGAGTGATGCCCTCCTCCTCGAGGCCGGGTGATTCGAACGTCATGTCCTGGACTCCGGCGCCATTCTTCTTGCCCCTCCTGGCTTCGGTGAAGGCCTCTCGCAGCGAGTTGTCGTAGTTGTCCTTCGGCCGGGTGTCGGCGACCAGCGCGGTCTCCGCGCCGGCCAGGTTCGGATCGAACGTGAGCAGCGCGTCGGCCTGTTCCTTGGCTGCCGAGACCACCCGGGCCAGGCCGGGGAAGGGGTCATGGTCTCGGTCCTGGCTCTCGGGATTGGCGAAGTCGCCCGAGGTGACGAGCCCGGCGACCACGGGAATTCTCCGGGTCTTCGTCAGGTCGACGATCGCGTTCCGGGTGTTGTCCAGGCTGAGGTTGAAGTCCGTGACGACGCGGAGCTCCGGCTCCTGACGCACGAGCTTGCTCGCCGCTTCCTTCCATCGCGCGTAATCCTGGCCGGGGTTCGCCAGGACGAGACGGATGGGCGGCTTCGCGGCGTCTGAGTCATTGGCCGCCAGCTGCGCCAGGTACGCCCCCTGAACCTCGCTCAGAATCTGCGTCCGTACCGACGGGATCTCCGACTCCAGCGGAATCATCAACGCGACGGTCGCGTGCTTCTTCGTCGCGATCCTCTTGTTCTCCGCCGCGATCCCGGCGTAGACCTCTTTCATGCCCGCGACATCCGGCATGAAGACCTCGGTGCCATCCGAGACGCCGACGCAGTCCTGTCCCACCTGCTCGAGTCGCTTGCCACAACTCTTGCTGTGGCGGTAGATCGGGCAGACGACACCGACGATCAGACCGACGACCACGACCAGCGAGATCACCGCGGAGGTGACCGGCCCCGGGCGCACCCGTCGCCGTTTCGGTTGCCGGCTGGAGGGTTCTACGAACACCTGAAGCAGGCGGCTGGGCAGCGGGACATCGTCACCACGTTTCCGCGCCTCCGCCGACCTGTCCCGTCTCACGAACAGTTTCGGAATCTCTTCCATCAGCTCGGCCGGCGCGACCGGGCCGTTCGCCCCCTTCTCGGGCGGAGCGGCGTTCGGTGCTGAGGTGGCGATGACAATGGGGTGCACCCGCAGATCGCGGGACTTTCCGTCGTACGCCGCGAGCAACGTGTCCCTTATCCTCCTCCGCGCGGGGACCAGGTCCACGTCCGAAAGGAGAATCGCGGGCCGCCGAGCCCGGTTGAGGCGGCGGAAGAACCCATAGTGCGCGTCGATGTCCGCGAGCAACGCCTCGACCAGCAGCAGTTCCTGCTCGGCGGAGCGATTTTGGCGCCACGCTCGCAGCTCCTGGATGAGCACCCGGGTAGTAGGCAAGGACTGTGCGCCGAATCCCTTCTTCCGATACCAGCGCACCGTACGGAAATGGGGGAATCTGAAGGCGCCGACCAGCCGCAGAATCAGCCCTGCCAGTCCGCCGAGTGGCTTGCCCAGGTAAGGATCACGGGACAACTCCCCGAACCACTTGCGCAACTCCGGAAGGACATCACGGCGTGCCTCACCGATCGCCTGCTTGAACCGTCTTTCCAGCTCGGCATCGTGCTGCTCCCGGTTGCCGTGCCGCGCATCGGGCTCCCAGGCGATGAGGACCGCGTAGGCGGCCGCGAAACGAGGGAAGACGATGGGCAACCGATAGGCGGGGCGTCCACCGAACCCACAGCCCTGGGCGATGTCCAGCAGCTCGTCCGCGACCTGTTTCCCCGACACCTCATTTTGCGGAGCCTCGGTCGGTTCATTGACCGGCAGAAAGCCCCGGTACTCCTCGTAGTACTTCTTGGGCCATTG
>Ga0193707_1000757_pt1 | contig 11434 bp, 11 predicted proteins | sample U3c2metaG_FD_143043 | JGI IMG/M metagenome (GOLD analysis project Ga0193707, IMG submission 143043) | Soil microbial communities from a riparian zone of the East river system, Colorado, United States - U3c2 | ecosystem: Environmental > Terrestrial > Soil > Riparian zone | place: USA: East River...
TCGGTGATCTTCAGGGTTGCACAACGTCCTCGTAAGACCCGGTGTTATGTTCCCAATGGCTCGGCTTGATGTGGGATACGGTTCCATTATCGAGCCGAGCCATTGGCTTCCAGGAGCGGCTGGCCAAATTTAATTGACAAGCTTTGGTATGAAGTGTACCCTTTGTCAGCTAATAATTACGTTTTAAAGTTTTGAATCTTGCTGATGCGGTCATATTTCTTGTGAGTTGCCTGTCGGCGTTCTTCGATTTAAAAGTGCGAAGAATCCCGAATTGGCTGATAGCTATCGGCCTAATTTGCGGTGTTATCTTGAATGCTTTCCAAGGATCTCACTATTTGATTCAGAGCTTACTGGGTATTGTAGTTGGAATCGCAATGCTGATCCTTCCGTTTGCGCTTGGATGGATAGGTGCTGGCGATGTAAAATACTTCGGCGTGGTTGGCGCACTTTTGGGGGTCTCATGGCTGCCGCGCGTGTTTTTCTATTCTGCTTTTGTCGCTGGACTGATTGCTTTCGGATATTTATCGATCGGTCTAGCCAACGTCTCTCGTTTCAAAGTATTTTGGTTAGACTTTAAGGTTGCGGTCTTGAGCATGGGGAACGTTCTGCCTGAGCCCGTCGCGCGCTCAAAGATGGGTGTGCGTAGCAATTCGGTACCTTGGGGAGTCGCATTTGCGGCTGGAACGCTAATAGCCTATTACGTTGACCCGAGCGGTCGTTGGGCAGGTTTCTGAATGTAGTTAGCCACGATTGTCCAAAAGAGTTCGAGCGTGGATTACAATTTCTTGAAAAATCAATGACCGTTGAAGAGGAGCTGATATGCAGAATAGGTTGAAGATTGCGCTAGTGGTTGCGGTATTTTTCGGTCTCATCGCTGCCTATGGAATTTATAATTTTCTGAGTGAGCGACAAAAAACGGAGGATGCCCTAAAGGCGGCGAACCAAGATATCGTCGTCGCCGCCCAGGATATTCCCGCCGGCACAACGTTCAATGAGGAAACGATGAAAAAGGGGCTTATTAAGACTACCCCATGGCCTAAAACTTCGATACCAGTTGGCGCATTTTCATCGCAACAACAAATCGTTGGCAAAGTAAATCGAGTGAAAGTCTTAGCGAACGAGCCAATATTGGAGTCACGGCTTGCTGGTGAAGGTGCTGGGCTTACGGTTCGCCTTGAGGCCGGCAAACGGGCCCTGGCGCTTCGGGTTGACGAGATTGTCGGTGTTAGTGGATTTATTGTTCCGGATGATCGGGTTGATATCATTTTAACCACGACACCGGCTGGCGGTAATGCCGATACAAAGATCTCCAAAATCGTTTTGCAGAACAAGCGGGTTTTGTCGGTCGCGCAGAGTACGGAACAAAAGGACGGAAAGCCGCAACTTGCACGTTCAATCACGCTGGAAGTTACGCCTGAAGAAGCGGAGAAGCTGTCGTTAGCGTCGCAAGAGGGCCAAATTGTTTTGGCGCTACGCGGTCTTGGCGACGATGCGACTACGATGACCATCGGTAGCAACAAGCGAGATTTGTTGGCGCTCGCGGCCGCGCCACGCAAAACTGCTGGTGGCACTGTTGTTGCTCCGCCGCCTGATAAATATCGAGTGGAGGTTATTCACGGTAGCAATCGAAATGTGGTGGAATTCTAATGGGAAGGGGAGAGTTCATGAAATACTGTTGTTTAGTCCGGGGGCGGCTAAATAGAATTACTCTGATGGCGGCTTTCTTGCTGGCGGTGGTGCCGCATGTGGCCGGCGCGCAATCACAGACGACGCCGACGATCACTGTTACCGTCAACAAGTCGATGGTCTTTCGGCTTGCCGAAAGGGCTAAGCGCGTGTCGGTTTCCCAGCCGGAAGTGGCGGACGTACTCGTCGTTGCTCCAAGCCAACTCTTGATCAATGGTAAGAATGTCGGCACCACGTCTCTGATCATCTTTGATGAGAAGGGGGAAGTATCGAACTACGACCTAATAGTCGGCCCAGATATCTCTGCATTACGCGGACAACTTAGATCAATTTTTCCGAATGAAAAGATCGAGATCTCGACTTCCGGACCCTCTTTAGTCCTACGAGGAGAGGTATCGAACGAAGTTGTTTACGACAGGGTTTTGGAGGTCGTGGCGACCTACCTTCCGCCTAAGCCTCCAGCGACCGTTACCCCTGCAACGAGCCAGTCTATTACCGTGGGATCAAGTCCGATTGCAACTATTTCAAGTTCAGGGACCGGGTTTGCCGGCGGTGGGTCACTTGCCTTTAATGAGGAGACGTCCATCACCGATACGTATCGCTGGAACGACAAGAAAAAAATTGACGGAATAATCGATCTGCTTGTTATTAGGGAAATGCGTCAAATTGAGCTGGATGTTGTGGTGGCCGACGTTTCCGTCACCAAATTGCGAGACATCGGCTTGGATATTTTTCAGCGCACTTCCCATGTGAGCGCCAATAACTTCATTGGTAGCAATGCCTTTGGTCTTCTCGCTACAAATACCACTGGAACAACCACCCCAACACTCAACGTTCCTCCCCTGACTGGTTCTTTTTCGTATGTTAATGGCGCATATCAGTTACTTACTTTGTATCGAGCACTGCAAAACAAAGACATTGCGACGATACTCGCGCAACCTAGGCTCGTGGTGAAGAATGGTAAAAGCGGCGGATTCTTGTCTGGCGGCGAGGTTCCGATTATTACGGTCACGGCAAATACATTCGGTGTAATCTTTAAACCCTTCGGCGTGCGGCTCGATTTTATTCCTACAATTACCTTATCGGACAGAATCGATCTTCGGGTGTTTCCCGAGGTCAGTGATATTGCCGCCGGTTCGAGTGCAAGTGTCCCCAGTTTTATCGTGCGTCGTACCGTGAGCCGAGTTGAATTGAAAGACGGTGAGAGTCTAATTATCGGAGGCTTGTTAGATCAAAGAGTTACCAAGGATCTGACAAAATTTCCATTTTTGGGCGATGTGCCAATTTTGGGCGCGCTGTTTAGAAGTACAAAGTTTAGCAACAAAGATTCTGAACTCGTTTTTGTCATCACTCCAAGGATTGTGCGCACGATGAAACCCGGGGAAAAGCCGCTACTCCCGTCTCTTGAGAAATACGATGATCCAGATATTCGTCAGGTGCCGCTGCCGGGTGGTTCGGAAGAAAAGAAAGCGCCATCCCGTGGCGCCTCAATTCCTTGAGGTAAGTGAGCGCGCGTCTCGCACGTGTAACCGAAATAAGATGATACGGCAACTAGATAGATAGAACTGGCGATGAAGTTACCAATTTGTCTGATCGGCGAGGATAGCATCGCTCTGGCTTCGCTGAAGCAGCAGCTCGAAAAAGAAGTATCGGTGTCACTCGAGTCGCGCATTTATAGTTACGGCGAGGCTTTTGACGCGTTAAAAACTCGAAGTGGTCCACTCGTTGCGGTGGTTGATATTAATCTAGATCCGGAACGGGCTTTCAATGTAGCCGAGCAAATTAAGCTGCGATTGCCTAACATCCGTCTAGTGATGACCTCACCGACCGGTGCGCCAGATGCGATCCTCCGCGCCATGCGCTCGGGTGCTGAAGAATTTATCACCCAGCCTTTTAACTGGGCCGAGGTCCTAAAGTCGTTAGATACGATTCGAAAAAAAGTTGACGTTCATACGTCAAAGAGCGGCGAGCGCGGGCACATCATTGCGATTTCGTCAAACAAAGGAGGCGTGGGTTCGACCACCGCAGCGACGAATTTGGCGGCATGTTTTGTCGCGCAAAAGAAATCAGTTTGCCTGGTTGATCTCGTGCTGCAATTCGGCTCTGTTACGAGTTTCCTCAATATCGACGCGTCCTATACGATCCTCGATTTGGTTAAGAACCTAAAGCGAATCGATCCGCTTTTTCTCGATGGTTCGCTGGTCAAACACGTATCGGGAATCAGAGTGCTAGCGGAGCCTTTTTACGCCGAGGACGCGCGACGCATTACACCGGCGGATATCGATGAAATCTTGGACGTATTAGCCCAGTCCTTTGATTATGTTGTAGTCGACACTCCTAAGGAATTCGACGACATGCTCGCGCTGGTCTTAGATAAAGCGAATTTGATCTTATTCATAACTGAGATGGATGTTCCCTCGCTTAAGAGCGCTCACCGCGCATTGGAGCTTTTCGAGCGCATGGGCATTTACGACAAGAAGATTCGCTTGATTCTCAACCGCTATGTCAAAAGTAAATTGATGACTTTGGAGTCTGTGGAAAAAGCGCTTGGGGTGAAAGTGTTTTGGACCCTGCCCAATAATTATCCCGTCGCCATTGCGGCAGTCAATCAAGGTTTATCGATTCAGGAGTGCGACGCTCGGTCCGATATCGCTAAAAGCTATTCAGGCCTAACCGATGCGGTGCTCAATACATTTGCGTTTTCAGGGGCGTCTCGATCCGAGATCGAAGACGACAAGAGATCAGGCTTGCTCGGTCGGTTATTGCCGCCGGTGCGTGGATTAATAAAGTAAGGGGCGAATTTTATGAAGAACCCGTCATTTGATTCCGAGAAGGACCGTTGGGATGGTGATCGACCTGGTGGCGATGGCGGCCGAGCGCCGTTCAGATCTCTTCAAACAACCAGCCCGGACGTCATTCTGCAAGACTTGAGACTCCGAATCCATCGAAAACTCATCGATACCCTAGATCTTTCCAAGTTATCTAACCTGGAGATGGAACGGGTTCGCGTGGAAATTCGCCGGATCCTCGAAGATATGGTTATGGCTGAGGCCATTCCGCTCAGTCGCGCCGATCGCGACCGACTTGTGATGGAAGTTCAGCACGAGGTCTTCGGCCTAGGCCCGTTGGAAACGTTGATGAAGGACCCGGAGATTTCCGATATTTTGGTGAATTCGTCCAGTCAAATCTACGTTGAGCGTTACGGCAAGCTTGAAAAAACGGATGTGCGGTTCCGCGACGATGCCCACCTGATGCAGATCATCGAGAGAATCGTTACTCGCGTCGGACGTCGTGTGGATGAGAGCTCGCCGATGGTGGATGCCCGTCTGGCTGACGGCTCGCGCGTGAATGCAATTATCCCCCCTCTGGCCTTGGATGGTCCGGTTCTTTCAATCCGCCGCTTCGGCGCGGAACGGCTTACGGTCAACGACTTGATTCAGTTTAATTCGATCCCACCACAAATCGCGGAAGTGGCGGCGGCGTGCGTCAAATCACGGCTCAATATGATCGTTTCTGGAGGTACGGGCGCCGGTAAAACGACGTTGCTTAACTGCTTGTCGAATTACATTCCAGAGAATGAACGCATTGTCACCATTGAAGACTCCGCGGAATTGAAGCTACAGCAGGAGCACGTCGTGCGACTTGAGACTCGCCCACCTAATATCGAGGGTCAGGGCGGGGTGACGGCCAGAGACCTGGTACGAAACGCGCTGCGAATGAGACCCGACCGTATCGTTATCGGCGAAGTCCGTGGCGGCGAGGCGCTCGATATGATGCAGGCGATGAATACCGGTCACGATGGTTCGATTAGCACAATCCACGCGAACAGCGCGCGCGATGCCCTGTCTCGCTTGGAAACCATGATGCTGATGGCAGGAATCAACTTGCCGGAGAGGGCGTTGCGTGAACAGGCCGCTTCCGCGATCGACATAATCGTGCAGCTGACCCGGTTAAGTGACGGAAGCAGAAAGGTGGTCGAGTTTACCGAAGTTACCGGCATGGAAGGGAACACGATCACGACTCAGACGATCTTTAAGTTTGAACAGCGAGGCGTGGAAAACGGCAAAGTTGTCGGTGAGTTCGTCGCGACCGGCGTTATGCCATCCTTCATGGACCGATTGGAACGTTACGGTTTTAGGATACCGAATAGTCATTTCTTGCCCGTCTCCATGGGGGCGAAAAGAAGGGCACTATGAGCCTGCTTCTTATAAGTCTATTCTCGTTTCTTGCCGCTGTCTCGCTGATCGTTATTCTCTTTCTGTTGCCGATGGCGGTGCAGGATACGCCGCAAGCGCGAATCAAGCGGCGACTCACAACAATCGGCAGGCTGGGTCAAGTTTCCCGCGCGGACGTGCAGAGCATTCTCAAGACCTCGATTTATAGCGAAATCCCCTGGGTCAATGACCTTTTGTCACGAATAAAGATCGTCCACAATATCGACCTCAGGTTGGAGCGGGCGAATGTGGACATGACGCCCGGCGTCTTTCTGCTCTGTTCCGTCGGCGCTGGCGGCGTGGCTTTTTTGCTGGCGTCGATATTGGGACAATCGACGCTGCTAAGCCTCGTTTTTGCTTTGACCGCGATGCTCTGCCCGTTCTTCTATTTGCAATTTATAATATGGAAGCGGCTGAGAAAGTTTCTCGAGCAAATGCCCGATGGCCTCGACATGATCAGCCAGAGCCTTCAAGCTGGTATGGGGTTGACCCAAGCCATGGTTTACGTCGCGAAGGAGGTACCGGATCCGATGGGAACCGAATTCTCCGTGTTTATCGAGGAGGTGAACCTAGGACTGCCCCTAGCTGACGCGTTACGGAAATTTGAAGAGCGCATGAATCTACCCGAGGTGCGGTTGTTTAACACCTCGTTGATGGTGCAACGGGAAGTCGGTGGCAGCCTGGCTGAATTGCTGACGAAATTGGCTGATATCATCCGCGATCGGTTCCGCATCGAGCGATTGATCAAAAGCCTGACCGCTCAGAACCGAGTCAGCGCGTGGACGGTATGCTCCGTGCCGCCGTTCCTAGCCCTTTTTATGTTTACCCGCGAACCGGAGATGATGAACAAAATGATGCAGGCTCCTGCGGGTCGCGGCATGTTGGCGGCGGCGTTGGTGTTGGAAATATGCGGAATCCTAGTGTTCCGCAAGATTATCAAAATTCATATCTAGGGGTAATTTTATGGAACTCCTGATCGCCGTCGGCTTTTTTGGTTTGGTAACCGCCCTTGTCTACTTGATCGTTGCGGCTAAGGCACCAGTCGCTGACGACGCCATTCAACGGCGCCTTGAAAATATTGGACTACGGGCCGATTCGCGAGCACAGATACGGCTCCACGACACCGACGAAACAACGATTTGGGAACGGATTGCCAATTTCTTTTTCGGCGACAAGGAATTGCCGGAACGGTTCAACATGATCAGCCGACGCTTGCACCAGGCGGGTTATCGCGGCAATCGAGCAGTACGTATTTTCTGGGGTCTCAGAATCTTTCTGTGCGTTGCATTCGCGTTCGGCGGGATGTTCGTAGCGCTGAGTTCAGGAGCATCGATGTCCGATTTCCTGTTGCTCAGCGGGGCGGGCGCGGTAGTAGGCTATATGTTGCCGTTCCTCACGGTGTTTCGTAAATCTCGCGCCCGGGTGCTGGAAATGCGCGAGACTCTCCCCGACACTCTTGACTTGATAGTTGTTTGCGTGGAAGCCGGTATGGGTGTCGATGCTGCGTTGACGCGGGTCGGCCGAGAACAGAATTCTCAAAATCTCGCTCTCGGTGAAGAGCTCATGCTCACGACTCAAGAGATGCAAGCCGGAGCGGTACGAAAAGAGGCCCTCATTCGGCTGGCAGAGAGAGTGGGCATCGAAGAATTCCGAGGCCTTGTGACATTTCTCACACAGACAGAAGAAATGGGCGGCAGCATCGCTCGTTCCTTGCGGGTTTACGCCGAGACCATGCGAGATAAACGGAGCCAGGCCGCCGAAGAAGCGGCGCGCAAGACTGTTATTAAATTGATTTTTCCACTGGTGTTTTTCATTTTACCGGCCATCTTCATCATTTTGCTCGGACCTCCGGGGCTGGGAATCATTGAGATGCTTTCGGATCCGTTAAAGTAGGAGCCAGAGGAATTTTCAACGTGCCGGTCATTAATTTAACGAAAGAGACCTGGCTTGCTACAAAAGTCCGCAAAGCCGACAATTTTCTAACGCGGTTGGTCGGCCTGTTAAAAAGAAAGAATCTTGGTCCTGAAGAGGCACTGTGGCTGATGCCGAGCAAGGGAATTCATACGATCGGGATGAAGTTTCCCATCGACGTGGTTTTTCTAAACAAGGGCTCTAGGGTCGTAGGGCTGGTGTCCGGCCTCGTGCCGAACCGCATAAGCGCGGTTCACCTTTCTGGCTACAGCGTGCTCGAACTGCCCAACGGCACGATCAGGAAATCGCGCTCGGAGATCGGCGATCAATTCGAGATTTCCCTCGCGGAAACGTCGGCCATCGACGATTTAAGGGACACGCGACTGAGCCAGATTGGTTAAAAATACCGGCCACGAACGTCGCTATTACTGTTGACAATCGACCGCTCGTTTGATTTCTAAACAGTCTGAAGCTGGCACTATTGCCCAGATTGAATCCTGGGGCGTCTTTTGGAGGAAGTATGCCTGAGCCAGATGGCTGCCAGATCAAGACAAACCAGCGCGGACCAAGACAAATAGGTTTCATAGCGCCCGGCACAATTCGTGAAAGAGCATAAGGACAAATGGGGGAACAAAGAATCTTGACGAGTGCGGTTCATCCCCGCTTGCGTCCGGCACCATCTACGATGCGCGTCTGGGGCGACAATAGTAGAGGCCAAGCGCTGGTCGAGTTCACGCTAGTTTTTATAATTCTTGTAATCGTTGCATGGATTCCGGCCGACTTTGGTTTGGCATTTTACACCGGCCAAATAGCGCAGAATGCGGTTCGAGAGGGCGCCCGCATTGCGGCTGCTGACCCTAGTCTTGTCGCCGGGACGACGACTTGTACGATGCCCGCATGCTATAGCGCCGGCAATATCCTTAAAGAGACAGGTGTTCGTCTACCGGCAGCGTTGTTGGGTGCTTCCGTAGTTACAGTTACGTATCCAGCACCAGGCTCAGCAGGTTGTAGCCAACTAGTGAGCGTGAGCGTTTCCGGCCAATATCCGTTCTTTTTTTATAAGGTGCTTCGTTTCATCGGTATCAACGTCACCATTCCTTCGATACAGCGCTCTACTAGTATGAGGTGGGAACATCAACCAGCTTGCCTTGGCAGCTAGGTGAATGACGGTGGCAGTTTTTAAACACGTTTGTTTTAAGTAAGAGCTTAGTGTGGCACCAACTAATTCACATCACCAAAAAGGGCAGAGCATCGTTGAGTTATCTCTTATGACGCCATTGCTGCTTGTCGCGTTATATATTCCTTTCGATTTTGGTGTTTCGTTTTTCGCTGCTCACCTCACCCAGAATGCGGTTCGGGAAGTCGCCCGAATCGCGTCGACGCAGGCCCCTGGGTCGTTTAATGCCGCATCTTTGCAAACGGAATTGACCAATAATCGTCTCCCACGCAATGTAACTGTCGTGGGAACCCCGTCTATAACCAAGTTTGTGACGACCCCGGCGAACTGCATGGGAGTAGTTACTGTAAGCGCAACCGTACAGTATAGGTTTTTTTGGTATCAAATATTGCGTCTGTTGGGATTTTCGGTGCCGCCCACGATCGATATAACACGCACGACTCAAATGCGGTACGAGTATCAACCCTACGACACCACTAACACTCCGTGTACCGCGTGATGCTGGCTCTTATGAGGAAGCTATATGTTGTCCATTACTAATCAACGAGGTTCTGTTGTGGTCTTCATTACCCTGATGATCGTTTTGCTTCTGATTATGGTGGGTATGGGACTGGACACGGGCCAACTTGCATATGTTCGAAGCCAGGGACAACCAGCGGTCGATGCGGCTGCTCTCGCCGCCGCATCAGCACTTCCATCGGGAATTGATGCTACTGTGCAGGCACGTGCCACTGCTTTTAATGCAAAGAATGATTATTTGGCTTCCAGCAAAACCCAACTTCTCCAAAATGACAGTGTTACCTTCATCAATTACGACAAAAGTACGACTCCCCCCACTATCACTAAAGTAGCTAACGCTGCCGCCGCTAACGGTGTTCGGGTGGCGATGGAAAATACCAACCCTTATGCCGGGACAACGACAGGTGCCATGAATTCGCCAGTTTTTTTGACGCCACTGTTCAAGCTATTTGGAGGTTCGGCCCCGGGAACCCAGCCCGTATCGGTGAGTGCAACCGCCATCATTGAGGGAATCCCGGCAATACCTGTCGCTATTGGCGGCTGCCCGCCGCCGAACTCCTGCACAAGCGTGAATGGAGACACCGCGACTGGGTGCAATTTGTTTCAATCGAATAGCAATGTCGATAATTCGGGGTGGACGACTTTTACGATTGGAAGCGCGAACTCCAATCTTATACGCGACTTGATCGATAACAACTCAACGTGCGGCTTCACTCCGCCGGTTAGTATCGGGACATGTATCAATATGCAAAATGGCCAGGACACCGCGGCGTTGCATGAACTGGAACAGATTTACCTTCCCAACAATGGGAGTCCGCCAAACGGTGGTTGTGGCTTGATACCGGTCGTTGATACAACCGTCAGTTTTACCGGATGCTCTCCGGTTCGGAGCTGGGCGAAGTTGTGTATCACGGCGATTGATTCGTCAGGCAGCCCCAAGACCATCAAAGGAAACTTGACCTGTAACGTCAGCAATATCGGTCCGACAGCTACAAGTTGTTATATTCCGAAGCTCGTACGGGATACTAACTCAGGGATGTAAGGTTCAGACCTTTTTGCTTTCTAACTGGGTTCTGCTTTCCCAGGCACGGCCTATCGCGCTACCTAAAACTATTCGAGAAATGCGAGAGAAATCTTTCTGCTGGCTGCTGGCGGCTGCTGTTTTCTTGAACCTTGCCTGCGGCTTCCGACGAGATGACCAAAAGGTTGCGGAGGTCAACGGGACCGTAATCACGCGCTCGGAAGTGGAGAAAGTGGCGGGGAAGAGGCTGTCCGACCTTCGACAACAACTCTATAAAGTGGAACAGGAAAAGGTCGATGAACTCATAACGGCGACGTTGCTCACGGAGGAGGCCAAAAAACGCGCGATTTCAGTCAACTCCCTGTTGGATCAGGAAATCAATTCCAAAGTTCCGCCCATTCGCGACGAGGAAATTACGGCCTTTTATGAGACTAATAAGGCTCGACTCCCTGTAGACTTCAGCAAAGTCCACGATCAGATTCGCGACTATCTTAAGGACGAAAAGATCGCCGCGCAAAAGGCGCTGTATCTTAAGACGGTTCGTGCCAACGCAAAAATTGTCAAGTATCTGAAACCACCGCCGGTGTATCGAGCCGAGGTGCCCTTCACCGGAGCGCCATTTCGAGGAACGGAAAAGGCGCCAGTAACGGTAGTAAAGTTCGAGGACTTTCAGTGTCCGTATTGTAAGACTGTGCAACCGACTTTTAATGATCTGCTGAAAAGATACGACGGGAAATTGCGAATCGTTCACAAAGACTTGCCGCTGGAGGCGATTCATCCACAGGCGCGTCAGTCGGCAGAAGCTGCGCGGTGCGCGGGTGAGCAAGGGAAGTTTTGGGAGTATCACGATAAGCTTTACAGTTACTCGCCGAAGCTGAACGCCGAGGAGCTCAAGAGTTACGCCAA
>Ga0193707_1000759_pt1 | contig 11415 bp, 8 predicted proteins | sample U3c2metaG_FD_143043 | JGI IMG/M metagenome (GOLD analysis project Ga0193707, IMG submission 143043) | Soil microbial communities from a riparian zone of the East river system, Colorado, United States - U3c2 | ecosystem: Environmental > Terrestrial > Soil > Riparian zone | place: USA: East River...
CGTGCGTGATCATCAGCAGCGTCACGTCCAGACCAGCCAGGATGTCCGCCAGTTCCCGCCGCGCGGCCGGGTCCAGGTTGCTCGACGGCTCGTCCAGTACGAGGACCTCCGGCCGCATCGCCAGGACCGTCGCCACCGCGACCCGCCGACGCTGACCGAACGACAGGTGATGCGGCGCCAGATCCGCGTGGTCCTGCATCCCGACCTGCACCAGCGCCTCGTGCACGCGGTCGTCCAACTCGGACCCGCGCAGACCGAGATTCGCCGGTCCGAACGCCACGTCGTCACGGACGGTCGGCATGAACAGCTGGTCGTCCGGGTCCTGGAACACCAGCCCGACCTTCCGACGTACCTCCGACAAGTGCTCGCGATGCAGCCCCGTCCCGCCGATCTCGGTACCGCCGGCCACCGACCCGAGGATCCCGTTCAGGTGCAGGACGAGCGTGGTTTTGCCCGCGCCGTTCGGGCCGAGCAGCGCGACCCGCTCGCCGCGCTGGACCGTGAAATCGACGCCGAACAGCGCCTGCCGCCCATCGGGATAGGCGAACACCAGCCGCTCGACGTGGATCGCGGGACCGCTCACAAGCCCACCAGCCTAGCCACGACCGCGATCACCACGGCGACCAGGGAGATCGTCAGGCCCTCCAGCCACTGCGCTCGCGTCGCACCCGCAACACTCAGCAGCGGCATCCGGCCGGCGTACCCACGAGACTGCATCGCCAGATGCACCCGCTCACCTCGCTCGAAGCTGCGCACGAACAGCGCCCCCACTCCCCCGGCGACCGCTTTCAGATGGCCGACCCGGCCGCCGGCGTAGCCGCGCGACTCCCGAGCGATCCGCATCCGGTGCAGGTCGTCCGACACCACACTCAGGTACCGGACCATGAACGACAGGATCGCGACCAGCGTCGACGGCAGCCGCAACCGCTCGAGCCCGGCCAACACGTCACGCGGTCCCGTGGTCGCCGACAACAGGATCGCCGCGACCACCCCGAGCGTGCCCTTGGCCAGCACGTTCCACGCTCCGAGTACGCCGGACTCCGAAAAGTCCACGCCCAGCACCGTGACCGTTGGGCCGGTCGCCACGAACGGCAGCAGCAACGCAAACACGATGAACGGCGTCTCCACCGCCAGCCGCCGTGACACCACCAGCGCCGGCAACTTGGCGACGACCACGGCCGCCACGAGCATCACGGCGTACGCAGCGAAGGCCCAGAAGGCTGCCGCGGGGGTGGAGACGACGGCGAGCACGAAGACGAACAGGGCGACGAGCTTCACCTGCGCCGGGACCCGGTGGACCCGGCTGTCCACCGCCACGAGGAGACCGTCACCGCTCACGATGCCTTGTGGGCCCGCAGCGAGGCCAGCTTCGCGATCGCGAGACCGAGCACGATGGTGACCAGTACGCCGATGATCCCGGCGAGCGCACCGGACACCTGGGAATTGCCGAACCCGCTCACGCCGTAGTCGGCCAGCGGACTGCCACCCGCGGCCGAGTGCTTGGCGGCACTCTCGAAGCCGAGCTTGGCCCCGACGAACTCCAGCCCGTCCGGCCGCGCGCTCGCGAACAGGCTCAGTCCTCCCGCGACCACGAGCGTCAGCGCGATCCCGACCCCGAGCGACCGGCCGGCGGGCTTGGCCGCGATCGGCTTGTCAGGTGACACCGTCGAGGTGTTGCCGTCGGCATCGACCAGGACGAGGTTCTGCTGCAGGTGCCGAGCGGCATACACGAGATCGGGCCGGGTCGCCACGACCGCGCTCAGCACGGCGGCGGTGATGACCGCCTCGCCGATCCCGACCAGGACGTGCCAGCCGACCATGGCGGTCGCGAGTTTGCCGAGCGGGATGTCGACCGCGCCGCCGATCGCGTACAGGCCGGTGAACGCCAGCGCGGCGACGGGCACCGACACCAGCGCGCCCAGGGTCGCCGCCGGGACCACGCTGCCCACCCGCCGGGGCATCGCCCGCAGCGCCGCTCGCGTCAGGAAGTACCCGACGAGCACCGTGATCAGGCCCATCAGTGTGATGTTCGTGCCGAGGGCGGTCAGCCCGCCGTCCGCGAACAGCAGCCCTTGGACCAGGAGCACCGTCGACATGACGAGCACGGCGGTCCACGGGCCGACCAGCGCGGCAGCCAGCGCACCACCGAGCAGGTGACCGCTGGTCCCCGCGCCGACCGGGAAGTTCACCATCTGCACCGCGAACACGAAGGCCGCGGTCAGCCCGGCCAGGGCGGGACCGGTCTCGCGGATCTCCCGGTTCGCCCGCTGCAGACTGAAGCCGACCGCGCCGGCCGCGATCAGTCCGGTGGCGACGGAGGTGGGTGCGTCGAAGAAGCCGTCAGGAACATGCACAGGGCACATTGTTGATCTTGTTGCGACCGATTCGCAAGAAGAGGTCTCACAACTCTTTGAGAGCCTCCCCGATCGCGCGGTGGAAGGTCGGGTATGCGTAGATCATCTGTCGCAGAGTGTGAACGGGAACGGCCGCGTGCACCGCGAGCGCCAGTGCGCTGAGCACCTCGCCGCCGGTCGGGCCCGCACTGGTCGCACCGACCAGGACACCGCGATCGGCGTCGGCGACCACCTTGATGAAGCCCTCGTTGCCGGCCTTGTGGATCCAGCCGCGGGTCGACGCCGGGATCGGGGTCGACCCGGTCCGCACGGTCAGCCCCGCGTCGCGGGCCCGCTTCTCGGTCATCCCGACCGCGCCGATCTCAGGATCAGTGAAGGTCACCCGCGGCATCGCGTGGTAGCTCGCGGTCGGCGCGCCGGCCTCCTGCAGGATGTCGCGGACCGCGATGTCGGCCTGGTACATCGCGTTGTGGGTGAACGCGCCGACGCCGGTGACGTCGCCGATGGCCCACACCTTGTCACCGGCGCGGACATGCTCGTCCACTTCGATCCGGCGGGCCTTCGGGTCGAGCCCGAGCTTGTCGAGACCGAGGTCGTCGGTGGCGATCCGGCGTCCCGTTGCCACCAGCAACTTCTCGCCGGTGACCGACGACCCGTCGGCGAGCGTGACGGTGAACGTGTCACCGGAGTACCCGACCCGCTGGGCGTGCGCACCGGTGCGGAAGGTGACGCCGTCACGCTCCAGCGCCTCCCGGGCCAGTACGCCGGACTCCGGCTCCTCCATCGACAGAACCTCGGCGGCCCCCTCGATCACGGTCACCTTCGCACCGAACCGCGCGAACACCTGGGCCAGTTCCATCCCGATCGCACCGCCGCCGAGGACCAGGATCGAGGCCGGCAGCGTCTCCGCCTCGATCGCCTCCCGGTTCGTCCAGTACGGCGTACCCGCGAGACCGTCGATCGGCGGGACCGCCGGGATCGTGCCGGTCGCGATCACGATGCCGCGGGACGCCTCGTACTCGCGGTCGCCGGCCCGGACCGTGTTCGGGCCGGCGATCGTGGCGCGGTCCTTGATGATCGTGGCACCCTTCTTCACCAGGCGGTCCACCGCGACCTGGTCGTTCCAGGTGTCGGTGGCCTCCTCGCGGATGCGCTTGGCCACCGGAGCCCAGTCCGGCTCGACAGTCGCCGTACCGGCCATGCCGTCGACGCGACGGGTCTCGGCGATCAGGTTCGCGGCCCGGATCATCATCTTGCTCGGGATGCACCCGTAGTACGGGCACTCGCCACCGACCAGCCGCGACTCGATCCCCACCACCCGCAGCCCTGCCTGCGCCAGCCGGCCGGCCGTCTCCTCGCCGCCGACGCCCACCCCGACCACGACCACATCCACGTTGTCAGCCATGCCGCCCAATCTCGCAGACCGGCCCGACCCGGCCAAGTGTCGAGCCTGCGTGTCATCCCGCGGTAAGCATCCGTTCACCGCGGGCCGGTACGTTCGGGGCTCGTAGAAGTGGGGACCGACACGGTGTTCGATTTCTCTGGTTTCGGCAGCATCAATCTCGAGAAGTACCACCGCTGTGAGGTCGGCACCACGGAGGAGCTGCTGACCCGGGTCAACGAGATCGACGGCGCCATCGGGTACGCCGAACTCGGCGGCGCCCGGCAGTTCCCGGAGATCGCGGTCGCCACGGTCGACAACGTCGTACCCGGCCGCCGACAGGCGTCTTCAGCACCCGCTCCCCCGACCCGCTCGGCCTGCACCGCGTCACCGTCCTCGCCGTTGATGGACTCCGCCTGCACGTCGACCACCTCGAGGCCCTCGACGGCACCCCGATCGTCGACGTCAAGCCCGTCCTCGGCGGGATCCCCGAGCGTTGAACGGATCCCCTCGAGTCACCCACGCCTCAGCCGGCGACCGCCGTTTGAGGGGTCAACCCCTGAAGTGGTGGGTTGCGCACCGAAAATCCGAGGGGGCAACCCGCAGGTTGAGGGGTTGACCCCTCAAACGGTGTCGGGCGCCGGCATGTGAGGGCAACGAGTTTCAACGTGCGGCCGACGGGCAAGGCCGGTGCTCTGGTCGAGGTGTGGGCGATTCGAGCGGCAGACCCGGACGCGCCCGCCCTCCGTTGCCTGCCCCGCCATCGCACGACGGCGCCGGCTGGAGATTCCCAGCACCAGCGCACCACTCCGCCGGCCGGTGGCGTGGTGAAGACCCGGCGCTGTCGTGCGTCTGATCAGAAGTTGATCATGTGGCCTTCGAGGCCGTGGAAGGCTTCTTGGAGGGCTTCGCTCAGGGTTGGGTGAGCGTGGACGTTGCGGGCCAGTTCCTTGGTGGTGAGGTCCCACTTCTGCGCCAGGGTCAGCTCAGGCAGCAGCTCGGTGACCTCGGGGCCGATCAGGTGGGCGCCGAGCAGTTCGCCGTACTGGGAGTCGCTGATCACCTTGACGAAACCGGTCGGGTCGCCGAGGCCGTGGGCCTTGCCGTTCGCGGTGAACGGGAACTTGGCGACCTTGACGTCGTGGCCCAGCTTGCGGGCCTCCTCCTCGGTGTAGCCGAAGCTCGCGATCTGTGGCTGGCAGAACGTCGCCCGCGGGATCATCGCGTAGTCGAGCTCCATCGTCTCGTGCCCGGCGATGGTCTCGGCCGCGATCACGCCCATCGCCTCGGCCGCGTGCGCGAGCATCAGCTTCGCGGTCACGTCGCCGATGGCGAAGACGTTCGCGACGTTGGTCCGGCAGAAGCCGTCGATGGTGATGGCGCCGCGCTCGGTCAGCTGGACGCCGATCTTGTCCAGGCCGTAGCCGTCGACGCGCGGCTGGAAGCCGATCGCCTGCAGCACCTTGTCGGTCTCCAGCGTCTGCTGATTGCCGTCCTTGCCGGTGATGGTGACCTTGACCTTGTCACCGGAGTCGTCGATCGAGTCCACCCGGGTGGAGGTGAGCACGTCGACGCCGAGCTTCTTGTAGGCCTTGGCCAGCTCCTTGGAGACCTCGGGGTCCTCCAGCGGCACCATCCGGTCGAGGAACTCGACGATGGTCACCTTCACGCCGTAGTTCGCCAGGACGTAGGCGAACTCGACGCCGATCGCGCCGGCACCGGCGATCACGATCGAGCCCGGCAGCTCCTCGGTGAGGATCTGCTCCTCGTACGTCACCACGCGCTCGCTCAGCTGCGTGCCCGGCAGCAACTTGGTGGTCGCGCCGGTGGCCAGGATGCAGTTGTCGAACGTGACGGTCACAGTGTCCTCAGCGGAGCCGTCTCCATTGAGTGTGACGTCGAGAGTGTTGGCGTCGGTGAACGAGGCCCAGCCGTCGAACTCGGTGATGTTGTTCTTCTTCATCAGGAAGTGGACGCCCTTGACCCGGCCGTCCGCGACCTTGCGGCTGCGCTGCACCGCGGTCGGGAAGTCGAAGCTGACCTCGCCGCTGATGCCGAAGGTCTTCGCCTCCGTCCGGAAGATATGCGCGAGCTCGGCGTTGCGCAGCCGCGCCTTGGACGGGATGCAGCCCACGTTCAGGCAGACACCGCCCCAGTACTTCTTCTCGATGATGGCGGTCTTGAGCCCGAGCTGGGCAGCGCGGATCGCCGCGACGTACCCACCCGGACCCGCGCCGAGGACAACAACGTCAAAGTGCGAGGCCATGCAGTGAACTTTAGTAGGTAGCACCAGCCCTCCCGACCACTGGTACGACGCTCTGCCGCAGGCGTGACCGGGGTCACTGGACCAGCCCGATCGGGCAAGGTTCGCCGAGCGCCCTGTCGGCCGGGCGGTCACAGTCCGTTCACGTGGGTTCCGTCAGGACCGTTCGCCGCCTACGCTGGGCACGCGCGGGGGCCGTCTCCCTCCGCGCGCGTGAGGCGAGACAACGATGGGGGCCTGATGGTTCTGCGGAGCCGCCGGAGGCTGCGGTTCGCGGCACTCGGCACACTGCTGGCAGTGATCGCGCTGCCCGCGTACGCCGACCCGACGCCGCCACCACCGGCCTCGGTCACCGACGTCAACCGCTCGCTGGAACAGCTCCAGGCCGAGGCCGCCGCCGTCCAGGCCGACTTCGCGAAGGCGACCATCGCCTACACCGGAGCGCTCAAGGCCGCGCAGACCGCGGAAGCCGCCGCGAAGAAGGCGGAGGCCAACGCGACCGTCTCCCAGGGCAAGGCGGACAAGGAACGCCGCCAGCTCGGGCTGCTGACCGCGCAGGCCTATCAACTGGGCATCCCGACCGTGATGGGCACCGAGTCGATGCTGTGGTCGCTCGCCCCGATCGCGGAGAACCTGCAGGAGATCGCTGACCGGCAGACCGCGATCACCCAGCTAGGCAGCACGCAGGTCGCACAGTACAAGACCGCGATGGCCGCCGCAGCCGAGTCCGACCGGCTCACCGCGGACGCGGCCGGCAAGCGGGCCACCGCGAACGAGGCGGCGGCCAAGGCGAAGCAACTCAGCGCAGAGGTGCAGCAGAAGGCGGCCTACGCCGCGTCCGCGATGGAGGGCCAGGCCGCCGACCTGGACGGCGCCTCGGAGCTGTCCAAGCAGCTGCAACTCGCACGCAACCAGCAGGCGCTCACCCGCTGGCAGACCTATCTGACCGAGCTCACCACGGCGAAGGTCACTCCCCCGGCGGCCGCCGTACTGAAGAACCCGGCTAAGCTCCCAACCGGCCTGAAGCCGCTCACCACCCGGGGCGCGCCCCTCGCCGGCGTCGCATCGGTGGTCAACGGCGGCCGCACCGTGCGGGTGCTGTCCGCCGAGACGATCCGCGCGGTGAACCAGGCCTTCAGCCTGCTCGGCAAGCCGTACGGCGTGGCCGCGACCGGACCGGACAAGTACGGCTGCCTCGGCGCCGCCCGGGTCGCCTGGCAGCCCTACACGACCCTGCCCAACCTGGTCGACAAGGTCTACCCGGACTACCAGGCCGTGCCTACGGCCCAGGTCCAGCCCGGCGACCTGCTCGTCATGGGCAGCAGGTCGCTCGGACTCGTCCACATCGGCGTCGCCCTCGACAACGGCGAGATGATCGCCGCGGACGAGGCCAAGGGCTCGGTCGTCGTCACCACCGTCCCGGACAACCTGTACGCCGCTCTGCGCCCGACGCTCGGCGCTCCGGCCAAGTCGCAGGTCGCGCCCACGGGGACCTCGGACGCCGTCGCCTTCCGCTGCGGCAACACCGCGACGTCGTACAACATCGGCTCCGGCTCCTGGACCTGGCCGCTGGCCGAGGGCACCTACGAGATCGGTACGCCGTTCGGTCAGGCCGGGTCGATGTGGTCGACCGGCTTCCACACCGGCCAGGACTTCCCATCCGCCGTCGGTACGCCGGTCAGCGCGGTGGCAGCCGGCGTCGTCCACGTCGAGCACCCGGCCTGGGCCGGGAACCTGGTGCGCATCGACCACGGCAATGGCCTGGAGACCCTCTACGCGCACCTCAGCAAGGTCGATGTGGCCGACGGCCAGCAGGTGACCGCCGGCCAACGGATCGGCGCCGTCGGCATCGAAGGCAACTCGACCGGACCGCACCTGCACTTCGAGGTCCACCTCGGCGGAGACGCGGTCAACCCGATGCCGTTCCTCGCCACCGGCTCCGCGAGTATCAGCTGGGGCGGCTACAGCAACGGCATGATCCCGGCGAGCAAGCTGTGCGGGATCGCCTCCGGCCACATGCTCCGCTGCGACGCGGCGGCGGCGTACCTCCAACTGTCGGCCGCCTACCGCGCCCAGTTCGGCAAGACGCTCTGCATCACCGACTCGTACCGCTCGTACGCCTCCCAGGTCGACCTCTACGAGCGCAAGCCGTCCCTGGCCGCCCTCCCGGGGACCTCGAACCACGGCTGGGGTGTCGCGGTCGACCTCTGCGGCGGCATCGACAAGTACGGCACCGCGCAGTACCAGTGGATGAAGGCCCACGCGGCCGCCTTCGGCTGGGTCCACCCCGCGTGGGCCGACCAGGGCAGCAACCGGGAAGAGCCCTGGCATTGGGAATTCGGGCGACCAGCCAGCGCGTAGTCTGACATCGTGGCCGAGCAGAAGAGTCCCGACCGCACTGATCACAACGTCACGCTGGACGCTGACGACGACCGGTGGGAGTGGCGGCGGCGGATTCGGGCGAATCCGAGGAAGCACCTGATCTACCGCATCGGTGTGGGCGTGGTCGGCGGGTTGCTGATCATCGCCGCGCCACTGACCGGCTGGCTGCCCGGGCCGGGTGGCATCCCGCTGTTCATCGCCGGCCTCGCCGTACTGGCCAGCGAGTTCGAGTGGGCCCAGCGCCTGCTCTACAAAGTCAGGGACTGGGTCAAGGCACTCACCGCCTGGACCGGCAAGCAGGCCGCCTGGCTCAAGGCGCTCGGCACCCTCGCGCTGTTCCTCTGCGTGGTCGTCGCGATCTGGCTCTACCTCGCGGTGCTCGGCGTCCCCGGCTGGTTCCCGGACTCCTGGGAGTCAGTCCTGCACAAGCTCCCTCTGCTGCACTGAGTAGTCGGGCAGCTCGATCAGGTTGCTCATCTTCTGGGCCATCTTGAGCATCTGATGGAGGAAGAACCGGTTGTCCCAGGGTCCGGTTGCGGGCGATCATCCCGAGCCGGGTGGCCGGAGCCATGAGCTGACCCGCCCGGCTCCCGGCCTGCGTGGCCGAGATCGACTTGCGCATCCGCGCCTCGTACCGCTCGAACGCGACCGATGATCACCGCCCGCCGGTGCCGGCTCGCCCGCCAGGACGTACGCACCCACCAAGGCGGTGCCGGTCCCCAGTGCCCCGAACGTCGCGCCGTACCCGGCGTCGCCGAGCAGAACGATCCGGCCAGTGGACCAGCGATCCACATGCACCCGGCTGATCGAGTCGAAGTACAACTCCGTTGCCGCCGGCAACCCATCGAGCAGGCGGGGTACGTGCCAGCCGAGTCCGGCGAACAACAAGGCGGTGCTGCGCCGGATGGGAGTACTTCGGCCTCGACCGCATCCTCGACGGTCTCGAGCTACTGATCACTGCCCGGAAGGGTTGAGCCGCAGCGTATTGAAACGATGCCGATAGGTCGACGCAGTGAGCCCGTAGTGGGACTTGAAGCGGCGGGCGAAGTAGTTCTGATCCGGCCAGCCGACCGCCTCGCCGATGCGGCTGATCGGACGGTCCGTGTGCAGCAGTTCATCGGCCGCCAGCTCGACGCGATGCCGCGACAGGTAGGCCATCGGTGGCAGCCCGGTCACCGACTTGAACAGTCGCACCAGATACCCCGGCGCGAGGTGCAGTGCGTGCGCCAGATCGGTCAGCGTCCACTGCCTGGCCGGGTCCGCTTCCATCATCCGCATCGCATCCAGTACGGCGGGATGCGTCTGCTCAGTGCGCTCCTCACGTTCGGCGACTGTCCGCGCCACACAGCTCAGGTACAACGACAGCCAGCCGATCACTTCACCGCGATGCCGGTTCAGCGGCTGGTTGCGCAACTGCCGCAATCCGTCCAGATGACCGATGCCTTCCTGCAGTGCGTCCGGATCGAGATGCGTGGTCAGCATCCCGCGGCGCCGGGCCGAGAAAGGTCCGGTCCACAACAGATAACCCAGTAGCGGATCCTCGCGCGCCCAGGCGAGTTCGCGGCGTACCAAGTCGGCCGAGAAGCAGCAGTTGTAGATCTCAAGAGAGCGGCATTGTTCATATTCGTGCCAGACGCCCGGACGGAGCAGGATCGCGTCACCGGCCTGCAGTCGCTGCCGACCGGCCAGGCTGTGATGGACGCCCTCGCCACCGATCACGAGGGCGAGCTCGAAGAAGCTGTGCGTGTGCAGCGGATGCGAGTCCTCGTGCACGTGCGGACCGGCGTGCACGAGCGTCCCTTCGACGAAGTGCAGCACGGTCCCAAGAGTCCTCACCGGCTCGTCGACCATGCTTCACGATACGGGCCAAGGTGCATTTTGTGCTACCACGAGTGCACTGCGGGCTAGTCCCCGAGGACTACCGGCCGCAGGATCGGGGAACAGGCGAAATGTCCCCGCCCTCAGTCCGCAACAGATCGAGGCGCTTCGCCGGAGCACTCAATGAATCGTTTCACACGCCGCCGGTTGGAGACTCATGTCGAACCTCGCAGCACCCACTTCTCTCCGCTTCGAGCACCGGACCGCTCCCGCCCTGGGTATCGGCACCGCGACCCCACGGTTGTCGTGGCAGGTCCCGACCGCGGACGCCGGCTACGCGCAGACGGCGTACGAGGTCGAGATCACCACCGGCTCGGCGCAGGTGTACACCATCCAGTCCCCCGATCAGGTCCTGGTCCCGTGGCCGGGTGAACCGCTCGCGTCGCGTGAGTCGGCGCGGGTCCGGGTCCGCGTCCGCGGCAACGACGACTGGAGTGAGTGGAGCGAGCCCGCGACCATCGAGGCCGGCCTGCTCGGCTCGGACGACTGGACCGCGCGCTTCGTCAGCCCGCGCGACAACGGCTACGGTTCGCCCGCTCCCCTGCTCGCCGGAGTCGCCGACCTGCCGGACGGCATCGTCAAGGCCCGCCTGTATGCGACCGCGCACGGTGTCTACCTCCCCGAGCTCAACGGCGAGCGTGTCGGCGACGAAGAGCTCGCGCCCGGCTGGACGGCGTACCAGTACCGCCTTCGCTATCAGACGTACGACGTGACGAGTCTCGTCCAGGCCGGCGAGAACCAGCTGGAGTTCCTTCTCGGCAACGGCTGGTACCGCGGCCGGCTCGGCTTCCAGGACCAGAAGGAGGTGTACGGCACCCGCGTCGCTGTCCTCGCCCAGCTCGAGGTCACCACCGGCGACGGCCAGGTCCACACCTTCGGCAGCGACGACACCTGGACCTCCCGCGAGAGCGCGGTCCTCGCCGATGACCTGTACAACGGCCAGAGCACCGATCTCCGACGTACTCCGGGAGACAGCGCACCGGTCGACGTCCTCGACGCCGACCTCGGCCTGCTCGTCGCACCCGACGGCCCGCCGGTCCGCATCACCCAGGTCGTGCCCGCGTTCGAGATCAGTACGTCGCCGTCCGGCAGGACCCTGATCGACTTCGGCCAGAACCTGGTCGGCCGGGTCCGATTGACGGTCCGCGGAGGCGCCG
>Ga0193707_1000760_pt1 | contig 11410 bp, 6 predicted proteins | sample U3c2metaG_FD_143043 | JGI IMG/M metagenome (GOLD analysis project Ga0193707, IMG submission 143043) | Soil microbial communities from a riparian zone of the East river system, Colorado, United States - U3c2 | ecosystem: Environmental > Terrestrial > Soil > Riparian zone | place: USA: East River...
CCGCCTGGTGCCCGCCCGCCGCGAGCGCGGGGACGAGCGGCCACCAGGCGGCGAGTGGCGGGACGTGCCAGGTCGCGCCGCCGCAGGGCCGGCACAGCAGGCGGTCGTTCAGCGCGTGCAGCTCCATGCGCACGCCCTCGGGGTGCCAGCCGAGGCCGCCCTCGCTCGCGCTCGCCGCGTTCAGCCGCTGGAACGGGCCGCCGAACCGTGTGTAGGACTCCACGATCCACTGGGTGGCACCCACCAGAGGCCCGGCGACGATGGCGGCGAGCGCGATGAGACGCCGCCGCCGGGAGAACGCCACCGCGGCCAGCAGCGCGAGTGCGAGCCACGCCGCGTCACCGGGGCGCATGAGGGCCACGAACGCCAGGCTCAGCCCCAGCCAGAGCGGCGGGAGGCGGCCCGGCCCGCGTACGGTGTGCGCGAACCAGCCGGCGGCCGCGACGGCGCCGTACGCGACGTAGAGGTTGGGCATGACCTCGTTGCCGTAGAACTGCACCATCCACAGGGCGGCGAGCAGCAGGGCGGCCAGCGCGACGGTGACCGGCCGCAGCAGGCGGGTCCACGGCCAGTACGCGATGACGAGCCCGACCGAGGACAGCACGGTCATGTACGCCCGCAACGCCGTGAGCGAGGACGTCAGCGCCACGAGCGGGGCGGCCAGCAGCGTGACCCCGCGGGCCCGCGGCGCGCTGAAGAACGCCGTGGGCACGTGCGGGCTGACCTGGCTCACGTACACGGTCTCGTCCCAGCCGAGACGCATTCGCGTCGAGACGACGACGAGCTGGGCGGCCGCGTACAGGAACGCCACGGCCACCAGGGGCACACAGGGGTGGGCCAGACGTGAGCTTGACCGTCCGCTGAGATTCACCCTACAGATTGTAGGGTGAAGACCATTTCCGCGTACGGCGAAGGTCAAGAGACCGCCGGGCGCGGGTCGTGCGGGTCAGCTCCCGGTCCCGGGAAGGAGCAGGGCGAAGACCGGGGGAGCGGGGCTGCGAAGCAGAAGCCGGCCGCCCTCCGCCTCGGCCAGCGAGCGCGCCAGGAACAGGCCGATGCCGTGCCCCTCGCCGCTGCCCGCCCGGCGGGCGAAGACGTCCCGCCCGGTCTCGATCCCAGGGCCACGGTCGCCCACCTCGATGGACAGCGCGGCTCCCAGGTCGACCGCCTCGACGCTGATGTCGCCGCGCCCGTGGGTGGCGGCGTTGTCGACCAGCACCTCGAGGATCTGCAGGACCACGCTGGGCGCCGACCGTACCTCGGGGAGCGGCTCGTGGCAGGTCACCGACAGCAGGCGCCGGCGGGCGGCGAGCGTGCCCTCCCAGCGCCCGCGAAGCGCGGAGAGCAGCCCGGGTACGTCCAGGACCTCGCGTGGTCCCTGCCCGTCGCGCGCTAGGCGGAGCAGGTCATCGATGATGCTCTGGAGGTGCCGTCCGCGTTCGACGGCGGTACGGATGGCGGCGCGCGGGTCCGCGTCCGGGCGGCCGAGCGCCGACTCCAGGCCGAGCAGAAGGCCGGTCAGCGGCGTACGGAGCTGGTGCGACACATCGGCGCTGAACGCCCGCTCCCGGTCGAGCACCTCGCCGAGACGGCGGGCGGTGATCTCCAGCGCCCGGCCGGCGGCGTCGGCCTCGCGCAGGCCCGAACGCCGCGCCCGTACGCTGAAGTCGCCGTCGCCGAGCGCCTGGGCCGCCGCCGTCAGGCGTTCCAGCGGGGCGGCGAGCCGTCCGCTCTGGTACCTCGCATACACCGTCGCCAGGATCACCACGAACGCCGCCAGCGCCGACATCAGCAGCCAGGCCCGTTCGACCTGGTCGGTGACCTGGTCATAGGGCAGGCTGACCCGCGACATCACGGTCACGCCCCTGCCGTCGTCGGACGGGATCGGCGCCGCCACGGCCAGATCGCCGCCCTCGACGCCCTCGTGGACGCGGCCGTCGCGCGCCGCCGCGGCGACCGGCGAGTCGCTCGGCCCGGCCCCGGCCACCCGACGGCCCCCGGACCGGTAGATGCCGACGGTCAGCCCCGCCGCCAGCCCGGCGGGCGGGTCCACCGGTCCGGGCCGGGTCACCTCGTCCTCGGGCACGACGGCCGCGATGCGCGTCGCGTCGCGTTCGAGCGCGGTGACGGCCTCGGAGTGGTCGAGCCGCTGCACCACGACGGCGAGCGGCAGCGCGAACAGCACGGTCGCCAGCGTCGCGATCCCGACGAGCGCGACCAGCAGGCGGCGGCGGAGCGGCGTCCCGGCCGGAGGCTGATGCATGGGCCCAGCTTGCTGGCCGGGACGCCGCAGGTCACCGACCGCCACCATGACGCGCCCGGCAGGGCACAGGGATGTCCCCGACGCGCGGGTGGGTCACGCCCGGCGCGATGCCCGGCCCGTCCGCGAAGGTCCGGAACGCCGGCCCCGTCGCGCGGCCCCGTCGCGCGGCCCCGTCGCGCGGCCCCGTCGCGCGGCCCCGTCGCGCGGCCACGCCGTGCCGGAGCCCGTGCGCTAACCCTGCGCTGACCGAACGTTCCCTAGAGTGTCCTGGACGATCATCGGTCCGGCTGAGGGAGGCGTACGCTCGGCGCCACTCCATAGAGACGGGGACACATGCACAGCGACCATCTGGCCGCCATGCACGGATTGCACGCGGCGGCCGTCGGCTACGCGCGAGTGGGGCCGGTGCTGTTCGCGGCCCTGCTCGGCTGGACGTGGTGGGCGGCGCGCCGGCGGCCCGCGGCGGCCATGGCGGCCGCTCTGTGGGCACCGATCGGCGTCATCGCCGCCGTCGTCGCGAACCAGCCGATCGAGCAGATGCCCGCCTTCCACTGGACGGCGTTCCACGGGCTGGCCGTACGCCCCACGGACCTTCCGGCCCCGAGCGACCACGCGGCGATGGCCGCCGCCACGGCCGCCGGGCTGTTCCTGGCGGGCCGCCGGTACGGCGCCGCGGCGTGTGCCGGTTGGCTGGCGATGGTGCTGGCGCTCGTGGTCGCCGGTGCGGAGCCGCAGGACGTCGCCAGCGGTACGGTCGTCGGCGTGACGGTGACGCTGATCGGCTACGTGCTGCTCGAGGGCCCGCTCCGGACCGCCGTGACCCGGCTGCGCCGCACCCGCCTGCGCCCGTTCACCGGAGCCGGAAAGACCTCCTGACCGTCCGCCCCCGGCGGGCGCCGTCTCGGTCCACCGCCTCCGCCGGTCCACCGTCAGCGCCCGTCCACCTTCGCCGGTCCACGCCAGTGCCGGTCCACGGCGAGTGCCGGTCCACCGCTGGGCGCTACGACGGTGACGAGCTCTCGCCCGCCGGCCACTCGCCCCGCGGCGGCGTGATCACCTTTCCGGTTCCGCGCCGCGTACGGCGGAACCGGACGGCGAGGCCGGGAAACGCCGGCCGGGCCTCAGCAGGGAGTGCCGCGGGGGAGCTGGTAGCTGCCGCCCAGGCGGTAGCGACCGGGGGCCGGGGCGTACAGGCGGGTCCAGTCGCCGGCCTGGACCACGCACCCCTCAGCGCCGCCGCGGACGCCCAGCCACGGTGACCAGGGCACCCGGACGAGGATCCAGCCGCTGGAGGGGACGTTGATGTCGAGCTCGCCGTCGTCCGCGCGGGCGACCGTGGCGGGCGGGTCGGCGAGCGGCTCCGGGTCGGTGAGCTCGTACAGGTGCCAGTGCCCGTCCTGCCAGATCTGGCGGAGCCACGGCTGCCCGGTCGCGACGATGTGTGCCTCCTCGATGCCCTGCCAGTCCGGCGTGGAGTCCGAGAGCACGACGTACCGGACCGCCCAGCGCTTCAGCCAGGCGTGGTACGTGGCGGGGCTGAGGCTTCCGTCGTAGAAGAGAGGGTTGCGGTCGACGTCGGCCTGGCGGTTCCAGCCGCGCGCGAGGTTCACCACCGGGGCGAACTCCGACGACTCCAGATGGGTGCGCTCCGGCACGACCTCGACGCGTCCGCGGTCGGCGCCGAGGTCGCGGAGCTCGGCGGTCACCCCGGCCGTGTGACCGTCCGGGGATCCGGTGTTGACCACGTCGAAGACCGGCCGGATCACCTGGGAGATGACCGTGGCCGCGAACGCGAGGTACAGGATGGTGATCTTGCGTTCCATCGCCGCCGCCAGCATCACCGCGCCGCCGAACAGCAGGGCGAGCCGGTCGACGTTGCTGCCCACCTGTGACGGGATCAGCCAGGTGAGCACGGTGCCGAACGCGTACACGGCGGCGCCCGCGCGTACGTTACGCCAGGATTTCGGGGCGTAGAGGGCGAGCGCGACGGCGCTGGCGACCGGGGCCGCGACCAGGAACCACGGGAACGGCTGCACCCCCTTGAAGGGGAACAGCAGCGCCGAGAGCGCCACGACGAAGGGCGGGCCGGCCGCCAGGGCCGACGCCGGGCGGTGCCGCCTGGTGAGGAAGAGCGCGGCGGCGGCCACCTCCAGGAACAGCCCGGCCACCGGGCTCGCCAGCGTCGCCAGCACGCCGAGCACGACGACCGCGGCGGCCTTCGGCGCGCGGGGGCCGCGGGCCGCGAACACGACCGTCACGGCGGCGAGGCCGAAGAACACACCCAGCGCGAAGGTCACCCGCCCCGACACCGCGTTGCAGGACAGCGAGAAGGCGCCCCAGAGCGCGGGTGGCAGCGGACGGCGGATCCCCGAGCGCATGAGAAGGAGCGCGAAGAGACCGGCCGACAGCGTGCCCGCGAACACCCCGGTCGTACGGACGCCGAGCAGGGCCATGAGGTAGGGCGAGATCACGCTGTACGACGCGGGGTGCATCCCGCCGTACCAGGCGAAGTCGTAGGCCGAGCCAGGATGGCGCAGGGCGAATTCCGCCCATGCGCTTTGCGCGGCGAGGTCGCCTCCGCCGTGCGCGAGAAAGAATGCCCAGAGCAGGTGGAGAATTCCGGCAATGGCCGTAGCGGCCACGACAGGGTGCAGTAGCCACCGCCGGTGGCATACCGGTCGTGTCCGTATCGCGTCGGCGGGGCGTGGTGCCTCCAGAGTGGTGGTCACAACCCGGCCGCGCTCTCCACAAGTCCGCGATGGGACGGCTGGGGAGCGGGGGACATTCGGCCAATGATCAACGATCGCGGCCCGGAGGGCAAATCAAGCGAGTTGTGAAATCGGCTACATCACGCTTACCGCGGAATGAAGCATTCCGCTCCGCTGCCGTACGAGTGCTGATGTGATCTTGAAACCAGGGCAACGTAACCTCCATGCACGCGTCAAGCCAAGGCAAAGCCGGGTCCAGTGGCGGCGTCGGGCCGTACCAGTGATTCTCTGACACTGGCGCAGGCGATTGGCGGCACTTGCATACTTTTCGAATCATTGCCGTGTTTGCCTGCGAGGCCCTACGATTTACCGGCGACCCAAGCGACGCGCTCCACTTGATGAGCCGCTCACCTGGGCCACGGGGCAAGCAAACGGGAAGGCGATTTCGTGACTCAGCTTGTCGTGGAGAGCAACGGCGTTTCGGTGGCTCTGGATCCACGACGTTCCTACCGCCTGGGCCGCGACCCGGGTGCGGACATCGTCGTCGCGGTCGAAGGGGTCTCACGGTCCCACGCCCTGCTGCGTTTCGAGGGCGGCCAGTGGATGCTCGAGGACGTCGGCAGCGCGAACGGCACCTACGACGGCGGTCGCCGGGTCCAGCGGGTCGCCGTCACCCCGGGCAGCCAGCTTCGGCTCGGCCACCCGGAGCAGGGCGTGCCGGTGGTCTTCAGCGCCGGCAGCGCACCGGCGACGCGCATGCAGCCCGAGCCGCAGGCTCCCGCCTTCCCGGCACAGCCACAGCAGCCACCCGGCGGGTTCCAGCAGCAGCCACCACAGCAGCAGGCGCCGCGGCCCGGCCAGGCCTATCCGCCGCAGCCGGCGACGCAGGCCGGCGGGCCGGGCCAGGCGTACCCGCCCGTCCAGCAGGGCCCCGGCGCCTATCCGGGACAGGCCGCGGCCTCGGCCCCGCCGATGGCGGCTCCTCCCGGCGAGACCGGGTGGCCCGCCCCGCCGTCGTACCAGCCCCAGGGCGACGGCACCGGGTACCCGTACGCGCCGCCGCCCACCCAGGTCGGCGGCACCGGCACGATGCCGCCGCAGCAGGGCTACCCGGGCGGTCCCGGCGTCGGCCCCGACCCGAACACGCCGCTCGGCTACCAGCCGACCCGTGGCACGATGCCGCGGTCGCGGCAGATGAAGACCATGGGCGGCACCCGTGAGCCCGCCAAGGTGCGCAACCTCGAGGGCGCGCAGATCCTGCGCATCGGCCGCGCGCCCGAGAACGACATGGTCATCACGGACCTTCGCGTGTCCCGCAACCACGCCGAGCTGCGGTCGGCCGGCGGGGCGTACGAGATCGTGGACGTGGGCAGCCGCAGTGGCACCTACGTCAACGGCCAGCGGGTCGAGCGCGCGGCCATCGGCCCCAACGACATCATCGGCATCGGCCCCTCGACGTTCCACCTGGTCGGCGACGTCCTCACCGAGTACGTCGACACCGGTGCGGTCAGCCTCAGCGCGCACGACCTCACCGTCACGGTCGACAAGGGCAAGGTGCTGCTGGACCACGTGTCGTTCCCGCTCGGCGAGAAGTGCCTCGTCGCGGTGATCGGCCCCAGTGGCTCCGGCAAGTCGACGCTGCTGCGCGCGCTCACCGGCCTGCGCCCCGCCGACCAGGGCACGGTCTCCTACGACGGCCGTGACCTCTACCGCGACTACGCCGAGCTGCGTTCGCGCATCGGGCTGGTGCCGCAGGACGACATCCTGCACACCCAGCTCACCGTACGCCGCGCGCTCATCTACGCCGCCGAGCTGCGCTTCCCCGACGACACGCGCCAGCACGAGCGCAAGGCGCGCGTGGACGAGGTCCTCAAGGAGCTCGGCCTGGACCACCGCCGCGACAACCGGATCTCGGCACTGTCCGGCGGCCAGCGCAAGCGCGTCAGCGTCGCGCTGGAGCTGCTCACCAAGCCGTCGCTGCTGTTCCTCGACGAGCCGACCTCCGGCCTGGACCCGGGTCTGGACAAGTCGGTCATGCAGATGCTGCGCGGCCTGGCCGACGACGGCCGTACGGTCGCGGTGGTCACGCACAGCGTCGCTAACCTCGACATCTGCGACCGGCTCCTCGTGATGGCGCCGGGCGGGCGGATCGCCTACTTCGGACCGCCGCGCGAGGCGCTGCCGTTCCTCGGCTTCGACGACTGGGCCGACGTCTTCCAGGCGTTCGACAACCCCGAGATCGACTGGGGCAGCCGCTACCTCCAGTCGCCGGCGCACAAGAAGTACGTCCAGGACGAGCTCGTCCAGCCGGTCGCCCAGACCGGTCCGGTCAACTTCGAGCCGCCGCCCAAGCCGCAGAGCTGGCCCGAGCAGCTGAGCACGCTGATCCGGCGCTACATCCGCAGCATCGTGGCGGACCCGCTGTTCCTCGGCATCACGGTGGCGCTGCCGATCATCATGGGCGCGGTGGCGCGCGTCATCCCGGCCGGGGACCTCACCTCCAGCATCCGCGGCTCGCAGGGCGGTGCCGCGAACCTTCTGATGATCCTCTGTATCGGAGGCTGTCTCACCGGCGCCGCCAACGCGGTCCGCGAACTCGTCAAGGAAAGACCGATCTACCAGCGAGAACGCGCGGTCGGACTGTCCAGATCCGCGTATCTCACCTCCAAGCTGCTCGTCCTCGGCGTGATCACGATCGGGCAGGGCATCGCGCTCACCCTGGTCGCCATGGCCGGGGTCAGCATGCGGGACAAGGGCGTGATCACCACGCCGTTGCCCGAGCTCATCGTCGCCGTCGCGGTGCTGTCCTTCTGCGCGATGACGATGGGTCTGCTCATCTCCGCGGTCGTCAAGACCAGCGAGATGACGATGCCGCTCCTGGTGCTCACCACGCTGGTCCAGATCGTGTTCTGCGGGGCCCTCGTGCACCTCGACGGCAAGGCCGTCCTGGATCAGATCTCCTGGCTCGTGCCGGCCCGGTGGGCGTTCGCCGCGATGGCGGGGACGCTCAACGTCAGCTTCCTGCTCCCGCACAAGCGCGGCGAGTCACTGGACCCGCTGTGGAAGCAGCAGTTCAGCACCTGGCTCCTGGACGTCGGCATGATGGTGGTCCTCATCATCGTCCTGGTCTTCCTCGTGGAGCGCATGCTGCGCCGCCAGGAGCCGGAGGTCATGCGCAAGTAGTACGGGGAGCGGCACCCGGTGCCGCTCCCCGCCCTTCCACTGCCTGACGAGGCTCAGCCGCAGGCGGCGGCGACCGACTCCGACCAGATCTGGACCGCCTCGTCGATCTGCGTGGCGTCGACGACCAGCGGCGGGATCATCCGGACGACGTTGCCGTGCGCTCCGCAGGTCAGCAGCAGCAGGCCCCGCTCGCCGGCCTCCTGCTGGGCCCGCTGCGCGGCGGCGGTGTCGGGTTCGTCGCCGGTGCCGAACTCAGCGCCGACCATGAGGCCCAGGCCGCGTACGTCGCCGATGACCGGGTGGGCCGAGGCGACCTTGCGCAGGCCGTCCAGCAGCCGTGCTCCCATCTCGGCCGCGTTGGCCACGAGCCCCTCGTCCTGGATCACGTCGAGCGTGGCCAGCGCGGCGGCGCACGCGACGGCGTTTCCGCCGTACGTGCCGCCCTGCGAGCCCGGCCACGCGCGGCCCATGATCTCGCTCGGCGCGGCGATCGCCGACAGCGGGAAGCCGCTGGCCAGGCCCTTGGCGGTGATGAGCACGTCCGGCCGTACGCCGGAGTGGTCGTGGCCCCAGAACCGTCCGGTACGGCCGAAGCCGGTCTGTACCTCGTCGACGACGAGGAGGCTGCCGTGCCGGTCGGCGCGCTCGCGCAGCCCTTCGAGGAAGCCGGGCGGCGCGGGTACGTAGCCGCCCTCGCCGAGCACCGGCTCGACGATGAACGCGGCGGTGTCCTGCGGCGGGCTGACCGTCGCGAGCAGGTAGTCGAGCTCGCGCAGCGCGAAGCGGGTCGCCTCCTCCTCACTCCAGCCGTAGCGGTAGGCCTGCGGGAAGGGAGCGACGGCGGCGCCGGGCATCAGCGGGCCGATCCCCGCGCGGAACTTCGTGCCGGCCGTCGTCAGCGAGGCCGCGCCCATGGTGCGCCCGTGGAAGGAGCCGTGGAAGACGACGATGTTCTGCCGGCCGGTGGCGTGCCGGGCGAGCCGGATCGCCGCCTCGACGGCCTCGCTGCCCGAGTTGAGGTAGAACAGCGCGTCCAGGCCCTCGGGCAGGACGTCGCCCAGGCGCTCGGTGAGGCGCAGCAGCGGACGGTGCATGACCGTCGTGTACTGGCCGTGGATGAGCGTCGCGACCTGCTCCTGCGCGGCGCGTACGACGTGCGGATGGCAGTGTCCGGTGCTCGTCACGCCGATGCCGGCGGTGAAGTCGAGGTGGCGGCGGCCGGCCTCGTCGTACAGGTGGACGCCCTCGCCGCGGACGGCCAGCACGGGCGTGGCCTGCTTGAGGATCGGTGACAGCTGCGCCATGAGATGCTCCTGAAGATTGTCAACAATCTAATAGTATGCAACCATCCCTTCGGGCATGTTGTCCAGGCGCCTTTGGTCGCGGCCCCGGCGAAGGAGGGTTCATGGGTGAGTTCGAGGCGGCACGGACCGCGGTGAGCGCCGTTCCGAAACGGCTGTTCATCGGTGGTGAGTGGCGGGACGCGAGCTCGGGCCGCACCTTCGAGGTGGAGGACCCGGCGACCGGCAAGGCGCTGTGCTCGGTCGCCGACGCCACCCCCGCCGACGGTCTCGCGGCGCTGGAGGCCGCGGTCGCCGCGCAGCCGTCCTGGGCCGCGACGGCGCCACGCGAGCGCGGAGAGGTCCTGCGCCGGGCGTACGACCTGCTCCTGGAGCGGCGCGAGGAGCTGGCCGCGCTGATGACCGCGGAGATGGGCAAGCCGTACGCCGAGTCCCTGGGCGAGGTCGCGTACGCCGCCGAGTTCTTCCGGTGGTTCGCCGAGGAGGCCGTACGCGTGGGCGGCGACTACGCGGTCGCGCCGGACGGCGGCAGCAGGTTCCTCGTGATGCGGCAGCCCGTGGGCCCGTCCCTGCTCGTGACGCCGTGGAACTTCCCGATGGCGATGGGCACCCGCAAGATCGGGCCCGCCGTCGCCGCCGGCTGCACGATGGTGCTCAAGCCGGCCGAGCAGACGCCGCTGTCGGCGCTCGCGCTGGCCGGCGTGCTGCGGGAGGCCGGCCTGCCCGACGGCGTCCTCAGCGTCCTGCCGACCGCCGCGCCCGGCGAGGTCGTCGAGCCGCTGCTGCGCGACGGCCGTATCCGCAAGCTGTCGTTCACCGGCTCCACCGAGGTGGGCCGGCTGCTGCTCGGCCAGTGCGCCGACCAGGTGCTGCGCGTCTCGCTGGAGCTGGGCGGCAACGCCCCGTTCATCGTCTTCGCGGACGCCGACCTGGACGACGCGGTCGAGGGCGCCATGCTGGCCAAGATGCGCAACATCGGCGAGGCGTGCACGGCGGCGAACCGCTTCTACGCGCAGGCGCCGATCGCCGAGGAGTTCACCAGGCGTCTCGCCGAGCGCATGGACGGCCTGGTCATCGGGCCCGGTCTGGAGACCGGGGCCCAGGTCGGGCCGCTGATCGACGAGGCGGCCCGGCAGAAGGCGGCGACGCTGGTCGAGGACGCGGTGGCGCGGGGAGCGGTGATCCGCACCCACGGGCGGGTGGCCGAGGGGCCGGGGTACTTCTACCCGCCGACCGTGCTGTCCGGCGTGCCGGCCGACGCCCGCATGCGCCACGAGGAGATCTTCGCTCCGGTCGCCCCGGTGACCACCTTCGAGACCGAGGACGAGGTCCTCGGCTGGGCCAACGACACCGCGCACGGCCTGGTCGCCTACGTCTACACGACCGACCTCGCCCGAGCCTTCCGGGTCAGCGAGTCGCTGCAGACCGGTATGGTCGGCCTCAACCGCGGCGTGGTGTCCAACCCGGCGGCCCCGTTCGGCGGAGTGAAGCAGTCCGGCTTGGGTCGTGAGGGCGGCAAGGTCGGCATCGAGGAGTTCCTGGAGACGAAGTACATCGCCATCGCCTGAGCGCGGCGCCCGTCCGGTGACCGGCCGGGCGGCGGGCGCCCCGGGCCGGGCGGGTCAGTCGTGGGGGCCGCGCAGGCGCTGGATCGAGTCGGTCATGTGCTCCTCGATGAGGTGCAGCAGGCGTTCTTCGTCGCCGTCGTTGATCGCTTCGACGAGCTTGCGGTGCTCCTCGACCAGGTCGTCGGGCTCGGGGTACTTCTCCTGGAGCGCGTTGAGGCACATCCGCGCCTCGACGAGGAGCGTCTGGGCCATGCGCTCGAGGCGAGGGCTGCCCGACGCGGCCACCAGCACCTGGTGGAACGCCTGGTCGGCGTCGCTCATCGCGATGCGGTCGCGCTGCCGGGCCGCGCCGACGAGGGCCTGGAGCGCGTCGGTGAGGCGTACGAG
>Ga0193707_1000761_pt1 | contig 11402 bp, 10 predicted proteins | sample U3c2metaG_FD_143043 | JGI IMG/M metagenome (GOLD analysis project Ga0193707, IMG submission 143043) | Soil microbial communities from a riparian zone of the East river system, Colorado, United States - U3c2 | ecosystem: Environmental > Terrestrial > Soil > Riparian zone | place: USA: East River...
GTTGTTGCTGCCAGTGAGGTTGAACACCAGCGATACAACGCCAACTGCGGTATTTAAGTCACCGTTATTCATCGCCAGCGACTGAGCGCCAACGCCTGTGTTGAGTCCGCCAGTCGTGTCGAGGATCAGCGACCAAAAGCCAAGGCCTGTGTTCCCCTGACCGGTGGTGAGGCTTTCAAGCGCTCTGCACCCTTCCGCCGTCGTGAACCCGGGGTAGCACCCGTCCGGGGCCGGAACTACCGCCTGCATTTGTGGCAACGCAAAGCAGGCAACCACGGACAGCATCGTTGTGAATATTGTGAGGTGGTTTTTCGAGGTCATGGTTCTTCCTTTTCTTTCCCCGCTATACGAATTTAGGTGGCGGGTCCGAAAGAGACGAAGAACCCAGCGGGGAGATGTCCTCCGCCTGATTCAGATCCGTTTAACGGCGCTGAGTTTGGAAAACAATTCATCTGCTTGTCAAGAAAATTTGAATTGGGAGAATTGGGGTCAGATCTAAAGGGCGTGTTGCCCAAATCGGAAGTTTTGAAAAGAAAATAGTGCAAAAGGTTGCAATGGTCTGTTAAAGCAGTGTTCCCATCATCCGTCGGAGAAGGTCCCAAAACCGACTATTTGCCCGAGATTATTGATCGCAGTCGCTCCGCGCAGGTCGGTGAAGCCTTGGGTATTACTAACCGGGGTTACAAGATTGGTAGTTACTGAATTCAAATCCAGCATTCCGGAACCGGGAATATAAACGTATGCATGGTTTTCTCCCCCGGCTTGGCTCCAGGCCGCTCCAACGACCTGAGTCTTTGGGAAACTCAACCTGCACGCATTATAAAACAGGAAGAGCCTATCATTACCCTTAGTTGCCTTGCCTGGTGAGTATGATTCCGTTAGTGAGGGCCGGTGAGTACGATTCCGTTAAGGCCGGTCGAGTTGATACCAACCTGGAAGACAGAGCACGACGTGCAATCGCTTGTGATCGACCCTGCCATCGTATTCGTGGTGAAATTGAATGACCATGTACTCGTACCGTCATCGCCAGTCCATCGTGAGCTCGAGATGGTGATAGGCAGAATGCCGCCGCCCCAGTCAACCGGGGTATAGAAATCTTCGTTCGGAGCGATTTGTTGGTAACTAAGAATGTGGACCGTGTAGCCTAAATCCGTGCTGCCGTCGCCAGGATCCCAGAACAAAAATGTGAACTGCGCATTTACGAGGGCATTTGGGATAGCCATATCGTTATTGCTTATGTCGCCGGTGTAGTCGATGTAACTGCCGCTTCCTGTCCAAGTGCCCAATACATCGCGTGCCGGAGTCAGACAGCAGACCATGGGTAGATTGCTGTTCATAAGCTCCCATTGCCCCGTGCCAAAGTTGTAAAGATAAAGCGTGCTGCCGCTGCTCTCATCGAAGTAGTACCAAGTGTTTTGATTCCATGAGTAGGCGTAAGGCCAGTCGAAGAACATCCATCCGTTTTGGCCACTGCCGTTGCCCAATGCGGTCCACCCCTGGGTATTCATGTTGAGAATCCATTGGGTGTCCCCTGGGTCCATGTAGGCCCATATGCCGGCGTCTTGGGACCAAAGGTACGTGTTCGCAAAATAGACCCACCCCGTCGGATGTCCCCAAGTTGTCCCGGCGAACATCGAAAAAATGACCGCCATTAAGCATAACTTCCGATGTGTGCCGCTTTCCACAGCGCATCGCAGAAGCGACCGTTTAATCAAATTCCCGATGTGCAGGGTTTTAGTTTTGAGATGAATCGGCTGATGCCTGTGGATTTTCATAGTTCTAGGGCGGTGGATCTATGGTTCACTGATGTACTCCGGAATCTTAGAGGTGAAGTCTAGGAAAAATTTTCGATTTCGCTGGAAAATCCTGAGTCTAGGAGCGGCATTGTAATGGGAATCTGGGTAAGGCGCTTGCGGTTTGTCTGTCGGGCATCGCCTAATTCTCACGTAGGGCCTCACCTTACACAGCTATCGCTTTGTTGAGCTGACCACTCAGGAGTTAGGAGTGAGCGCGCCTTTCGCCGCTCTCTAACCTGGCGTCAATAGGAAGCTCTGTGAATCTTGCCCGGCGTTGAAGTTGCTAGCGAAGTGGGGTCAGAGCTTACTAGTCACAAGGATTGCCCAGCAACTGCGCCGGCAAACGCCGATGAGCCGTCAATGGATTGCCGATCGGGAAGCTGCTCCACAGCGAGACCTTGCGGGTGGGAGACCGGATCGACGCAGAATTTTATTGACAGCTTAAAACCAATAAGCAGCATCGTTCGTCGTGGAATGGCTTATCCTGCTCTTGCTAGTGCCGGCGGTCGTCGTGCCGGTGGTGGGGCTCTGGGGGTTTGCAGGGTGTGACTTTCATCCGACGGTAGTGCCTTCTCCGCCTGCGAACCTGCACGCAGTCGCGAAGAGTGACCAACGGATTGATCTCAACTGGGAACAGGGTGACCCAAATACAATCTCATATAGAATTGATCGCGCACCTGATGGTGGGACGCCTGTGACGATTGCTGATAACGTAACGGTCACCACGTTTGTGGACGACAACATCGTCGTGAATGGCATGGGATTGATTCCAAACACGACATACTTTTATGATGTGAGGACGATTGTTGCCGACTCCTCCTTGACGGATCTGGCCGATCCGGCGAAGGCGAACGCGAAAACTTTCGCCTTGGCCTTTCAAATTGATCCGGCCTTGCCTCCGCTGGACCACCACGATACGGGGAACTTCTGCTATGCCCAGAGGATACCAGCCGCCCAATTGCTCGCCGACGGCAGCAAATTAAGACTTCAAGTCTGGGGCTCCCCCGCCGGCAATGTTACGGTTCACAGGATTTACATTTCGAGGGTAGCCAATCCAGGGAACCCCAATGACTATCAATCAGCGGGTGACATCAAACCGGTCCTTATTTCGGACCTGACGTTGCCGAACGACCAACCCATCTTCTTGCCTGACCTGAGCAACGACCCGATTGACTACACCTTGGATCAAACCATGGATCTTATCATCGCCCTTGATTTCACGGCCACCGCGGCTCAAGGCAACAGCCGCCACGTTGACCAGCCCCTGGTGGACTTGCATTGGAAGCCAGGCGTGCAGCAGGCAGCGGGACCGAGGGACGCGAACTACGTACTTCAGAGTAATCGTTTGGACTTTGTCACCAAAGTCATCGTATCGTAACATGGCCAATAACTTGACAGGAGACTACGAAGCAGTCGTGCAAGTCAGCACCCGGCAGATCAATGGTCTGCTCGCGACGTTGCACCAGAACGGAGCGCAAGAGAATGCACCGCTGAAGCTGGTCCACAGCGCGACCGTGCGTGTGGGAGATCGTCGCCCGAGGCCTGGAGATGTAGTTGTCGGCGACTTCGCCGATTGGGTAAACGCGTATCAGATGGCGCGCGGGCCGGTGGGCCTGGGTGACCTTCGCAAGCACCTGGCGGGATTTGCTCCGCCGGGCGCTGCCAAAATGCTCGAGGCCGAATTCTCGAAGTTCGGCCAGGTTCAGCCGCGGCCACCGCCCGCGACGGTGCGCGGCACGGTCAAGGTGCAGCTTGCATCGCCCACGCTGAGCCTGCCGAGCGGCTCGACGTCGCAGATCACCGCACACGTGAGCATTCGCGCCCATTACTATCCCGATGCCGGCACCGATTCCATGCCTGAGCCGGTGCACGGTGAGGTGCAGGCCACGTTTGAAGTACGGCAGCAGACCACCTCCCAATTCGGCCGGCGGCTCATCGTCCAGCCCTCTTCCCAGGACAGCGAGATTCAATTCGTCACGGCGCCGGGGACCGGCTTGAGCGCCGCTGACGTCGGCAGGATCTCGGCTCAGGTCCGCAAGGCCGTCCGGGAGAGCTTCACGATGCTTCCCGTGGATCTGCCTTCGGATTTTGCGTTCTCCGAGTTCAAAGGCCTCGGGAGCGGCCCCGGCCAGGCCGTCGCGCTGCCCATCCAGTTGTCCGGAGGGAGCCTGCCGTCCGGCCAAATCCAGACCGTCAATAACCTGTTCATCGGCCCTGCCGGTTTCGCCTTCGCCGTGAGCAGGGACTACGTGTTGTCGGTGTTCCAGCCCACGATCGATAATCTCCTTCAGTTCACGCAGGACTTCACACTTTCGATAAATGTAGTATTCGGTACGCTCCATCCCCACTACCACTTTTCGGTCACCAGCGTCGGCCTTCGATTCAATGACGGATCGATCGACTTCACCATCAAGGGCAAAGCTACGAGCCCTTCCTGGTACGCACCCAACTACAACAACATCGTCGTCACCCAGCGGGTCACTTTGGTCATGTTTCTCGACACCCTGTTCATCCCGGCCCCGGATGACGAACTGACCATTTCGGGATTGCCGGACGCCGCGCTTAACTCGGTGAAAATCGCGGTCATTGCCGCGCGCAACCAGACGCTTCCGCCGGCACAGGATGCCCTCAACCAGCAGCTGCGCAACGCGAAGACGCGGCTCAATGGCTCCCTGAGCTCCTTCGATCCTTCCGCCTCGGCAAACTTCAGAGCCGGAACCTCCGAAGACCCGGGAGCCAGCGCCTCGGGAGCGATCGCCATCACGCCGGACGGCGTCATCGTTCGCGGGGATATCGGCGGTGCGCCACGGGATCGGCGGCATGCGCCTGTCGTGAGCATCGCGGAAACGGACCAGGGGCATTCGTTCACCGCCCTGGAAAGCTGGATACCAGGCGGCGGCATTAGCCGATTGACCTGGTCGTGGGTCGAGTTCTCCGGCCCCACAATCTTTTCGGGCGTCCTGAAGTCCGTCACCGATGAGCATCGCTTCATTCTTCCCAAGCCTGCCGGCATTACGCAGCTGAGCAGCATCTGCCTGCGCATCGAGGGCTTCCAGACAATGGCGGATGGACACGTCCTGAGCCCCGTAGGCGGGGGGACGACGTGCCAGGTCCCCGACTTCGGCGGGGTCTTGGAAGCGCCGTCGTGGTGGGAACCCGTCACTGTGCCCATTTGGCAGCCGGACTCAACGCCGGGCGACGCGTTGAAAGACGTCGTCGCCGGCCATATCACCGTCCAGGCCGATACCCCCCAGAAAGACGGCGTCACACACAATTCCCTGGTGCATTTTGCCGATTGGCGGGTGGACAAACCCCTGGCCGCGCTGGGCCAGGCCCTGGCGCAGACGCGGCGCAAGGGCTTTTCCCTCGTGGTAATTGTCGTTTTGCCGGCGAGCGCCTTTGACAATCATCGCAGAGATGTCGAAGCCAAGCTGGACTTGCTCCGGGAGGGCTTCCCCGCTCAGCTGCTGCTGACCGCGGACCACGAAGGTGGTTGGACGCGGACCTTTGCCGTCTCGAAGACCCCCTCGACCTACCTCATCAACGCGAAGCGTGAGTTTGTCTGGAAATACGAGGGGGCCGTAGACCCGAAGGTGCTGGCGGCCGCTCTGGATGAGCACCTCGTGCCGGCCCCCGCGCCGCGGTCCCGCCCGCTGCGCCTGGCAGTCGCGCCCGGCGACCGCGCCCCGGAGGTTTCTTTCACAGATGATCGGGGCCAAAGCTTTGCAATCCACCGGCTTCGCGGGCGGGAAGTCCTGTTGAACTTCTGGCAATCCTGGTCGGAGCCCTGCATCAAGGAGCTTCTCCGCCTCCGGCAGCTGCAGAAAGGTGCCGGCGCGAGCGCTCCGTTCATCGTGGCATTCCATGGCAGCAAAGACGGTAAAATCCTCGAGGAGATCCGTAAGCAGCACGGGCTGACCTTTTCGCTGCCGCAGGATACCGACCAGCGCATCGCACGCATGTATGGCGTGAAATGCTGGCCGACAACGATCTCTGTCAATGCGGACGGACTTGTTAGTCATGTCCAGTTTGGCGTCGCGCACGAGCACAGGGCTGAAGCATCTGATACGTAGTGAAAATGACGGCGTTAGCGGCCGGGTTGCTCATCGTCCCGCTGGTCGATCAGGGTCTTAAGGCAATTCTGCGCCGCACGTTGGGACTGCGATCGTTTTCACTGGGCTGGTTCGGAAGCCTGCGGGTGAAGGAAGCGCAAATCTGGTGGGTGCGTCTCGGACGCAATTCAAATATGGCGATGATTTGGTTGTTATGGCTCTTTGCCGCAGGCGCAGTGGCGACTCTGACCGTTCTTTGCCCATCGTGCGGCTGGTTCGCGGGGCTGCTTATGGGCGGCTCCATAAGTCACGGGTTGGAAAGTTCCATCCGAGGCTGCGTCAGCGATTACGTGTGCCTGCGATTCTGGCCCGCGTTCAATCTCGCTGACATGGCCATCACTGTCGGTTTCATCGGGACCGCGCTGGGAGTGTTGATTACGATCAGGGACGCATTTCCATGAGTTCGTACCATAGCAGGTCTGACCTTCCTCCCAGCTTCCCGCGTTACTTCAAAATCTGCGGGCACTGGATCAACTCCTATAAAGTCTTTCTTTGCGTTGGTATTTACCTGGGGACTTTAATGAGCGCAGCCGTGGCCGAACGTTCCGGCATTCCACCTCTTCGCATGGGTGCGGCATGTCTGGCTTGTGCCATCGTTGGTCTAGTCGGCGCGAGGATTTACCACCTGCTCGTATTCGCGCAGGATTATCTAAGAAAGCGGTCTATAACTGCCCTATGGGATTCGAGCCGGGGTGGATGGAGCGTGTTCGGCGCTTTGGTGACAATCGTCCCGTTTTCATTCGCCGTAGCATCGGTGCTTCAGATCTCGCTTGCTGTGTTCTGGGATCACATGAGCGCTGGCATTCTCATGGGTGGTTTCTGGGTGCGGCTGGGCTGCGTCTTTAATGGCTGCTGCGTGGGCCGGCAAACCAGCGGATGGTTTGGCGTCCGCCTGCACGACACGCGAAGCATCGGCAAACGGCGGATTCCCGTTCAGCTTATGGAAATGGCGTGGTGGCTCCTTGGCTGGGCTTGGTTTATCTGGCTGTGGCCGCGGTCCCTCGCGCCGGGGAGCTATGCGATTGGAGTTCTTGGCTGGTACGGATTAGGACGCTTTTGGCTCGAACCACTGCGCGAGATGCCTGACTTGGTGCTTGGACGGGTGCGCATCAACCAAGTGGTCGCTGGCGCGTTGGCGATTGCGGGTGCGAGCGCTCTTATTCTCCGAAGCTTGGCGAACTGAAACGCCTGCTGTGCGTTACACGCTTAACACCAGGTTTGCGGCTGAACCTGCTACCACGTGCTTCGGATAGTGCGTGCTGCGCTTGCGACGCTCATCCATCCGATTGGCGGCTTCATTAAGGGAGTGGGGGCAGAGCTTACTATTGACACTGCGGCAACCTTTGGGGTGATGAATGCGGCTATGCCGAGGCCCCTGCGCATTCAATACGCTGGAGCGGTTATCATTTGATGAGCCGAGGCGACCGGCGCGAAGCGATTTTCTACGACGATGCAGATCGGGTAGAGTTTCTAAGAACCCTGGCCCAAGCTTGTCTAAGACCGGATGGCAGGTACGCACCGTATCACGCGCACCGATCACAAGGACTCTCGCGCTAGGATCGTAGCTGCCGCCCGTGTCTGAGTAGTTGTAACAACAGTTTAGCTTTGCCGAACTGGCGGCTAACTTCCTCACATGGTAATGATCTGGCCCGTGGCGAAGTTGTAAAAATACCTTGGATTGGTCGTGTAGTGGCCCGGACGGTTGGGATCGGGATAGTAGTAGAGCACTGTGTTCAGACTGAAGTCGTAGAGATACGGAAAAGGAAAGCTTGGACTAGTGTAAAAGAAATGATTGGACGCAAAGTCGTAGAAGAAGATGCCGCTGCGTCCATCATTGGCATCAAACCAATACTCGAAGCCCATGTCGAAGTGGTAGATGAAGCGCTGGTTAGTCAAGTAGCTGTAGTAGCCAAAGGGCGTGCCATTGGGGAACTGAAGATAATAAACGCCGTTCTGGAGCGCGATCTCACCGGTGAAAAATGATGGATGGGTCGCCGTAGGTGTTGGTATTACAGCAATAGCTGCTCGCAAATCAGGTCGCGGACCGATATGTTCTGCGGTATTCCCTTGCTGAGGGCTCCCGGTCTGTACAAGGATCTGTCTTATCTGGGCGGGGTTGAGTGGCACTCCAAAACGGTTCAGCGCTATGCCTTGCAGATTGATAGCCGCTCCTGCCACAATCGGTCCAGCACCAGACGTGCCGCCAAACTCTCTCGTGTACCAAAAATTGCGGTTATCCTGGTCATCCGGATTTTTGTAAAGATCACCAATGCCTGTAGTCACGATAGCCTCTCCCCAACCTTGTACATCGAGGCGGTTACCATAGCAGGAATACGATAAGCGCTGGCGGTCACGACTGCCAGGTGCCCCTCCTGCACCAACGAAGATCGCTCCGGAATCGCGGAAGGTTCGATCAAACAAGCGGTGGCAGGCAGCTTGGTCCAGGTTCACACCCCCGTTACCGGCTGTTTCCACTACCGTAATACGATTCGCCACCGTGGTTCGAATCGCATCGAAGACCGGAGAAATGGCTTCGAGGGGCCCACATCCGACCTGATCCCTTCCACATTCACCTCCACATACAGGAGTTTGGTTCTCGATGAGGATTACATCTCCGGCCGACCCGTTTGCTGCGGCGAGAATAATTGCATTGGCTGGGTTATACCCGAGCCTCATGGTTAGAGTAGGGGCTAAGCCGACGCCGGCCCCCCACGAGATGCCGGTAACACCTTTAGCATCGTTGTCTGCTATCACTTCGCCAAGAACAGCGGTACCATGATCATCATGAAAAGTATCAGGGGCTGAATCTCCCTGATTCAGCAGCAAAGGGACTCCATTAGCTTTGCTTAGATCTTCGTGCGTTTGGTTCCAAGTGTTATATTCGACGTCATATAATTTGATACGATTGCCGTTGCCTCCGGGAATCGTCGCTGAAAAAATCGCATCGATGCCGTCGGGAGCCGGACCGAGATAACCTTGAAGTGGTGTGAAGTTGGGTGTAGTACGAGTAGTCGCTGGCGGCGGCGCTGCTAAAGGAGCCGGTTCGGCGGTTTCTACACTATCCAGCCTCCTGAGATTCTCAATAAAGGTACCGGCATCAGCGCCAGGGTTCAAAGTGATCTGAAACCACAAATTCAAGTTTGGCAGAGGGTTTCTCGAGACTTGCTCTCCCATAGCCCTTAGCCGATCGATCTCCTGCTCGGACAAAGTAAAAAGCCGCGTGATGCGTCCTACTGAGTTCACGAGATCTGGAGGCAGCGGCCTCGAAGGCGGATGCACGTCAGTACCTTCTTTAAACTTAACCTGTATAATCTCTGACGAAAATCCCGGTGGAATTGGCGCAGCGGCTGTAGTAGAAGAAAACAAAGCGACGACGCCAAGCGTTGCGAGGGCATTTTTCCAACGGTAAAGGGATTTTGCTATTATTTTCATGGGTTTTTCCATTTATCATTCAGGACGGTTTGCGGTGCGGGTTTACTTTTCTGAAGCTGCGCGCTCACTTTCTGTATTTGCGCCGCCTGGTCTTTCACAGTCACACCCAGGGTTGCAATCTCCTTCTTCAACTCCGCAATCGTGGCTCCTTGCACCTGCACGGTTTTGTGTTCTTTCAGAAACTCGTTGAGCAACATCGCGTTCACGGCGTCGTATCGCACGCTGTATGGTTTCCCTTCCTTATCGGGCAGCACCAGCGCTGGATTCACCTTTGCGACCTCCTCAGCTACAAGGCCAAACTGAGCGGTGCCCTGAGGGTCAATGTCTTTCGTGTAATGGAAGCTCACGGGTTTCAGCGCGAGAATAGCTTCGCTCCCCTGATCCATCGGCTGTATGTCTTCCTTAAACCGTGCCGAGGATGTTAAAATACCTAGTTGATTGTTGATGTCGACAACGACTGGGTTGGCCATGGCCATTGATTGTCTAAGGCCGGCGATGAAGGTTTTTGTTTGACCCTCACCTATGCGGATGGTGTTTGAGTCGCCGCTAGCACCGTGATTGCCAATATAAATATTTTGACTTCCCGTTCTGCCGACCCTGCTGCCAGCCTCATAGCCCAATGCAATGTTGTCACTGCCGCTTCTATTGTCGAAGAGCGCCTCCTCACCGACTGCGGTGTTTCGGTAGCCGGTCATGTTGAACCAGAGCGAACGGGCGCCAAAACGGCGGTGTTCTGAGAGCCAACTGTGTTCTCTCTTAGTGCAAGAGCACCGGTTGCGGTGTTGTCTTCGCCAGTTGTGTTGCTAAAGAGCGCACTGTAACCGATGGCCGTAGTGTATGTTACCCCAGCACGGGCGCTGAACAGGGCGTTTTCCCCTTCTGCGGTGTTGGCGCCGTTATAACCGCCATCAGGGGGCGGATTGACTGCTCGGAGCGCAGGTGTCAGCGCAAGGAAAGCGAACGCCATCAGCGCCAAAGCGAGATGGATAATATTCGTTACTGTTTTCATGTGTTCTTCTTTGGTTGTGTGAACGAGCCTTTTGTTCACGGACCAACCCTGCGGGAAGAGGGTCAGGTGGAGCTCTTGGGGAGACGCCTAACAGACTTAGCGCGGCCCGATGCTGCCGCTCGGGCTGGTACGTTGTCAATACAAATTTTGCACTCCTGGAGGTTTCACAGCGACGACTTTATGGCTCTTTTGCTGTGAAAAGCTGCCTCAGGAAACCAGCGATCGCGATAATCGCAATCGCGACGAAGCTGATGAGCCGTCGGGAGGCAGGTCAAAGCAGCAACTCTGACCCCTACTCTCTACTCTCTCCGGAAGGGGTCACATTCGGGATCGATCTGTTGGGCCAGACCTGCCGACGCACCGGGTGGGAGATTCACGCCTATTGTCTGATGGATAATCATTTTCACTTGCTTGTGGAGATGCCGCGCAGCAACCTGAGCGTGGGCATGCAATGGTTGCTGGGCTTCTACGCCCAGCGATTCAATCGCTGAAACGCAAAGCAAGTTGCAAAATCTCGGAGAACAATGATGAGTTGAATACACATATGAAAAGGGAAAGAAAAATCAGGGGTTACATCATTCGCAGCGCCGCGGTTGCTGTTGTTTTTTCGTGCGCAATTGTGGGTTTTACCTCGGCGTTTAGTCTGCCCGGGAGATGGTTAGGTCTGTCGTCGCGATCGGGCCTGCCCATCAGGCCGGCGGGCCTGGCGACGCAAACCAAAACGCTTACTTTTGCCGATCGCGTGGCGTACCAACGCGTGATTGAAGAAGTTTACTGGCGACACCGGATGTGGCCCAAAGAAAACGCTGGCCCGAAGCCTTCGCTGGATAAGGTCCTGTCGCATGCGCAGATCGAAAAGAAGGTGGAAGATTATCTGCGCAACTCGCAGTTGCTTGCGGATTACTGGCAACAGCCGATTACGCCTGAGCAGCTTCAGGCTGAGATGGAGCGCATGGCGAAGCATACGAAGCAGCCCGAAGTGCTGCGCGAACTCTTTGCAGCGCTGGGTAACGATCCGCTCGTCATTGCGGAGTGTTTCGCCAGGCCAATCTT
>Ga0193707_1000762_pt1 | contig 11399 bp, 11 predicted proteins | sample U3c2metaG_FD_143043 | JGI IMG/M metagenome (GOLD analysis project Ga0193707, IMG submission 143043) | Soil microbial communities from a riparian zone of the East river system, Colorado, United States - U3c2 | ecosystem: Environmental > Terrestrial > Soil > Riparian zone | place: USA: East River...
TCCAGCCCCAGGATGCGACGAGCCGACATCGAGGTGCCAAACCATCCCGTCGATATGGACTCTTGGGGAAGATCAGCCTGTTATCCCCGGGGTACCTTTTATCCGTTGAGCGACGGTGCTCCCACATGCCACCGCCGGATCACTAGTTCCGACTTTCGTCCCTGCTCGACATGTCTGTCTCACAGTCAAGCTCCCTTGTGCACTTACACTCGACACCTGATTGCCAACCAGGCTGAGGGAACCTTTGAGCGCCTCCGTTACCTTTTAGGAGGCGACCGCCCCAGTCAAACTACCCACCAGGCACTGTCCCTGATCCGGATAACGGACCAAAGTTAGACAGCCAGAACAACCAGAGTGGTATTTCAACGATGACTCCACCCGAACTGGCGTCCGGATTTCACAGTCTCCCACCTATCCTACACAAGTTGCACCGACCACCAATACCAAGTTGTAGTAAAGGTCCCGGGGTCTTTCCGTCCTGCTGCGCGTAACGAGCATCTTTACTCGTAATGCAATTTCGCCGAGTCCACGGTTGAGACAGCGCCCAAGTCGTTACGCCATTCGTGCAGGTCGGAACTTACCCGACAAGGAATTTCGCTACCTTAGGATGGTTATAGTTACCACCGCCGTTTACTGGCGCTTAAGTTCAAAGCTTCGCCGGCCTAAGCCAACTAACCTGTCCCCTTAACGTTCCAGCACCGGGCAGGCGTCAGTCCGTATACATCGAATTACTTCTTCGCACGGACCTGTGTTTTTAGTAAACAGTCGCTTGGGCCTGGTCTCTGCGGCCATCACCGCTTCGGTGAGTAAATCACCTAACAGTTCCGGCCCCCCTTCTCCCGAAGTTACGGGGGCATTTTGCCGAGTTCCTTAACCATGGTTCACTCGATCGCCTTGGTATTCTCTACCTGATCACCTGTGTCGGTTTGGGGTACGGGCGGCTCTAACACTCACTGCGAAGTTTTTCTCGGCAGCATGGGATCATCCACTTCCCCTCAACGGGTCCGCCTCGGCTCTCAGGCTCAATGAGACACGGATTTGCCTATGCCTCGCCCTACCACCTTGCCCGCGGATCAGCTTGCGCCTACCATCGCCGCGGTTGGACTACCCTCCTGCGTCACTCCTCAATGCACCTAATACCACCTCGGGTCAAACCGTCCACTACTCAGCCCGAAGGCCTCACAGCTTCTGATTCTTAGCATCAGCAGGTTCGGTCGGGTCGTGTTAATGCCGGTACGGGAATATCAACCCGTTGTCCATCGACTACGCCTGTCGGCCTCGCCTTAGGTCCCGACTTACCCAGGGCAGATTAGCTTGACCCTGGAACCCTTGATCATCCGGCGGACGGGTTTCTCACCCGTCATTCGCTACTCATGCCTGCATTCTCACTCGTGCAGCATCCACAACTCCATCACTAGGCTGCTTCACACGCTGCACGACGCTCCCCTACCCATCCACACACCTGGACGACACCCAAAAGATGCCGCCGAGTACCAATATGAATGCCACAGCTTCGGCGGATTGCTTGAGCCCCGCTACATTGTCGGCGCGGAATCACTTGACCAGTGAGCTATTACGCACTCTTTCAAGGGTGGCTGCTTCTAAGCCAACCTCCTGGTTGTCTGGGCAACTCCACATCCTTTTCCACTTAGCAATCGCTTAGGGGCCTTAGCTGGTGATCTGGGCTGTTTCCCTCTCGACTACGGAGCTTATCCCCCGCAGTCTCACTGCCGCGCTCTCACTTACCGGCATTCGGAGTTTGGCTGATTTCGGTAAGCCGGTAAGCCCCCTAGACCATCCAGTGCTCTACCTCCGGTAAGAAACACGCGACGCTGCACCTATATGCATTTCGGGGAGAACCAGCTATCACGGAGTTTGATTGGCCTTTCACCCCTATCCACAGGTCATCCCCCAGGTTTTCAACCCTGGTGGGTTCGGTCCTCCACGCGGTCTTACCCACGCTTCAACCTGCCCATGGATAGATCACTCCGCTTCGGGTCTAGAGCATGCGACTAAAGCGCCCTATTCAGACTCGCTTTCGCTACGGCTACCCCACACGGGTTAACCTCGCCACACACCACTAACTCGCAGGCTCATTCTTCAAAAGGCACGCCGTCACATCCCACAAGGAAATGCTCCGACGGATTGTAGGCAATCGGTTTCAGGTACTATTTCACTCCCCTCCCGGGGTACTTTTCATCTTTCCCTCACGGTACTAGTCCGCTATCGGTCACCAAGAAGTATTTAGGCTTAGCGGGTGGTCCCGCCAGATTCACACGAGATTTCAAGAGTCCCGTGCTACTTGGGAAAACACTCAAGAGTCACTGTCTTACGCCTACAGGGCTATAACCCACTACGGCTCAACATTCCAGAAAATTCGACTTCAACAGTGATTTATAACTCTTCGACCCCACGGCATTAGAGTCAGAATGCTCCCACAACCCCATATACGCAACGCACGCCGGCTATCACACGCACATGGTTTAGCCTCATCCGCTTTCGCTCGCCACTACTCACGGAATCACTTTTGTTTTCTCTTCCTGCGGGTACTGAGATGTTTCACTTCCCCGCGTTCCCTCCAGAACCCTATGTGTTCAGGCACTGGTAACTGGCTTTAGAATGCCAGCTGGGTTTCCCCATTCGGACACCCCCGGATCACAGCTCGGTTGCCAACTCCCCGGGGCTTATCGCAGGCTCCAACGTCCTTCATCGGCTCTTGGTACCAAGACATCCACCGATTGCCCTTAGTAGCTTGTCACAAAACAAACAACAAAAGACAAAATTACGCTACAAAGAGATGCTCGCGTCCACTATACAGTTCTCAAAATACGGGCAGTAACCAGCCCCAAACCACCACTTACCAGTAGAAGCACCAACCCCAGGGAAACAACACACCCAACATCAGAACCCCACCAACAGTCTGGTGAAAGCCGGCCCCAGCCACCACATCACACCAACCAACAGCCAGTGTGACAGTGACCCAGAAAAACCAGTCCAACCCCCAGAACAAAACTCGCTCCGTGAGCTGAGCCCGATCCCTCAGGACCCAACAGCGCGCCTCGGCCCTTCACCCCACCTCACTCACGTTCCACACATCCCCTCCAAAAAGGTTCAGCAGTACTAGCTCGATCAATCAAGATCCAGACCTAATGGTCAATGTTCCACAGTCCGAAGCACTGCTGCCCCGAGACAGTCGCTCGAGAAACAGCAAGTAGACAGAACACCAACGGTGCCCTGCCAAGTGCTCCTTAGAAAGGAGGTGATCCAGCCGCACCTTCCGGTACGGCTACCTTGTTACGACTTCGTCCTAATCGCCAGCCCCACCTTCGACAGCTCCCTCCCACAAGGGGTTAGGCCACCGGCTTCGGGTGTTGCCGACTTTCATGACGTGACGGGCGGTGTGTACAAGGCCCGGGAACGTATTCACCGCAGCGTTGCTGATCTGCGATTACTAGCGACTCCGACTTCATGGGGTCGAGTTGCAGACCCCAATCCGAACTGAGACCGGCTTTTTGGGATTCGCTCCACTTTGCAGTTTCGCAGCCCTTTGTACCGGCCATTGTAGCATGCGTGAAGCCCTGGACATAAGGGGCATGATGACTTGACGTCATCCCCACCTTCCTCCGAGTTGACCCCGGCAGTCTCCTATGAGTCCCCACCATAACGTGCTGGCAACATAGGACGAGGGTTGCGCTCGTTGCGGGACTTAACCCAACATCTCACGACACGAGCTGACGACAGCCATGCACCACCTGTATAGGACCCTTACGGACCTCACATCTCTGTGAGATTTCCCTATATGTCAAACCCAGGTAAGGTTCTTCGCGTTGCATCGAATTAATCCGCATGCTCCGCCGCTTGTGCGGGCCCCCGTCAATTCCTTTGAGTTTTAGCCTTGCGGCCGTACTCCCCAGGCGGGGCGCTTAATGCGTTAGCTGCGGCACGGAGGACGTGGAATGTCCCCCACACCTAGCGCCCAACGTTTACGGCGTGGACTACCAGGGTATCTAATCCTGTTCGCTACCCACGCTTTCGCTCCTCAGCGTCAGGTAAGGCCCAGAGAGCCGCCTTCGCCACCGGTGTTCTTCCTGATATCTGCGCATTCCACCGCTACACCAGGAGTTCCGCTCTCCCCTGCCTACCTCTAGTCTGCCCGTATCGGAAGCAGGCTCGGAGTTAAGCTCCGAGTTTTCACTCCCGACGTGACGAACCGCCTACGAGCCCTTTACGCCCAATAATTCCGGACAACGCTCGGACCCTACGTATTACCGCGGCTGCTGGCACGTAGTTGGCCGGTCCTTCTTCTGCAGGTACCGTCACTCTCGCTTCGTCCCTGCTGAAAGAGGTTTACAACCCGAAGGCCGTCATCCCTCACGCGGCGTTGCTGCGTCAGACTTTCGTCCATTGCGCAATATTCCCCACTGCTGCCTCCCGTAGGAGTCTGGGCCGTGTCTCAGTCCCAGTGTGGCCGGTCGCCCTCTCAGGCCGGCTACCCGTCGAAGCCTTGGTAGGCCATTACCCCACCAACAAGCTGATAGGCCGCGAGCCCATCCCCAACCGCCAGAACTTTCAACCAAAAACCATGAAGTCTCTAGTCATATCCGGTATTAGACCCCGTTTCCGAGGCTTATCCCAAAGTTGAAGGTAGGTTGCTCACGTGTTACTCACCCGTTCGCCGCTCGTGTACCCCCGAAAGGGCCTTACCGCTCGACTTGCATGTGTTAAGCACGCCGCCAGCGTTCGTCCTGAGCCAGGATCAAACTCTCCGTTGAAATCTATATGTCAACCACAACCCAAAAGCCATGGATAACAGACCCACAAAAAGCGATCCTTTGAATCAGAAACAAATCAAACCGACTTGAATCCAGAAAATATCAAAGGAATCCGACACAAACACAAACAACCCACAACCCCCAGCCAAAAAACCAAGGGCAGAAAAGTCACTCAATGCCCATGTACGGGAATAAAACAATTTCGGCATTGACTTTCGGCACGCTGTTGAGTTCTCAAGAATCGGACGCACACCGCGCTTCAGACTTTCGTTGAAGCTCCGGAGCAACTCGCCCAACTTTACTGTTTCGTCCGGGGCCGGTCAAATCGACCTCTTTCGTCCCAGTCCCCCTGCGCGACTCAGTGACCGAAACCCGCCGAGGCGTGTTTTGGCTTCTAAGACCTTCAGGGAGTTTGTCAGAGCTGCCGGCCGCTTTCGCGTCCCGCGCCTCGCTCCAACAAGAAGAACATTACTGACATTCGCGGTGCAGATGCAAATCGGGGTCCCGGACCCTGTCCGGGCTCCCTCCGAACCGCCCTCGGCACCGGCGAGCCGGCGTCGGGACGAAGCAGTGGTCGTCCCTCTGGTCCCATCACTCACTCGCGTCTCCGCGAGCGACATCTCCATCATCCCGCACCGCACAAGCCGTTTTCTCCGCGTCGTACGGGAGGTCGTGCCGCAGCGAGAACGACCAAGTGGGAGCCGGTCAGCCAGCTCCCACCTGTCACGTGCCGCGCCGCCCAGCAGACCCCTCTCGGCGAGTGGCCGCTCGTAGCGGCTGAGGTTGAGGCCCGGGGTCTTGAACCGAGCGGCATGAGGTGTAACCGGACGACCCCAGCACCTATTCCCGAGTGCAGGCGAACTCAGCGCCTTCCTGGTGGAAGACCAGTTCACCCTCGCGTACCTCGAACTCGGTCTCAGTGCCTGCGCTGAACTGTGTCGCCGACCGCGCCAGGAAGCGCAGCGGTTGCTGGCTGTCGAACGTCACTTCGAGGCCGCTCCCCCACCGTTCGACCGTGAACGCCATCCCGCCGTCCAACCGGTACGCACCGACCAGGCTTCCCAGTACGTCGTCGGCCGGCAGATCCGGGAGATCGACTTCTTGCGGATATCCCTCCCAGCCGTACGTCGAGGCAATCGCGGCGAACGCCTTCGTCACCAGCCAGCTGCCGCGGTCAGCGTTGGTCATCACAACCGCGCCCTTGCCCGTGTCCCGGTACGCCAGCAGGTGACAGCGGAACCCGGCGTTGCCGCCACTGTGCCCGAAGCGCTGCCCATTCTCGTCCAGGAAGAATCCAAGTCCCAGGTGACTCAGTCCACCGATCCGCCGGCCTGCGGCGATCTGGGGCGTCAGCGTCTGTCTGGCGAGCTCCGGCGACAGCAGTGCGTCGTCGGCCGCGGCGTACGCCCGCTGGGCACCGATGGCCACCTTGGCGAGGTCCGTCGGCGTCGTCCAAAGCCCTGCGGCCGCCAACTCCGGGTAGGCGTGCCACCGGCCGTCGAGCGGCCGGCCGAGCTCGTCGTGCGCGGTAGCAGCTCTCGCATGCAGTTCTGGTGGCAGCGGCTGCGCGTAGTCGCTGTCAGCCATGCCGAGGGGCTCCAGCACGAGCTCACGAACTAGCTGTCGGAACGGCGTACCGGTCACGTCCTCCAGTAGTTGCTGTATGACGATCGTGCCACCCCCGGCGTACCTGAACTGCGTCCCCGGGACGAGGTCGACGCGAACGCCGAACGTGTTGGTCGGTCGCACGCCGTCGAGGATCTGCACTGTTGTCGGCAATGCATCATCGTGGCGATACCCGGGGAACCCATGCACGGTCAGCCCGGCGCTGTGGCTGGCCAACTGCCGCAACGTCACCATCGGTTGCCAGGGACCTGTCCGCGGGACCTGCCAGGACATGAGCTTTCGGTTCACGTCCTCGTCGAGGTCGAGCAGTCCGCGATCGACCAGCCTGAGCATCGCCAGGACGGCGACCGACTTGCTGATCGACGCTGCCTGGAACAACGTGTCCGGCGCGACGGCCACGGATCCACCTGCGTCCACCAGACCGGCCGTCCCGGTCTGGTGGATTCACCGTCCTCGAACACCGCCCAGCTCGCGCCGGGCACGTTGAACTCCCCGAGATCCGCCTGGATCCCGTCGTGTACTACGTCCACATCCCCTCCTCGACTCTTCGGCTCAGAGACTGTCGAGGGAACGGTACGTCGGACGCGGTTCGCCGCGAGTGGGATTACCTCGACGGCTGCGGTGCATTGCAGTCGAGCTTCGGATTGGCGCCGACGTAGTTGAGCGGGCCGGCGACGATCGTGACGAGCGTCGTGCCCACCTTGGCGCACGTCGCATCGGAACCGGCGAAGTAGTTTCGCTGCGCGGCGGCTGCCAAGCCGATGAGCAGCCAGACGACAAGGACGATCGTGATCGCGCGGGAACTGGTCCTAGAAGCTCTACGAGTGCGCATGTCCACCTCCTGGTTGGGCGCACCCCCGTGTGGATCGTCCGTCCGGTGCCCGCCGCGATCCCGCTGGAAACTCAGACCTCGCGGAACTCGTAGTACGGCTTGATGTGCTCGTTGACGTACGCGCCGATGCTCGGTGCGGCGAGGAGACCGGCGTACGTCGGCTGCGGGACCTCGTAGTACTGGTAGATGTAGCCGTTGACGTACTCGAGCTCCAGCGTGCCGTCGGACCAACCGACCGATCGCACACTCGACGAGTTCACCAGGCGTCGCCTCATCCGCAGCTCCTCTCGGAACGTCGTGCCGCGCGGCCAGTCTGCACCCGTCCATCAGTGCGTCGGCGATCGCTCCGGGTCCTCGGACTCGAGGCGCGCCAGGGCACGGGCCAGATCGCCGAGAGCCTCGTTGAGCTGGATCAGCGCCGAATGGTCATGCGGTATTCGGCGGTGATCCAGGCCCAGGGTGGCCGCGAATCTGACCCGCGCGTCGGGCGACGCCTGATTGAGTGAGGTGTCGAGGGCACCCTGGAGATGCTGGCTGGGGACCATCTCCGGCCGCTCCCGCCACTTGGTGACCGTGCGTGGCGAGACGCCGAGCTGGTCGGCGAACGCTTCGTTGGTCAACCGCAGCGCCGAACGCAAGGCGTGTGCGTGCCGGCCGGTCCATTGTTCGATGACTGTCATCGGTATCGCTCCTTGCGTGTCGATCACTCCCTGCAATGAGCATATGGCGATCCGGTGACCGTCGGAGGGCAGAATTTCTGCCCTGTGGATACCGGTTGAGTTCCTGGTGAGGCCGACCGACCAGAGGTTGACTTCTGTGCATGGACGAGATCAGCGGTAGAACCGCGACGCTGCCGCGGACCCCGCGACGGCGTCATCTGAAAGTCGCGAACAAGTCCGGGCCACGCTGCTTCCATCTGGTCCGTCACGTCGACGTCTCCCGCATCAGCGGTACGGGCGTCGTCGCCGAGGGCGTCGAGTGGTCCGACGGCACGGTCGCCCTGCACTGGGGCGGACGCTATCCGACGACCACGGTCTGGCCGGACGGTGTTGACGCCCTCCTCAGCATTCACGGCCATGACGGCGCGTCCACGATCCGCTGGCTGGACGAATGACCATGCGCATTCGATCTCGGTGGGGCGGGCCCACCCTGCAGCCGGCCCGCCTCACCGGCCTACTCCGAAGAGAACTGCTCTCGGTACTCGCCGTGGACATCCTCGGTCGACTTCGCCGCCGAGCCGTTCAGGTCGGACTTGGCGCGGCCGCTCGGGGTGTGGTCCCTGGTTTGCTGGGCGTCGGCGTGTCGCGGGACGGACCTCTGCTGAGACTCATCCGTCGGGCTCTCCGCGTCGTCTTCCTCAGCGAGGTCGTCGACCGCGGCGCTGAAGGCGAGCTCGGCCCGGGTCGGCTGGGGGCGATCGATCGCTTCCGCGGACGAGCGTCCGGCCGCGAGATCGGTCGCGGCGGCGGACAGCTCGGAGAGAGTGCCGAGGAGGCCGACGGCGTTCTCGACCTCGCCGGGGTGATTGACGAGCCACCAGACCGCGGCCGATCCAGGTGTGGCGAAGACGTCGTCCTTCAGGTACGCGCGTTTGTCCTGCTCCATCCGGCGTTCGAGCAGAGTCGTCTGCTCCCGGCGATGCAGGGCGGCGAGGTGCTGGAGGTGCTTCTGATCCGTGTCCGGCAACCGCAGTCGCACCTCGGTGGCCCAGCTGCGCACATGTCCCTACTCGTCGAGCGCGGGTTCACCGAGGATCGCGGCCAGGCGGTGCTGGTTGAGCGACTCCTCGGTGACCTGCTGCCTCGCCGTCAGGGACCGAGCGCGCTCCAGCAACGCATCGACCGCGAGCGCACCGAGGTCCGCGTGCCGCGAACCGGACAGCACGGTCGACCACTGCACGATCGCCGAGAAGCTGAACTAAAAGTCCGGCGAGGCAGACGGGAGCCGTACGTCGGCAACTGTGCGCGACGGCGGTCCGGAGAAGACGGGCTCCCGATCCGGCAGTACGACGGATGGGGCCGGCTGCGGCTTGGTCACGACCGTAGGGGGCTCGTCGGGCTGCTTCCAGACCGCTGCCAGCAGTACGAGAAACACCACCGTGAGCACGGCGGCAGCCCATCCCGGCAGGCCGACGATGAGCGACACGCCGTACAGGACCAGGACAATCGCGGCAGCGGTCAGGAGGGAATTCCGGTGCAGCTTCATGGTGGCATTCCTTCACCACGTCGGGCGGACGTCAGCAGGTCGGCCAGTGCGTACCGGACGGCTTCCCCCGTCCCCACACCATCCAGGTCACCGGCAACCCAGACCATGGACGCGCCACACGACGAGCCTACAAAAAGTCTCACACAGCTAACCCAAAGTAGCCGCCAGACGCGTGTCGGGTCGCCGGCCGGCAGTCACCGCTCAGCGTGCCACTGCCGGGCGCGCCGACTCAGGTGCCGCGCTGGCGGCTGGCCCGCGGCGCCACCTCAGGACCGTGCGATGAGCCCCGGCCGCCATACCTCCACACGGCCGGGCCTCACCGGGGCTTCCACAGGTGTTCGAGTGACAGAACCTCGGCTACGGGTCTCATCGGTCGGCGGCGTGCCACTGGTCGACGACTCGTCATCCGTCGGCGGCGGACGTGGATTCAGGGGCCGCGAGTGGAGACTCGGTCTTCGCGACCCGGCTCAGGTGAGTGACCTCGAAGCGTTGGCGAAGCGCGATTGCGTCCGCTGCCAGGCCGATGCGTTCGAGGGTCTCGGCGAGTTCGTCTGCCGTTCGCCGCTGGGCTGTCGGGGCGAGCTTTGCGATCGCGCTGATGAGACTGTGAGCGTTCGGAGCGTCGTCGGAGTGGGCGCGTCCGGTTGCGAGGTCGGAGAGTTGGGTGAGCACGTCGGCGAGCTCCACGGCCCTCTCGACCGAGCCCTGGTTCCGCGCGAACCACCACACGACGGCCGCATCGGGAGACTTCAGCGCCTCGTTGCGGAGATACTCCCTGATCCGGCGCTCGTTCTCCAGTCCGACCTGCCACAACAGGCCATCACGGTGTGCTTCCGCCATCTTGGCCAAATGTTGCTGGACCGCCGCAGGGAGTTCGAGCTTGATATCGGTCGCCCACACGGTCAGGGTCTGAGCAGCTTCCGGTACGGCGACACGTGCCGCCAACTCGTGCTGCGCAAGTGGCATCTGGGCCGGTTGCCGCCGTTGGGTCACGGTGCGAGCGCGTCTGAGGATCGCGTCCCGAGCGAGGTCAACGTGATGTGATTCACCGCCGGCAGCAGTCCAATGAATAGTCGCAGTCAGATTGAGGAACACCTGGTCGTCAGCCGTAGGCCGGCCGGCCGTGACCAGCGGAGCCACGTTGGCCTCTGGCTCAGCGACCGCCGGCGAGCGCTTCACGACAAGCGTTCGCAGAGTGACGGCCAGCGCCAACCCGACAAGGCCCAGCAGGACGCCGATCCAGCCCAGCGCTACGATCACCAGTACGGCGAGTAGCAGTAGTCCCAGGCAACCGGCAATGGCGAGCTTTCTGTTCGTGGTCATGATCGTTCCTCCGGTGGTTCTCCGTCAGCAAGGCCTACCCGCTCGGCTTCCTGACTGTGGGCTTGGGCGAATCCCCGCTGGTTGCGGATCATCTGCTCGGTGAATCGGGCCGTGGACAGGCGCTCGGGATCATCCGGCGCCTGGTCGAGCCAGTCGCGGTTGGCGTTGAACAGGGCGTCGAGGAGCTCACCTTCCGGGCGGCAGCTCGCGGCGAGAAGCTCGAGCAACTCGTGTGCGTCCTTCGGATGCCCGGTCTCGCTGAGTTTCTGGTGCGCGGAGAGCCAAGGGTGCAGAGCGGCGCTGCGTTGTCTTGGGTCCGTCTCGGCGAGAGCGCGGCGCCAGCCATCCGCGATGCGATCGATCGCATCGCGGCCGAAGAACATCGGCAGCCCACTGGGTTCGGCGACCGTCGTGAAGTTGGCTGGCTGGAACCGCCACTCTTCGAGGCAGGCGTCGATAACCCGCAACCGCTTGTCGGCATCGTCAGCAAGTTTGCCGAGCGCACGGCGGGCGTCGTGGCAAACGGCGCTGTCTTTGTGCTTAGGGCTTGCGATGAATTAACGTCGTTTCTGGTCTCGGTGCAGCTACGGTTTGTGCTATGGCGGATCTGGCGGAGTCGTTGGGGCGGCGTTTCGAGCTGC
>Ga0193707_1000763_pt1 | contig 11398 bp, 11 predicted proteins | sample U3c2metaG_FD_143043 | JGI IMG/M metagenome (GOLD analysis project Ga0193707, IMG submission 143043) | Soil microbial communities from a riparian zone of the East river system, Colorado, United States - U3c2 | ecosystem: Environmental > Terrestrial > Soil > Riparian zone | place: USA: East River...
GCCTCTGCTTCGTACGTCCGGAGCACGCGGTGGCGCAGAACGTCGGGCCCGATCGCCTTCACGTCGTCGGGCGTAACGAAAGCGCGTCCGCGCAGAAAAGCGTGGGCGCGGGAGCCCTGAGCTAGCGCCAGCGTCGCGCGGGGGCTCGCTCCGAATTCGATCAGTGGCTTCAGCTCGGCGAGTCCGGCCTGATCGGGATTGCGCGTGGCGTGGACGATCTCGACGATGTAGTCGACCACGCGTTCGTCGATGTACAGCTCCGCAATGTGCCGCCGGGTGTCCAGAATTTGCCTCGGCGTGGCGACCTGGTCCACGCCGATCGGCTCCCCGCCCGCCATCCTTCGCAGCACTTCTTTCTCTTCCTCACGCGTCGGATATCCGACGTGCAACTTCATCATGAAGCGGTCTACCTGCGCTTCAGGAAGCGGATACGTGCCCTCCTGCTCGATCGGGTTCTGCGTGGCTAGCACGAGGAACGGCTCCTCGAGCACGTGTGTCGTGCCGCCGATCGTCACCTGCTTCTCCTGCATCGCTTCGAGCAGTGCCGCCTGCACCTTCGCCGGCGCGCGATTGATCTCGTCAGCCAGAATGATGTTCGCGAAGATCGGTCCCTTCTTGACCGAGAACTTTCCGTTCGACTGGTCGTAGATCTGGGTGCCGACGACATCCGCCGGCAGCAGATCCGGCGTGAACTGGATCCTGCTGAACGAAGTGTTGATCGTCTCCGCCAGGGTCCGGACGGTCAGGGTCTTCGCGAGCCCCGGGACGCCTTCGAGCAACACGTGTCCACCGGTGAGAAGGCTTATCATGAGACGCTCGACCATGTAGTCCTGGCCGACGATGCGGCGGCCTACCTGACGCACGACCTCCTGGACCATCGATGCATCAGCGGCTATTGCGGTGGTTCCGTTCACGTCTTGCTCCTCCCGTAGTATTCTTGCTCTTGCCGCCGGCCATGGTGAGCGCCGCAATGATCTCCGTTTCGCGCGCCGTCAGTGGTCGCGTCTTTCCCGATTCCAGCGTGCCGAGTTTCACCGGACCGAACTTGGTCCGCACCAGCCGTAACACCTCGAGGTTCAGGGCTTCGCACATCCGTCGCACTTCCCTCGTCTTCCCTTCCGCGATCGTCAGCTCCACATCCCACAGTCCGCGGCCGATCCGCCGCGCCGACACCGACGTCGGCATCACCAGCCCGTCCTCCAGCTCTACACCTTTCATCGCGGCTCGTGCCGCGTCCGCTCCGTCCCCGCGCACGGTGGCGACATACGTTCGCTCGATCTCGTTGCTCGGGTGTGTCAATTTGTGCGCCGCGTCGCCGTCAGTCGTTAAGAGCAGCACTCCTTCCGTCATGTAGTCGAGTCGTCCGACGTAGGTCAGTCCCGGCACATCGTCTACCAGATCGAAAACCGTCCGGCGCCCACCCGGATCGGAGCGCGTGGTCAGCACGCCGGTCGGCTTGTTGAGTACGATCCAGTCCGGTGCCGCTGGTAAGGCAACGGCCTTGCCATCGACGGTGATCTTGTCCTGCTCGGGGTCGACGCTCTGGCCGGTTTGGGCGACGGCGCCATTGATGCGGACGCGTCCCGCGGTAACCAGCTCTTCGGCCTTGCGACGAGAAGCGATTCCCGCGCGTGCGAGGGCGCGCTGAATTCGCATTGATCCGGGCATCAGTCTGCCCGTGGGGGCGCCTCGCCGTTGCCCTTATTCGCGGGCGCGGACACTCCACCCGGCGGTGTCGCCTGCCGCGGAGCTCTCAACGCAATCGCCAGCTCGTCGGCGCGCGGAAGCTCTTCCAGATGCCTCAGCGCGAACTGCTCGAGGAACGACGGTGTCGTGCCGTAGTGAAGCGGACGCCCAAGGCCTTCGCCGCGCCCGACGACGTCAATCAGTCCGCGCTCGTGCAATGATTTCAGAATCGCTCCCGCGCCGACACCCCTGATCTCTTCGATCTCGGAGCGGCCGATCGGCTGGCGGTAGGCGATGATCGCGAGCGTCTCGAGCGCGGCCGTCGATAACCGCTGTGGCCGGGCCGCGAGCTGGGCGCGCTCGATCGCCTCCGTGTACTCCGGCCGTGTGAGGATCTGCCAGCCTCCGGCAACCGCGATCAGCTCGACCCCGTGACCATCCGTGTCGTAGTGCAGCCGCAGCTCTTCGAGCGCGGATTCCAGCGTCGCGTCCGCGTCGTCGGCGTGGGCCGCTATCGCGCTGAGCGCGGCCTCCGGGATCGGTGTGGCGCTCGCGAAGAGCGCCGCTTCAAGCAGCTTCGCTAGAGGAGTCACGTGTTATCTCGAACGGGGCGAATGCGTGCGTCTGCAGTAGTCGGAGCTCTCCGCGCTTCGCGAGCTCGAGAAGCGCGAGCAGGAGCGAGAGGACTTCCCACGGCTCGGCTTTTTTCGGAAGAATGTCTTTCCACTGCGCACGGGCGCGGATCGCCAGCAGCGCGCGCACGATTCCTATTGCCCCATCGACATCGAGCGCGCGCGGAACGACGTCGTGGATGAGGGGCTTCCTGGCGAGACGCAGCACGCGATCGACGGCCGAGAGCAGCTCGGGGAGAGAGAGCGAGAGCTTGCCCGCGACCGGGATTTGGACTGACTGCTGACTGTACGCCCGCGCGAACCGCCCGCGGCGATCCTCGCTCCGCCGCTCGAGAACGTCGACGACCTCGCGCACCTGCTGGTACTCGAGCAGCCGCCGCACCAGCTCCGCGCGTGGATCGTCCCAGATATCCCCCCCCTCTCTTCTGGGAAGAAGTGTTTGTGCCTTGATGCGGACGAGGCGGGCCGCCATCTCCAGATAGTCGGCGGCTTCGTCCAGCTTGAGCGATGAAATCCGTGCCAGGAATTGCTCGGCGATCCGTGCGATTGGGATGTCGTAGATGTCGATCTGCTCGTCCCGAATGAGCGTGAGCAGGAGATCGAGCGGCCCCGAGTACTCCGCCAGCTCGACGACGAACACTTCTGACGCCGCCGACTCCGCGACAGCCAGAGAACCCGCAGACATCGAACCCGCGGTCATCGCACCCATGATCAGCGGACCAGCAGATTCGTCATTCACATGGTCCATGGACTGGGGATGATGAAGGGAAATACGGCTCGAGTTGCTACGGCATCGAGGAAGTACACCGGGGCGAACCAAAGGTCGAGAAGCGGACGACCGAAAGTGAGGAGTATGATGAGTATCAGCAATCCTTGCCGGCCGACCCGTTGATAATTCAGTGCCCACGCCGGAGGCAGAAGGTATTTGAAAACGTGAGATCCATCGAGCGGCGGTATGGGTATGAGGTTGAAGGCCATCAGACTGAGATTGATTACAACGCCATAGCGAAGCATCGTCTGAACGATCGCGCCGGTGGTCGTCGCCGCCGGGACTGCCTGCCCGATCAACCCCACCACGATAATCAGCGGCACGCAGGCAACTGCAATGACGAGATTCGTCGCGACTCCAGCGAGTGACACAATGATGTCGCCGCGCTTGAAGTTACGGTAATTCCTGGTTACGACAGGAACAGGTTTCGCACCCCCGAAAACCAACGCTCCACGACTAAGGAAGAACATCATCAGCGGGAGGATGACAGTCATGAACGGATCGATGTGGGGCAAAGGATTCCAGGTAAGCCTGCCCAACATGTAGGCGGTTGGGTCTCCCTGCTTCCACGCCGCGTACCCGTGTGCGTACTCGTGCGCCACCATCGAGAAGAGGAGTATAGGCGCAAGCAGGATGAAAGTCTGAAATTGACTCAAGGTCTCGGAGTTGTCGTTATGGGTCGCGAGTAGAAGTTAAGCATTTCGCTCCATCACGGGGCGCTCGGTGATCAAAGATCGCTGCCTTTGCCTTGACGTGAGCCTCTCTCGAGGGCAAATTTCACGGCTAAACCACGGCCCTGAAAGACACCGGAGAATCAGTTAGTGCCCAATCTTGCTTCAGCGAAAAAGAACATGCGGAAATCGCGCGCCGCTGCCATCCGCAACCGCGCCCAGAAATCCGCGCTCCGCACGGCCCTCAAAGCGGGCGTCCGCCGGAACCGCTGACGAGAAATTGGCCGCGGTGAAGTTGCTCGACCGCGCTTCACGGAAAGGACTGATCCACCGGAACGCTGCGGCCCGCCACAAGAGCAGACTGGCGAAAGCCGGAAAGTAGTTTCGCACGAATAGAAAAAGGGCGCCCAAAGGCGCCCTTTTTTATTTGCGTAGCTCGACGCACTTAGCTCGAAGCCTCAAGCCATCCCGCACACAGCCCCTGGCCGGTACTCATAAGTGCAGTAAAGTCGGCCAATTGAAGCTGGCTACATCGTCGCGAGTTCTCCCCCGCACCGCTCACAGTACCACTCGGTCGGATAGTTCGCGGCCCCGCACTCGGGGCACTTGAGCGTTTTGTGCTGCTCCGACCTCGGATCCTGTGTGCCGCCGGTCTTGGGAACCGAAGGTGGAGTTGCCACCGCGGTCGACGGCGGTGAGCCGGATCCACTTCCTGGCCGCAAGACTGGGAATTCGTCGAATGGCGATCGGGTGCTCTGCGTGTTTTGCGGCGGCGGCTGCTGTTGCGGGCGTGAAGCCATAGGCTGCTCGGAGCGCGCGGGCGGATTCAGCGTCGGCGGCTCAGGAACCGCCGGGCGCGGGACGACCGGCGATATCGGCGGCCGCTGGCCGTCTCCGGAGTCTCGTCTGCCGGCTGCGATCGCTCCCGCCTGCTTCTCCTTGACGCTCAGCGCGAAAATTCTGTTCAGCTCATTCAGCTGGGCGTCGAGCGCGGCCTTCTCCTTCACCAGGCGCGCCAGCTCTTTGTCCCAGGCGCCGCCGATCTCCTTCCACTGCTTGTCGGTGTACTCTCCGACAGCGGCGCGCAGCTCGGCTTCCTGCCGGGCATCGCGCTGCTGAGATTCCTGACGGGAGACATCTTCGAGCCTGAGGGTCAACGCGTCGATGTTCTCGCGCAGCTCGCCGGCGCGTTCCGCCAGCTTGCTCGAGACCTCACGCAGACGCGTTTGATAGTCCGCCTGCACGCGCTGATACACCGATGCGGAAGTGTTCGCGCGCTTCTCGTCCAGCGCGGCAAGCCACTCCTCGTATCTCTGGCGCTCCTTCAGGAGGCCGTTGAGCGCGTCCAGTGAGACCGGGTCCTTCTCAGCCATCGTGCGTCATCCCCTTGTTCGATTCACCTTCTCCCGCCCGCGGGCAGGAATCCCCGAGCGATAGACGACCGACCCAGCCACAATAGTACAAGCGGCGCGCCCAACCAAGGTCATTCCGTCGTACGGACTGTTCCGTCCCTTGGAGACGAATTGCGAGGCGTCGACCTTCCAGCGCGCCTCCGGATCGAACACCGTTACATCGGCGGCCGCGCCGCGCTTGAGCGATCCGCCGGGCAAGCCGAAGATGCGAGCAGGACCGCACGCCATCCGATCGACGAGATCGGAAAAAGTGAGATGCCCAGTCTCCACGAGATTAGTCACGATAACAGCCAGCGCGGTCTCGAGGCCGACGATTCCATTCGGCGCGTCGGCGAACTCTCGCTCCTTTTCGTCGTAATGGTGGGGCGCATGATCCGTAACGATGAGATCGATCGTTCCGTCCTTCACACCATCGCGCAGCGCTTCGACATCCTTCGCCGTTCGTAGCGGCGGATTCATTTTCGCGTTCGTGTTGTAGCCGCGAACGCTTTCCTCCGTCAGCGATAGATGGTGAGGGCAGACTTCCGCCGTGACCCTTATCCCCCGCTCCTTCCCCCAGCGAATCAACTCGACGGATCCCTTCGTGCTCATGTGCGCGAGGTGAACGTGCCCGCCCGTCAATCGCGCCAGAAGGATGTCGCGGATGACCATGATCTCCTCTGCTTCCGCTGGAATTCCCTTGAGGCCGAGCTGCGCGCTCACGATCCCTTCGTTCATGGATCCGCCGGCTGAGAGCGTCGGCTCTTCGCAATGGTCGATCACGGGAATCTTGAAGGTCCGCGCATACTCGAGGGCAGTTCTCATCAGCTGGGCGCTCGCCACCGGCTTCCCGTCATCGCTGACGGCGACCGCGCCGGCGCCCACCATCTCGCCGAATTCCGCGAGCGCCTGGCCCTGCTGGCCCACCGATATCGCACCGATGGGATATACTCGCGACGATTCGGCGCGCTGCGCCTGGCGGACGATGAACCCCACCGCGGCCTGATTATCGGTGACGGGATCTGTGTTCGGCATCGCGCAGACCGCGGTGAATCCTCCGGCCGCGGCCGCCCGCGCTCCCGTCGCGATCGTCTCCACATCCTCGCGTCCGGGCTCGCGCAAATGGCAGTGAACATCGATGAAGCCAGGCGACACGATGAGTCCGGCGCAGTCGATCACATCGGCCTCCTTCGGACCCTCAATCTTTCCTCCCACGCCGCTGATAACACCGTCGGCGATGAGAACGTCGCCGACACCGTTCAGACGCTGCGATGGATCGACGAGAGTTCCGCCTTTCAGCAGGATCGGCTTCATTCCCTTTCCTCGCGTCCGCGACCGCTGCCACCCTTGGCCGCCTCGGCCAGCTCCGGCTTCCCGCCGGCGAGCAGATAGAGCACCGCCATGCGAACCGCCACGCCATTCGTTACCTGCTCGAGAATCACGCTATGCGGGCCGTCGGCCACATCGGAGTCGATCTCGACACCGCGGTTCATCGGGCCGGGGTGAAGGATCAGAATGTCACGCGGCGCACGATCGAGTCGCTCGCGCGTGATGCCGAAGACGCGGTTGTACTCGCGCGCCGACGGTATGTAACCGGCCGTCATCCTCTCGAACTGGAGACGCAGGACGTTGAGCGCCTCCGCCCACTCGATCGCCTCCTCCACGCGGTCGAAGATCTTCACCCCGAACTCGTCGATGGCATTCGGGAGTAGTGAACGTGGTCCGCAAACCGCCACTTCCGCTCCGAGCTTGGTCAACCCCCAGATGTTCGACCTCGCTACTCGCGAGTGCAGAATGTCGCCGCAGATACATACGCGCCGTCCCTTTAAATCGCCGAACCGGTCCCTCAGCGTGAGAATGTCCAGCAGTCCCTGCGTAGGATGCTCGTGCGTGCCGTCGCCGGCGTTGATGACGTTCGACTGAATGCGCTCGGCCAGGAACTGCGCCGCACCCGAGGCCGAGTGGCGGATGACGACCATGTCGATGCGCATCGCCTCGAGATTCCGCGCGGTGTCTACCAGCGTCTCCCCTTTTGAAACACTCGAGCCCGAGGCGGAGACATTGACTGTATCCGCGGAGAGTCTTTTCTCGGCGAACTCGAAGGAGATCCGAGTTCGTGTCGAGTTCTCGAAAAAGAGATTTACGATCGTCGACCCGCGAAGCGCCGGGACCTTCTTGATCGCGCGCTCGCTGATCTCCTTGAAGGGCTCCGCGGTATCGAGAATGAGCCGAATCTGGTCGCCCGTCAGCGACTCGAGGCCAAGTAGATCCTTGCCGAGTGTCCCCGTCACGCCGCGGACTTGGGCACGATGACGACCTCGGTGCGCTCGTCGAGCTCGGCAACCAGAACGTCGACTCTTTCGTCGGAACCAACGTCTATCTTCTTGCCGACGACATCGGCGTGAATCGGCAGCTCGCGTCCCCCGCGGTCGATCAGCACGGCGAGCGAGATGGAACCCGGCCTCCCGAAATCGGCGAGCTCGTCGAGCGCCGCCCGGACGGTGCGCCCCGTGTACAGCACGTCGTCGACGATCACGATGTGTTTGCCCTCGAGGTCCCACGGCAGGTATGTCGGCCCGACGACGGGTCGCGGGCCGACAGTCTGCAGGTCGTCCCGATAAAGCGTGATGTCCAGCGAGCCCTGTGGCACCGTCACGCCTTCCCCACCCTCGATCATCTTGACGAGCCGGTCGGCGAGCTGAACGCCGCGACGCTGTATTCCAACGATGATGAGATCGTCCGTGCCGTGGTTGAGCTCGACGATCTCCACGGACATGCGCTTCAAAGTGCGCTCGACGGCCCGGGCGTCGAGGACCGTCGTGGTTTTCGTAGCCATTGGGCCACAATATGGCTTGTCGTGCGCCCTAATTGAAGGACATTGTCGAACTGCAAACACAGCTAACCTCTCGTTCTTTTGCCTTTGCAGTTCAGCACCAAAGACTATTTTTCATTGATGCTGGCTCAACTGTTCAAGCTGTTCGTGGGAACCCGCCAACCGGACACCACTACCAGCCACGAGGTGCTCGGGATTCCCGTGGTCGTCTACAACACGCGCCCCGACATCGACACCAACGCGGTCATCGCGCGCCTCGAGCGCAGCCTGGCCCTCATCGAGCGGTACGTACCGCACCATTTTCGGCATCTCAAAAGAGATTTCGCCTATATCGTGGTACAGCGCTTCGCCTGCCGCGGAGCCTACTTCCACGCGCAGCGCGCCTGTCTGACTGAGTTGACTTTCACTGTGAACCCGGACTTCTCCGACGCTGAAGTCGCGGCGACGATCCTCCACGAAGCAATGCACGCCCGCCTCCACACGCTTGGGTTTCCGGTCGAAATGGATGACCGCGCGAGGCAGGAGCGCTTCTGCCGCCGAGCGGAGATCGAGTTCGGGATGGTGGTCCCGGGCGGAGAGCGGGTCGTAGAGCGAGCGCAGTGGTCCTCCGATCTTTCGGATCAAGAGGTCGCACCCACGATCGACCCGCGCCTGGCCGCCCAGCGAATCGCCGAGGTCGATCGCGCCTCACTGGGCAACCGGAGTTAGTGGCCGCCCAGCCCAATAGCGTCCCGACGTAGTAAGGCTTCCGGCGATCAGCTACAAAGCTTCTAGCCAACCTCTCGTTCAGTTGCCTTTCCAGTCGATTACTTGATCTCCACCCCGTTCTCTTCCTCGACCATCTTCACGGCCTCGACGTGGTCGGCCTGCTCGCCAAGTTTTTCGCGGGCTTCATGAAACCGCTTGGCCGTCAGCGAGATCAACGGAGTCGTAGCCTTGAGATCATCGGCCATTACGGACGCGATTCCGATGTCCTTTTCCAGCAGCGCCAGCCGGAACGTCCTTGGAAACGCACGGGTGATCACTCGCTGCGGAATCAGATTCTCCGAGCTGTTTGACCGCCCGCTCGACGCGTTGATCACATCGAGCGCGACCTTCGGATCCACCCCCTCTTTCACCAGCACGGCGAGACCTTCGGCCGCCGAGAGAATGTGAACGGCAAGCAGCGCGTTGTTCACCGCCTTGATGGCGTCGCCAGCTCCCACCCCTCCCGCGTGGACGATCTTCTTTCCAAAGGCTTCAATCACCGGCCGCACGCGCTCGAACACGGTGCTCTCACCGCCCCACATGACGGTCAGCGTTCCGGCTTTCGCCGCGGTCGTTCCTCCGCTCACCGGAGCGTCGATGAAATCCACTCCGCGTGCCGCGAGCTCGGCCGCGATCGAGCGCGAGGTAGGCGGATCACCGGACGTGCAGTCGACGAGCACCGCTCCTTTCCGCAGGCTGCCGAGCATCCCATTCTCGCCATGAAGGACGGCCTCCACCTCGACCGACGAAGGCAGGCACGTAATCACAACGCTCGCGTCGCGCACAGCATCGGCGGGCGCCGCAGCCACGCTGGCTTTGTGCGCGCGAGCGAACTCTTCCGCCTTTGAGGCCGTTCGGTTCCATACGATGAGATCGAACGGATCACGCGCCAGATGCGACGCCATCAGCGCGCCGATGTCGCCCAACCCTAAGAAAGCAATCTTCATCAGTTGGCCACTCGTTTGGGTACGGCACCAAGGGTCATCATCTCGAGGATCCTGCCATCAGGCGCGCACCGCAGAGCTCACAGTCGGATTGCCCGCCGGCTGCACCTCCGCCCAGATACTCTCGTTGTGCTGATCCTTGAGAAAGATTGAGCCGACGACGACGGTGATCAGCGCAACGATGATGGGAAACGCCAGGCCCGCGTAAATGTTTCCGGTGCGCGCCACCAGGCTGGTAGCGATGATGGGAAGGAACCCGCCGAACCAGCCGTTGCCGAAATGATAAGGAAGGGACATCGAGGTGTACCGTATCCTGGCGGGGAACGCTTCCACCAGAAAAGCCGCGATGGGCCCGTAGACCATCGTCACGAAAACCACCTGGACGAACACCAATGCCGTAAGCGCGACGGCATTCACCGGACTGGAATACAACTTCATCCCGTGGTAGATCGGCACGTACAGAAGGGCCGCGAGCAGATTGCCGGTCATCATGATCTTCTTGCGCCCGATCCTGTCGGAGAGGCTTCCGAAGAACACGAACAGCGGCGCGCCAAGAATGAGCGCGACTGCGACGCACACGTAGGAGGTGACGAGGGGGACTTTCAGAACCGTCTGCATGAAGAGCAGCGCGTAGAACTGTCCGGTGTACCAGACGACCGCCTGGCCCGCGGTCGCGCCGAACAACACGACGAAGAAGACCTTCCAGCGGGACCAGGTGCCGAAACTTTCCTGAATCGGAGCGCGCGAGGTCTTGCCGGTCTCTTTGAGAATCGCGTAGAGCGGCGATTCGCGGAGCCTGATCCTGATGTAGTAGGAAATCGCGACGAGCAGGAGCGAGAGAATGAACGGGACGCGCCACCCCCAGACCTTGAACGCTTCTTCCCCAACGATGCCTCGAACGATCAGGATCACGGCGAGGGACAGGAAGAGGCCCAGCGTCGCCGTCGTCTGGATGAAGCTCGTGTAGTATCCGCGACGGCCGTCCGGCGCATGTTCGGCGACGTACACGGCGGCGCCACCGTACTCACCGCCGAGGGCAAGCCCCTGCAGAAGTCGAAGAATTACGAGAATGATCGGAGCCAGGATGCCGATGCGATCGTAGCCGGGAAGGAACCCGATCGCCGCCGTAGACCCACCCATGATGAGGAGCGTCGCGAGAAACGCGAACTTCCTGCCGGTGAGGTCGCCAATGCGTCCAAAGACGAGCGCGCCGAATGGACGAACGGCGAAGCCTACCGCGAATGTCGCCAACGTTTTGAGAAAGCTCGCGGTCGGATTCCCGCCAGGAAAAAACTGGGTCGCGATTATCGCGGCGAGGCTGCCGAAGATGTAGAAGTCGTACCACTCTATCATCGTGCCGACGGACGATGCGGCGATCACCTTCCAGATCCCGCGGACGTCGCCGGCTGCGTGAGCAATCGCGCTGGAGGACGCGCTGGAATTGGGCGCGACGGATGTCATTGCGAATTATTCCTCGGAATTCTGGCGTTGAAATGGATCACGGTATCCAGCCACGTCTACGATATGAGTCCGTGGCGAACGTCTCATAGAGCCACGATCGAAATGCGCGCAGCCGGTCCTCTGCGTTGCTTTCAGGGTACAGGCCGGATCCGCGAACGGCCGCCGGGACACACACGACTTTGAAACCGGCAGCCTCGAAAGTAGCACAGGCCCTTCGCGTGTGCAGCGGCGAGGTGACCACCGCCAACGTTTTCCAGCCATTTG
>Ga0193707_1000764_pt1 | contig 11397 bp, 19 predicted proteins | sample U3c2metaG_FD_143043 | JGI IMG/M metagenome (GOLD analysis project Ga0193707, IMG submission 143043) | Soil microbial communities from a riparian zone of the East river system, Colorado, United States - U3c2 | ecosystem: Environmental > Terrestrial > Soil > Riparian zone | place: USA: East River...
TCTGGCTGACCCGCAACGGGCACGGCGCGGGGTTTTGGGATCGTGGCCTAGGTGACCGTGGCGACCGCCTCACAGCAGCCTCTGAGCCGTTCGGAGACTCCGACTTGTACGTCGGTGACGACGGCGCGGTTCACGTCTCCTGACGAGTGCTCTCCGTCGCTCTGAGCGTTGTCTCAGAGCGTGCGGTGACCGCTAGGTCTGGCTCCACACTCCCGAAAGGATCATCATGGCTCTGCATTTTGACCACGTAGCGGCTCTCAGCGATTTCGAGGTGGACGGCATCACCGAGTTGAGGGCGTTCGGTAACGATGACGAGACGATGACGGCGCTGGCTCACGACGTCGTTTCGAGTGTGCGGGATGCGGTGATCGAAGCGAACGACGGTGACCGGTGGGATGAGCGCAACCGTGGCGCGCTCATTCACGAGCTGGCCGATGATCTCGTCCCGATCGGGACGTTTCGTCTCATGCGTGAGCTGGCCGTGATCGGGTACGCGTGGCATGTCGATTTCGGGGATGACGAGACGTCGTATGTCGGTTACGACTTCGGCAACCATTCCTACGGCGACACGCCTAGCGCGGTGGCCGATATTGCGGCTCGTGCGCTGTATTTCGCCTACCGGCATGCGCTCGAATTGCTGGTTGAGTGGGCTGAGGAAAACGCGCCCGATGATGACGAGTCCGGCGACGATGACGACTCGATTGGTGACGAGTGATGGCCGAAACGATCATTGGTGCGTTGTCCATCGTCACGAGCACCGGCGAGACGCTCTCAGCTGGCTCTGATGTGGCCCTGGCTTGGCTCTGGGCTGCAGCGGAGGTGGATGCCAACGTCGAGCTACCCGCGTGGGCTGACACGTCGCGTGGCGACCAGTGGGGGCACGTTTCCGAGGCGCTGTCAGAACTCCGCCGCGCCGCGCGTGTGGCTGGAGTGTTCGCCGATTCCGACTACCCCGAATTCGAGGAGAACTGACATGGACAACTTGACCAACTTGACCGATGAGCAGCGCGACGTGATCGAGTACTACCGAGCGTTCAACGTGCCCGGTGAGTGGTTCACCAGCGGGCCGGCCGACGACGGTAGCGTCGCTGTGATCATGCTCGGCGACGGCTTCGCGTGGTCCATCTCAATCGACGCGGATGGGCGTTCGTGGACAAGTGAAGCAACCGTTGGGCCGTGGTCCTCGGGCATCACGGTCTGACCCTGCCCGTGCGACGAACGGTCGTTGTCTCTCTTGAAAACTGTGCACACACACTCTCGAAGGACTCCCGAATGAGCATGTCAGCTGTCGCCACGGCGCTAGGCGTTCCGACGCCTAGGCCACGGCGTTCACACCTTCACACGGTGCCCTCAGAGGCACCGACACGGCCGGATAACGGCCGGCCGCATGACCTGTCTGCGTTCGTCGGTCAGGAGACGTTGCGTCTCCAGCTCGGCGTGCTGGTCACCTCGGCACGTAACCGGGGTGAGCCCACGGATCATTGCCTGTTCTCCGGTCCACCTGGCCTCGGGAAGACGTCTCTGGCGCAGATCATTGCCACTGAGATGGGTTCGAAGTTGCATGAGACCACGGCCACGGCTGTCAAGAAGGTGGCCGCTATGGGTAAGGCTCTGGCGAAGCTCGAACCGAATGACGTGTTGTTCATCGACGAGTGTCACCGGTTGTCGGGCGAGGCTGAGGAGCTGCTCGGTCTGGCGATGGAGGACCGGCGGTTTGTCATGCCAGCGTCGGGCCGTTCGAAGTCCGAACAGACCGAGGTTGAGCTACCCCCGTTCACCGTCGTGGGTGCCACGACGAAAGCCGGTTCGATGACGGGCCCGTTGCGGGACCGGTTCGGGTGGGTGGGCGAGCTGACGTACTACTCGACCGAGGAGCTGGCAGCGATCGTGTTGTCCGCCGCGCCGTCGATGGGGCTCACTGTCGACACGGCTGCGGCTGAGCGGCTCGCGGAGTTGTCGCGGGGTACGCCTCGTGTGGCCCTGAAGTGGTTGCGCCGTGTGCGGGACTACGCGGAGACGCTCGGCGCGGAGTCGGTGACGTTGGACGTGGTGTCCGGTGCGATGGAGCTAGCGGAGGTGGACAGCCGGGGGCTGACTCCGTTGGACCTCCGTGTGTTGCACGCCGTGTGCGTTGAGTTCATGGGGGGACCCATCGGCCTGGCACCGCTGGCCGCGTTCACCGGTGAGGACACGGCCACGATCACGGAGGTAGTCGAGCCGTTCCTAGTCCGGTCGGGGCTCATCCGGCGCGGGTCACGTGGCCGCGTGGCCACGGCTGCCGCGTACGGGCACCTGGGTCTGAGCGTGCCGGCTTTCCTCGGCTGGTAGGTCCTCCGCACTACCGGCCCGACCACGGCCCCTGAGCATCCCGCTCAGGGGCCGTTTCGTGTGCCCTCTACCGGCCGGCTCGGCGGGGCTGGCAGCGTGGCGGCCAGCCGGTCGCGCGGGGGCAGGCGCGGCACCGCGCACCGGGGGTCCGGTCGCCCGTGGCCAGCGGATCATGGACTGAGTCAAGACTGGGTTGGATCATGAACTCGGTGGATCATGAAACCTCGGTGATCATGAACCTGAACGATCATGATCCAGAATGATCAAGGTCCGGTTGATCAACCTTGTCGATCATGTCCAAGGTTGGACTGATCAACAACTCAACATTGTTGATCATGTCTCGGATTGGACGTGATCAACAATGGTGATCTTCAGACCTTGTTGATCATGTCCAGTTGTGGACATGATCGACAACATCAAGATCAACGATCATGAAGTCGCAGGTCCAGATGCAGAAATTATATATGCGTGACGTGCGCCGACGTCCAGATAGTGTAGGGTGTGGGCACACCCGCCCGGAGAGGAACCAGATGCCGAACAACTCCCGCAACCTGCCGATCAAGGCGAGGGTCACGCCCGAGTTCAAGCGCGAGGTTCAGGCGACCGCCGCCGAGTACGGGATCGACTCGTCCGACCTGATCCGTCAGCTGCTCACGGTGTGGCTGGCCAACCCCGACGCGACCATGCCTGACGGCCCGTGGCGTGAGGCCGGCGAGCCCAGGTCTCCGGTCGCTGCTCACGGCTGACCGGATCCGGGTCACGCGACCGCTGTCAGCGGGTGGCGACCGGCGGCCGGCGGCCGGCGGTAACGGGTCGCTGCCGCGCGGCGATCCTCCGGAAACTCCACTACGGAAATTCCACTAGCAGGTCATCCTCCGGAAACTCCACTAGCAGGCCGGGGGGCGACCCTCCGGAAACTCCACTACCGATCTTCACTCCCGAGAGGAACCGACGATGAGCAGTGGGCCCGAGATGTCTCCGGCGATGCGGGTTCATACGCGGCGGGCGTTGCGGGAGATCCGTGAGTTCGAGCAGGTCGCCGACGCGTTGGGGGTGGATGCGTTGGTGGCGTGGGAGCGGGTCCGTGCGCTGGATCTTCAGTTGCCGCACTTGTCGAACACGCAGCTGTTTCTGGTGGCGTTGGCGGAGTTCGCCAAGTGGGGGTCGGGGCCGGGGTGAGTTACTTCGCGGGGGGTGCGAAGTAGCCGGCGAGTGCGGTGATGAGGGCGGGGAGGATGGCCATGGCGATCCATCGGATGGGTGCCGGGAGCTTGGCGAGTAGCGGGGTGAGTAGCCCCATGACTAGCCCGGTGACCGAGGTGGCGACGGTGGACACGGCGACCTTGGGTTCGACGGGTCTGGGTGTGGTGGGGGTGACGACGTCGAGGACTCGGGTGCCGTCAACGATGTCGTTGACGAGTGGGCCGACGATCGGGAGCCGGTCGATGAACGGGAGCCGCACTGGCTTGCCTTCCTGTCGTCGTCGTTCGTGGTGGCGCATCAGGTGGCGATGGCGCCGACTCCGAGGAGCAGCGCGATCACGTGGTTACGGTGTTCCGTAGAACGCCTTTTGGTTCGCTTCGGCGCTCGTCCGGTCCGACGTGCCCAGTGCTGACGCCCAGAACACCGCCTCGGAGAACGTCATCGCCAACGGGGCCAGCGAGCCGGAGCGGACCACGCCGCCGATGGCGAAGCGGTCGCGGGTGGGCTCACCGACCGCGCGGGTGTAGGCCACCGAGGCAAGGTCCACGGCGGCGTCGAGCCATTGGGCCATCGCGGTGCCGGTGTCGGTCGCGGACATTTGGTGGATGGCGCCGTTGAACGTTGCGCCGGTGCCCTGGTAGGCCGCGTCACCGGAGGTGATCTGGATCGAGACCAGCGGGCGGGCCCGGCCGAATCCGCCGCCGGCGGTGTTGTCCGGCTGCGACAGCCCGTACTGGTAGTTGGTTTGGGTGGACACCGACTCGGCGTACCAGCGTTTCTGCGCGGTCGGGAGCACGGCGTTCAGCACCCCGCACACCGTCATCGCCCCAGCAGCGAACAGGTTCGCCACCGACCCGAACACCACATCGTCGACACCGTCGAACGTCACCGCCGGTTTCCCACCAGAAGTGATGACCGCGCCGGACGACACAAGTTTCGGTTGTGCGGTGGTGGTGGCCTGGGTCAAATGCCGGGTGTTACCGGACTGGTCGTACCAGGTGTCGATGAACCCGTCGCCGGCCCCGCAGAACGTGAGCAACGATGCGGTGTCCAGGGCGCCGGAGGTGAACCCGATGTCCTGGGTGGTGCTGTCGGAGCTGCGGCGCACCTTGACCGCACTCCCGGCGTAGGCGGGCACGACGCGGCGCAACGAGTAGGCGCGGGAGGTGGCGACAGACTGCCCCAACCCGTTGTCCACGGGGGTAGCGGACACCGTCGCGGACACCGTGCCCGGGCCGGCGGTGGACACCGGGATCACCCGGAAGTCATAGCTCGTGCCGGTGGTCAACCCGGACACCACAGCTGTCGGGGAGGTGACGGTGGCGATCGACGCGAACGTCGGCCCACCCGTGATCTTCTGCTGAACGTTGTAGGCCGCGGCACCCGGTGTTGCGGTCCAGGTGAGGGTGAGCCCGGTGGCGCCAACGTTGCTGGCCGCCAACCCGGTGGTCTGCCCCGGCACAGCTGGTGGGGCGGGGTCGGGTGTACCAGTGAGGACACGCTGGTAGGCGGCGAACATGGAACGCCCGAGGATGCGTTGGGCGGTGGCGTTGTAGTGGTTGCCGTCGTTGTTGTTGTTGGCGATCACCCCGGGGGCGACCCGAACCCGGGTGACCCGTGACGGGGTGGCCAGGTGCACCGTGTTGATCGCCGCCCGGGTACCCGTTGCCAGATACTCCGGGACCATCTGCCCCATCACGAACGGCAGGGTGGGCACACCCAGGTCGGTGCGGGCACCGTTGATCAGGGCATCCAGGTCGGCCTGATACGTGGCGCCGCTGATCCCGTTGTCGCCGTCGGTTTCGCCCTGAATCCAGAGAATCGCCGCGATGCGGGCGTTCGCCCCGGCTGCCGTCAGTGCCGCCTGTGCTTGGGCGACGGCTTGGGCGTAGAGACTCCCGGCGACACTGCGCCGCCACCCGGTTGTTGCCGCGGACGACAGTTGGGTGCCGCCGAGCGCGGACGGCACCAACAACACCCGCCGGTTCACCGGGGTGGAGTGCAGATACCAGCGGGCGAACACCAGTCCCGGGCCGATACCGGACGGAACGTCCTTCATCGCTAGGGGTTCTACCGCTTGGGAGATCACCCCGGCGTAGGTGCCGGACGCACCCCACTGCTGGATACGCGGGTCGGACGGGTCGTAGCGGGTGGTGTCGTAGGAGGCACCGCGCCCGGACATGTTCGACTGGCCCCACAGCAGGATCAGGTCGTAGCCGACGTCCGTAGGGCTCAGCGCGGGCCCGTCGGTGTTCAGGCTGCGGATGAGGGTCATGACACTAGGCCGCTGAGGATCACCGTGACGGCGTTCGCGGTTGTCGCGGTGACCCAGATGGAATCCCCGTAGCCGAGGGTGGCACCGTCGAGGTAGTCCTTCAGGGACAGGGTGTCCCCCGCGGCGAGGCTGTAGTTGGAGATGGCGACGTGGGTGCCGTCGACGGTGGTGCCGGGTTGCAGTACTGACATGGACACGGTGACGGCGAGGGCGGAGGTGTTGCAGATGGTGCCGTGGGCGATGGTCACGGTTGTTCCGGAGGACATGGTGAACACGGCGACGGGCGCGGTTGTGGTCAACAGGCCGGAGTAGAGGATGTGTCCGTACGCCACCGTGGACGCCTTCCGTTTGGTTGCCTTTCGGCGTTTGGGTGGAGTGGGGTCCTGACCCGGTTATCCGGTGACCATGTTCGTGCCGAGGATGAGTGCGATGCAGATGAGGACGCCGCCGAGTGGTGTGAGGATGACTCGGCCGTATCCGGGGACGGCGTTCCACAGGATCATGTCGAGTGCGAACAGCACGAGTGCGACGATGACGAGGATTGGTCCGAGTGACATCGCTCCCCCTTCGAATGTTTTCGAAAGACGGAAGGCTGGGGGTGAAAGTCGGTAGCGGGAGTCGGATTTGAACCGACGACCTTCGGTGTATGAGACCGACGTGCTACCGCTGCACCATCCCGCTGAGTGGGGTGTGCCCCCCGCGCATGGTGATACCCCACCCGATTGGGGTTTGCGCGGGGGGTTTTGTTCCCCAAATGATCCGAGACCGATCGACCCACCTGAGAGCATGCGAGTGGGACGTTAGGAATGTACTGCGTTCGCGCTGGTGGCGCGAATTGGGCCCCCCTTTCGGGTCGGTGCCAGCGGATTCACGAGGCGAGGGGTTGGTTGTGGAGGGTGTCGACGAGGTCGAGGACGTCGCCGACGCGGTAGGTGGGCGCGAGGGGCTGCGAGGGGTGGGGTGGGTGTTGGGTGAGTCGGCCTCGGTGGGCCCAGCCTCGGATCATGGCGGCGGTGAGGACGGGTTGGCGGCCCTTGGGGTCGAGCGGGAGGAGCCCGGGGAGGGCGCGGCTCATCTCGGTGGCGGTGAGTAGATGATCTTCGGCTTGGTCGAGGAGCCAGTCGCGGCGGGCGTCGACGCGGTAGGTGGCTCCGCAGTCGCAGGTGATCTCGTCGGCGTGTGGGTGGGCGTAGAGATCCATTTCGCAGGAGTCGCAGGGACCGGCGTAGCGCCGTTCTGAGGGCTTATCCACGGTTCGCCAGCCCCGGACTACCGCAGAGCCGATTTCGTCGCTCAGCGTGCCAGCTAGGGGGTCGGAATCGACATGCTCGATCCGGGTGGTGAGCCATCCGGCGAGGTTTTCGGGGTTGAGCCACGTTTTCGTGATCCGAACCCCCGACCGGACCGCGACGTGCCACACCCAGATCCGCAGCGTCTCGGTGAGGTCGCGGCGGGCCTCCATCGGGCCGATCCGCAGCGGCAGCGGCGCCTCCCCCGACGCCCGAACCCCGGGCTGCTCGGCGTTGACCCGGTCGAGCCGGGCAATCGTGATCTGGAGATCGGCGAGCAGACCCGGCAGGTTTTTCAGGTCGGCCCGGAGGTAGTCCCGGCACGTCGAGCACAGGTGCCCGTTGTGGGCGGGCTGGTCGCATCGGGGGGCGAGGCAGATCGGGGTGGCGTTCAACGGTGGGTCCCCTTCCCGTCGGTAAGCTGCTGGTGGATCTGCTCTCCGACGGGCGGTCCTCTGCGTGGAGTCTGAGTTCCGGCAGATTGAGTGGGGCGTTGCTCGTCCGGGAGTGCGAGCAGCGCCCCACTCTTCGCGTTTATCCGTCCACGTCGACCACTTCGGTGACGGGTGTGTACGGAAACGTGACGGGTGTGGCTGAACCGTTGGTGATGTAGGTCGTTCCGTCGGGTTCTCGGTACACGCGGCCCTCGACATCGAACGTGGATCCGTCGTTGCGTCGGAAAACGCGGCTGCACCGTTTGTTCTGGGCCGCGATATCCCCGCCGATGGACGGGTCGATGTGAGTCCACTCGTCTTCCTCCCCGGTGAGTGGAGTCAGCGGCATGAACCGGAGGAGTTTTTCCACCATGGACACGGTGAGGCTCGCGCTGTACCCGCTGTGGCCCTGTTTAGAGAACACGTCGACGATCTCCAGGACGGCTGCGCGCAGCTTCCCCTCGTAATCCTCGTTGTTCTCGCCGGCTCCGATCAGGGACAGCTCACGGAGAGCGTGCGCCACGAGTTTACTCATCGTCTTGCATCCATATCTCCGCGATTTCTTCTGAGACGGGGTAGGCCCAGTTTGTGGGGCTGATCTGGATGGGTTCGTGTGGGCTGTATCGGAACTGGTCGGGGCTGCCTGGGCCTAGTGCCATGCTGAGTGGGCGCTTGTCGGTAGTGAGCCCGATGTAGTGGCGGGTCTCTTGGGTCTGGTTCATCACGGCCCGACGTTGCGTGGCTTCGTGTTGGCCCACCAGTTCCCGATCCTCTTGGTGATGGTGATGGGTTCGTCGAGGGGTTCGTGGTTGAGCTTGAACAGTTCGGGTGACATGACGCGGAAGTCGCCGAGTTGGTCGAGGATGATGTAGTCCCCGGGTCGAACCCACATCACTCCGAACTCGGTGAGGATGCCGATGCTGCGGCCTTCCTGGTCTGGGTCTACGGGGGGGATGCCGTGGCACCAGTCGGCTACGTCGGCGGCGTGGTCGGCGCTGAGTTCGGGGTCGTAGAGGCGGGCTTCGACCTGGATGGGGAGCTGCTTGAACAGTGGCATGTCATGTCTCTCTGTAGATGGTGGTGGGGATTCCTGATTTGATGGCGAGTTGGGAGCAGTGGGTGGCGCCTCGTGAGTGGTTGCGGATGAACGCGAGGCATTGGTCGGCGCCTGCTTGGACCATTTGTGCGTTGCGGATGATCCCGGCTCGTTTCCGGCCGTACCGGTTCCAGTCGGCGGGGTGTGGTTCGACGGGGTACCCGAACGATTTCCAGTAGCCGGCGGCAACGGTGTCGACTCCGTTCGCCGCGCCGTGCACTAGGACCGGGGGGTGGTTGAGGTCGAACAGGATCGCGTCGAGCGCCTTGTGGACGGTGACGAAGTTGAGCCAGTCCCGGCTGCCCGTGACGAGGATCCGCATGGCCACGGCCGGGGACAGGTGTATCTGCATGTGGGTGGGGCCGGGTTTGTTCGCGGGCAGCTCGGTTTTCATGACACTTCCGCCCGGATTGGGACGGCCCAGACGTCGAGCCATATGCCGACGAGTTGGGTGTGGTCGGGGGTGAGGATTCTGGGGGCGAGTTTCTCCATGTATTGCGGGGTGTCGTCCGGAACCAGTTCGAGTCCGACCCAGTCTTTGCGTTTTCCTCTGGCTAAACCGTCGCAGACGGCCTTGAGGAGCGGCCACATGTTGTCCGAATCCCGTTTGCGTCTGTCTCCGGGCGCCCACGTGAGGAGAACGGTCAGGAATGAGGCCTTGGGGAGGTGAGCTTGGCGGCCGAGGAACACGATGTCGCTACGAACCTGTCGGGAATCTTTCGACCGGCCACCCCAATGACCACCTTTACCGCTGGCTTGGTTCGCCCACAGCGACGCGGGGGGCCGAACGTAGGGGAGGATGAGCTGGTAATGCTCACCGAGGTCCGCTTTCATGGTGCGTCCGCCCGGTTTTTCGCGGCCTCGACACGGGACGGGTGAGGTTTCACGGGGACAGCGCGACCTCGGATGGATGGGCGTGTACAGCCCTCGCCTCGGTGCGCTTTGCAGTGAGGGCAGTCGACACGGAGCGCGGGTACTCGGGGTTCACGCGGCTCGGACGGGATCACCGTCGAACGCGCGACTTCCTCGACAGCGCGTACCAGTCGTGGTGGCAGTGGCTGGGCGAGTTCGCGTGTCGTAGCGCGCATGTGCCTGATCTCGCGTTCGGCTCGGATCATGTGCGTGACGTGGCTAGGCATGACCCACGGGCGTTCGGATGTGGTTTTGGCGTAGTAGTCCTTGACTGCTTCGGATGCTTCGTCGAAAGTCCAGCGGGCACGACGAGCGGAGTCGAGCCAGGCCGTAACCTCGGCCTCTCCGACCGTCCGCTTGTCGAATGCTTGCGCAATCGACAGTAAGTCGATGACTTCGTTCTCGTTCACGATGCTCCTGCCATCGGTAGTTGCGGGGGCTCGTCACGGCGAGCCGCGAATCGGGCCTTCAAAGCTTGCGTTTCGAGGTATTTCCGATCGCCTGTGGACAGGACCCGACCGTTCACGACCGTGCCGGGTGCGTCGTCGTTCGCTTTCCGCATCCACCGCCTCCAGGTCGCCGGCCAATCCCGCTTCGAAGCGTCCTTTCCGGACTTAGCGGTCCAGTAGTCCCGGAAATTCTCGGTCTCGCGCTGGAGGTTCACCTTCGGGGTCTCCCGCCGAGCCCACTGGAGCATTTCGACCGTCGGGGCGAAATCGTCGGGGATGCGGGTTCCGCGAGCGGCCGGCGACGCGATTTTCGCGTCGGCCTCGAAACCGGAACCCCCCCTAGAAACGTGCCCAGCTGAAGTACTTACGGGTCGGGTCGGGTCGGGTAGAGAGGACTCCTTCGCGGACTCCTGCCGTGAGTCCCGTTGGGTGTCACGGCGTGACTCACGCTGTGACTCCGCTTGGGTGTCCCCCCGTTCGTCCTGCTGGTCGTCCGGCGGAGGATCGCCGGGATTCCACCTGGAAGCACGCCATCTGGCCTTGCGTTCAGCATCGGCCTTACGACGCTGTATGACCTGGTCACGGGTGGGTTGCCAGTCAGTCCAGTCATGGAATTGGCACCCGGTTTCGCCGTCGCGTTCAGTCTCGAACCAGAGCCCCACGCGGATCAGTTCACGGGCCAGTAAACGCTTCGGATCCCAGTCGGTTATGACCTCCCAAGGGACGAATCCATCGGCCAAGTTGTCGGCACTCCAACCCCCACAGAGAGACCACAAACCGACCGCCGAGACACGTTTGTTACCAAGTTTTCGGACCTTCGCGCTCCTGTAGAACGAGTCATCGACCTTGAACCAAGTCACCTAGTCCACCCCGCCTCTCCCTTCTTGGGGGTTCGGCCGCAGCCCCATCAAGCTCCGAATCCGTGCCGTCGTGTACTCGCTCAACCGCGTGAGTTCCGCGATTCGCCGGTCGCCCCAACCGGCCCCGTGCAACTCCGCAACCAGCGTCCACCGCTGCTGTTGGCTCAAAACCTCAGCCGGGATCAGCCCCAGACGCGCACACTCGTACAACTCCCCACGCCAAGGCGGCGCCCTTTCGAATCCAGACGACTCCATTTCGACTCCTTATCCGTGCCTGCCGTACCGCTCCGCGCCAGACCCCGCCGTGCCCATCCGTTCCTGGCCAGCCGTGCCACGCCAGCCCCACCAGACCGGGCCATTGCTTGCGAAACCATTCCGCGCCTGCCGAACCGCGCCCAGCCATTCCGTGCCCTGCTACACCAGGCCGGGCCTGCCATGCCGAACCCATCCGCGCCGTGCCAAGCCCTGCCGTGCCCGCCACACCGCGCCTGTCCACACCGTGCTCTGCCCTGCCTGCCGCGCCTGCCGAGCCCCGCCTGGCCCCACCTCGC
>Ga0193707_1000765_pt1 | contig 11394 bp, 13 predicted proteins | sample U3c2metaG_FD_143043 | JGI IMG/M metagenome (GOLD analysis project Ga0193707, IMG submission 143043) | Soil microbial communities from a riparian zone of the East river system, Colorado, United States - U3c2 | ecosystem: Environmental > Terrestrial > Soil > Riparian zone | place: USA: East River...
CCAGTATCAAAGGTCACGTAGTTGGATCCACTTCCGTTTACGTTGTAAGGACCAGCCCCCGCAGCGACGATGTTTGTCGCACCACTTGTCGAGTCGTGACTGTGCCCACCGGCGGAAGGCATGTTGACGTAGTGCTGGTGCGCCTCCATGCCGTGTACGTGACTTTGGCTCTGATCACCGGTTCCGAAGGTGTGCGTGTGATCGGCAATGGTATGACCGTGCTGCACCAACACGGTGTCAGCGGTGCCACCGATTCCACCAAGAGTTGAACCAACACCAGAGGCGGCCTTACCCATGGGAATGCGCTTACTCACGTCTCCAATTCCGAACGTGTCGCTGTTGATACCTGCTCCAAGCGAAGTACCAACAACAGAAAACAGATTGGTATAAGCGCTGCCAACTCTGGCGAAGTTGTTTCTCCCATCCATCTTCAGCCAGCCTGCGTGATCAACTGGTTGCATCGACCACTTGAAGTCGCCAGCCTCCCATCGTTGACCAGGCTCCAATTCGTCGTAGCCGATTGATCCGGGTCCAACAGCTGGGCCGGTATCACCTGTCGGACCTACGACACTTCCTGCGTCGATCGTAGTAGCGTCATGACGAACGAGAATAAGATGGCCGCTTCCATCCACGTTGCCATCGACAACGGTTGCGGCTTCGATCTCCAAAATTCGCTCTTTGGTGAAGCTGGTAACGGTGGCCATCGGTCCCTCCTAATCAGCCTCGGTGGTATCGGAGATTACGTACGTACCTTCGTCGATGAATATCGCGTTTGCATTGAAGATCTCGATCTCATCTCCGATAACCGAAATCAAGTTGTCCTGATCCGTTGTGGCTGTCCATGATCCATCCACGCTGTAACTGATACGGATCTGTGGGACCTCTGCCAGGTTGGACGTGGTAGAGATTTCATACGTTCCCTCATCCAGATATACCGCGTTGATGCCTTTGAGCGTGAACACCCCGCCATCCAAGAGGAATATGAACCCGTCACGGTTGGCGAAAGCCGTCCAAGATCCGTCACCGTTGTCGATGATCTTCACGCGATACCAGGACTCGACGAAAGTCATCATGTCCGGCATCGGTAGCATTTCCGGATCTGTTTCCGAGGTTCCGTAGAGCATCGCTTCCAGATCTTCCAGGAACATTGGATCAAAATCCCTGGAATCAAGAATTAGATGCGCTGTCGGACGGTACCCTCGGATCTCTTCTGGAACAGCGGTGATAGTCCACTCGAACTCAACCAGACTTGGCTGATCTGAGAGTGTCGCGTATGTCTTGTCGCTCGGAACAGCAGTGAGGTTGTACAACACGTGTATCTTGTATCCAACGTCTTCCCCGGATGAACCGTCGCCCAACTTGTTCCTATAGCTCAATCCGAACATTTGCGGAACCTGGTCGCTGACGAACATTCCAGGAGCAACCGATGCGACACCCTCTATTTCAGTGAACTCGTCAGGGTACGTTACCGCTTTCAGGGTGGCAGAAAAATCGCCCAACACCACGAGGTCATGTACTTTCCTGCCGTCGTAGTAGATCGGAGTGATTTCTTTGTCGAAAGACTCGACGATGGAGGTCAAACCGTTCCACGGGACAGCCGATCCATCGGGCAGATACAGAACGCCCCTGTCCAAACCCGATTCGAAGATCCGATCGTCTGGATTATCCCAAATCAGGGTAGGCATTGTCCTCCTCTCACCCTCTCGTACCAAGTTGCTGCTTCCGTTGGGCATTCAGATCACGGTTTCTCTGGGCGATCTCATGCCTGGACATCTTCTTCGGTTTGGAGTTCTTGATGTTGCAAATGCGGATCAACGCGAACAACCGATTGAGATGCCAGTACTGACATTCAAATGGCACGTTGAAAGCAACCATCCAGTAGTAGATCAACTCAGAGGTGATGACCTCTCCCTGCCCTCGACGTTCAGGCATGTGCCCGAAGGTGGTCGCCGACTGGCTTGAATCGATATACTCCTGGATGGTGCTGACATTCCCTTGGGAGCACCTGTACAGAATGTCCAGGTCCACATCTGGCGTCACCACCATGGCCTTGAGGTAATAGAAGATCTCCTCGTGGGTTTTCTCTCCCATGGCCAGAAACGGTTTCTGGTATTTTGACTCCCATTTTGACAGTGAGAACAAAGAGTGCTCCATCTCAAGAACGACATCGTTGACCGTGGAGAAAGTACTCGTCTCCTCGTCGTAAACTTCGTCTCCTTGGATGATGATCCTGAGCATTCTCTGACCTCCGAGTTCCGATTAGACGAAGTTGTAGAACCAGTCGTCATCGATTCCGGGTTCGAAGATGTAGCCCTGGTTCGGACGAGCCTGAACCACGGTGTCCTCGGCAATGACAACCGGCCCGGCCGGAACAGCGAGACCGTTGATGTAGTAGGTGACACCGGCCGTCACAGGGATGGTGATGGTGTTGGTTCCCTGGTTGAAGGTCGGCTCCGCCGGAGCAACGGAAGCCACTGCACCGGTGAACATGGCGATCACCACGTCGGGGGTAGGGAGAGAGGGGTCGACGCCGACATCGCCATAGATGATCTGCTCCAGATCAGCCAGCGCATCAGCGCTAACCTGTGTCGAGTCGATGGTCAGGATAGATGTCGGTCGGAGATCGGTTACCGCTACCGGAACTGTTGTGATGTCCCAGCTGAACTTCACTCCATCGGGAGAGTCGTTGATGCTGGAGTAGGCCTTCTCCGACGGGCTGGCCATGCATCCGTACACGAGATGAAGCTTGTAACCGAGGTCTTCATCGAGGTCGCTGCCGACCCTGGTACGGTAAGACAACCCGAACGAACCGCGTGCCTGCTGGCCGACCGCCACACCCGGAGTAGGAACAGCAAGTCCATCGAACTGCTGGAACTCATCCGGATAGGTGTACGCCTCGATGGTCGCGCCGAACTGCTCCGCCGAGTAGATGTTCAGGTACTTGATGTTGTCGGCGTACTGAGCGTTGGCCTCAGCTCCGGAAGGAGACTCGGTGACAGTCGTCAGACCATTCCAAGCCACACCGTCAACGTACACCCCTTGCCCATCAGGAATGTAAAGCACCCCGTGATCGACGCCGGTTTCGTAGAGCTTCTGACCAACCTGGTCCCAAACGAGAGTTGTCATTCTCTTCTCCTTCAGAAGAACAATCGGAAGACGTCGTGATTTAGTCCTTCAGCCGTGAAGAAACGGTCATATGAGCAGCTTGGAAGTTCCGCTACCTTCTCCGATATGACACCATCGGAATCCCGATCTATGACCGTTACCTGATACCGCTTTTGATGTTTGTAAGGTGCATTGTCCGCATGGGCGATATCGACATACTCCCGGTTGTAGACGATGCAAGGGTATTCCATCTTCACGGTGGGAGGTGGCTGGAAATACACCTGACTCGTTCCCAGCAATTGGACCAGCACGGCCTGAAGATTAGAGCGTTGAGCCATTACGGACTCTCCTCGTCTACAGGCTCTGCAGGCGCAGGCGTTGGGCCATTGTAAACCCTCCCGATACTTAAGATGAGCCGGGGGCTCCGGACTTCGACATCGGTCACGGTCCAGAGCTTCCCGGCCCAACTCACGTACTTGATATCTGCGAAATACTCGACGGCATAGGGATCGGCCACGATACTGATTTGGTTACTTACGGAAATATCGTCGTTGAGCTTCCCGCCATCTATCAACTGACGAGTATTCCTGACAACATCGCCGTAATACACCTTCTCGATGATCTGATCGACCCATTTCCCGGATTCAGGAGGATCTTCAACCGAATTACCGTATCCAACCTCTCCGAAGAACCTAGCCATCTTGGCTCCTTACCAGATATCAGACACCAGTAGGCCGCATATAGCTCCACTCGACCTTGGTGTTGGTCAGGTAGTTTCCTGCAACGGGCACGGCACGAACGGTCAAGACGTCACCAGCATCAAGGATGTGAGCACCATCAGCCAGAGACTCACCGGTGTTCGCATCGATGTAATCAACATCCGCGTTGACAGGAATGGTGACCGTGAAGGTACTGGCGTCCCATGCAGGCTGAGCAGCTGTAGCAGGATCGTCACCAGCAGCAGTGCTACGAATGACCATGGCCGACTTCGGCCTTGTCAAAGCACCGGAACAACGCGTCTCGATCAGGTACTTGTACTGGTTGTAGTCGATGTCGAAGTCGTCGAACAGGTTGACTTCACCACCCTTGTCAGCACCGATGTTGTAGTCGGACATGTTGACCAGAATTGCAAGGATCTCAGGATTGCTGTCGAGGATTTCGACGGTGACAATGGACTCGACACGCATGTCGGTCTTCACCTCTTCGAGGCTGCGGTACAACTTGCGCCCCTGCCCGTCACGGAGCAACAGGATCTGACTGATGAAGGTCTCAGTCGTAAACATCGTCGGGTTACCGGAGCCCTTGTAGTACTGACGGTTGAGGACGATCTGGTCGAGAGCCTCTTCGATCGTCGAATCGGTGTCTCCAAGGTTGACATTCACCGTGACCACGTAGAAAGGATTGTCACTGGCGATGGGCCGGATCTTGTCTTCCTTGATCTTGTCCTCGTCGCTGACATCACGCCCGTCACCGATGAGAATCGCACGAGCGAGCTCCTCGTTGAGCATGACCCGCATCTCGCCCTTGAGCCAGGCCACCACATCGAAGTCAGTGATGTCGATCATGTCGTCACGATCGAGCTTCTGCTTCTTGTAGATGGTCTGAGGAGTAGTCTCCCGCTGAGAGACAGCGAAGAACTCCTCCTTCTTCAGGTTACCCTTGATGTAACCCTTGGCCCGGGCCTCTTCGAACGTCAGGTCCGCCGAACGGGTCTTGATCCTGGCGAAGGGGCTCTTGGAGGCTCCGCCGAAGACCTTGCCAACCCACGCCATGTCCCTGCTGATGAACGACGGAGGTCCGCCTTCGAGGTTCTTGGCTTCGGGAAAGAGAATCCCCATGTTCTCGATACCGTGCTGAAGTGCGTAGGCCTCGACGGCCTGCTTGAGCGAACCACCCTTCATAGCATCGGCGACGATGCCCTTGATGTCCTCGTGCGACAGGACGTGCTCTTCCTTCTTCTTGCCGTCATCCGTCTGGTCGAACACGTTGTGCCTCACAACTTTGTCACCTTTCTTGCCGGGGCCAGTACTGCTGTGCTGGGCTTGACCGGCAGTGAGAGCTTCGCCGACCATGTAGTGAAGAACCGTCTGCTGCTCTTCCGTCATGGAATCGATGACTTCCTGAACGGTAGCGTCGTTCTTACCGTCGTCCTTCTTACCGTCCCCGCCCTTACCATCGTTAACACCGTGCTTAAGCTCTTCCCCGGTGTAGATGATGGCTTCTTCTTCCAGCTCTTCCTCTGTCTCGTCGGAATGCCGGATGGTGACGTTTTCAATGACCGCCCCGGGGTTTGCTCCGGACAGAACCAGGCTAACTTCACGAATAGCTCCGTGAAGAACCATCTTGGCCCGTTCGACGAGATCGTTCGCCCAGATGGACATGAAGTTGATGTCCTTGTGGATCAGGAGGTCATGCGTGTGCTTGGCTTTCGCCGACTTGTTGAAGTATCCGTAGGCGTACATGCCGTCCTTGCGGGCTTCCAGGATGGCGTGACCCAGAACGTTCTCCGGATCGTTGTGACCGTGCTGCCAAACGAGAGGAACCTTGACCTTGTCCTGGTGCTTGAAAGCGTCGGCCATGATCGTTCGACCGTCGGAACACTTCAGTCCCGCTTTCGTGGCGTAACCACTGAAGTCGGGCTCGGGGTCCTTGGCGTGAGAAAGGAAAGACCCCTTCCTGTCCAAGTCATGCAGAGATTTTACTCCCATTTTGACTATTCCTTTCTAAAGCCGGATCCGACGCTGGAACTGTGTCGGGCGGAACACGAGTGTCTGCCACTTTCAAGTTGCTGTTGATGAGTTCGTCAGCCTTCGGATCTCTGGAAGGTTGAATACCAACGAATCCTCGGATCTCATTGGAAGTCAAGACCTCGTTGCGAGTAAACTTGTCCACAATCTCTGCAAGGTCTTTGAGGGGAACAAACTTGAACGGATCCTTGAAGTAGTGAATCCGCTCCTTAGTGGTCTGATTCAAGAAGGCCCGCTGCAATGCCTCCTTGATCGAGTCGGCAATAGGGCCAATGGTACGGTGGAAGTAGTTGTTCATGGTGGATTCATCGGCGGTGCCGTTCATAACCGCCTCGGTGATACCCAGTTGGCCATAGAGCATGGACGTGAGATACTCGACCTGCTTGAGAAGGTTGTTCTCCGTAGGCCTGTTCAACTGGGTGATCTTCTCGGTACCGTCGGCATAGGCGATCCCGTACTTGCTGCCCTTCAGTTGAAACTCGATCTCCTCTCGTCGCTTCTCTGCCTGTACGCGTCTTGCTTCTGACTTGATCACATACGGCAGTTGGATGATTAGATCGAGCTTCCCTGAACTGGATTGCTCGTCGACAGCGTCGAGAAGACCAAGCTTCCTGATCAATCTCTGAAGAGTAGAGTTCGGCTCATTCATCACGCTGTACAACGGATTCTCGATGATCGCGACCATCCGTTTCTCCAACGTGATCTCTTCCCGCTTCCCTGTCCTCTCGTTGTAGAGACTGATTCGGACATGCTGTGGATACCATCTCAGCACACGACCAACACGAAGCGTGTAGATATCGAATGTCTGATTGGTTTGAGGGTTCACAGCAGTGTCCACTGGGACAACAGCTGCCACGCCCTCTCCGAAGAGAGTCATGGCTATGTCTTGCCGAAACGCTCTAGGACCTTGAGTCAACGCTGAATTGAGATGACTGTCAACGTCCTCCAGATATCGATCTGCTTCGTCAAGACGAACATGCCGAAAGATGACATCAGCAATGTCGATCCCGATTCGGTTGTACACCGATGTTACAATCGTGCGATCGTTGAACATCGGCATTCTTGTTCGAGATAGAGAAGAAGTATCCGAGATGCTGCCATAGGTCGGAGAACCCAGACCAACATCGATTATAGGATCTGCCGTGCTGCGGAAAGCGTTCCACGCACTCTTTGCCCGGTCGAAGATCCCCAATGGTTATCACCTCCCCCTATGGCCTACGCGAATGCTTCTTTGTTGGCTTTGTAGGCAACGTATGCATCCATCAAAGCTGAGACATTGTCGATCTTCTCTTCCGCACGCTTCTTGAGAAGCTTCCGGTTTCCGTTTGTGTCTTCCAACGTGACCGCATTCCCCATGGCGAAGGACATCAGATCCTGATCGAAGATCAATTCTCTCTCTTCAGCCAGGATTTTTATCTCGCCAAGTGGTACAGACTCCGTCTTTGCTCCCTGAATGACCTTCTCGATACCGTAAGCTCCGTTCTCAGCCTCCCATCTGCTCACGAATTCCTTGGCGTTATACGGGTCATAACCAAGACAACGAACGTCGAATTCGGAAGCAATTACGAAGTTATCGAGGTCCTCGTAGACCTCCATCATGTCCAGAACATTGCCTTCCATGATTTGAAGGCTGTTCTCCTGGATGAACTCGTCGTATTTGATCCGCATAGCAGCGGGTAGTTTCATCAAGGTCAAAGAGGTAATGTAACTTCTGCATTTGACCCCAAAAGAACCGTTTGACAGAGGAAAGAGAAAGGTGAACGCGCAGAAGTCGTCTCCTTGTGAGAGGTCGGCGCCCAAAGCACATGGGGTTGACCAGAACTCGGTAGTTCTGTGAGGAAGTGTCTCCTCATAGGTGAAGAAGTATGTGTAACCCTCCATGGGAATGCCGAATCGCTTGGCCAAGATATCGTTTCTCGATGCCGGAGCTTTCTCAGCACGCTCCACATCCAGATGGTAGATATCATAGGTGACCGTCTTACCGAGATTCGGATTGGCTTTGACCCACATCGCCGGGTTGGCCACTTCTTCGATGTCATCCAACTTGTAATGCCAGATGGAGACATGCGGCGCAAGGAATTCACCCTTGAGAATGCTGGCCAACTCCATCTTGATGGTGTCACCAGAAGCGTTACGAACAGTCCCCTCGGAACTGATGGCCAGGATGAGATAGTCGTCCATCTTTGAGGCGCCTTGCTCAATCGCCCCGACAACGTCTTCCCGAATATCACCGGACAACCACTCGTCGATGGTGGAGACCTTAGGTCGAAGCCCCTGCAACTTGTTGATGGCCATTGGCCGGATCTCCAACAGAGACCCCGTCAGAAAGTTCTCGACACCTTTCTTGGTGGAAGCCAGCTTTTGTCGAGCGGCGTTTGGACCAGTCGTGTTACGAACTGTTCCCTCAGTCAGAAATTTAAACAACGGTCCACGAGATCTGACGATCGCTGTCCTGAACGGGGACATGACTTCTTCCGCCTGCTTCATCGTGGGAGCGGTCGTGATCTGATGGGTAGTCGCCGTGTCCACGTTCAAGAAGAACGAATGGATACAGGAGCCATACATAGACTTAGCAGCCCCACGAGCCACAATGAGATACTGCTTTGTCGTTAGCCTCTTCTTGATCCGTTTGACTATGTAAGATTGCGTCATCGGATCGTAAACCTGGCGTTCCACAAAGTAGTACCAGCCGAAAATCTGCTCGGCCCACAGCTTAAACGTGTCCAGGAGATGGAGATCGCTGCCGTCGGTCAGCGTCAGTTCCCATTCGCAGTATCTGATGAAACCTTCAACAGCATTGACATCGTAGTAGATATCAGGATCGGCGATTAGAGCATCGATTCTGTTCATCTCCAACGAAATCTCGCGATTTACCGGGATCTCGCCATCAATGACCCTATCTCGGAACTCGCCGTAGTACCGAGGCGTGTCCATATTAGACAGCTTCTGGTATGCCATACGGCGACCTCCTATCTTCTTACGCTCCAGAATCTACAAGCCGAAATTGAACAGGATTTGGTGTGTGCCACTCTCCGACATAGTGGACCGACGGACTGACAGTGACAATGTCTCCATCGATGCCCATATGCCAAACGTTGTAGTGAGGCTCGGCTCTTGTTGGTCCTTTGGTTACATGAATAACCGCGTTCTTCCCCTTCGGATCAACAAAGTGCAGATGCCCCATATCAGTATCGGGTTCCCACTTGAGCCAAGCATCAGGAGGACTATCGAACCAGGCTACCTCTGTCATTTGACGACCTCCTTCCTATCCCCCGGCTACCTTCTTCATGACACTGGCGATCTGCTTAGTAGCTACCGCCATGACTGCCGCACTGACAATGTTCTTCCCAAGGCCTTTGGCGAAGTCGATAGCCTCAGAATTGTCTTTCTTCGGAGTTGTCAGTCTCGTGTACTGCTGCTCCAAGTTCATTCGTTCGATGTGCTTCTTCAGATCTGCATCGGAAAGCGACGAAGCATGAGGTTTCGCTGGGGCAGTAGCCGGACCAGCGGGAGTCGCCCTCTTACGGACGCCCCACTTCATCCCTTTCTTGCCGAAGTGCTCAAGAAATTCGTCAGCAGTCATCACCATTGCGGTTCCTCCTGCAGAGTTAACTGTTCCGGACGAACCGGTTGAATGACTGGCAACTCGATGAGCTGCTCTGCAGCTTGGGCCAACCGCCATTCGTGCTCGCTGATCTGTCGTTCCAATGCCTCGATCATGAACGATGTAGCCGGGACATCGAACAACATGCGGACCTTGAGGAATATGTAGGTCCTGGCCATACTCAATTGGTTCTGAGGAAGCTCCAGGTCGTCCCATCCCACTTCGGCATCCTCGATCGAAAAACCTTCCTCTGGTCCGACACCGAGTTGCGCCAGAGTTGAGAAGGACGAGTTGATATGGGTGATGACAGCCAGATCGAACGGAGTGTAGTCAGCTGTAAGACCGAGGATCTCTTTTGTGCTGTTGAGAATGCTGTTTTCCATCGAAACCTCCTCACCAGAGTCGAGTATCCCCGGGTAATCTTGTCATAACCACCTTCGGATACGGGCTGGGCTTACCGAAATGGATGGCATTATGGGTCTTTTGGGTGGTTGTAACCAAAAAATTGGGGTTCAATATCCACTCATCATGACGTAGAATATCGTCCACACTCATCGGATTCACATGATGAACCAGCAAATCACCATGTATTTCGTATCCGATGACGCCCAGATCGCAGCCGTTATCCCGGTATATGACATGCTGACGGATGTCATACCACTCTTTTGACCTGTAGAAACGCTGGTTTACGTCCCTATCGAACCCGAAAGTTGCCCAACCGACCCCTCCACCCAGACGGAGATACTCGAATCTGTCGTCGAAGGTCTGAAGTCTTCTCATTTCCTGGTAGGTTCTAATCTTCGCCATACACATCAGCCTCTCGACCGGCGTAGGTACGCATGGCGTTCAGCGCCTGCTCGTACAGTTCCTCGATCCTCTTTGCCGAGGCCAACTGTTCGACCTTGGCGGTGAGAAGAAGGTTCTCGTTCTTGAGACGCTGCTTCTCCAACGACTCTCTGGTCGTCCCCAGCTTCAGGAAGTGCGTTATCACCATGGCGGATGCGGTTCCCTCCGCCATCTGCTTCTCAGCCAGATCAGAGGCGAGAGAGATGAGCTGGTTTTCCCTACCTTCTTCTGTCGTAGCCGGTTTCGACGCCTTCCTCTTCCCAGCCATCCCTCTCACCTCCTCTGGCTAACCTCGATACTCGATCGCCGTCCCACGGAAGTCTGCGTCACCAAAGGCGAAGACTCCCCCGTCCTTGGCGGCGATCCAGTATCCCTTCCCTGTCTTGGTGAAACGGAAGGAAGTGCAAGGAGCATTCAGCTTCGCACCGCCCATTCCACCCTCGAACTGCTCCGCTGCATCACCGAAATCGAAGACTCCGCCGTCCTCCGCCAGCATCATATAGCCCTTACCAGTCGGAGTGACATCCGCATCCACGATCGGCGCGTTGAGTTTCAGGGCTCCAAGACTTCCATAGAATGGCGGATTACCGTTCTGGAAGACTCCGCCATCGGCTGTGACTTGGAGATATCCATCCCAATCGGCATGATATAGAACACAAACTTGCGGTGCGTTGACGATCACCCGATCGGGCTCCTTTCGTGGCGGTACAGGAAGAGGCAAACCAAGCCTGACCCAAGCACGCAGCTCATTGCCAGGACAGGCGGTTGCTTTGAGATCCGAATGACAGACCACTGCCTTTGCAGTATCCACACGACGCTTCATCTCAGCAACAACCCATCGGATTGCTTCTCTGCCAAGGTCAGTTACGTCGTCTCTCCCGACAATGTCACCTCCCAAGAAGCAGCAAGCGATGAAATGCTCGTTGCCGTAGTTGGTCCCATTGGCAGCAGATCGAATACCGAAGCCCCGACCTTCGTAAACGTAGCCATGTTGACAGGCCAGGAAGTTGTATGCGATGTCATTCCAGCCATTGCTGTTCATGTGATAGGCTTGAATCGAGCGCACCCGATCGTCGCACAAACCATGATCAG
>Ga0193707_1000766_pt1 | contig 11381 bp, 12 predicted proteins | sample U3c2metaG_FD_143043 | JGI IMG/M metagenome (GOLD analysis project Ga0193707, IMG submission 143043) | Soil microbial communities from a riparian zone of the East river system, Colorado, United States - U3c2 | ecosystem: Environmental > Terrestrial > Soil > Riparian zone | place: USA: East River...
CGAAACGGTGCGCATGCTCCAACGAGTACCCCGCTGAGCAGGCTGTTTACCCGGCCGGACCGTCCTGTGGCATTGGCGAGGAACGAGGTTGTTACGCGGTTATGCGGTGATCATGTGGGGCAAGACGCATCCGGGGGTCCGCACAGCTCTCGGTACGCGTCGCGCAGCTCGGCCACCCCGGGCACGCGTGCGGCCTCCACGGCGTCGATGACCTCGCCGGCGCGCCAGTGGTTCGAGGGCACGAGCACGCCGCTGGTGACGGCCGTCAGCGTTTCGTGAGCGGCCTCGTCCGGTCGGCCGGAGGCCACCAGGGCGAGCGAGAGGTCCAACCGCGCGGAGGCCACTCTGCGCACCCTTACTCGGCCGTCCGTGGGTGCCTGAAGCCGCGCGAGGACCTGTCTGGCGTAGGGCTCCGCCGCCGGGTCGCCGAGCCAGGCCAGCGTCGTCGCGGTGTAGGCGTCGGCTTTGGCCGGGTCGTAGCGGTAGTGGTGCTCCGGCCGGTCGGGTGAGGCCAGGTTGCCGGTCAGCGCCGCCACCCGATCGAGCTGACGACGCGTCTCCGGGGCCGCACCGAGCCGAGCCCACGCCCGGCCCTCCTGCGCCGACGCCTGGATGTAGGCCGAGCCACCGACGGGCGCGACGACCTGGGCACCCTGCGAAAGGGCCACCGCGTGCCGGTAGTCGCCATCGGTCAGGGCCTGCCACGCCTCGGTCTCCAGGCACCAGGCGCCGATCTCGGCGTGCCCGGTCTCCTCGGCCAGGCCCGCCGCGGTGCGCAACCGAGCGGTAGCGGCGTCGCGCTGATGCAAGTCGACGTGGCACGTCGCGCCGAGCAGGGAAAGCCACCCGCCGACGACGAGCAGCCGCTGATGCTCGCCCAGCGTCTTGCGGGCGTCGAGCAGGCCGGCGACGAAGGCGAGGTGGCGGCGTACGCGCTCCAGCAGCTCGGCCGGCGGGGTCCGCGGGTAGGCGGAGGCCAGGTCGTCTACGGACATCTCCAGGCGTCTCAGCGTCTCGGAGCCCACGTCGCTCGCGGCCACCCGGCGGGCCAGCTCCAGCGCCTCGATCTCATCGTCCTGCCCGACCGCATCGCGGAATGTCAGCGAGCGTTCGCCGGCGCCAAAGAGGGCATCGACCGGAAGGCCGAGGGCGTCGGCGTAGAGCTGCCGGTAGTCCTGGCCGACGCCGTGCTTGCCGCTCTCCCACTCCTTGATCATGTGGGCGAGGCTCTCGACGTTGGGCAGCGGTTCACCACTTACGTCGCGCAGGCGCCGCGCCATCTTCGCGCGAGACCCTACGTGCGCCTCACGTTCGGCGCGCAGGCGTGCCCCGAGGGCGGCCTTGTCGGCGGGCATGTGCGTGCACCCCTTCGACGGACAGGGGAGACGCGTCTCCCCAAGCTCTCCCTCCAGTCTCCACTGTCCGGAGGGCGCGCGCAGCACTTCACTGTCGGTTATCGACCTCGCCCAATTTCGTAAGGCTCAGAGAAGGGATGAAAGGTGACCTCGATCACCCGCAAGCCGTCGACAACTCGCCTCGACCGGCTGCCCGAGTTCGACGCCCACGTCCGGCGGCCCGACTGCCCGGCATGGTGCGTCGACGACCACGCGACCCCCACCGGCGACAACGAGCACACGAGCGAGACCCACGGCGTTGAGCTGGCCGCGCACTCCGTCACGATCCCTGACCTGAACGGCGCATGGGGGACCTACCCGCTGGAGATACTCGTCACCATCGAGATCAATGATGGCAAGTCACCCCATATCACCCTCATCGGCCACGACGACGAAACAGCTGGCAATCTGACGGCCGACGAAGCCGACCGGCTCGCCGATGTCCTGCACACCCTCGCCGCTACGCTCCGCAGTACGCATCCATAACGCGCAGGTGCGGCGCGGCGGCGTTTTCCGGCGGTCATTCCGGGCGAGGGTCCCAGCTGCCCGTCAGGCAGGAATCCTCATGGCGACCACAGCATCAACCTGCGGGCAGCAGGAGCCGCCGCTAGGCTTCCGCAGATCAGACGTGTACTGGGGAGGCTGAAGTGTCCGGTGAGGCTGTGGAGATCGAGGTCAAGTACCGCGTCTCTGGCCGTGATCTACCTGCCCTGGAACGCGCGGTCGCCTCGCGAGGTGCGGTGCTCTCCTCGCCGATTCGCCAAGACGATCAGGCGTTCGCGCCGCAGGGGTGGTCGTACGGTCAGAGCAAGGTCGGCGTGACGTTCGCGCGACTCCGCACGGAGAACGGGCGGCACGTGTTCACCATCAAGACGCCGGTCGACAACGAGATGTCGTGTCTTGAGCATGAGACCGAGGTCACCGACCGGGACGAGATGCACCGTGCTGTGTTGGCGATGGGGTTCTTTCCCACCGTGCGGATCGTGAAGACCCGGCGCACCGCATCCCTTGGGGACATGCAGCTGTGTCTCGATGAGGTCGAGCGCGCAGGACTGTTCATCGAGATCGAGAAATTCGCGAGTGAGGCCGAGTCCGGTACCGCAGCGCAAGAAGAGCTTGACCGGTTCGCGCGTTCGTTGGGCGTTGCGCTGCAACGCACGACGGACACCTATGACTCGTTGGTGCGCGCGGCAGGCGAACCGGCCGGGGTCGGCTCGGTCTAGAACAGCGCGATCTCGTCGGACTCGGTCGGGTCGCCGGTGTCGAGCTGGCAAGGACCTTGGCTGGGGCGATACCAAGGTCGGTTATCTGGAGAACCGGCATGCGGCGCGACCCAGCCCGGACGACGTCGCGCGCCTGTGCGAGTACTACGGCATGCCCGACGAAGAATGCGACGAGCTCGTGCAGCTCGCGAAGGACAGCGCCGTCCAGGGCTGGTGGGAAGCGTTCAAACGCGACCTGCCGAAGGACTACACCACGTTCATCGGCCTGGAAGCCGAGGCGGCGGAGAGTCGCGTTTTCGAGCTGCAGATCGTCCACGGACTGCTGCAGACGGAGGAATACGCTCGCGCGCTCATCCTCGAAGGCCGCTCACGGCACGGCGCGAAGGAGATCGGCCAGCGGGTCGCTGTTCGGACCGAGCGGCAAAAGCTCCTTACTGCCGAGACCGACCCGCTGCACCTGCACGCCATCCTTGACGAGGCCGCGATCCGGCGCGTCGTCGGCGGCCCTGAGGTGATGCGCGCTCAACTCGAATACCTCCGCCAGCTCGCCGAGCTCCCGAACGTCGACCTTCAGGTCGTGCCGTTCGTTGCCGGTGCTCACCCGGGCGTCGCTGGAAGCTTCACCGTCCTGCGATTCCGAGACAAACGCGATGACTCCATTGGATACGTCGAAACGATCGCCAGCCAGCTATTCATCGAGCGAGAATCTGAAGTTCGTGAGTACGAAGACGCCTTCGAGCGACTCGCACGGAAGGCGTTGCCGGTAGGGGATACGATGAACGTCATTGTCGCCGCAGCGGAAATGATCTAAGATCCCGTCACCCAAACCGTAAGGTCTGTTTCCCAATGACCAATGACAGTAACAGCGCATCTACCTGGCGCAAGAGCAGCCGCAGCGGTGAAAACGGCAGCTGTGTGGAAGTGAGAGTCGAGACTCAGAATCAGCAGTGAGTGACTGCCGAGATAGGGCGCGCCGAAGGGGATCCCGGCGCGCCCTATCTGTTTCTTCCGTGGCACTAGAGTACGCCTGTTTCCCTGCGGCCTCACGTACCTCTACGCGTGAGGAATTGCGTACGCGATTTGATCAGTGCATGGATCAGGCCCGGCGGCGAGCTGACCGTATCCGGCCCGTAGGCCATCCGCGCAGGATGATCCCCCGTCTCTTCCGGCATAAAAGCAGCTGCCACTCTCCTCGTCCTGGCCCTCGCCGGCATCACGGTTGCTCGGCGCACACGAGCACCAAGGCAACTCCGGTCAAGCCCACCGGTAGCGCACCCACGCCGACGGCGACGAGCACATCAGCGAGATCCACGGGGTTGAGCTGGCCGCGCACTCCATCACGGTCCCCGACCTGAACGGCGTATCGGGGACCTATCCGCTGGAGATACTCGTCACCATCGAGACCAATGACGGCAAGTCGCCTCACATCACCCTCATCGGCCACGATGACGAAACAGCCGGCAACCTTACCGCCGACGAAGCCGACCAGCTCGCCGACGTCCTGCACGCCCTCGCCGCCGCACTCCGCAGTACGCATCCATAACGCGCGGGTGCGGCACGGCGGCGTTTTCCGGCGGTCATTCCGGGCGGGGGTCCCAGCGGAAGCGGTGGATCGCGACGGCCGCTCCGGCGGCGCCCCAGATGAGGAGTACGCCCAGGCTTTTCCAGGCGAGGCCGGTGTGGAGGGCGAAGGCGCCGAGGAGGGCATCGTTGAACGGCCGTACGGGCAGGGCGCCCGTGATGTCGTTCATGAGACGTGAGTGGATCGGCAGGTACGTGCCGGAGACGAACACCAGCGGGAACAGGACGAACTGCACCACCGCGGGTGCCGCCTCGGCGTTGCGGATCAGTGAGGCGACGCCGACGCCCAGTGCGCAGAAGGCGGCCGCGCCGAGGACGAGCGCCGCGGCGATCGCGGGCCACTGGGACGGGCCGGGCACCGGTACGCCGAACAGCCGGCCGACGCCGACGATGAGCAGGACGTCCACGACGCTGACCATGAGGCAGTGTGCGAGCAGGCCGACGAAGTACGCCCAAGCCGGCAGCGGCGTCGCCCGTACCCGCTTGAGGATCCCGTCCTGGCGCCGCGTCGCGAGCACGATGGCCAGCTGGCTGAAGCACGAGCCCAGCACGGACACGGCGGTGATCGTGGCCACGTAGTACCGCAGGGCCGACAGGCCGTAGAAGTAGGAGCTGGTCGTGCCGCCGGCGAACATCGTGCCGAAGACGGTGATGACCACGACCGGGAGGACGAACGTGAAGAAGGCGCTCTGGGGGTTGCGCCAGAAGGACAGTTGTTCGTAGCGGACCTGGTGCCAGACCAGGGCGAGGTCGCGGCGTCTCATCGGCTGCTCTCGATCATGTCGTCGCTGGTAAGGCTCAGGTAGACGTCCTCGAGGCTGGGGCGGTCGACCGTCAGCCGGTCGAGTGTCATGCCGCGCCGCAGTGCCCAGTCCGTCAGGCGGTGAAGCGTCTCGGTCGGCTCGAGGGTGTCCACGGTGAACAGGCCGTCGCCGGTCCGTACCGCGGCGACCGGCAGCGGCACCTCCCCGGCATCCGGCATCTCTCCGGCGACCGGCACCTCCCCGGCGTCCGGCGGCAGTGCGAAGCGGATCCGTGCCCGCGCCGTGTCGCGCCCGCCGATGGTCTCCGGCGTCCCTTCGGCCACGATCCGGCCCGCGGAGATCACCGCCACCCTTTCGGCCAGTGCCTGGGCCTCGTCCATGTAGTGCGTGGTGAGCAGGATGGTGGTCCCGGCGTCGCGCAGATCCCGGATGTTCTGCCAGGCGCTCCGGCGGGCGTTCGGGTCGAAGCCGGTGGTCGGCTCGTCGAGGAACAGCAGACGAGGATCGCCGATCACGCCCAGCGCCAGGTCAAGGCGCCGTTTCTGGCCACCGGAGAGCGTACGGACCTTCCGTTTCTCGTGCCCGTCCAGGCCGACCAGCGCGAGTACCTCGTCGACGTCGCGGGGTGCCGGGTAGTACCCCGCGTTGCGGGCGACCGTCTCGCGGACCGTGAGGTACGGCTCGACCGCGATGTCCTGAAGTACCAGCCCGATGCGCTCCCGTAGCGCCCGCCCTCCGTCGCCGGGGTCACCGCCGAGCACCTCGACCCGTCCGGCGTCACGCCCGCGGAACCCCTCCAGGATCTCCAGCGTGGTGGTCTTGCCGGCGCCGTTCGGCCCGAGCAGGGCGAAGATCTCCCCTTCCTCGACCGCGAAGCTCACGTCGCGTACGGCCTCGACCGTGCCGTAGCTCTTCCGCAGCCCCTCCACCCGGAGCGCGCTAGCCACGTGCGGTCACGTGGATGTCCAGTCGCAGGTGGCGTCCTGTCATGCCGCGTGAGGCGGTCAGGCCGAAGGCGACGCGGTCGACGGTCGTCGTCGCGTGGACACTCAGCGGTGCCGGGGCCCACTCCTCGATCGTCAGCCGGATCGGCCGGGAGACGCCGCGTACGGTCAGCGTGCCGGTCAGGACGTCTCCGTCGAGGTGTTCGGAGACGAAGGTCATCACGGGGTGGCGGGCGGTGTCGAGGAACCGCGCCGACCGTACGTCCTCGTCCCGGTGCTCGTTGCCGGTGCTGAAGCTCGCCGCGTCGATCTCCACGCGGACGCCGGAGGCGGCGATGGGGTCGGCGACCTCGACCGTTCCGGCCCTGACGGAGACGGTGCCGCGGACCGGGGCGAGCCCGAACAGGTGCCGGGTGCGGAAGGTGACGGTCGAGTGTTCGGGGTCGATCTCGTAGTGGCCTGGAGTGTGTTTCATGCCCCCATTTCAGGGCGAGAGAGGGGGCGCCCGGCAGGGTGAGCGGTCGGGTTCGGGGGAGACGACCGTCGGGTTCGGGGGAGACGAACGGCGGGTCGTAGGGGCGGGCATGCGACTTTCGTGGGTACTTGCCGTGCCGAACGGTCTACGGCGGGGTTCGTGCAGGTGGGGACCGCATACCGTGTCCGGCATGACGTACGGAGCGTGGCATCGGCGGCACCGTCTCGCCGTGGACGTGACGATCGCGGTCCTGTTCGCGCCGGTGGGTGCGCTCACGCCCGCCCACGAGGGCAACGTCTGGGCGCCGTTCGCGACGGCCCTGGCTCCTGGCGCTGTACTTCGACGCGCGCAGGCGTCTCGTACTGGCACTCACCGAACGCGCCGTTCTCGTGGCAGGGGCGGTGCTATGACTTAACGTTCCCGGCCGAGGAGCATGTGAGGGTAGCCACGGTTGATCCGACCGCCAAGGCGCACGCCGAGTCCGTCGATGAACTGCTGGAGACGTGTGATGGCCTCCTCGGCGCTGTCGGCTTCGCCCTTGAACTCGAACTCGACGAAGTGCCCGGCGTCGGTCACGGTGTCGAACGCGACAACGACCTCACCGGGGATGGTCCATTCCTCGCGGGTCTTGTCCACGGTGACCAGCTTCGTGAAGTCGAGGGCGAGCAGCGTCCGGCGCAGAGCCTCGACGTCCTCGACGGGCGTCTCGTACTCGTCGCAATGCGTCTTGATCTTGGCATCCTCGGGAAGCCAGCGTTTGTAGTTGACCGAGGCTCCGCTGTCGGTTTCGCGGAGACGCAGCCACTCGGAGATCACGGCCGGGGCGAGGAAGTCGCGGTGTGGGGCGTTGTAATAGGTGTCCACCTGCCGGACGGCCGGGCCGCGCTTGCCGCCGCGTTCCTCTAGCTCCTGCTTGAGCTTGTCCGGCTCGGTAAGCGCGAACTTCTGCTCGACCTCGATGTACTTCACTGTCGCTCTCTCCTCGATGGTGGGTGAGCCCGTCCCGGTGGGCAGCCTAGGGACGGCGGGTCACGGTGCGTGGCGTTTCGCCATCCGGGCGGCGAACGCGTTGCGGAGCGGTGCGAGCGATTGGTGCAACCAGGTCATTTCATCTGCGGTCAGCGGTTCGCCGAGATTCGTGATCGTGGTGTTGATCTGCTCGGCATCTCGGAAGCCAACCAAGACGGGGGCGGCCGGGTCACGGGCGAGGGCGTAACGCAGTGCGACGCGTGCCAGGTCCGGCACGGTTGCGCCGTAACGTTCCCGGACGGAGGCAAGGCCGTCGTATACCTCGCGGAGTGCCTTGGGCCTGAACATCGGGTCCTGCCGACGGTGGTCGCCGTGACTGAACGCACGGGGGCGGTCAGGGTGGTGGGTGCCGAGCAGGACTCCTTGTCCGAGCGCCTGCTTGATGATGACGCCCACGCCTTGTGACTCGGCGAAGTCGAACACGTCGGTCTCGTCGGGCGGGTACAGGGGCGACAGCAGGTTGTACCGGACGGTCAGGACGTCGGGCCGGATTTCTTTGTACAAGTGCAGGAACCGGGCGGCCTCGTGTGTGCGGCGGTCATAGTTCGGGCCGGCTGCCCATTCGAGCGCGAATGAGTGCGGGGCACGTATCCCGATCGCGCGGACGAGGCCGTGTTCGATGAATGCACGCATCTGCTTGATAGCGCCCGGTAGGTACTGGTCGCCCTCGCCAAAGTCGGTGGAGTGGAAGAAATACAGGTCGAGGTAGTCGGTCCCGAGGTTGGCGAGCGTGCGTTCAAGCTGGCGCCCCATCTGCTCGGTCGCGTAGGGGTGGGCAGCCGAGGCGAAGTAACCGACCTTACTTGAGATCACGACCTCATGCCGGGGGACGCGAGAGAGCAGGCGGCCAAGCAGCCGCTCGGACTGGCCGAGGCCGTACACGTCGGCGGTGTCGTACAGGGTCACGCCCAACTCGTGGGCGTGCAGCAGCCCATCGAGGGCGCGACCGCTGTCTACGCGGTCCCAGCCGATTGGTACGCCTTGGTTGGTGGCCAGGCCTCCGATCGTCCAACAGCCCGCGCCGACGGCAGAGACAGGACGGCCGAGACCGTGCAGGTGACGGGTTTCCAGGGTGGTGCTCATGGGTGCCTCATCGGTCAGGTTCCGCAAGGGTCGGCGGCGTTGATCAGACGCCATGTGCCGGTGCTGCCCCAGCGGGAGTGTTCGGCCAGCAGGACCCCGGCCTCGGTCGATGGGAGGTCGCGAGCAAGGTCGGTTACGGCCTCGTCCACGGGAGCGCGCAGCCGGGCGATGAGGGTGTCGGAGAGTTCCACGCAAGCCTCGTCCAACCCTTCACGGTGGGCGGTGTCGGGGTCGGTGCGGTCCAGAAGGGCGAGCATCCCGCCGAGCAGGTCGTAGCCCGCGCGCTTGAGGATCACGCGTGTGTCCCGGATCGCGCGGCGCCGGTCGCCATCTGCCAGTTTCTCCAGCGATTTGAGGGTGTAGTCGAGGGCGAAATTGCGATCGACCCACAGTTGCGCCCGGTGTGAAAGGACGCCAATACGCCAGTCGGCGAACCGGGCATCGACGCGTCCCATGGACGGGCGTACGGCGTCGGTCAACCCGGCCGCCTCGGCGGCGCGTGTGTAGGCGGCTCCGATGAGGCATTCCATCGAGACCAGCATGTAGCTGATCGCCTCGTGGAACGGCTGGCCGGTGGCGTGCTCGGCCACGAATCCTTCGTCATGAACCCCCTCGATGATCTCGGCGACGCTCAGGTGTGGCAGAGGGTGGAGGATCAGGTCCTTTCGACCTTGGAACGCATAGGTCGCGTGTAGTTCCTCGGCGTTCATCAGGTGATCGAATGTGATGTAGGTGAAGCGGGTCGGCACGCCCAGGGCCGACAGGGTGCGCACGGTGAGGGCGTTCTGTTCTCCGGTGGTCTCTTTATTGAAGCGGTCGAGGATGGAGGTCACGCCGGACTCGATGCCGAACAGGCAGCGCCGTAGCCCGCGCTCGACCAAACCTCGCCACATTTGCCCGCGTTCGACGTGCCACTTCCGGTCACGGTCGAGTCGTACGACCTGATCCACCCGACATGAGGTCTCCCATCCGAAGTCGCGCGAGTGAAGCATGTCGGCGACGGCCAGGGCACGTGAGACGGCGCCCTCGTCGCGGCCGATGAACTCCTCATCGACCAGGTACAGCGTCCGGGAGATGTCGGGGCGCTCGTCAATAACCTCGGCGAACACGTCGAGGACCCAGCCGAGCGCATCGGGAGCGGCGCCCGCCCAGGTGCCCTTGTGGCCACGTGGGCAGAAGGAACAGAAGTTCGTGCAGCCTCGGGAGGTCTCAAGCTGAGCGACGCCCTGATACTCGAACGTGCGCGGGAGAAGATCCAACTCCGGCCAGATATCAGCGCGTGTCCGGTTGGCGACCGTGGCCGTGCGGCGCGCGCTGCCGATGGTCAGGGTTCCCTCGCCGCGTGCCGCGCCTCGGTAGCCGATGCCGCGAACCTGGTTGCGGTCCAGGTCTCCGTGCCAGTGCGCGAGCACATCGGCGATGGTCGCCTCGCCCGCCCCTCGCGCCACGAGTAGATCAGGGTAGCGGTCTAGGAGCAGCCTTTCGTTCCGTGCGGTCAGGCTTCCCCCGACCACGACCAGCAGACCGCCCTCGCCCGCGGTGATCTCATCGAGAATCGACAGCATCAGGTCGTGCTGTCCGAAGGTCGCCGAGATCCCCACGACGTCGGGCCAGCCGGCCGCGATCCGCTCGATGATGTCGCCGAGGCCGACGCCGAGTTGCATATCCATCAACTCGATGTGGCCGAGTAACGTCGCCCGTGCGGCGCGGGCGAGATCGGAGATGCCCAGCGGGAAGCGGGGCAGGGGGAAGTACTCGGGGTGATACAGCGCGGCCAGCAACAGCCGGGGGCGCGTGAGCCGATGCAGCCCGACCGGGGAAATGCGCGCGCTGGAGATCCACGAGGACGGCCGATCCAGCATCAGGACGCCCTCGGTCCAGGTCGGCCACTCCCGGGTTTCGTGGGGTGCCCCGGACAGGTCAGCCACCGTCCACCCGCCGTGCCCGGCGTTCTCGATGAACACAAGGCGGCGATCCAAGGTTCCAGTGACGACCGCGCGAACGCCGAGTCTCTGCTGTAGAGCCTCGGTCAGCGCGCCGGGGTCGGTCAGGCGTACGGCGCCGAGGTCGCCCGCCGTGCCTGTGGCGTGCTCGGCCGCGAACAGCAGCCGGTCGCGAGGGCGGGTCATGGTCGGGACTGCGCTGGTCATGAGCGCGCTCCTTTGGCTTTCATGAGTTGGTGCAGGGCGCTGGGGGTCCGCGCTATCTCGATTCGGTCGCGTCCGCGTACCGCAACCCAGACCGAGGCGCGTGGGTGCAGAAGCCCCACTGCGAGAAGTCGCGTCGAAGCCCGGCGAGCCAGTCGGCGGGGTCCGGGATGACTTCCTCGACGGCGAGCCCGATCACGACCGCACCGTGAGGACGCGTTCGATCGCGGACACGGCGTCCTCGATGTCGTCGGCCGGGCCGAGCACGTCGCCCCACGACCAGACCAGCGACCATCGCTCGTCGAGCAGGTCGCACGCCAGGTCTTCCTTTAGGTCCGGGACTGTGGGATGGACGATGCGCAGGACGGCCGAGCCGGAATGCGTCACCTGCCTCACCTGTGCACGAAGGTTCGTCTTGGCCTCGACAGCACCGCCGAGGCGTTCCAGATGACTACGGCGCAGGTCGGCGGGCAGGGGCGTGCTGGGCGCGGGTGTGATGTGGGCCGTATGCATGACGGAGGTGTCCTTCCGGGTAGTCCCGACGAACACGCCCCGGGTCGGGCGCGCTGATGCCGTTGGGCTCACGGCCGCGTCGGACTCTGCGACGGTGCGGTGGGCTGGTCGAACGGCACTTACCGACGCGGGGTAGGCGGTCGGTGCTGGGGGCGTCGGGGGCTTCTGGTTGGGACTTTCGGTTCTCTTCCAGGAAAGCCGGGCGGATGCCGCCACCCCAGAGCATCC
>Ga0193707_1000768_pt1 | contig 11380 bp, 10 predicted proteins | sample U3c2metaG_FD_143043 | JGI IMG/M metagenome (GOLD analysis project Ga0193707, IMG submission 143043) | Soil microbial communities from a riparian zone of the East river system, Colorado, United States - U3c2 | ecosystem: Environmental > Terrestrial > Soil > Riparian zone | place: USA: East River...
TTCCGTACAACGTGTAGGCCGCTCCCACCAACATTCCGCCGACGGCGATGGGACGCACCACGAACCTCCACACGGCGACCGACATGGTTGCCCAATTGTCGGGAGTGTCGGCGGGAAGATGCTGTCGGAGCTGCGGCCCAAGGAAGAAAATGAGCAACGGGACCAGCAATCCCCAGGCGAGTACGCCTCCGGCGAACTGGATCGAAGCAAGCCGCAGTCCAATGATGTAGCCCACTCCCAAATAAGCCGGGCTCACACTCGGCGCCGCGAATGTACTGGCTCCTCCCGCGGCCAGGACATTCGTGTTTCCGGCTGCGCCCAGACGTACTTGGCTGCGCCCCAGGTTGCCGATGGCAAAGTGAAAGTCTTTGTCGGCGGCAAACAATCCGAATCGTCCGAGCATGTACACCACCCCACCCACCCCGATGTTCCAGAAAAGATATTTCGCTGCCTCTGCTCCTCGTTGCCCGGCTTTGTGGATTTCCGACGCGGCCACCGACTCCGGGAAGGGCAATTCTGGATCTTCCACCATGACGCGTCGCACTAACGAAATGAACAGGACTCCGAGTACGCTGCCCACCATGATCAGGGCGGTGGATTTCCAATACGCATCGCCCGGTCGGAAAGAAGGCCACGCCTTGGCGATCAGGAACGCAGGAATTGTGAAAATGGCCCCGGCTGCGATACCCTCGCCGATGGAACCTGCGGTGCGAGCAATGTTTTCCTCCAGCAGCGATCCTTTCCACGCCCGCATGGCCGCCATCGCAATCACCGCCGCTGGATACGTGGCTGCAATGGTGATACCGGCGCGCAAGCCGAGGTAGGCATTGGCCGCGCCCAGAACCACGGTCATCAATAGTCCAAGAAGAACCGCGCGGAGGGTGAACTCCCGCATCTCCATGGTTTCTGGGACGTAAGGCTTGAATTTCTTTGGGCTGTCGCCGGTACTCACGGGGCCTTGGCTACTCATCGTCTGGGATCCTTGGAAGCGCAGGTGAGACTCGATTTTACGTGACGCATGAGACGGCGCACGTTAACACGCGTGCCCGGTATTTTACAAGTGCTCCGCGAGAGTTCTGCAATGACCGCAAACTCCGAATCCTGCGGAGGATTACAGCCCCACAATATGCCAAATCCCTTGCTGGCGGGGTTCCTGTTAGGACAGCGTCTAAGCGATCTTCTGCCCGACCGAAACCTGTGGCAGTGTCAACGCCTATGGTTCGCATTCCTCGAGCCCTGCGGAGAAATGCACACTGCCGCCGCTCTACGCCAGGTGTATTGCACCGATGGTTCCCGGCGATTCTTCCTATCCAGGTTCGGCCTGCTAAAAGAACAACCGCAATCTAAATCGGGACAGGCGGCGACCGCCCGAAGGTTGAGTCGTTGCCTGGGACAATACGTCCCGTTATACTGAACAAGATTCGCCCGCTTGCGGCTTGGGCGGTACCGGGCGAGCGCGGGGAGGTTCGTCTTCAGCAGTAGCGGGGACTCAATCCGGGCTACCGGGACCAAGGTTGTGCCGCGGGACGGTTCGCTGGTGTCCAGCCTGGTTCCCTCTGTGGGCGGTGTTGCGGAGAATGTGTTCGCTACCGTCGTTCCCTCCGATTGTCGTTTTCACGGCACCCCTTACTCACGATTTCCCGCCCGCTGGTTTGCCAGGCATGCCTTTCCGATATGGGCTCCAATGCGAGCGGCCGTTGCTCGGCCTGCGGGGAGCGGCTGTTTTCCAAGGCAATGGTTTACCGTAGCTATGACAGCGGCTTGCGCGAACCGAAGCTCTGCCTGGGCCCCGCCCTCGGCCGCGGTTGTTCGCCTGCCCCGGCCCGCGTGCGAGCTGCGCCAGCGCGGCTTCAACCTGCCAGAACTGATGGTTCGGCATGCCTTGAAAATTGTGGGCGGAAACGGCGGGTTGGTGAACGCGGGAGTGCCGGAACCCCGACGCGAGACCCAATCTCGAACTGGGCTCACACACCATCCGGGGCGGAAACATATGCGCGGGGCGTTCGCGAGTGGTCAGGCCACAGCAAATGGCTGGGCGGGAAGTCCTGCTGGCGGACGATGTATTCAGTACCGGCCCCACGGTCTCGGAGTGTGGGTGCTTTCTGCGCCGGGCCGCCGCATTGCAGATAGGTGTGGCCACGGTAGCGCGAGCCCGGACGGCCCCTGCAGGAGGCGAAACCCTGCCGCGGAACGTCGCCGCGGATAGGGAGACCTTGGCGGTCCTGGCGTGTGCCAGGGGCAGTTGAATGCGGAACGATTGAGCGTATGTCGGGGAAATGGAACAATTCGATGAGCGGTTCGACGAGGGGCCACGCGCCTGTGCCGGCAGTCCTCGGAGTGCACCGCGAGGGCAACGGTCACGCGCTGCATGCGCCCGTCCTGGTTTTGAATGCATCATACGAGCCCATCAATGTTTGCGCGGCGCGCCGGGCCATTGTGTTGGTGCTGAAGGGAGTGGCGATGACGGAGGAGGAAAATGGACATTTCCTTCATGCCGCCCGCCTGGCGATTCGCGTGCCCTCGGTAATTCGGTTGCTCGAGTACCGCCGCATTCCGCACCAGACCCGCGCGCTTTCGCGCAAGAACATCCTGCTGCGTGACCGGAACACTTGCCAATATTGCGCGGAGGTGTTGCCTTCGAGCGAATTGACCTTGGACCACGTGGTACCGCGATCGCGGGGCGGGGCTTCCACCTGGGAAAACCTGGTGGCGTGCTGCCACCTCTGCAACCGGCAAAAGGGCAACCAATTCCCTATCGAAGCAGGGATGAAACTGATGCGTGAACCGCGGGCGTTCAACTTGCACACCAGCCGCCACATCATGCGCCTGATGGGCCGCTCAGACGATAAGTGGCGCAAGTATCTTTTTTACTAGTTCGGAGTTTCTGGTTTCAACTTCCAGTGATCTGAAATCAGAACCTATTTCTGTGGCTTGTCCGGCTGCTGGGGTTTTTGCTTCTCGCCTGGCGCTTTAGGCAGTTCCTGCCCTTCGTAAGTGATCTTTACGTTCGATCCAAACCGCTTGTAGTCACTGTACTTCACGATTTCGCGGATCTGCACGTCGCCGCCAGAGAAGTGAAGCGTGTCATCGGCTTTGGTATAGGTGGGGAACCAGTACTTGCCGTCGATTTGCTCGCGCCAGGTGGTGAACTTGGGAAAGAGGTTTTCCTGCCCCTTCTTCTTGCGAATGTCGGGGACAGTTTTGCCGAATGTTTTCACGATTTGAAAATCACGGTCATCGACCCAGATACGACCCTGGAAGTATCGCTTCTTGCCGACGATCTCTTTGGGAGCGATGTCGAAAACGAAGCAGTGTAATTCGTCCTCCTGCTGCTGGCCCACATAGAGAATCTGATATTCGGGAAGCTCGTCGGCGGTAAGTACGAAAGGCAGCCGGTGCCGGATATCGTCAAGATCTTCCGGTGACATCTGAATCCTGACCAGCGAAGACTGCGGCGCATATACAACATTCTCCAGGCGCCTGCCCTGGTCGTTGAAGAGCACGTCGAAGATCTCGTGATATTCGCCGTCGTCCTCGGGGGTCTTTACCGTCACATCCTGGCGATAAGTGTACTGATCGCGGGCTTGCTGGAACTCGGTTTCTTTGGCTGCAAAGCGCCGGATGATTTCTTCCGTGGTGATACCTTTGGGCGGAGCGGGATCGAGAGATCCTTCTTCGGCGAGAGCGGTGCGCGACAACAGTCCTGATGCGGCAACCAGTGCGACCAACACCACTGCGACACGCAGCTTTGATTTCATAGGGATAGTTTATCGAAATCGGACGGGGAAAGCTGCTCGCGAGACCGCGGCTCCCCCCGTGCCCGCACCCCCTCCGCTCAGGGGGCCGAACACAGGAGGGCTGCAGTTTTCTTCAGTTAGTTAGATGCCAACAAAAGCGGCGAGTTGCCGGAAAATTACGCCCGGAGAAACAAATGATGGCGCCCTCCCCAGGCAAGAAGCCACCGAAACCAACGCGCCGTGGCGAGCCTCACTTCGGGCGAGACAAGATAGAGGTAGTGCCCAAGGTCACGACAATGGGTGTGTCCCATCTGTCCACCGGCTGGCACTGGCGCCCCGCCCGTGCCTATCTCTTCGCCTGCCGTGCTCACGTGCCGAGAGATGCGCTCCTGTCAGCAGCAACAATCCGGTAAGGAAGGCCCAGAGCATCAGGCTCGCCGACAACGCGAACGGGCCATAAACTTCCTGGAAATTGAGCCGTGGCAGGGCCAGGACGTAGGCGTATTTCAAGGTTTCGGACAACAGTCCCATGATCACAGCGGTAGGTAATACGGCTCGGGGTGGTACTTTGCCGTTGGGCAGTAGCCAATAGATGAGAAAGAAAATCGCAATGCTGGCGGAGATTGCGAACATCTTCATCATCAGAAAACCGGCCAGCCGCACAACAAAAGGTCCATGACCCCGCAACGAGGCTTCCAGGAAGCCGATATTTCCCGCGGTCAAAGCAATCGAGAGCAGCGCGAGAACCCCGCTGCTAAACGCCAGGCCTAGAGCGATGAGTTGGTTGCCCAGATAGGACCGGTTGTTTGGAAATCGCCAAATGCGATTCAAGGCGACCTCGAGAGGCACGAAAATTCCAGTCGAGGTCACCAGAAGAATGACTAACGAAACCACCTGGGCACGATGGCGGGCTCCGACCAGGGCATTCAGATTACGAATCACGAAGTCTTGTCCGGCCGGCAGAAAATCGCGCAGTAGTTGTACCACCACGTCATACATTACCGGAGAATGGAACACGTGCCGGATCAGGGTCATCAGTAGCAGTACGAAAGGAAAAAACGAGAGTAGGGCATTGGCTGCCACCGAGAATGCAAACGTATGTACCTCAGTGCGTAACAAATATTTCACCGTGGAACTGACCGCACCGGAGTAGCCCGCTTCGGCACGGGCGGAAGCGACTGAGGAGGCTTCCGGGGCGAGCGGAGCCGCACTTGACTCTTGGTCATTGAGCATTTTCTCTAATCCTATCAGAGAGTTGCGAAGCGCCCCCAGCGACGCGGGAAGAGGACCAACCCGGCGCCGTCCGGTCTGCGCCGCATAAGTGCTGTAAAGCTCAGTGCTGAATCGTTTTACGCCGCAATTTCTTTTCTTGCCAGAAGTACGGTTCCTGAATATTATCTCTTGCTCGTCGTCCTCAGTTTGAGGCGGCGAGGTTGTTGCTTGGGGTAGACGGTTTGTGTCCTGCAGTCAACTTGCTTCATCACGATGGCTCCACAGGTTTGTGCCGTGGTTTCCGCCACGACCCAAGCGCCGGAGCTTTTCTTGTTGGTGTGATTTCTTGCTGGCCACGGGCCCGTTGTGCTCTCGCTTCCTTTGAGGGGGTAATACGGAGCATGAGCTCCACGGAGGATGCGGAAGTCAAATCACACAGTAGAGTTGAAAGGAGTTTTTTGTGAGAGAGAAGGGCACAGTAAAGTGGTTCAACGGGGCTAAAGGATATGGTTTCATCCAGCGCTCTACCGGGGAGGACGTTTTCGTTCATTTCTCTGCCATCCAGGAAAACGGTTATCGCACGTTGAACGAAGGCGAAACGGTCGAGTTCGATCTGCTGAAGGGCCCAAAAGGCTTTCAGGCAGGTAACGTGGTGCGGGTGCAATAGACAGTCCTGGTTTCAACCACTGCAAGCCCTCTCAGCTTCCCCTGGGGGGGTTTTCATTTCCCGGAACCTTTCTGAACCCGCTTGGCAACCCGCGCAGCAGCGACCCGACGAAAGGCTATTGAACTTCCACGGAGACTAAATCGCCGTCGGCTTTTCCTCCGGCCTTGTAGTTCACCACGACCGGGCGGTCTGTCCATGCGCAGGAAAATTCGTCCGCACCGACGAGCAGCAATGAATTGTAGTTATTGGTGCGGAGTTTGAAGGTTCTCGCCGCTGACCTTACCGTCAAAGTCGCCGCCGGCCTTTGGCTGCAGTCCACACTCGCCAGTTTCCCTTTGAGGAAGAGGACCTTGCGCCTGTCCGGGACTGGCTCCGCCGGGTTCACCCCATTCTGATCGGAACTCGAATCCTCATCTACCTTCTCCGCAGAACTCGGGGGCAGTTTGGGAATGGTCGAGGCCGCCGCTGGCGCAGACGATGGAGTGGGCTGCGGCAGGACCCCATACTTCTTTAAGGTGGGCAGATCTGCCAGGCTCTTACGGGCCGCCTCTGCGATTTGCGGGTTCACGCTGCTCTTTAATCGCTCGAGCAGCGCCGTGGCGTCGTCCCACTTCTTTCCCGCAAGGTCAATCTGGGCTAAGTTCAAGAGGTACTGCTGGTTGCGCGGGCTAAGCTGAATTGCCACCCGGATCGAGTCCGTGGCCGCATGGACGCCGCCTCCTTCAAGTCGGCCCATCGCGAGCATGTTGTGAGCTTCGGCGAAGTCCGGATCCCAGTCGACCACCGCCACCAGGTCCTGAATCATGTTCGATACTCCCTGAATCGGATTCCGAGTGGACTGCGCAGCTTTGAATTTCACCAGCGCCATGTAGTAACGCACCCACGGATCGCGGCCGTCGAGTTCCATGGCTCGAGCCAATTCCTCGCTCGACTGATCGAATTCCTTCCTTTCCAGGTGCGCCCAAGCCAATCCGCGGTGCGCGATCGCATTGTCCGTTTTCGGATCGCTGATGACTGTCCGCAATTCCCCCTCTGCCTGTTCACGGTGTTCCGGCATCCGCACCAGCATTTCCGCCACCCCCGCCCGTGCCTGCGCCTCGGTGACGTCCAGTACGCTGCTTCCCACCTGTCCGGCTTCGAGGATAGAAGGAAATTGATATGCCGGGCTAGCCGAGCTTGCCGCGTTCCCCGGCCCAGGCTTGGCCGGCCCGCCCGACCATACGAGAGAGTGGAAGTAGTCCTTCACGGTTTGTTCGAATTGCGCGGCGGTGATACCAAAGGCCTGCTGGATCGCCTGCTCCACTGGGAGTTTCTGAATCTCCACCAATCCGAAATAGGTTCCGGTCTCGGACAGCTTGTTCTGGCTGAGCAGGTAGTGCATCACGATCCACGACTGGGCATAGAAGATCGGCGGGTAGCCCGAAGAATCATGGCGCATGATGAACAGGTCCGCTATAGGCAACCACGGGCGGTCCAACAATTCCACCAACGATTTCGGCGAATTTGAAACCGCAGAGGTTTGGCCGGGCAGTGCGTGCTCCCAAGGTAGGTTCTCCATCGGGTCACCGCCAATCTGTGCCAGGTTGTTTCCCAAGCGCAGGCTGGAAAAATATTGAGCAAAGCCTTCGTCAAACCAATCCTGGGTGGGAGGATAGTTGAAATTCAGCAGCAAGCGGGCAAATTCGCGGGAGACAGCACGCCAACTGTCGTTTGCGGTCAGATCGAGTACCAGGTAGTTGCGATCTTGCCCCGCCAAAAAAAATCCGGGAGCGGAAATGGGCCGGCCCTGGCGCAGCGGCGCCACCCGAAGGTACTCCTCGTCAGATCTGAGAGCGATAACGTCCAGCGGTTCCGGCAGGTGCAGCTTGGTTTTTCTAAAGAGCTGCGCGAAGATGTCCCGCATTTGCTCGAGACGCGAGACTGCCTCCCGGCCCTGGTCGGCACCCGCGTCGGTGAGTACAGAAAAGTGTGCAGAATTGATCCGAATCCACTTCGGCTCCTTGGGATGCGCGGGGGTGGTTGAACACAAGCTGCTTGCGCACAGCAGGCTTAGAGCAAGTGTTCGCGAGGGAAAGCAGATACGAGGCATGATCTTGCCGGCCGCACCTTCTGGACGCAAATGATGCTAACACGGTGCAAGGACGGCGTTATTTCGAGGTAGCGGCGGGCGTCTGCCCGGTCCCGGACGCCATGCCTGCATCCGCCTGGGAGCGCGAAATCTTCTTCGCCGCCCAGTCGGCGCTTTCTGCTACCACGTCGTCTTCGTCCGTTTTCAATTTCTCGAGCAATGACACGAAGCGCCGGTCGCCGCTGTTGCCCATCGCAATCACCGCATTGCGCCTCAGGCCGCTGCGCTTGGTGCGGCGCACCGCAGATCCGCGGAACTTCTCCCGGAATTCTTCCGCTGTCATTTCTGCCAGCCAATCCAGCGCGGGGTTGACCAACCGGTCGCGCGGCTGAAACTCCAGCGCGTTTGTCACCGGCGCTTTGCGGTTCCACGGACACACATCTTGGCAGATGTCACAGCCAAACACATGGCGGCCCAAACCGTGGCGCATGTCCTCGGGAATGGCACCGCGTTTCTCGATGGTGAGATACGAGATGCAGAGGTTGGAATCCAGCTGATAGGGTGCGATCAATGCATCGGTGGGGCAGGCATCAATGCAGCGGGTACAGGTGCCACAGCGGTCGGGCGCAGGCAGATCGGGTTCGAGTTCGAGCGAGGTCAGGATCACACCCAGAAACAGCCACGACCCCAACTTCTGGTTCAGAATGCACGTATTCTTGCCGATCCAGCCCACCCCCGCATACTTGGCGTACACCCGCTCCACAATCGGCCCGGTGTCCACATAACAGCAGGTTTGCAGGGCCGGCGCCGCTGCTTCAGAGATGGCATGGCGCAGTTGGTTTTCGACGACGCGTAACCTGCTCATGACGGCGTCGTGATAATCCTCGCGCCCCCACGCATACCGTGCAATCCATCCCCGCTCCGGATCGTCAACCTGGGTGGAGTAGGGCTGGGCAGTGTTGTAGTTGATGGCACAGACGATCACGCTGCGAACCCAGGGCAGCGTCGACCGGAGGGATGAGCGCCTGAGAGCACCCGCCTCATCGCGCGCCTCCAAATACTTCATCTCCGCGGCGTGCCCGGCCGCGATCCATTCTCGAAAGCGATCCAATTCGTCAAAGGCGTAGACGGGCGCAACGCCAGCCAGTTGGAACCCGGCATTGCGACCCCACTGCTTGATCGATTCGGTGATTTCGCGCTTGTGATTCACTTCGGGTACTCTGCCTGGCTCGCGGATACGGAGAGGAAACGACCGCACGGAGAAGATGGCTGACGACCGGCGACTGACGACTAAATTCCCAGCTTCTTTACTTCTTCGTTGTAGTACTTGCGGTAGAGGATGTCCCACTCCTGGCTGCCTTCAAGAATCGTGCGCTTCTGACTCTCAATCTTCTGCCGCGCCGCCTGGTCAATTTTTGCTTCTTGATTCAGTAGGTCTTCCAGAATCTTGCGAATTTCCAGCCGGATGGTGTTCCGGTCTTCGACGAAATCCACTGCTTCGATTTCTGCCAGCGCGTCCGCAACCACGTGCGCAACTTTATTTACCTTGTCCCGACTGACTCTCACAGCACCGCCTTGTACTTGCGTACCAGTTCGCTCTTTACCTTGCGAAACATCTCCTGATAGTTAGCGCCGGTACGGCGCATTTCCTCGGAATACGCCTCCAAGATGACGCGCACTTCGTCGTTGATGCGGTCCTCCAGCGACAACTCCTCCAGCATCGAGGCGTGTACCTTCGCGCTGACCGCAGGCACGCTCTTGGTCTCAATGTGCCCGCCAGCAATCAACTTTTTGGTGACTTCGCGGGCCAAGTAGCCCACATATTCTTTGGAAAGAAGCATAGCGCGGATCGAAGTGGCTTGCGAAGCGGTAGTGTAGCACAGGCGGGTGGAGCGCCCGCCCAGCTCCCATGTCCTTGAGCTCCAAGCCCAAAATTCCGGTTGCGAAGGCCGCAACCGAATTCTCAATGATTCCAGTGCGAAATCTGGCCAGGAGGCTTCGTCGGTTACTTGGCATGAGCCAAAAGCGTAAGAGCGAATGGCTAAGAGCTAGTGGCTGCTCTCCAAAAACAGGGATACAATGCAGAAATAAACCGAGCCCTTTATGTCTCCTGCACCCGACAATCTGGCTTGCCTCAAAGATGACATGATTGCCTTCATCGAAGGCCACGGCATGCGCCGCTTTCACGGCTACGTTGACTACGAAGAGGTCCAGAGCGTGATCTGGAAGACGGAGGACAATCCCGACAGCTGGAAGGACTTTGTGGAGCTGGCCAAGGCCGCGGCTGCGCCTTTCCTTACCATGGATGCTTGGACGCTGCGTCGTGAAGAGCTCGACCAGATGGTCGAGCGTTTGGGCAACCTCGAGTTCACCAGCGACGAAGACGTGGAAGAGGCGCGCTGGCTGCGTACCTACGTGGGCAAGACCGGATTTGTGCAGCTGGGTTTTGCCCACCAGGGCATCATGATGGTCTACGAAGCGTCTACGGAATGGTACGACCATTACCAGCGCCTGCTGGAGCTGTCCGAAGACTTCGGCGGCATTCCGATCGACGAGCCCGGCCCGGACGAAGAAATCTGACTCAGAACAGGAATAAATGTAGTGACGGGCGTCGCTTCGACTGAGGGCAGGCGCTCGCCCGTCAGGGCGAACCCACCTCGGTTGTGAGCCACCGCTATAATCAATGTTCCAGAAAGCTGAAACCTCCTCCGCTATGCGCTGGGTTCTAAAAATCGCCGACGAGGCCACGGTAGAAACCTTGGCTGCGGAATTGAGTGCTCAACCTTCCCTGGGCTTGAAGAATCCTCAGCTCGCTGCCAGTGTTGCCCGTCTCTTGGTGATGCGCGGAGTCAGCGGAAGTGAGGCGGCGGAACATTTTCTTGCGCCCGCACTCGCTGACTTGCATTCGCCCTATCTGATGACGGGCATGAAGGCAGCCGTTGATCGGATCGAAACCGCCATTGAGAACAAAGAGTCCATCCTGATCTACGGCGACTACGACGTGGACGGTACGACCGCAATCGTAATCCTAAAGACTGCGATTGAGTTGTGCGGCGGTGCGGCCGACTTTCACGTTCCCCACCGCATCCGTGACGGCTACGACATGCGGGATGACGTGATCGAGCAGGCCGCGGCTGCCGGCATTAAGCTCATCATCAGCGTGGACATGGGCATCCGCGCTTTTGCTCCGGCGGAGACGGCGCGAAGGCTGGGCGTGGATTTGATCGTTACCGACCATCACCTCCCTGGTCCGCAGGGCAATCCGTCCGCGCTGGCCGTGGTCAATCCCAATCAGCCGGGCTGCGCCTATCCATGCAAAGCCTTGTGCGGCGCCGGGGTCGCCTTCAAAGTTGCGCAAGGGCTGATCGAGCGTCGGATCCCGGAGCACAATCGAGACCCACTGCTGAGGTCCTTCCTGAAAGTGGTGGCCATCGCGACCATTGCTGACGCCGTGCCGCTCACCGGAGAGAACCGGGTCTTCGCCAAGCTGGGATTGGAAGGTCTGCGATCACCCGTGAATCCAGGACTCAAGGCTTTGCTGGATGTCTCGCAGCTCGGCGGTCGCGGCCTCACGGCGAGAGAAGTCGCATTCCGCATCGCGCCGCGCATCAATGCCGCAGGCCGAATGGACGTGGCCTGCGACATCATCGAACTGTTCAGCGTGAAAGATAGCTTGCGGGCCTGCCAGATCGCCAA
>Ga0193707_1000769_pt1 | contig 11376 bp, 14 predicted proteins | sample U3c2metaG_FD_143043 | JGI IMG/M metagenome (GOLD analysis project Ga0193707, IMG submission 143043) | Soil microbial communities from a riparian zone of the East river system, Colorado, United States - U3c2 | ecosystem: Environmental > Terrestrial > Soil > Riparian zone | place: USA: East River...
AATGGAGGCGAAGCGCTTGGTCGAGTCGGCTTACGGGAGCCTGATTCCGGAGACGGAGTTTCGAACGAATGGTCCTGCCACTTACTATCAGATTCCGGGACGCGCACAGCGCATAGGCTTCATCGGTGCAATGACGAACATGCATTTCTGCGAGAACTGCAACAAGCTGCGGCTCACTTGTGATGGAAAGTTGCGCCCATGTCTTGGCAGCTATTTGGAGTTTGACATCATGGGACCATTACGGGCGGGCGCGAGCGATGAAGAGCTCAAGCAGTTTTTTCTTAACGTGGTCGACCGAAAGCCGCGGGAACATGATTTTCGAAACAATTACCAGCCCAATCGCAAAATGATTGCAATCGGCGGTTGACCTACCGCGATGCGCTGCCTTTTTTGGACTGTCATGTTGAGCGAAGCGAAACATCTTTGATTAATCTCTGGTGCCAGCGGAAGAACTAATCAGAGATTCTTCGCGCCGCTCAGAATGACAAGGTGCAAATATGAAACGGCTCACTCACATTGATTCCGATGGTCGCGTGCAAATGGTTGATGTTTCAGCGAAGCCACTCAGTAAACGAAAAGCCGTTGCACGCGGGAAAATCCGGCTCCAGCGGGAAACCCTCGATCTGATCGCAGGAGATCAAATCGCCAAAGGCAATGTCTTCGCGACCGCGCGCATTGCCGGAATTCAGGCCGCCAAGCAAACCGCGCAGCTCATTCCTCTTTGCCATACTCTGCCGCTCGGCCAAGTAAACATCGATATCGTTGCTTCAAAGGACGGTGCGGAGGTGAAATGCACCGCGCAGACAATTGCGCAAACGGGAGTCGAGATGGAAGCCCTGGTCGGTGTCACCGTCGCACTGCTCACCATTTACGACATGTGCAAGGCAGTTGACAAAGACATGATCATTTCCGACGTGCAATTGTTTGAGAAGACGAAAAGTGGTGTTGGGGTGTACGACCGCCGCAGCGAAAAAACGCGCCGCTCATAGAGACGCCGCTACAAACATGCAAATACAAGTTGGTATCATCACGATTTCTGATCGCGCGAGTACGGGCGATTACGAAGACTTAGGCGGGCCCGCGTTGAAACAAGTCGCGCAAAAGATTGGCTGGCACGTTCTGGCGGAAGGGATTGTGCCAGACGAAATGGCCCGGATTCAGGAAACAATTCGATCGTTTGCCAGACAAGGTTGCGGCTTGATCCTGACGACGGGGGGCACGGGTATCGGACCGCGTGATGTTACGCCGGAAGCGATTCGTGCCATGATGCGAGTAGAATTGCCAGGATTCGGAGAAGTGATGCGCTCCGAATCGATGAAGATTACGCCCAACGCCATTCTCTCACGCAATCTCGCCGCGGTCGTCGATCAGGCTCTGGTGATCGCGCTGCCAGGGAAGCCGAGCGGCGCTGTGGAATGTCTCAGCTTTGTCCAAGGCGCAATCCCTCATGGCGTCGCGCTTGCGCAACGCACGCCGACGTCGTGCTGAACCTTTTGGCACGCATCTAATTCGGCCAGATCAGGAGGCGCATCAGCTGCGCGCCATAGTTCGTGAGATGCGCGTTTGCTCCGCGGCCAGAAACGATATCGCGAGTGAGATAGGAACACTCCGCCGCACTGTTTTTTACGTAGCTTACCTCGGGCTGCTCTACAGGTCTGTCGGTTGGTTCAATTCTCAAGGGGACACCAGAACGCGCGAACGAGATTTCCCATGACGATCCACTTCGTTTTCCTGCTGCGAGCATCGAGGGATACAGCGTTGGCAAATCGAAATGCCGCGCCTTCGGCAACGTGATCTTATAGAATGTCTCTTCAGCGGCGAGAAATTCGGGAATCGTGAGTGCCGGATTCTTTCGGAGCGCCAAATAGAGGCGCGCCACGTCGAGACCGGCGAGGTTCATCCCGTTGTAGAGGCCATGGCGATTTGGATCATTCTTAAAAAATGTGTTGTACCAGGCTTCGAATTGGCGACCGAACATCAGGCACAATTCCAGATGCAGATGTGCGCGTTCGCGGTTTATGCCTGTTCCGGTGTAACCCATCACCCCGATACGCTGACCGCGCCTCACCTTCTCCCCGGGCTGCACTGCGGCCGAGCTGAGATGTCCGTACAAACTATAATAGTTCGAGCCGTCCCACCGATGCTCGATCACGATGTATTCGCCATAGTTTGAGTACCCAGGCACGAGATTGACGTGCACGACTTCGCCATCGGCAATGGCGCGCACTTCGTCGAGCGGCTCGCCATTTGCATCGCGGCGCACGGACCGGATATCAATTCCTTCGTGAAAGCGGGTATAAACCACGCCTCCACCAGTGCTTTTCGGATCACGCACAAAGCCGTATTGGCCGCCCTCCCATGGTGTCGATTTCACGCCGTTGTAGTCTCGGTCGACAGATTGGTAAAAAGCGGGGCCGTCTCCCGAAAGGAGGGCATCATTGTCCGTGGGCAGAACAAGATCGAGAACCTGATTTTGTGCGGTTTGAATTGTCATCGGAGCAGAGAAAAGAAGAGCGAAAGCAACTGCGGCGAACAATAGTCGCATGGATGATAAACCGCTTAGCGCTTTCGTGCTCCGAGCAAGCGCCACTGTTTCTTCATTAGCTCAACATCCGCGGCAGTTAGTCCGGACGGAACATAAATCCTTCCATCCGACACTCGCTTATCGATCTGTAGTTCGGTGATCATTCTGCCGTTGATGAATACAAAGAGAAAACCGCCCCGGCGCTCGACGCTCAACGTATCGAGCACGACGCGCCCGTGATCGTCGAGCTGAAAGAGTGCGCCAAAGGTTCCGCCCTGGGCTGGGTACGGAGAAAAGGCCATGACATCGTGCTCGGTAATCCACGGCAGTTTTTGGATGGCAACATCTTTCCCGGAAGACGTCGCGCGGGCGGGCATTGAGAACACATCCGTATCTTGAGCGTTTGCTTGCGCATGCACGCGAAACGTGCAGTGTCGTTGCTTCGCTGCTGCATCAATCAGCGCAAAAGCCAGACAAAACACGAATACACAAAGAGTTCTCATGCCGATTGACTGCGAAAACATTCGCGAGTTCATAAATGGTTTGACAGCAATTTTGCAACCCAGAAAAGTTTTCGGGCTGTTTAGGGCCTCATGAAGCGCCGCCTTGTTTTGCTCGTTTTGATAGTTTTTGTGGCTGGCGCCATGGTCGGCCAGGACGTTACGCCCACGCCGACGCCGTCGCGAAAACGAGGTTGGTTGAGCCGCATTCTTCATCCGTTTTCTCCCAACATCGTTCCGCAATACAAAGATCCAAGGCTGCGTGGGCTCGCCCTCGATCTGCAAATCACTCCCCAAACCGTGAAGTTATCTGAAGTCCGCCAGCTCAGCGTGAAAGTAACACTGGCAAATCTGTCCAAACGCCCCGTCACACTCGATTTTCCCACGACTCAGCGCATTGAAATCTATCTCACGAATTCTGCGGGCGATGTCCTGACAAAGTGGTCTGAGAACCACGCGATCGCTGAAAAAGCTGGGACACTTTTAATTAACCCGTCCGAGCGGATCGAGTACAACGAAACAATCTCGACCCGCGAGCTTACGCCGAACAAAGTTTTCATAGCCGAGGTTTTCTTTCCTCAATTTCTGGAGCTGCGCATTCGGCAAAAGTTCCTGGCGGTGCCCTGAGCCGCAGAGTTGATAGTTAACAGCTGATAGCTGATAGAGCGGACCGTGGGTGTCGATAAACCGTCAACTACACACTATCAACTTTTTTCCGACTACCACATGCACCCGCAGGGGCATCGTGTGCAGCGATACACGCAGGAATTGCTCCAGCCCTGGGCGGATTCGGCGCGGAGATTAGGGTTAAAGGATATCGCTTTCACCGATCACGATCGTTACCACGCCGGAATCAATTTTGATGAAATCAATCGGTTGCGGGAACGAAATCCCGATTTGCGGATCCGCGCGGGGATCGAGCTGGATAACGATCCCGTCCATTCACAGGCCGGCCGCAAATGGATCGAAAGAAATTGGGACAAGCTGGATTTCGTTCTCGGCTCGGTGCATTTCCTGGAGCGCGACGATCAGATGTTCGACAGCGTGCCGGATGGCGCGGCGCAATTCGAGGGCAGGAATATCGACGAGATGTACGGGGATTACTTTCGCCGTCTCCGCGAACTAATTGCGACTGGGTTGGTCGACTCTCTTGCCCACTTGGATTTGATCAAAATCCATGGACATCGCCCGACGGCAGACATCGGCACGTTGGTTAATGAGACACTTGAATTTATTCATGCGCGCAATCTTGCGATTGAACTTTCCACCGCCGGTTGGCGCAAACCAGTGAACGAACTTTATCCCAGCGATTCAATTATCGAGTTGGCGATGGAGAAGGGGATTCCATTTACGACCGCCTCCGATGCGCACTCACACGTCCAACTTGGCGAAAATTTTGCGAACCTCGCGAACAAAATGGCCAAAATCGGCATTCGCCGGGTTTGCATTTTTGAAAAGCACAAACGTGCCGAGGTGCCGCTATAACTGTAGATCGAGCTGCGATTGTCTCTCCGCAGAAAACGCCTGTTCTGTTTCCGGCGGCAGCGGCAGATCGAACCCGAGCCGTTCGGCGAGACGTTGACACGTCTCCGGTGCAAACCCTTCAAAGTGATTGCCGGCAAATGCCCAGACACTGCGCACGTCTGCAAGATGCCGCTGAATTTTCAGCGACCAGCTTTCCAACGCGGCTTCGCGTTTCCAGAGTAATTTTCCGTAACGATGGATATGGCCACCATCAACGTCGTATTTGGTTGCGTAATCGCCAAGCAAACGCAGATAAAGAAAATCAGTGGTGCACGGCAGAAATTCGAAGGGCGCAAGGTTTCGCTCGTTGAGCGGAGTGGTATCAGCCCAGACCCAGCAGATACGGTATTTTTCCACTAGTCGGATAAACTGCGGCCGATGCCAGCCCGCGTGACGAAACTCAACGGCAAACCGGAAATCCCGTGGCAGTTGCACGAGGAACTTGCGCAGCGCGTTCTTACCGTCTTCTGGCGTCAGCGAAGGCGGTAGCTGAATGAGGATGATCTGGAGTTTTGGCCCGAGTAGTTCGATTGCACGGAGAAACGAAATTAGTTCTGCCCCGCAATCGCGGAGACGACAAACGTGGGTGATTTGACGGGGAAGCTTGCAGGTAAAGCGAAAGCTGGCTGGAGTCGTTTCGGCCCAGCGACGAACCGTTGCTTCGGTTGGCGCAGCATAAAATGTAGAATCCACTTCGACGGCCGGAAAATGGCCCGCATAAAATTCGAGCCAGTGCGACGCTGGCAAATCAAGCGGATAAAAGACCCCGCGCCAGTCCTCAAAGCTCCATGCGGACGAGCCAATGCGTATTTTCTGCTGGTCGAACAGATTCAAATGGGATCGAGAAAGTATTCGGTTTTGTGCGTCGGAAAAGATGCCACATTTGGAGAAAAGACTGCGCTGAGAATTTGACGGGCCGGATAAGTTAACTACCCTCCCACAATTAGATGCAACTGGTTATTCGCGCCCTTTTTGTTGTCCTCGTTACACTGTTCCTTTTGCCTGAACCGGGTGTCGCTTCCATCATCTTTAAAGCAGGTAAGGCGAAGTATGTGCCTCCCGGCGAAGAAGAGATGAGCGGGGATGCAGCAGAGCTGTATCAGATTGGACAGAAGGCGGAAAAGAATGGCGACAATAAACGCGCGATCCGGGCTTACAAGAGCTTGGTTAAACGTCACCCAAAAGACGCGCTGGCTCCCACTGCTCTTTTTCGTGCTGCTCAATTACAGGAACAGACCCACCAATACACTCCAGCAGCCGATTCATATCTCCAGTTGGTTGAAAGGTATGCGAGCAGCGCACATTTTGATGAAGCGATCGAGGGGCAATTTCGTGTTGGTGAGATTTTCCTGAATGGAAAAAAATTGAAGGTGTTGGGGATTCCGATCGCGTCTGCGTTGGATCGAGCGGTGACCATTTTCGCGAACGTTGTCCGCACTGCGCCGTATGGAAAATACACAGCACGAGCGCAGTTTAATATTGGCATGGCGCGTGAGAAGCAGGGAGCGAACGATGCAGCGATCCAGGCTTATCAGGCCGTGGTGGACAAGTTCCCAAACGAGCCAATCGCCGTCGATGCCCAATATCAAATCGGTTACATTTGGTTTACGGCTGCGCAGCTAGGCACAAATGACGCCGCCGCCGCAGGCAACGCAAAAACGGCTTTCCAGGATTTCCTCTTCCACTATCCCAAGAGCGAAAAAGCAGCGCAGGCGCGCAAGGATCTCGACATTCTTGAGCACAAGCAGACAAACAATTCTTTTAAGGTCGCGAAATTTTACGATAAGCAAAAATATTATCGCGCTGCCGTCATATACTACAACGAAGTGATTCGGCAGCAGCCGGGATCAGAGGAAAGCAACCAGGCGAAGAAACGGATCGACCAATTACGCGCCAAATTGGGTGATGCTGTGCTGCAGCCGGCCCTACCGGTTTCACAGAACGCAAAGAAAAAAGCCGAAGCGCACCGATTTGGACCTGCCGGAAGTGAATCGGCTAGGCCGGGTGCACCGAATAACGAAGCGCCCCTGCCTGCATCGGACGGCGATAGCTCGCTTCCGCCGCCGGCTTCGCTCGCGCCGGATACCACTACTGCGCCTGGACCTCTGGCGCCTTTGCCAGGCACGAGTTCAAGCTCCGATCCTTCGAGCGCTCCCGGAGCATCGGCTTCCCCCGAAGAATCCGCCTTACCGGCGCCTTGAAAGCCTCACTCGCGACAATCCTTTGCCTCGCGATCTCCGGTTGCCTTGGGTATCACGTCGGGCCGGTAAAGCCGTACTATCTCCGGGACATTCACACCATTGCGGTGCCGACGTTTAAGAATCGCACGCTCGTGCCGCGCGTCGAAGTCTTGGTGACCGATACGGTGATCAAACAATTCCAACAGGATGGCACGTTTCAGATTACAAGCGACGACAAGGCGGACGCCACCTTGAGTGGAGAGATATCTCACATCAACCGGTTGCCGGCGCGCTCGGTGCGAGGGAATGTGCTGGCCACAACGGAATTTAACCTCGCGTTAAGCGTAAAATTCTCGCTCACTGCACGAGACGGGAAACCGCTGGCCGGTCCGAACGAAGTGACCGGTACCACCAGTTTCTTTGTCACCAGCGACCCAACAACAGACGAACGACAAGCTTTGCCGCTCGCCACCGAGGACCTCGCCACCCGATTAGTTACTCAACTAAGCGAGGGATGGTGATGAGATGAAGGGCGAAGAGAAGCTATGGGCGATTCTCAACGAGAAGCTCGACAATCTGCGCGCCACCAATCGTCTGCCTGAGGCAATTCGGGTCGCCGAAACAGCCCTTGAAGTTGCCAGACGGGCATTCAAAGGGAACCAGACGGCACTCGCCACGAGCTTTGAGAAACTAGGCCAACTGCTCGAACAAAAGGGAGATCACGCTGGCGCCGAAGCATATTTGCTGAAGGCGCACACGATCCTTGAAAAGGGAAACCCGCCAGATCAGCGCGCCATCTATCGCTCGGCACGACGATTGGCCCTGCTCTTCGATAGTCTTGGTCAATCCGAAGAAGCGATCGATTTTTACCAGAAAGCAATAGCTGCTGGAACCGAGGTCGAAGACGTCCCCTATTCAGATATCGGAACCATGCTAAACAACGTTGCCCTGATTCTGCGCAAGTCGGGCCGGCAAAAGGCGGCCGAACCGTGTTACCTGCGCGCCTTGGAAATTTATGAGAAGCAACTCGGACCTGACCACGCTGACGTGGCATCGGTGCTGAACAATCTGGCGGTCTTTTACACCAATGAACGCCGATATACCGAAGCCGAGAAACTACATCTTCGGGCGTTGGCGATCAGAGAGAACCTACAACCGCGTCCGATCGCCGATATCGCTCAGTCGAAATGCAATCTGGCGGTGGTTTATCATTCTCGTGGTGACTATGCGAAGGCGGCAGAACTCTATCAATCCTCACTCAAGAGCTGGGAACAAGTCGAGGATAAACCCTCGAAAGATTACGAAATTGTCGTGTCCAATTATGCCGATCTCTTACGTTCCCTTGGACAGGTGCGCAAAGCGCATCAATTAGAGGTGCGCGCGCGCAAGAAACTGGCGGGCTGAGTTAGCCCGGGAATCGCTTCGATTTCAGCTTGCAGGCACGTTGCCACCCTCGCATTGTAAGACCCCGCTTTTTTGCTCGCGTGGCGGAACTGGCAGACGCGTACGGCTCAGGACCGTATGGGGCAACCCGTGGAGGTTCGAGTCCTCTCGCGAGCAGTTACTCTTATCGTACAACCGACCCTTAGATCTACCAGCAACTGCCCGATGTTGGTAGCAACCGCAGTTGCTTATTTCGACCCGGCTTTTCTTCTTGCTGCCCAGCGAGCTTTCATTAGCTCGGAAAGTCTCCTTCGCCCGGCAGGCGTAAGCGCGCCCTTTTTCCCGCTCGAGGCTTTTTGTTTTCCTCCGGCTTTCCTTCTTGCCGCCCAGCGAGCTTTCATTAGCTGGGAAAGCTTCCTTCGGCCGGCCGGTGTAAGCTGCCCTTTTTTCTTAGTAGGAGCTGCTCCTCCCGTGCCTCGCCTTCTTGCCCAACGAGCTCGGGCGGCCGCCGCAAGCTTCGCTCTTGTGGTAGGCGAGAAGTAGCGTCCGCGGGCGGTGGGAGCGGTCGGAGCGGTCGGAGCGGTTGGAGCGGTTGGCCTTTGAGGTGCACCTCGCAAAAGAGAGGAAAGGCGTCGTTGCAGATTATCGATTTGCTGGCGAATTGAGATCGCTTCCTGTAGATCTTTAACAGATATGTCCATGCCGGTAGATAGCCGTAGTTGCCGCGTATGGCAATTAGTAATTTTATGACGAGTTCCCGGCCTTGTTTCTCAACGTTAGCTTGTTAGCTATGCCATGAGTCACAAGAGGGAGCGCCTTAACAAATGCGCGCTGACGTTCCAATGAGATTCCTGACATGAGTACCAAACCGGCGCACGTTCGCGAAATGTTCGGGTCGATTGCGACGCGCTATGACCTTGCGAACCACGTGCTGAGTTGCGGCATCGATTTCTACTGGCGCGCGCGCGCGGCTGGGATCGTCGACGCCTGGCACCCACGTACGATCGCTGATCTTGCAACCGGCACGGGAGATCTAGCGCTGGCCATGCAAAAGAAATTGCCGCATGCGGAACTGACCGGTGTCGATTTCTTGCCGGAAATGCTGGAGCTTGCGCGGCGCAAAGGTGTGCGGCGGGTGGTATTGGCTGATGCGATGAAACTCCCGTTTGACGATGCGTCGTTCGACTGTGTCACTATCGCCTTTGGCCTGCGCAACTTGGAAAACTGCTCAGCCGCACTTACTGAAATATGGCGCGTGCTTAACGCAAAGGGCCACCTGCTCGTGCTAGAGTTCTCATTGCCGACAACGCCGATTCTGCGCGCGGCGTATCGCTTTTATTTGCATCGCTGTCTGCCATTACTTGGCTCATTTCTGACACAAAAGAAAAGCGCCTATGACTACCTCGGTGATTCAATCGAGGAGTTTCCGAGTGGCAACGCAATGTGCGAATTAATGAGGGGAGCCGGTTACGTTTCTCCAAGCTTTAAACGTTTGACCGGAGGGATCGTCACAATTTATACCACTGCAAAATCCTAGGCACAATGTGACAAGCCAAACACGGAAAGTCTCTTGCCACAGCGCGCAAAGAGAGGTACAAAACTCGGCGTGATCGATTACATCCAAAAAGGCGGATTATTGATGTGGCCAATTCTGGCCTGCAGCATTATCTCAATTGCTGTTTTTGCGGAGCGCCTTTTTTATTTTCATCGCGCGACCATCCATGTAGGCGAGTTCTTGAAAGGACTGTCGAACCTGATCCGCCGTCGCAATTTCGCTGAGGCTTTGCACGAGTCCGCCGGCACGCCAGGCCCGGTGGCGCGAGTGATTCATGCTGCGATTATCCGGCACGATGCGCCTCGGAGGGAATTACGCGACATCGTGCAGGAAGCCGCGCAACTGGAAGTACCAAAACTGGAGCGGTTTCTTCCTGTGCTTGCTACCATCGCTTTCCTGACACCTTTGCTCGGGCTGCTTGGGACCGTCGCGGGGATGATCGACGCTTTCGGAACGATCGCTTCAAGCGGTGGTTATGCGACCGTGACGGAGCTTTCCGGCGGCGTTTACAAGAGTTTGCTGACGACTGCGGCTGGGCTCGTTGTAGCAACACCGACATTTGTCGCCTACAGTTATCTTTCGTCCCGCGTAAATACCATGATGCATGACATGGAACGCGCAGGCATTGAGATTGTCCACATGTTGACCGAAAGCCGTCCAATTAGCGGCATCATCAGTTTCCAACAACCTGATGAGACGGTGCGTGAGATTGAAGCACGGCAGGACCTTTGACGGCGAACGGCTTCATTTGGTTGGGTCGTTGAAGCCGGAAAACGTTAAGGCATTTAACTGTGAAACTCAGCCGAACAACAAACTATAACTTCGGGTGGCTTTTGCTGATCGGGCTGGTCGATCTTGCTTTCTTGCTCGCTTTTTTTCTGTTGCTGAGTTCGAATTTCATCCTGCAACAAGGCATCTCAATCTCGATGCCGTTCTCGCGTTTTTCGCTCGGTCCGCAGAGCAATCAACAAATCATCAGTATTACGGGCGGGGCGGTTCCCGCGATTTATTTTCAGGACCAGCGGGTCACCATGGAGCAGCTTGGGCCATTACTCGAGGCAGCCAAGCGCAAGGACCAATCTATCATCATCAAGGCTGACCGTTCTGCTTCGTATGAAATAGTCGCTGAAGTGACGAACGCTGCGCTCGAACGCGGCATCACGTCGGTTGCGCTCGCTGCAACTCCGCCACGATGAATAGCGTCGCTTCTGAGCTTGCAGCCGAACCACTTCTTTTCAGCTGGGATTCACCTCGGCAGCGAAGGACGATGCTCGCGGCTTTTTTGGTGCTGTCGCTGATGGCCCACGCCCTGTGCTTTTATGTCTTCCAAATTGTTTACCCGACTCCGGTAGCGCTTCTGCCGCCGCCGGCCCGCGTTACATTTATAGCGCCCGACTCCGAAGAAGGCCGCACGCTGCTTCGTTGGATTGATGCAGAAGATCCTGCGGTTGCTTTCACAACTCATCCGGCACCAGGAGCAAGGCTTGGCGCCCTTCCAAGGACTGAGCATCTGCCGTCCTATTCTACGGTAAAACCAATTCTCAAAGAACTTCCACCGTTGAAGCCGGATCTAAGGGTTCCGAGTTCCCGGCCACCAAGCGCCGTTCATTCTATCGCCCGTAAAACGGCTTCCGCCAGAGGCACCGCCAGGACATACATTTCCTTTTCCAAAGAACTCGATCAATTCGGGGTTCCGACAGTGCCACAATC
>Ga0193707_1000770_pt1 | contig 11366 bp, 11 predicted proteins | sample U3c2metaG_FD_143043 | JGI IMG/M metagenome (GOLD analysis project Ga0193707, IMG submission 143043) | Soil microbial communities from a riparian zone of the East river system, Colorado, United States - U3c2 | ecosystem: Environmental > Terrestrial > Soil > Riparian zone | place: USA: East River...
ACGCGTTCGTCACACCGGCGCTGGCCGCCGAGGCCGCCCGGCCGTTCGCCGAACGGCTGCAGGTACGCCCGGTCCACGCGCCGCACTGGGTGCCGCTGACCCAGCCCGCGGAGATCGCCCGCCTGATCGGGGAGCACATCACGCAGGCCGGGTCGTAGTCTCAGAGCTTCAGGGTCGCCGACGCCAGGCGGCGGACGAGTGGCTCGTCGACCTCGTGGCCGAGACCGGGCGTACGGGGCACCGGGACGTGCCCGCCGGTCGCGCGGATGGGCGGTTCCACCACGTCGTGGGCGTAGTACTTGTCGGAGCCGGAGACGTCGCTGGGCAGCGTGAAGCCGGGCAGCGCGGCGATCGCGATGTTGGCGGCGCGGCCGACCCCGAACTCATGCATCCCGCCGCACCACACGCGCCAGCCTCCCGCGACGGCGCGGTCGTGCGCCGCCTTGGCCGTGGTGAGGCCGCCCATGCGGGAGACCTTGATGTTGAGCACGCGTCCGGCGCCGAGCTCCAGCGCCGTGTCGAGCTGGTCCAGGTCCTCCACCGACTCATCCAGGCACACCGGTGTCTCCAGGCCCGCCTGCAGGCGGGCGTGCGCGGCGAGGGCGCCGGGCGCGTACGGCTGCTCGATCATCGTCAGGCCGTAGCGGTCCAGCTCGGCGAAGACCGCGCGCTGGTCCTCGGTGTAGGCGCCGTTGGCGTCGACGTGCAGGGCCAGGTCCGGATGCGCCTCGCGCACCGCGCGTACGGGCTCGGCGTCCCAGCCCGGCGCGATCTTCAGCTTGATCCGGAGGTAGCCCTCGGCGGCGTACCGGGCGGCCTGTTCGAGCAGGTCGGCGATGGTCGGCTCGATGCCCAGGCTGACACCGGCCTCGATCGTCTGCCGGTCGCCGCCGAGCGCGCCGGCCAGCGGCAGGCCGGCCTTGCGCGACCAGAGGTCCCAGCAGGCGATGTCCAGTCCGGCCTTGGCGAAGTGGTGGCCGCGGATCCGCGCCCAGAGGGCGCCGACCTCCGCGGGGTGGTCCCAGACCGCGCCGAGCAGGGCGGGCGCGAGGTGCCGTTCGAGCGTCAGCCAGCAGATGTCGACGGTCTCGGCGCAGTAGTACGGGTCGCTGGGCGAGGCGATCTCGCCCCAGCCGGTGGCCCCGTCCGCGTCACCGGCGCGCACGAGGATGTGCTCCAGGTGGGACTTGCGGTGCGAGCTGGTCTGGAAGGCGTGCACGAGCGGCAGGCTCACACGGAACGCCTCGACCGTGGTCACGCGGGGCACGCGCGCTCCTTCGCTCGCCGCAGGCGGTAGACGGCCGTGTGGTCGTCGCACGTACGGCAGGAGATCGCGCGGTAGCCCTCGCCGGTGAGGCGGGTCAGCTCGGCGGCGAGATCGTCCCGCAGGCCGTGGGCGGCGTCGCGGTCGCGGGTCACCAGGGCGTCCCAGTCCCGTGGCATGCCGAGCAGCATGTCGCCGCCCTCCGTTCGCCGCGCCTCGCCCCAGCCGGTGTGCGGCGGGCGGGGCAGGTCACGCGGGCCGTCGCACACCAGGTCCCATTCGACGATCAGCCGGTCGGTGCGCATGCCGGGGTCGCGGCCCGAGTCCTCGACGCCGTACAGGTCGCGGGTGAACCAGCGGCCGGTGGCGCCGAGCACGTCGAAGTTGAAGTGCGCGTTGTGGCTGCGTACGGGGTCGAAGGCCCAGCGCATCACGGTCACGCCGGTGGACAGCACGTAGTCGCGCTGGCTGAGCTTGAGCGTGCGGCCCACTCCCCTGCCCTGCCAGCCGGGGAGCACGGCCGCCACCTGGGAGTAGTGGTAGACGATCTCGGTGTCCGAGCCGAGGAACCCGTAGGTGAAGCCGACCAGCTCGTCTCCGGCGAAGGCGCCGATCACCGATCCCGCGTTGCGCGCGAGCGCGGCGAGCAGCCGCGGGCTGACCGCGGGGTCGGTCGCGGAGAGCGCGAACGCGGCGCGGTAGACCTCGACCCCGGCGCGCATCTCGGCGGCGGTGGCCAGCGATCGTACGGTGATGGGCGGAGAGAGCGGCAAATCCTTCTCTTCTCAGGGCGCTGAACGATCAATTCGTTCGCTACCTGGCCAGTTTAATATCAAATACATGGAAACCGACCATTTCGCCGCCCTGGCGGACGCGGCCACCGGCCTGCTGCCCTTCGGCCGCGAGCGGCTGCGCGAGTACGCGCTCGCCGAGTCGCCGTCCGGGGACTCGGCCGCCCTCGCCCGGTGCGCGGCCCTGATCGAGGCGGGACACCGGGAGGCGGGCGGGCGCGTCTCACGTACGGACGGCCACCTCGTCACCGGATTCGGCCCCGATGAGGGCCCGCACCTGCTGCTGGTCGGCCACTACGACACGGTCTGGCCGGTCGGGCGGCTCGCGGACATGCCCTACACCGACGACGGCCGGACGATCACCGGGCCGGGGACGTACGACATGAAGAGCGGGCTGGTCGCCGTCGAGATGGCGGTACGCGCGCTGGCGGCCGTCGGCGCGGCGCCCGTACGGCCCGTACGGCTGGTCACGGTCTGCGACGAGGAGGTGGGCAGCCCGGACGGCCGTCCGCTGATCGAGCGCCATCTCGACGGCGCGGTGGCGGTGCTCGGCCTGGAGTCGCCGCACCCGGACGGCGCGCTGAAGAGCGCACGCCGGGGAAGCACCCGTCTCCTGCTGACCGTCCGCGGCCGCGAGGCGCACGCGGCGCTCGATCCCGGCAAGGGCGTCTCGGCCATCGACGAGCTGCTCGACCAGCTCGCCACCGTCCGCGCGGCCGTCCCCGACGACGGCACGACCCTGTTCAACGTGGGCCGGATCGAGGGCGGGAGACGGGCCAACGTGATCGCCGGAGAGGCATCCGCCGAGATCGGCCTGAGGTTCACCTCCGCGGCGGCCGAGCGGCGGGTACTCGACGCCCTGACCGGGGCGCGGCCGAAGCGGCCGGGCGCCGTCGTGGCGACCACCGTCCTGTCCACCCGGCCCACCTGGCCGGAGCGCGTGGACCTCCCGCTGCTGGCGAGCGTGGCCCGGATCGGCGCGCGGCTCGGCCAGCACGTCGCCGGCCGCCCTGCCGCCGGAGCCGGCGACACGAACCTGCCCGGCTCTCTCGGCCTGCCCACCCTCGACGGCCTGGGCCCGCGCGGCCGCGGCGCACACGCGCCGGATGAGGCGATCGAGGTCGCGAGCCTCGCCGAACGCGCCGCGCTGCTCGCGGCCATCATGTCCAGCGACCTGTGACGCGCCCTCTGATGTTCAGTCGAAGAGCGCGTCCTGGTCGATCGGCGCCAGGCGATCGGAGACCGGCGCGCCGCTCCCGTCGCGTCGTACGCAGCGGAGCTCTTCCATCCGGCGCACCATCGCCGTCACGGTGACGACGAAGGCGTCGGCGAGGCGGTAGACGTCCGGCCATCCGCTCCACGGCGCGGCCGGCAGCGCGGCCAGGACCCGGTCCTCGGGCATGAGCAGCGCGGCGGCGTACATGTCGGCCTGTCGTTCCCTCGCACCCGGAGACTCTCCGCGGCACGCGGGACGGCCGCTTGTGAACGCCGGCGTGCCGCCGCAGTGCAGCATCCAGTGGCCGATCTCGTGGCCCAGCGTGAACCGCCGGACGCGCCCCTGCTTGGCCTCCAGCCGGTCGCGGTGCGACTCGTTCAGCGTCACGAGCCGCAGCTCGGGTACGAGCTGGCCGAGGACCTCCCTCCCGGCCTCCTCCGCGACCGTCTCCCACAGCAGGTCCAGCTCCAGCTCGTCCAGCAGCAGCTCGGTGTCGAAGCCCGGTTCGAGGCGATGGCGCCGCCAGATCTCCGCGGCCAGCTCTTCGATCCTCGCCAGGGAGACGTACGTCATGACCCAGGCTCGTTGATCTTGAGCTGCCGGTAGATGCCCTGGAGCTCGCTGTCGGGCAGGTCGGGCAGCCGGCGGAGCAGCCTGGCGAAGGCCACGTCCTGCTGCGCGCGGGAGCGGAGTTGGTCCGGGAGCTTGCCGGCGAGGGCCAGCAGTTCCTCCTCGTCGTCGTGGAGTTCGGCGGCGAGGCGGCGGACCGTCCTCTCCCCCGGCGGCTCGCCGCGGTCGTTCTCCAGCTTGGACAGGTAGGTGAAGTCGATCTCCAGCCGGCCGGCCAGGTCGCGCTGGGTCAGGCCGAGCTCCCGCCGCTTCCTCTTGATTCGCCGGCCGAAGCTCTCGCGTACCGGTGGGCCCTCAGTCACCGCGGACACCTCCCGTGCCTTCTTGCAGCTCAGAGCAGAGTTGCAGTAGTCTTCCCAACATCAAGTTGATGTAGTTCCCCCAATACCAACCTAACAGGGACAGCTCTCGGGCGCTCCATGCCCCGGCCCGGAAAGGCGACATCATGGGAAACACCGAAGACCTCCTCGACGACATCCGCGACAGGATCGACGCCCACGCCGAACCCCTCGCCGAGGCCAGGAAGCGGCTGAGGCTGGTCCGCGCCAAGGCGGGCGCCTTCCCCGGCGCGCGTCACCCCGCTGATGTGCGCGCTCCTCGGCCACTCGCGGCGCGAGGCGTACCCGAAGGCCCGCTGCACCACCTCCAAGCGCGGCCCGAAGATCGCCTTCGGCCGGCCGGTGGACGGCCAGGACCCGACCGTGGACATGGTCCTCGCCCTCACCCGCCGGAGCGGCGCGGGACTCTGGATCCCCAACCTGCGCACCAACCGCTGGGAGGCGTCCCACCCGGAGCGGCACGTCGAGCTGTTCACCTCGGGCAGCCGGCGCCACCGCCGCGTCCGCCGACGAGTGATCCGCCTGCTCAAAGCGTGGAACAAGCAGTTCGACGAGCCGGGCTTCTCCTCCCACAACCTCACGGTGTGGGCGTGGGAGTTCGTCCCGCCGGGGATGGGCGTGGCCACCGCCCTGAGCAGGGTGCTGACCGAGGCCTGCGCACGCGTCGAGTCCGGCACCGCGACCCTGGATCCGGCGGGAGTGTCGGGGAGCGTGAGACTCCTCGTCACGAAAACGGTCGCGGCCCGGCGGCTCCGGACGGCCGCCGACGCGCTCGCCGACGCCCTCGGCCATGACGCCGACCACGACGCGGTTCGCTCGGCCCTGTCACGCGTCTTCCCTGCCTACTTCGGCGATCCCGTCCCGGGCGGCCTCGCGGACTCCTCGCGACCGCGCGGCCCGGGTTCCAGGTCGCGGCGCATCGCCGCCACGCACCGGTCGCGGGCCTGATCGATCTCGGTCCTCGGGTACGCCGTGCCGAGGTTCATCCCGGTGTCCCCGATCGCGGGCGGGCGGGCCCATGCTTCCTTCATCTGCCCGCCCGCCTGCCGTTTGGCCGCCCGTACGAGCTGCTCGTAGCAGGCCGCGACGCCCGGGGCCTCGATGCGCAGCCACCCCTGGTGGAAGGCGATGCGCGACTGGAGCCGGCTGATCTGCTCGGTCAGGTCGTGCCTGGCCTCGGCGGTCGGGCGCCGCCGGCGGATGCGGTACGGCAGCTCCGCGTACTCCTCGATGACCGCCAGCGCCTCCGCGAACGCCCGTGCCTGCCGCTCGCGCCGTGCGGACCGCTGGTTCAGGAAGTGCGTGAGCGTCGCCGTGATCGTGGCCCCGAGGATCGCGATGATCGCCGCGATCAGTACGACCGCCTGCGCCCACGACCATTCGGTCCCCGCCGCGATCCGTACCACAAGCGACATAGTGACCGAACGGACGCCAGAGAGAAAGCGGGGGGCGCGTTCGCGCGGCCGGGCCTAGCGGCTCACACGAAGGCGGGGCGGACCGGCTGGGCCGTCGGGGCCTCGCGTTCCGCCAGGGCCAGCCGGGCGACCGCGTCGCGCAGGTGGTCCGGCGGCAGGACGTACGGCACTCTCAGGTGGTCATCCAGGACGCCGTCGACGCCGAACGCCGTGCCCGGGACGATGTGGACGCCGTGCCGGACGGCAGCGGCGGCCAGGGCGGTACTGGACACCCCCGGCAGGCGCGCCCACAGGGACAGGCCGCCCGGGGGGACCTCGAACTCCCAGCCCGGGCACTCACGCCGCAGCGCCTCGATCAGGGCCGCGCGTCGTTCGCCCAGGGTGGCGCGGCGCTCGGTGGTGATCGTCTCGATCCGGTCGAGCAGCTCGGTGACGATCAGCTGTTCGAGGACCGGGCTGGCCAGGTCGACGGTCTCCCGCACCTCGGCGAGGCCGCTCAGCAGCGCCTGGCCGGCGCGGATCCAGCCGATGCGCAGGCCGCCCCACAGCACCTTGGCCGCCGAGCCGACGCTGATGACCCGGCCGTCGGTGTCGTGGGCGGCGAGCGGGCGCGGCATCGTGACGTCGTCGACGGCCAGCTCGGCGAACGTCTCGTCGCTCACCACGTACGCGCCCGTGTCCCGGGCGGCGGCCACCAGCGCGGCACGGTCCTCATCGCGCATGAGCCGGCCGGTGGGGTTCTGGAAGTCGGGGATCACGTACGCGAGCCGGGCGGCGGCCTGGCGCATCCCGCCGGCGATGAGCTCCAGGTCCCAGCCCGCGTTGACGCCGGCCGGCACGAGGCGGGCCCGCGCGCGGCGGAGGGCGTCGAGGGCGTGCGGGTATGTCGGCGACTCGACCAAGACCGCGTCGCCGGGGCGTACGAGCGCCTGGAGCACGAGGAACAGGCCGTTCTGCGCGCCGGTGGTGATGAGGATCTGCCCGGGCAGGGTCGGCACGCCGCGTGCGGTGTAGCGCGCGGCGACGGCCTGCCGCAGCCCGGCCAGCCCGAGCGGCTCGTAGCCGGGGCCGCACGTGTGGCGCGGCAGCTCCGCGACGGCCGCGGCGACGCACTCCTCGAACACCGCCGGCGCGGCCGGCGCCACCCGGGCCAGGTCCAGGTGCGTACGGTCGGTGGCGAGCCCGTGGTGGGCCGCGCCGGGCGCGCCGCCCGGCAGGGCCGTCCAGGTACCCGCGCCCTGCCGGCTCTCGGCGTAGCCCTCCGAGCGGAGCGCGTCATAGGCCGCGGTGACCGTCGTACGGCTCACGCCGAGGGCCGCCGCGAGGTCGCGCTCGGCGGGCAGCCGGGTGCGCAGCGGCAGGCGACCGTCGAGCACGAGACCGCGCAGGCTCCCGGCGATGGCGGCGTAGTACGGCCGGCTCCCGGGCGGGCCGCCCAGCAGCCGGGCGAGCGTGGTGGCATTGACGGATCGGACCGACATAAGGCCACTTTCGCCGATTGGCTCTTACGTTTCAAGCCACTTGTCTGACTCAATGACGGAAACCCCCCACAGAACGGAGGTGTGGCCGTGCTCGTCCGCCGACTGGCTCAGCTCTACATCGGATTGGCCCTGTACGGCCTCGGCATCGCCCTGCAGGTGTCCTCACGGCTCGGCAACGACCCCTGGGACACCTTTCACCAGGGACTCGCCCGCCAGACCGGCCTCTCGATCGGCACGTGGATCATCATCGCGGGCGCCCTCGTCATGCTGCTCTGGATCCCGCTCCGGCAGCGACCGAGCCTCGGCACGATCAGCAATGTCATCCTCATCGGCGTGTTCGCCGACCTGTTCCTCTGGCTGCTCCCCGATCCGCACCGGCTCGCGCTCCGCTGGGCCTACCTCGCCGGGGCGATCCTGGTCGGCGGCTTCGCGACGGGCTGCTACATCGGCGCGGGCTTCGGCCCCGGCCCGCGCGACGGCCTGATGACCGGCCTGGCCGAGCGCGGCCCTTCGCTCCGGATCGTACGGACCGGCATCGAGGTGGCCGTGCTCGCGCTCGGCTGGCTCCTGGGCGGCACGGTCGGCATCGGCACCCTCCTGTACGCCGTGGCGATCGGCCCTCTCACCCACGTCTTCCTGCCGCTGCTGAAGACCGGCGGAGCGCCTACACCGGAGCCGCACCGGGACCCCGGCGACCGCCCGGACGCCCACCGGGACGACCGCTCTCCCGGCGTACGTCCGACAGCGGCGGGGCGACGTCCTCCAGTGCGGTCCGCTCGGCCTTGACGCCCCAGAACGCCGCGACCACGCCCGCGAAGACCATCACCCCGGCGGCGATCAGGTACGCGACGAACAGGCGGCCCGGGTTCGGGTGGGCCTGGTCCCCGATCAGCGAGCCGAAGATCGTCGGACCGAGCGAGCCGAACACCTGCGCGATGGCGAAGAACAGCGCGATCGCCTGCGCGCGAAGCTCCATCGGGAAGATCTCGCTGACCGTGAGGTAGCCCGAGCTGGCCGCCGCCGAGGCGATGAAGAAGATGACCGACCACAGGATGGTCTGCGTGACGGCGGTCAGCAGGCCGAGCTTGAACAGGTAGCCGGAGAAGGCCAGCAGCGCGCCGGACAGCAGGTACGTACTGGAGATCATGGGCCGGCGGCCGACGGTGTCGAACAGCCGCCCGATGACCAGCGGCCCGAGCAGGTTGCCCGCCGCGAACGCGAAGAAGTACTTGGGGACGTCGTGGTCGGCGACGCCGTAGAAGTGCTTCAGCACCAGGCCGTACGTGAAGAAGATCGCGTTGTAGAGGAACGACTGGCTGATCATCAGGGTCGCGCCGAGCACCGACCGCTTGGGGTACTCCCGGAACAGCGTCCGCGCCACCTGCGCGAACGACACCGGCTCATGCGCGCGCACCTCGATGTACTTCGCCCGGTCGACCTCGGGCAGCCGGGTGCCGGACGCCTCGACCTCGCGCTCGATCCGCGCGACGGTACGCTCCGCCTCCTCGGCCTGCCCGTGCATGAGCTGCCAGCGAGGGCTCTCCGGCAACGTACGGCGCAGCCCCCAGATCGCCACGCCGATCACCGGGCCGATGAGGAAGCCGAGTCGCCAGCCGAGGTTCGCCGGCAGCAGTGCGGGGTTGAGCAGGACGTACTCGCCGAGCGAGCCGAGGATCGCGCCGAACCAGTAGGTGCCGCTGACGGCCAGGTCGACGCGCCCGCGGTGACGCGCCGGGATGAGCTCGTCGATCGCCGAGTGGATCGCGGCGTACTCCCCGCCGATGCCCATTCCGGCGGCGAACCGGAAGGCCAGGAAGACCGGGTAGTGGAACGCCAGCGCGGTGAGCCCGTTGGCGGCCAGGTAGAGCCCGAGCGTCACGATGAACAGCTTGCGCCGCCCCAGCCGGTCCGACAGCCGGCCGAAGATCAGCGCGCCGAACACCTCGCCGAGCAGGTAGACCGTCGCGGAGAAGCCGACCTCGCCGGAGGTGAGGTGCAGCGTGTCCGCGCGCTGCAGCACGGGGCCGACGATGCTCGCGATCTGGATCTCCAGCCCGTCCAGCACCCACGCGACGCCGAGCGCGGCGATCATCCGGGTGTGGAATCCGGACCAGGGCAGGCGGTCGATCCGTGCCGGGACGAGGCTGCGTACCGTGTCCGGCGGCGCCGCCGGACCCCGAATCTCATCCACCCATGCCCCCTGTGACGGCGCCCGAGCGCCGATCCGCCGGAACGGCGATCGAGCCATTACTTACCGTGATCGGCATGGGTAAACAGCACGTCAGGTCGGCTGATTCGCCGGGTAAAAGGCACAGCGCCGCGTTACCGTACGCACTGGGTCGGTATCCGGTACGGCAAGGGGGAATCACGTTGTCTGCGCCAATTGAGGATTATGCGCTGATCGGCGATCTGTTCAGCTGCGCGCTGGTCGGGCGTGACGGTTCCATCGACTGGCTCTGCCTTCCCCGCCTCGACTCCCCCGCCTGCTTCTCCGCCCTGCTGGGCGGCCCCGGCAACGGCCGCTGGCAGATCGCACCGGTCGCCGGCGGAAAGGCGACCCGCCGCCGGTACCGCGGCGACACCCTCATCCTCGAGACCGAGTGGGAGACGCCGGAGGGCACCGTCCGCGTGCTCGACTTCATGCCCGAACGCGGCGAGGCGGCCGACGTCGTCCGCATCATCGAGGGCGTCTCCGGGCGGGTGCCGATGCGCCTCGACCTGCGGATCCGGTTCGACTACGGCCGCGCCATCCCCTGGATGCGCCGGAGCGGCGACCACCTCGCCGGCATCGCGGGCCCCGACTCGGTGTGGCTGCGCACGCCGATCGAGCTGGAGGGCCGCGACTACGCCCACGGCGCCACGTTCGTCGTCTGCGAGGGCGACTCGCTGCCGTTCGTGCTCACCTGGCACCCCTCGCACCTCCCGGCCCCGCGCGACGTCGACCCGTACGACGCCCTGGCCGGCACCGAGCGGTTCTGGACCGACTGGGCCGCGCAGTGCACCTACGACGGCCGGTACCGCGACGCCGTCGTACGCTCACTCGCCACGCTGAAGGCGCTCACCTACGATCCCACCGGCGGCATCGTCGCCGCGGCCACGACCTCGCTGCCCGAGGCCGTCGGCGGGGTGCGCAACTGGGACTACCGCTACTGCTGGCTGCGCGACGCCACGATGACGCTGGAGGCGCTGCTGCGCAGCGGCTACCGCGACGAGGCCAAGGCGTGGCGGTCGTGGCTGATGCGGGCGGTGGCGGGCAGCCCGGAGGACCTGCAGATCATGTACGGCGTGGCGGGCGAACGCCGGCTCGAGGAGTACGAGCTGGACTGGCTGCCGGGCTATGAGGGCTCGCGCCCGGTGCGCGTCGGCAACTCCGCGGCCAAACAGCTCCAGCTCGACGTGTACGGCGAGGTCGCCGACTCCCTCTTCCTCGCCGTGGGCAGCGGCATCCAGCAGGAGCGGCACGCCTGGTCGCTGCAGAGCTCGATGATGGGCTTCGTCGAGGAACACTGGAGCGACCCGGACGAGGGGCTCTGGGAGGTACGCGGGCCGCGCCGGCACTTCGTGCACTCGAAGGTCATGACGTGGGTCGCGGTCGACCGGGCGGTCCGGATGATCGAGAGCTTCGACCGCCGCGGACCACTCGACAAGTGGCGGGCGCTCCGCGACGAGATCCACCGCGAGGTGTGCGCGAAGGGCTTCGACGCCGAACGGGGCACCTTCACCCAGTCGTACGGGTCGCGCGAGCTCGACGCGGCCCTGCTGCTCATCCCCCGCGTCGGCTTCCTCCCCCCGGACGACCCTCGCGTGGTCGGCACGGTCGAGGCGGTCCAGCGCGAGCTGACCACCGACGGGTTCGTCGAGCGCTACCCGACCGGCGGCGACGAGAGCGTCGACGGCCTGCCCGGACGCGAGGGCGCGTTCCTCGCGTGCAGCTTCTGGCTGGCCGGCGCCCTGCAGCAGATCGGCCGCACGGACGAGGCACGGGAACTGTTCGAACGCCTGCTGGACCTGCGCAACGACGTGGGCCTGCTCGCCGAGGAGTACGACCCGCGCCTGAAGCGGCAGGTCGGCAACTTCCCCCAGGCCTTCAGCCACGTGCCACTCGTCCTCACCGCGTACGACCTGGAGGGCCACGACGGCCTCCGCGGCGGACACCACACGCCCTAGGTGCACTGCCCAGGGACGTTGGTCAAGCGGGTGATGGGTGGTTTGCCCGTCGGACCGCCCGCCA
>Ga0193707_1000771_pt1 | contig 11364 bp, 10 predicted proteins | sample U3c2metaG_FD_143043 | JGI IMG/M metagenome (GOLD analysis project Ga0193707, IMG submission 143043) | Soil microbial communities from a riparian zone of the East river system, Colorado, United States - U3c2 | ecosystem: Environmental > Terrestrial > Soil > Riparian zone | place: USA: East River...
TCCTGTCCTCCCGCCGGGCCGTCGTGCGACGCCATTTTCAGGGGTGGACCCCTCAACTGGTGGGTTGTCCCCTCGGATTTTCAGGGGTCAACCCACCACTTCGCGGGTTAACGTCCGAGGTGGGGTTCGCCTCCCCGAGGTGGCGGGTTCGCCTCCCCGAGGTGGGGTTCGCGTCCCGAGGTGCTCGTCCGGGTACGGGCCGCGGGACTGAACCCGATCGACTACAAGGTCCGCCAAGGCGCGATGCGGATGGTGTACCGCCTCGACCTGCCCCTGGTGGCGGGCAGTGAGCTGGCCGGAGTGGTCGAGGGGGTCGGCGCCGGCGTCACCCGGTTCGCGGTGGGGGACCGGGTCTTCGCCAGGGTGGACAAGAAGAAGCTCGGCGCATGCGCCGACTACGCAGTCGTCCACGAGACGCTGGTCGCGACGATGCCGGAGTCGCTGGGCTTCGCTGATGCGGCCGGGATGCCGCTGGCCGGGCTGACCGCGCTGCAGGCGCTGCGGGACGAGCTGGGAGTCACCGCCGGCAACCGGGTATTCATCTCCGGCGGAGCCGGGGGCGTCGGCACCCTCGCCATCCAGCTGGCCGTGTGGATGGGGGCTGAGGTGGCCACGACGGCATCCCCTCGCGGCGAGGAACTGGTGCGGTCCCTCGGGGCCACGACGGTCATCGACTACCGGACACAGAAGTTCAGGGACGTCCTGGGCGATTACGACGCCGCGTTCGACACGACCGGTGGGCAGGACCTGCGGGACATCTTCACCATCCTCAAGCGGGGAGCCAGGACGGTCACCATCGCGGGAGTTCCCGAGCCGCTCAGTGCGGCGGACCTCGGCTCGGGTTCACTGGTCGCCGCCGCGCTGTGGGTGACCAGCGCCAAGATCCGTCACCAGGCCCGGCAGCAGGGAATCGGTTACCGGTTCCTGTTCATGCGTCCCGACGGAGTGGAGCTCGGCGAGCTGGCCGGCTTGATCGACAAGGGCGAGCTCAAGCCCGTCACCGATCGAGTCTTCCCGTTCGAGCAGATCGCCGATGCCTTCGCCTACCTCGAACAGGGTCGCGCCAAGGGGAAGGTCGTCGTCCAGATGTGAACCGCTCGCTCAGGTGTCGCCGCGCTTCACCGAGGCGAGCAGGAGCTGAGCGACGTCCTGGACCTCGACCGACTCGCGCGCCGAACCGTCCGCCTGCTTGGCGGTCAGGCCGTCGGACAGCATCACCCGGCAGAACGGGCAGCCGGTGGCGATCTTGTCCGCGCCGGTCTCGACCGCCTCGGTGGTCCGGTTCAGGTTGATCCGGCTGCCGAGCTTCTCCTCCATCCACATCCGCGCACCACCGGCACCACAGCAGAACGACTTCGTCTGGTTCCGTGGCATCTCGGCGTACTCCGCGCCCGGAATGATCGCGAGCAGCTCACGCGGGGCGTCGTACACCTGGTTGTGACGGCCGAGGTAGCACGGGTCGTGGTAGGTGATCTTCTGGCCGTTGAGCGAGCTGTCGGCCGGGGCGACCGGGGTCAGCTTGCCCTCGCGGACGAGCCGGTTGAGCAGCTGGGTGTGGTGGATGACGTCGAGCTCGACACCGAGCTGGGAGTACTCGTTCTTCAGGGTGTTGAAGCAGTGCGCGCAGGTGGAGACGACCTTCTTCGCGCCGGTCTCCTTGAAGACCTCCGCGTTCTGCATCGCGAGCTGCTGGAAGACGAACTCGTTGCCGGACCGCCGGGCCGGGTCGCCGGTGCAGGTCTCGCCGTCACCCAGTACGGCGAAGCTGACGCCGGCGATGTTCAGCAGCTCGGCCACCGCCTGGGTGGTCTTCTTCGCGCGGTCCTCGTAGGCGCCGGCGCAGCCGACCCAGAACAGGTACTCGACCTCCGCCAGCGTCTCCACGTCCGTGCCGACCTGCTTGACCTCGAACGGCAGGTCCTTGGCCCAGTCCATCCGGCCGGAGGGGTTCATGTTCCACGGGTTGCCCTTGTTCTCCAGGCCTTTGAACAGCCCGTTGAGCTCGGACGGGAACGACGACTCGATCAGCACCTGGTAGCGGCGCATGTCCATGATCGCGTCGACGTGCTCGATGTCGACCGGGCACTGCTGCACGCACGCACCGCAGGACGTGCACGCCCACAGCGCCTCCTCGTCGATCACCGCGACATCCGCGGGACCGACCAACGGCCTGTCCTGCTCGGCCAGCACCAGCTCCGGCAGCGACTTCCGCTCGTCGTCGGACGACGCCAGCAGGTACGGCGCTTTGGCGTACGCGTGCTCGCGCAGGTTCATCATGATCAGCTTGGGTGACAACGGTTTGTCGGTGTTCCATGCCGGGCATTGCGACTGGCAGCGGCCGCACTCGGTGCAGGTGGTGAAGTCGAGCAGGCCCTTCCAGGTGAAGTCCTCGATCTTGCCGACGCCGAGGGCCGCGTCCTCGTCCAGCTCCTCGATGTTCTCGAAGTCGATCGGCTCGCCCTTGACCATCACCGGCTGCAGCGCGCCGAGCGCCGTACCGCCGTCGGCCTTGCGCTTAAACCAGATGTTCGGCCAGGCGGTGAAGCGGTGCCACGCCACACCCATGGTCGCGTTCAGCGAGATCGTGATCATCCACGCGAACGAGATCAGGATCTTGATCATCGCGACCAGATAGACGGTGTTCTCCAAGGCGTGCTCGGACAGTCCGCCGAAGAGGTCGTTCCCGACGAAGAACGTGCCCGGGAAGTGGAACTTCGTGCCGCCGCCGAGGGCGTACTCCAGGCCGCGCAGCAGCAGGATGCAGATCAGTACGCCGAGGATCGTGTACTCGACGTAGTACGCCTGCCAGGCGGTGGAGCCGAAGAACCGGCTGTAGCGACCCTTCTCACCTCTCGGCAGGTCGCGCAGCCGGATCGCCATCAGCCCCAGGATCGAGACCAGGCCGGTCCAGGTGAGGAACTCGCTGACCCACTCGAAGACGAACCAGTGGCCGATCACCGGCAGCACCCAGTGCGCGTCGAACAGTTGGCCGAACGCCGTCACCAGGCTGAGGAACAGCCCGATGAATCCGAACGCGACGAACCAGTGCAGGACGCCGATATGGCTCCACTGCAGCATCCGGGTGTGGCCGAGGGTCTCCTTGGCCAGCGTGGCGGTGCGCCGCCCCGGGTTGTCGGTCCGGCCGGCTGCCGGTTGACCCAGCTTGATGACGGACACCATGTGCCCGATCGTCTTGCCGAACAACGCGACCCCGACGGCCGCGACCGCGAGCGAGACGACGATAGCGAGGATCTGCATACCAGCGATGTTATTGGTTGGTTACTGGGCAGTCATGTCGATGCGGCCCTCGTCACGCCCGCGTGTTCCGTCTCACGTTCCTCGACCTTCGATGCCGGGGGGTTTCTGCCGATACGATCCCAGGATCTCCGGGCCCGCAGCGGCGGCCCCGCCAGCGCCCGCCCCCGCGCCCCAGGTGCCCGAGCTCTGCGGGACGTCGCCGTGCTCCGCGACGAGCTCCTCGGAAAGGTGCAGGTGGATCGGGCCGCGCATGTCGCTGGCCCGGACGTTCGACGGCACGGATCCCCCGAGAGTGACGTTGACGATGCCGTTTGGCGAGCTGAAGGTGTGCCCGGGTGCGGGCACGTCGGCCAGGTCTGCGGGCCCGCTGCTCAACGCGGGCCCGCTGCCGGTGACGACGGCGGTGATCCGCCCGCTCGTACTGACCACTGTGCTACGGCCGCTGAGCTCCTCGATCGAGACGTCGCCGCTCGTCGTCTGCACGTCGGCCTGGTAGACATAGCCGATCGTCACGTGAGCGCGCTCTGCAGCGTTTACCGCCCGCGCGTGTACGACTTCGCCGGCGTGGGTGGCGGGGCCTTCGGTGCGGACGACGGCCTCGTCTGCGCGGCCGAGGTCGATGCGACCCGAGACGGTTTTGATGCGGGCCTTGATGGCGTCTTCGACCGTCACCGCGCCGGTCGTCGTTTCGATCGACGTTTCGCGTAGCCCCTTCGGTCCTGTGGTCTCGACGTCCGCTACGTCGGTGTGGACGTTCAGGGTGCAGCCCAGCGGGACGGTGACCCAGATGTCGACCCCCCATTCATCCCTCGGGTCGGCGCCGCTCGCCTTGATGTCCACGGTCAGCACGCGGGAGTCCTTGCCCTCGTCCAGTGTCCCGTTGGTGACAGCCAGCCCCGATCGCCCGTCCACGTCCGGCGTGCTCACCTCTGCGAAGGCCCGCTCGCACTCGGGATCGACCTCAACGTGCACCGTCCCGGTCCGACCGCGCAGTCCCACATTGACCACGACGCGACCTTCGGCATGCGCGGACACCTTGCGTTGAACCATGCTCTGAGCGTAGGAAACGTGGAGGTCACCGCCGGTGAGTCAGCCGGCCAGACCGGCGTGGCGGGTTCGATTGCGGCGTGGGATCTTGATGTCGTCGAGGCAGGCGGCTGTGGCGCGCAGGTGGCGGTGGCCGAGGCCGGCGTCCTCGAAGAGCGCGATGGCGGTCAGCAGGCCGTGGTCGACGGCGTCCTGGTCGGGTCGGTCGGCTGCCTGAATCACCTGGCAGCGTACGGTGAACGGTCGCAGGTCGGCATCGTACGAGAGGTCGCCGGTCTCGCTGTAGCCGGCCCGGAGGAGGTCGTGCTGATCCAGCTCGGCGAGCAGTTTCGCGCGGTGGTCGTCGGCCAGGCCCGCGAACTCGCCTCGGACGATGACTCGATAGGTCCGTACGTCATTCATAGACAGAACTGTATCTGAGTTAGCCGAGCCAGGCGCGGGTGACCAGGAGGTAGGCGTCGAGGACCGCGTCATCCGAGACCGCGTCGGGGTCTAGGGCGCGCTGGATGAGCAGGCCGTCCTCGAGGGCGTGGACGATCAGCGCGAGCTGGTCGAGGTCGGCGGGAGGAGTGGTGCCGTGCTCGCGGAAGAGCCGGCCGAGTCCTTCGGCGTGAGCCTCCCGGGCGAATCGTTCCCGCTCGCGGACGCGGTCGCGAACCTCCGCCTGCTCACGGGTCGCGTAGAGCAGCAGCTCCAGCCGGAGCGCGAGCCAAGTGGGTTCCTGCGCGGCCCGGCGTCGGTGCCAGTCCCGGAACGCGTCGGCCGGATCCGTCTCCGCAACGAGCGCCCGGACCTCGTCGTACTCGCGCCGGGTGCGCTCCTCGAGCAGGGCGGCCACGAGTTCGGGCTTACCGGTGAAGTTTCCGTAGAACGCGCCGCGCGAGTAGCCGGCCCGCTCCGCGATCTGCTCGACCGATGTGCCGTTCACCCCTTGCTCGGCGAAGAGATCGGCGGCGGCGCGCAGCAGGCGTGCCCTGGTCCGAGCCTGACTCTCCGCCCGCGGTACTCGCTTCGTCACCCGCCCGAGCCTAGGCCCAGAGGAGTGGACGCTAGCGGGTCAGCCGGTCCAGGCGGGCGGCGACCGCGGGGCGTCGTGGATCGTCGGCGGGCAGGGCGGTGTCCAGGCACTCGAAGATCTCCAGATCCTCCGCGCCGGTTGACGTCTGGGCGAAGTGCCACAGGACGTCGGGATCGTCGGAATCCAGTGCGGCGCGGCGCCGTGTCGCGTCGAGCTCGTCCCGCTCGGCCCGCAGCGCCGGAGCGTCCGACCGGGCGAGCAAAGGCCCGTTGTAGAGGTCGAGGGCCGCGCGCAGTTGGCCGTTGCGGAGGGCCGCGTGGACGTCGGTGACGTCGCCGGTCACATCGGCGATGATCCGGTACGGCTTGCAGGAAGGTGCGACGGCTGAGCGGGGACTGATCCATCAGAGACCTCCGGCCGGGGGAAATCGGAGAGCAAGAAATCGATTTCTCGACAGCATAGGACCGGCGGCCAACAGGGTGTCAATGGTCCGGGCCGGGAAACTCAGGGGGAAACCTTCACCGCTGAGGGCACTGCGGACAGACCCGTCAGCCAGGCGAAAATTCGGTCCGATCGGGGCGGCTGTCACGGGTTCACCCATGACATTTGTCAGGGTATCGATCGCTGGCCTCCGGCCGTGCCACCGACGGACGATCGTGGCACCCAACCACGCCGGTCTCCGCCCCCCGACGAACGGTCCAGGGGGCAGAGGCCTGCCCAGCTCGAGGAGTTCTGTTGAGGCAACGGATTCTCGTGTCCGCCCTGGGCGTCGGTGCACTAGCCGTCGCGGGACTGACCGCACAAGGGGCCGTCGCGGCCCCCACTCCCTACACCGCCGGAAAGCACGCCGCCAAGGTCTGCTCGGCCACGAAGGCCGCGCACACCGCGACCTGCAACGCGATCAAACTGGTGAACGCCGACGGCTTCGCTCCCGCCGCCAGCGCGCCGCCGTCGACCGGCCTGACCCCAACCGGCCTGCGGGACGCATACAAACTGAACGGCCTGAGCGCCGGTGGCCGCACGGTCGCGATCGTCGACGCCTACGGTTACCCGAGCCTCGAACGGGACCTCGGCGTCTACCGCACCCAGTTCGGCCTGTCCGCCTGTACGAAGGCGAACGGCTGCCTGAAGATCGTCAACCAGACCGGCGGTACGACGCTGCCGGCGTTCGACGCGGGCTGGGCCGGTGAGCAGGCGCTCGACGTCGACGCGGTCTCGGCCGCGGCACCCGATGCGAAGATCGTCATCGTGCAGGCCAACTCGGCCAGCTTCGCCGACCTCGGCACCGCGGTCCAGACCGCGGCCAAGCAGGCCGGCGTGGTCGCGATCTCGAACAGCTACGGCGGCGGCGACGCCTCCGACTCCAGCTACGGCACGTACTACAACCACCCGGGGATCGCGGTCACCGCGTCCACCGGTGACGACGGCTACCAGGGCGGCAGCTACCCGGCCTCCTCGTCGTACACGACGGCCGTCGGCGGTACGTCGCTCGTTGCCGCCAGCAACTCACGCGGCTGGAGCGAGACCGTGTGGTCCGGCGCCGGTTCGGGCTGCTCGACGTACAACACCGCACTGAGCGCGGCCGCGTCGTTCAGCACCGGCTGCTCGAAGCGGGCGATGGCCGACGTCTCCGCGGCCGCCGACCCGGCCAAGGGCGGGATGGCTATCTACTACCCGACCAGCCAGACGTCGTCGACCTGGGCCCAGTTCGGTGGCACCAGTGAGGCCGCGCCGATCATCGCCGCGGTCTACGCTCTGTCCGGGAACACCAGCGGCTACGCGAACGCGGTGCCGTACGCGCACCCGGGTTCGCTGTTCGACGTGACCAGCGGCAGCAACGGAACCTGCCCCACGACCCAGTGGTGCAATGCCCGCGCCGGCTGGGACGGCCCGACCGGCCTCGGTACGCCGAACGGCGCCGGGGCCTTCTGATCGACCGGGCGGACCCCTCCCGCGATCGGGGTCCGCCCGTCCACCGGCTGAAGCACCCAGGGCGGGGACCTGCGGATCGGTCACTTCCTCGGCGTGCACGCGCTGCAGGCGATCCCGTGCCACGACACTCACGGCGGCGGCTTGCTGGCTCGGTGCGACCATTCTCCTGTCGCTCCTAGTACTCTTCCGGGCACGAAGGACAACCCTCGTCTCCACGTCATTCCGGTGATTTCCCTTCCCAGGAAGCTCCGGCAGGCCTAAGGTCAGCCCCCGGGACGGGTCGTGGAGGGCGACTCGCGAACACGAACTCCATGGAGATTTTCTGTGACAACATCACGCAGAGGGCGGGGGCTCCTGGCAGTCGCCACCGCCGTCTCCGCCGCGACTGTGCTGGCCGTGACGGCAGCCGGTGGCGCCACGGCGGCTCAGACCGCCGGCCCGGGCCAGGGTAAGGCCGACCAGGCCGAGAAGGTTTCTGGCAAGGAGCGGAAGGGCAACTACGACGCCCGGACGCCGAGTGCCCGCACCACCTACGCCCGCGCCGCCAAGGTCGCCGGTAACGAGACCGCCGCGTCGGAGAAGTTCCGCAACTCGCTCGGCACCCAGGGCGTCGTCGAGCTGGACCCGAACACCGGGACCCCTGCTCAGGTGACCAAGCTGAACGGCTTCCTGACCGGCAAGAGCGCGAAGAAGGCGCAGGACGTCGCGCTGGCCTACGTCAAGGCGCACCCGGAGGTCTTCAAGCTCTCCGCCGCCGACCTGGCCACGTTGAAGCTGCGCAAGGACTACGTCGACGACCTGGGCACCCACCACGTGTTCTGGGCGCAGGTGGTCGACGGTGTCGAGGTGTTCGGCAACGGCCTGAAGGCCAACGTCACCAAGCACGGCCAGCTGATCTCGGTGATGGGTTCGCCGGTCTCCGGGCTGACGTCCCAGGCCCAGGCCAAGTCCGCCGCGGCCGCTCCGAAGGTGAGCGCCGACGCGGCCCGCTCCGCGGCCACCGAGGACATCGGCGGTACGGCGAAGTCCGCGACCGCGAAGTCCGCCGGTGTCAGCACCACCTGGAGCAACGGCGACAGCGCCCAGCAGGTGTGGTTCCACACCGCCGACGGGCTGCGCAAGGGCTGGCTGACCTACGTCAACGCCGGCGGCATGAAGATCTACAACCACGTCATCGACGCCCAGACCGGCAGCCTGCTGTACCGCAAGGACCTGGTCAACGAGGGCAACGGCGACGCGCTGGTACAGGACAACTACCCGGGTGCCCCGAAGGGCGGCACGCAGCGGGTCGAGAACCTGATCTACAACAAGTGGCTGCCGAAGAACGCCACGACCCTGCTCGACGGTACGTCGGTCGCAGCCTTTGCGGACGTGAACGACGACAACCAGCCGAACACCGGTGAGACGGTCAAGGTGCCGGGCACCGCGACCGGCGGCCAGTACAAGCTGGTGCCGTTCCAGAACGCGTCGTCGTTCTGCTCGACGTCGTTCATCTGTACCTGGGACCCGGCCAAGCCGGACTCCTGGAAGACGAACATGAACCAGGACGTCACCAACGCGTTCTACCTGGCCAGCAACTACCACGACTGGCTGGCCAAGCCGCCGATCAGCTTCACCCCGGCGGCCGGCTCGTTCGACGCCGTGGGCGGCGACCCGGTGCACCTGAACGCGCTCGACGGCGCGGCGACCGCCGCGAACGGCGGCCCCGACGCGAACCACATCGACAACGCCAACATGTCCACCCCGCCGGACGGCACCCCGCCGACGATGCAGATGTACCTGTGGCACCAACCGGGGGCGACCGACGCGCAGGACGGGTTCGTACCGGCCAGCGGCGCGAACGACGCCAGCGTCCTGTACCACGAGTACACCCACGGCCTGTCCAACCGCCTGGTCGTCGACGCGACCGGAAACTCGACGCTGAACAGCATCCAGGCCGGCTCGATGGGCGAGGCGTGGAGCGACTTCTACGCGATGGACTACCTGGTCTCGCACGGTCTGGAGAAGGACACCACCGCGGCCGGCGAGGTGCTCGAGGGCAGGTACGTCGCCCACGGCGAGCTGTTCCGCACTTAGGCGATCGACTGCCGGGTCAAGGCGGTCAGCCCGAACTGCGTCCAGCCCGACGGGTCGAAGGGCGGCTACACCTACGCCGACTTCCCGACCATCGGCGGCGCCCCCGAGGTGCACGCCTCCGGTGAGGTCTGGGCCCAGACGCTCTGGGACCTGCGGGAGCGCTTCGGCCGCAGCTACGCGATGAGCATCATCACCCGCGCGATGGAGCTGTCGCCGGCCGACCCGACCATGCTCGACATGCGGAACGCGATCGTGCAGGCCGACCTGGTCGCCGGCGGCGGCAAGAACGCGGACATCATCTGGACCGTCTTCGCCAACCGCGGCATGGGCTGGTACGCCGGTGTCGTCGACGGCGGTGACTCGTTCCCGGCTGAGGACTTCCACAAGCCGCCGACAGGTGCGACCACCTCGCTCAGCGGCACCGTGAAGGACAAGGACACCGGCGCTCCGGTGGCCGGCGCGCTGGTCTACGTCGGCGGACACTCGTCCGGCTACGCGGGCGACTACGCCGCCTCGACCGACGCGAACGGCAACTACACCATCACCGGCGTCGCTCCCGGCACCTACCCGAAGTTGGTCATGTCGGCTCCGGGCTACGAACTGCTGGTCCAGGCGGCCACGGTCAAGCCGGGCGCCAAGGTGAACTTCGTACCGCGCCGCAACTGGGCGGCCAGCTCCGGCGGTGGCACGGTGGCGGGCTTCAACGGTCCGGACTTCAGCCCGCAGTGTGGTCCGGCGTTCGCGATCGACAACGCGCAGGGCACCGGCTGGGGCAGCACCACCGGTGACGACGCCGGCACGCCGACCAACAAGATGGTCGACAAGCACATCGACATCAAGCTGCCGGCGAAAGTGAACGTCAGCGCCTTCAACGTCGACCCGTCGAACACCTGTGGTGACCCGGGCAGCGCCGCGACCGGCAAGTACCGGATCGAGACCTCGGTCGACGGCACCACCTGGGCGACCGCTCAGGAGGGCGAGTTCGGCGCCGCGAACCGGGGCAAGTACAACCTGGTCACCCCGACCGGCAACGCGACCGGGATCCAGTACGTGCGGTTCTGGATGCTCAGCCCGCAGGTCCCGGACTTCGCGACCAACTGCCCGGACGGTGCGTTCGGTGGCTGCCAGTTCACCGACATGACCGAGCTCCAGGTCTTCGGTACCAAGTAACGCCGTACCACCCCGTGAAGGCCGGTCGAGCATCCGCTCGGCCGGCCTTCCGGCCTTCCAGCGCGAGGTCTCAGTGGTCGGTGGACGGTGTGGCGGGCGGGACGGTCTGGGCCCACTCCGCCCAGTCGGCCAGGGCCGAGTAGAGGCGGATGGCGGCCTCGACGGTGACGCGCATCGACTGGGTCTGTGGGCTGTAGCCGAACTCACCGCCGTCCTTGCGGGCCGCGTACTGGCGGTACTGCTCGGCGAGTTGCGCGTAGTAGCGCGCCTCGGCCTCGAGGTGTTCCCGCAGATCGTCGGTGTCCATCAGCCAGAAGAACAGTGACCGCAGCAGCGGCTGCAGGCGCATGGTGTGGTCGACATCGACCTCGGTCAGCCAGCGCTTGACCTCCGCCACCCCGGCGTCGGTTCCGGTAGGCCTTCCGGCGCCGCGGGCCCTCGCTCTCGACCTCGACCAGGCCCTCGGCCGCGAGCTTGCCGAGCTCGGCGTAGATCTTCGGGTGCTGGGCCGGCCAGATCGACCCGAGCAATTCGGTGAACCGGCGGGCCAGGTCGTACCCGCTGGCCGGTCCCTCGGCGAGCAGCCCGAGCAGCCCGTGCCGCAGCGGACAGTGGGGCGGTACTCATATCGGTTCGACCGGTGGCATCGGGACAGCGACGGTCGAGCTGCTCCGGCGCCGCGGTTTCACCGTGTACGCCGGGGCACGCGGGCGGGCCGACTTCGGGGAGGGCGTTCACGTGGTTCCGCTGGATGTCGCGGACCCGGAGAGCGTTGCGGCGGCGGCCAAGCGGGTCGCGGGGGAGGTGGACGGGCTGCGGGCGGTGATCAACAACGCGGGCGTGATCGTGCAGGGTCCGCTCGA
>Ga0193707_1000772_pt1 | contig 11353 bp, 5 predicted proteins | sample U3c2metaG_FD_143043 | JGI IMG/M metagenome (GOLD analysis project Ga0193707, IMG submission 143043) | Soil microbial communities from a riparian zone of the East river system, Colorado, United States - U3c2 | ecosystem: Environmental > Terrestrial > Soil > Riparian zone | place: USA: East River...
TCGTCGGCGTATAGGAAGTCGTGAGATTGACGTGGTCGATCAGTTTGTTCGAGAGCGTCTGGGTAAGATTGTTCGCCATTAGGAGGCTCCTCCATATACGCCTTGGCCATAGCCGCCACGGCCGTAGCCCGTACTCGTCACCGGCGGCGCCGGAGGTGTAATCGATGCGGCTCCAATGGCCTGCCAGAGACCGTCAATAAGCACGTAGGCGATCACGACGGCGTGTCCAGCCAGACGTCGCCGATAAGCGAGTAACCCGAGCCGAACGCGGGGGCGGGCGATGGCCCGATCCACATGGCCGGGCGCGATATGTCCGAGGCCGTCGTCACTCGAAGCGGCCATGTTCCGCCGAGCTTCACCACGGCTTGCAGGCCGAGGCTCGGGGTTCCCGTCAGATCCGAATACGCACCGGACGTCGCAACAGTCGCGAGACTGGGTGCACCGGACAAATCCGAGTAATGCCCGGACGTGGCCACTGCGGCGAGCCCGAGAACCGTGCCCTGAAGTGTCGCAATGTTGGCCTCATCACCGGCCAGATCAGAGCCGATATCAGTCGCAATCATGAGTCGCCTCGGCCCTCCACCGCCATTCGCGTCAGCCCACATGCTCCGCACCAAGTTGGGCCCCTGAAACTGAGGAACTGCACCATTCACGTCGGCTGTGACCGACGTGATCGGAGTATTGAGAAGGTCCAGGAGATCGGTGATCGCGTTCCCGGCGGCGATGGCGTCAAAGAAAATGACTGTCGTACCGGGAACCAAAAGCTCCTGCTCCCCGGTGATGCCATTTACGGTCACCGAACCGCCAGGAGCCACGACATAATCGCCGATGCCTCCACCGAACAAATGGCGCGCCACAGTCGCTCCTCTCCGGAGTGTCGATCAGGCGGAAGGAGTAGAGGTCAGCCGACCATGTAAACGGTGTCGAGATACACGGCGCTGCCTACGCCGACGGCGGCGCTCTGGTCCACAATGGCAACGGCTCCGCTGGTCTGCTGGAGCTGGATACGCACATAGTTCGTGGACGATGTCATCGCCATGTAGTTGTGCGTCCCGGCCGGAATGAACCCCGCCGGAAGGGCACCGAGATTGTTATCGGTATTACTCGTGCCCAGTGCATTGGTCGTCCTGAGGACGCTGCCCCGGTAATAGCAGATTTGGTTGATGCGCCGGACCTGCGGAGTGAATCCACCGACGGCCCAGTTTCCCAGCAAGGGGACATTCACCCAACCCGTATCTTCGCTGACCAAGTCCCAGTTGGTGCCGTCAGCGACCAGGATCCGGCCGGTGTCGGTTTCGATTCCGATACCGGGAATGGTCGCCAATGGCCGCGATGTGGACATGAACGCCAACGGCAAAGCACCGAGGAGATACCGGTCGTCGGTCAGGCCCGTGAGCGCCCCGGTGGACCCGGACGTCCAATGACAGATCGGCAGATCCCAGGTACCGGTGAGGCTCCGGGTCAGTGCCGGGAGCTGCGGGCTGGAACTGGCCGCCCCGCCCGCCGACCGGTCCAGGCGCAGCACGAGCCGGTCAATCCGGTTCTGCGTGCTGGCCGCGGAAATCGCGGTGGACGTCGCCGTCTCAGCCGACACGTAGAATCCGCGGATGAGCGCCGCGCCGCTGGCCAGGACAGCCGAACGGGTCCCCGCGTTGAGGCTCCCGGTGAAACTTGAACCGACCGCGGGGATGACACCGGACGCGCCACCGAGGCCCGCGAAGAAGACCTCCCATTGGGCCATCGTGGTGAGCTGAATCGCCGATGAGGGAAAGGCATTGTCCAAGGCCATGCGCGTATCCCCTTTAACCGAGCTGCAAACGTTTGATTTGGCGTTCCAGGTTCCGGAGCTTCGCCGCGAGTTTCGCGGTCGCCGTCACGTCCGTGACTCCGGCATCGGCGAGAGGACCGACGGTGGCCGTGACCGTTTCCACATAGTCCTGACCAGTGGAATCGGCGATCAATTCGACCTGCGAAAGAATGTCGGTGTATACGGCGCCGGGCTGAATCTCGATCGTGACCGTGTCACCGATCGAATAGTCGGTCCCGAAAGTGAGACGCGGCAGGTCAATGGTGGTGATCTTGAGAGTGGCGACACCGGCGCCCGTCGCCAGCGCGTCGGCGGCAGCCGTGGCCAGGTCCGCCGCAAGGGTGGAGCCGGACTGGTCGACCAGTAGTTCCGCGTACTGCCATGCGTCCGCGGTCCCGGCAGCGTCGACCTGGATATAGGCGGTCTGGCCACGGACCAGCGCAGCCGTGACCGTAGGAGTCGTCACGGCCAGGTCATGGGAACGCAGGTTGCCCAGCTCGTAGCTGAACCAGGCCGTTTTGCTCAGATCGCGGGGGGCGTAGCAGTCAAAGACGAGGCCACTGCCGATCTGACCGACCTGGACGCCCAGCGGCCCGCCGGTCGCGACCAGGGTGCGGACAATGTCCATCAACGGCAGGTCCGTGCCGAGCGTGAATTTCGCCGAATAGGTGACGGTTCCGCCCCGTGTGAGGTCCGTAGCCACGGTGAGGTGCGGAATGCGGCGTGCAGCGAGGGCACCCGGCCCGGCGTTGACGTTGACGAAATGTTTGATCGCCGTCTCACACGCCACGGCCGTTTGGGTGTCGGCCGCAATCGCCGTCTGCGAGGTCCACACGAGCGCCGGGGCGGGCCACGCGAACCGATTCGCCACCAAACCCAGATAGTCCGCGCCAGTCAGCACAATGGTGTCGGTGACCTGCCCGCTCGTGTCATCGACCGTGCGAATCGGCTCCCACGTCTCCAGGTATCCACCGAAAGTGAAAATCCCGTTCCAGTTCACGCTGATACACAGGTCCGCGGTATCGGCCAGAATGGCGTTCTGAAGCGTCGGCGGCAACGAGAGGACCCATGAACCGACCTGGTTATAGGTCGTGATGATGTCGATCTTCTCGAACTGGAACTGGCCGAGCGGGTTGAGGTTCCCGTCCAGGGCCGTAATGGATACGGCCATGTCAGGCCCGCAACCAGCGACGTGTGTAGCTCATGACAATGGCGGACGTGGGGCCGGATCCACCGAGCGTCAAGTCCAGGTCGTTGTCACCGGGTAGCAAAGGCCACAGGTCGCGAGGATCGGCCTGGACAAGGTTCGCCCACCTATTCGCACCGGTTCCGTCGATGGCCGATTGCATTCCTGGACGCGTGTCGACCGTGACAACCTCGGTCGGCCCCAGGGGCGCGTTCAATCCGAACGCGAGACCGGTAGTGAGATTGCTGAGCACGGGCGTACCGGGGCCAAAGATCGTCCAGACCGCGTATGCGTCGGCGTCACCCGAATTCGTCACGGTCGTGAGTCCCAGAACCGACCCAGGTGCCAGATCGACCGGTGGCATCGGCGGGACGCCGGCCCCGACCGGCGTCGCCACGAACTCGATGGTGACCGGTTCGGCGTCAGCGAAGAGCGGGTCAGGGGCCTGAAACGTCAGCGTGTACGTCGACCAGGCGAGACCGGACTTGGTGGAGTCGTCGTCCGCCTGGTCCAGGCCCGTGGTGCAGTAGACGGCGATCTGTCGCGCGGTTCCGTCCGGCCGGCCCACGATGAGCGTGCCGGCCGATGGGGCACCGCCGCGTTGAGTCCAGAACGCCCTCGCCAGCGAATCCTGGAGCGCGAGGAAGTCGCCCTGTTCGCCTGCCTCGACGAAGAGTCCGAGAATGATGGTCCGTATCGCCGGGATCATCTGCTGCGGAAGAGCGCCCCCACCCGGCAACCCGATCACCGTCAGTAGGGACGGCGGGCCACCGAGCCCGGTCAGCGCGGTCACATGAACGTCGCCATCCCGGTCCGACAGTGACCATTGGCCGCCGTCCGGATCGACATAGATAACGCTGAGCGGGACAGGGCCCGTCGAAATGGCCGGTGGTGGCGGCGTAATGACCGCGCCGGCACCGACAATGACCGGCATAGGTCAACTCCTCCGGCCGATTCGCTGCTTCTGTCCAGCGGAGATGTCCATCGCCTGGAACGTGGTACGCAACTCCTGTTGCACGGACTGCCTTGTCCACCCGTCCATATGCGCGTGGTAATGGGTGCCGCCAGACCGCCCTGAAACCAGGTCATCCATCTGGCCGTGATTCAGGATGAACTCGTTCTGCCCGGTGCCGTTATAGACGAGAGAAGGGCCGGGCTCGATGACGCCGCCCTGGTCGTACCAGCCGCTAGAAATCTCGTGATTCCATGCGCCGTCAGGGTCGCGATACCTGCTCTTGATGTAGTCCAGACCCCATTTGATCTGGGTAGCGCCGTTGTCCCGCCAGTCACTTCCGGCTGACGCCAACCTGCTAGCCGGATATGCTTGGGGGATCCCGTAAGCACCCGAGCTGGGATTTTGCGCGTCCCATTCCCAGGATGACTCTCTTTCCCATAGGCTGCGCAGCGACGGCCATTGTGCGCCCTGACCGGCTCCTTCGAGGGTTTGGCGGGCCCAGCCCTGCGCGGCTGCCGCACTAGGCCGGATCAGGCTGCCGCCCGTATAAGGTGCGGATCCTCCTCCGCCGACGTATGGCGGGCGTCCAAACCCAGCGATGGCTCCCGGTGACCAGTTCTCCATTGCGACGTCGTTGCCGCCGGTGTTACCTGCAATGGAGACAAGGGAGCTGCCATTGGATGCCTTCGTGATGATGCCGGTATGGTAAACACCCGCGATATCTCCGCTCCCGCCGTGGGAGGCGAAGAAGATATCGCCGGGTAGCGCGCCACCGATCCCGGCATGGAACTCGCCGGCATCCCTGAACATGCTCGCTTTCCCCGGTGCCGATGCATTCGAGGGAATGGCCGCGCTATTGTGCGTTAGTTTGGCGATCGCATCTACGAAGTCCGCACAATTTGAGACGTGCGCACCGTCTGCAATAAAGGCGTGCTCATTGGGGACAGTAAGGTCGTAGACCGTTTCGATCCGGCCAGTCTTCGAAATCTTCCGAATGGGCACCCAAAGACGCCCGTCATCCTCAAGGTATTGAGGACGCTCGTTCTCCCATGGCTTCCATTTCACCTCATACTGCCTGCGGGTCGAAACGGTTCGGCCTTCGATCATCATCGTTCCGGCTTCGCGAACAACGGTGGCATTTGGAACCCAGTCCAGCGACCGAACAAGCTTGCACAGATCGTGCGCGAGTCGCCGAGATACGGTCGTCGCACGACAACCGTTCTTTTCGTCGAAGCTGCCGTCACCGGCCATGTAGCCGTCAAGGAACGCCTCGCGAGCTTGACGATCCCACCGGAAGACTTCGCCGGGGATCTTCTTGAAGTGCGCCAGGTCACCAAATTCGCCGCACTGCTCGTAGTACGCACGGTCGAGGACCACGAAATGCCAGCAAGTGCGGTTGTGCCGGATTCGAACGTCGTCGTAGCCCGCCTTCTTGAAGGCCGCGACAATCCGCTCCGCCTCACAGCTCTCATCGCTGATGTTGACGTACCTGCCCTTGTGGTCGCGGCAACCGTCCGCAAGATACATTCCGAGAATGTAGGCAGTATTTGGATCGAACCTCTCGGCCCCTTCGTCCGGAACGGGCAGTGCGATCATGTCGCCCCGCTTCAGGTCTCCGACCTTGATCCATTCCGGCTCTTCGAGGCGCCGTTTGTGCTTGGCCGGGCTCGTCCGCCGCATCGCCCAATATGGATGGTCCGCAGTAACGAGAGTGTCAGGCACTCCGAGTGCCGTGAGCTGCAACAGTTCCTTTTCGCGGGTAAGCAACCGCGACGTCGCGATAACGTCACCGGAGGGCGTGCACACTTCCGTTCCCGGCACGATCTCCTCAATGGGCCGATTACCGTCAGGCGTGTCCACAAGCGTGCCGGCCGCGAAACACCACTCCTCATTGGGTCGTCCCACCATCGCCGAGAACTTATTGCCACTGCCGAGATAGCCCTCCGCGACGGATACCATTTCCTGGCCGCCGCCCCCGAGCGACCTGGCCATGAGCATCGCCGCCGCGATGGCTTGGACCAGGCCGTAGTTGCCCTGGTTCACGGTGCCTGCAAGTGCCGCCGCCATGGCGGCAGCGATCGGGGCCTCGAAGTTGCCCTTGTCTTTGAACGACTGGTCGAGACTCCCGAGGAGATCCTGTTTAAGGGTGGGGGTGGGGATTGTGGCGCCGACGAGTCCGCCGCCCGCGTAACCGGTTCCCCGGTAGGGCGTACCGAGGTTTCCTTCGTTGTTCATGGCGGTGAGCGCGGGCATGTATTTGGCGGTAGCGGGCGCGTTGACGACGAACTCACCCGTGGATAGCCGCGTGGGGATGTCGTCGGAGCGGGGTCCGCCGGGGCCTTGGACATAGCCGCCACCGGCTTTGCCGAGCAGGAAATTGTCGAAGGTCGTGAAGTTGCCGACGCCCTTCATGGTGAACTGGCCGGTGGCGTTCACGCCCACGTTCACGGGGACGGTCTTGGGGATGGTAACGAGCGCGTCAGCGAAAGTAGTTGCGGCTCCTGCGCTCAGCCCGAACTTCTCGATGACCTTAATGAGTGCATCTCTTTGATCCATGAGATGCCCAACATTTGTTTTGGTTACGAGACTGTTAGTGACCAGATAGTTCGAATACCCCTGAACGGTGCCGGCAAGCGTAAGAACGGACTGACGGTTGTTGAGCGCCTGTTGCGAGCTCCCGTAGAACGCTTTACCGTTCTGTCCGAGGCTCGTGGTCACCGTACTGAGACCGGTATGGAAGTCGATAAGCTCCTGCTGAGTTGTCGCGAACCTTCCCGCGGCGGTCGAAAGAGCAGTGTTCTCGTTATTGATCGCGGTCGCCAATGCCTGGGTCTTGACGGCGGCTGCCTGGGTCTTCGCGGCGGCCGTCTGGGTAGCGAACCCGGCAGAAGAGACGAGACTGGTGTAGGTCGGGAAGAGCGAATTGATCTTTTTAGCGCTGACACCTGAGCCTTCGAGCTTGGACTGCAACTGCCCGAATGCAGCGGCGGCCTGCTGGGTCTGGCCGCCGTTCACCATCGCGGTGAGGGTCGTATCCAGGCTCTTGAACTGTCCTCGCGCTTTGTCGACGTCATTGTTGACGCCGGGGAGCCAGGAGAACATCTGATTGAAGCCGTGCGCGAGATAGGTGTCGAATGTCGGGTCGACGAGCGACTTGGCGCTATCCTGGAGTCGGCCGAATCCTTTGTCCGTAAGAGCCAAACGGCCTTGGAACTCGTCCAGCAGAGCGCCCGTGTCCTTGCCAGTCTTCCCGAGGGTGACAAGCGCGGCCGAAAGGTTCGTAGTGGACTGCTGATTACTCCCCAGATAGTTCGAGAGGTCCTTCATCGGGCCACCGAGCGCATAAATCGCGAGCGCGGTCACGCCGAGTGTTCCGGCGGCGGCACCTGCGCCCGCCTTCATTCCTGCGATGGCCCCGGTTGCCTCCGCGCCGCGTACGGTGACCAGTTCCTCGCTCGCGGCGAACTTGCCCGACGCTACCGTCGCCTCTTCGATGGCAACGGTCTCGCCTTTAATCGCGGCGGTGACCTGTGCGATTCCGGCCTTAATGGATTCACCGATGGACCTGAGGAGATTCGTGGTGAACTCGGCGACCGCTACGGACGCCTTCTTGATGCTGCCGGTGAAGTCTGTCGACAGCGCCGTCGCGGCTTTCTTGACGCCGCCGCTGGCGGCTGCGGCCTTGGTGTTGAGTCCGCTGAAGATTGCCGACAGGCCCGTGACGGCTCCGCCGCTGTCACGCATCCCGTTGATTGCCTGGCCGACCTTGTAAAGTGCCTGGGCAAGGACCGGCCCTTTCGTGCCCATGGATGTCATGGTCAGGTTGAGGGCTTGGAATGCTTTGACGGTAGCCGTCGCCGCGTTGTTGGCGATGATGGCGCCACGTAGCACAATGAACGCGATAGCGGCTGCCTGGATCTCGCCTGGTGACAATTCTGAGACGATTACGGCTACCGCGCGGATTCCGGTAAGGGAGCCAAGCCCGAATCCTGAGAGGCCAGTGATGACGTTGACGAGCGCCTTACCGACTGCTGCCAGTGTCTGCCCCACGACGGGTGCGGCCTTCGCCAGGTAGGCCATGAACTCCCGGACGCCATTGGAGTTGTTGAGCGCGATTCCCCAGTTCGCGAACTCGGCCGTGACCTTCTTCAATCCGTCGAGGAAGTCATCGACGTAGGGAAGGAAGGCGTTGAAGATCCCGGCGATGCCGGTGAGGACATTCCCGAAACTCTCCCCGAGATCGGTAATCGCCTGGGGTGCGATACCGGCCAGGCGCGCCTTGAAACTCACCCAGAACGGGTCGGCCATAGCCTTGCCGAAGCTGGTGATCAGTCCGTCGAATGCCTTCGCGGACCCGTCCACGAACTGGGTGAGCGACGGGAGCTGCGCCTTCAGAACGTCCAGCCCGTGCGACAGGACCGGGAGCACTTCGGGTTCAAGGGACTTCGCCCATGCGTCATACGCGGTGCGGAGGTCGGTGAAGCTGCCCATCAAGGTGCGCTCGGTCGGCGTCAGCTTCGCGAGCGCCGCCGTGTATGCCTGCGCGGCCGTCGTCGCGGTGCTGGTGGCGCCCTGGAGCTGCGCGGAGGAGATCGCGCGTTGCGCGGACACGACGGCGTCCTGTGCGGCGACCACTTGATCGGCGGCCTGCTGGTCCGAGCGGGTGACGGCCTGGCGGGCATTGGCAAGCGCGAGTTCACTACTGGTGACCTGCTCGTTCGCCAACGCGAGTCCTTGGCGTGCGGTGCGGACCGAGTCCGATCCTTCGACACCGGCCTTGTCGGCGGCCTTCTGGTCGGCGGTCAGCCGGGCCAGGTTCAAGCGCTCTTCCTTCAACGCTTGAACGGCCTGGTCATAGGCCAACTGGGCCTTTGCCAGCGCCTCGGGAGTCTCGCCCGGGGTCGCCTTCGCGGTAGTGAGTGCGGTCTGAGTGTCGGTGACGTTGAAGACATCGGACTGCACACTGAGCCGCGCATCGATGACCTGATTGGCCTGGTCCTGCAAGCTGCGAACCTCGGAAACCCGGGCCTCAGTAAGCGTGATCTGAGCATTGGCGGCGGTCTGCTGCGCGGCGGCGAGCTGCTGCTCAGCCGAAGCGACGGCCTGGAGCGACTGAACGTGCGTGAACGCCTCGTTCGCGACGGCCGTGGCCAGTCCACGTTCCGCGCTGGTGAGCTGGGCCTGCGCCCCGGCGAGCGAGAGCGCCTTCTGCGCGGCGGCGGTCGCGGCGGCGGCACCGGCACCGGTCGCGGTAGTCGACGCGGTCTGGGCCGCGGTCTGCGCGGTGAGAGCCGCCTGGATATTGCTGATCGCCGGTTTGGCGACGGCCAGAAGCGACCCGAACCCGGCACCGGCCGCACCCAGGGCCGGAGCCATCAGCGCGAGGCCGCCGACGATGGTCGCGCCGATCGGGATGGTCGACACCGCGAGCATGGACAGGCCCAGTGCGAGCAGCCCGGCGCGGATGTCAGACAGGTTCGTGTCGAACCTGATCGGGCGCGGGTTTTTGTTGGTGGTGACCTTGTCGGCCTCGACATCAAGAACGACCAGTTCCGCGATCGCGGCCATCGTTTTGGCGTCGACGGTGACGGTCGGGTTCTTGGTGTTGACCTTGTCGGCCGCCGCGCCAATGGCGGCGAGCTTGCCTAGCGCGACGTCGATGTCTGCCTTGACGGTCAGATCAGTTGTCTTGGCCCCAAGCTCTTTAAGTGCTGCCGAGATCTCGGCGCACTCAAGGAGCGCCTCGCTGGTGGGGATATCGACATTGACCTTCTTGTTCGACAGCTCCTGTAGCCGGACCCGGAGCTTGTCGATATCTGAGTCCGCGCCAGCGGCGTTGGTCTCGATATTGATCTTGGGGAGTGCTTTGAATGCTCCTTCGAGCCTGGCCCGGAAGGAGTCGCCGAACGCACCCGCGGACTGCTCGCCGCCCTTGGCGGCTTCAGGAACAATGCCAAGGATCGCGTCGATCGCGCGAGCGACGTCGGCGTCGATCTCGATGACCGGATGCAGATCGTTCGCGGCCTTGACCTGGGCGATGAACGCGGTCAGTTGCGCGTTGGCCTTCGCGACGTCGAGCTTGACCTGAACGTCAGGGCTGGACCGTGCGATCTCGTCCAGCTCGACCTTGAACTTCTCGATCTCAAGGACGGCCTCAGCGGACGTGATATCGATACCGATATGCCTGCTGGACAGTTCCTCCAGCCTGATCCGGACATCGTCGATCGCCGCATCAGCGGCAGCCGGGTCCGCTTCGATTTCCGCCTTCGGCAAGGACTTGAAAGCAGCTTCAAGCCGGGCCTTGAAACCCTTCGCGAAAGCACCCGCGACAGTGTCGCCATCCTTGGGTGCCTTCGCGGTCTGCTCTTTGGCAGCGGCGGCCATCGGTGCCGTGATCGGATTGCCGATGCCCGCCGTGATCGCCTTGCCGACCTCTTCACCGATCCGCTTCGCACCGTCAAGGATTTCAGCGCGCAGAAGATTGGTGAACTCGGCGGCAGTCGGGACGACCTTGACGGCGACAGTGCCGACAGAGATGGAGGCCACTCAGGAACCTCCGTCACCTTGAATCACCGTGAGGTGAACTCCGTCTTGAGGAAGCCCATTGATGTGATTGAAAAGAAACTGAGCCTGAGCCGGGTCCCATCGAGGCTTCCCGTGGTTCGGGTCACCGCCAGGCCGACGGATCGGCGTCGGCGGCGGCAGCTCCTTCTTGTCCGTATGAACCGAGTGGTATAGCCACCGGACAACCGCCAGCTCGTCGACAACGGCGGCAAGCAGCATCTCGGCCTGAGACCATCGGCCTTCCGCGGCGTCGCCGCCGGCTCCGAACTCGGCGGGACTCGAATTGCGGAGCGCCGTCATGGTCGCCGACTCGGCCGGCAGATTCTGAAACAGAATCCGCAACCGGCGAATCGACATGCGCTGCCGGTAAATGTCGAGCAGATCGTGCCCGGGGTAGAAACGGGCAATGTCTGCTTCTAGCGCCTCCGGGAAATCTTCGAGGACCGCGAGGGTCCCGAGGATTTCCCCAGGTCATCACCGGTGGCCTTGGACGAGTCCTCAGCGAACTGGGAAAACTGCTTGACGGTGACGTCGGCTTCGAAGAACTCGTCGAGGTCGTCGGGATGAATGACACCCTCGGCCCAGGTATCGAGGTCGCCTTTGTTGAGCGCCCGGATATGAGACATCCGCCACTGAAGCTGAGGCTTCAGGCGCACCTTGATATCGGCGACGGCAACACTGACGTATTCGCCTTCGGCTTCGCGTTCCTGGGCTTCACCGGCATCGATGATGTCCTGAACACCATCATCGTCAGGCTCGGTGAGCCGGGCCGCTCTCGACGCCGCCATCAGGATCCATCCCCGCCGCCGCTGGCAGTGATACTGACAGTGCACAGGTGGTA
>Ga0193707_1000773_pt1 | contig 11350 bp, 7 predicted proteins | sample U3c2metaG_FD_143043 | JGI IMG/M metagenome (GOLD analysis project Ga0193707, IMG submission 143043) | Soil microbial communities from a riparian zone of the East river system, Colorado, United States - U3c2 | ecosystem: Environmental > Terrestrial > Soil > Riparian zone | place: USA: East River...
CCAGCGAGGTTCGACGGCAGGCCGCGTCAACCGACCATCAAGCGACATCCCGCACTTTGCGATGACGAATGGGCACGCAGTGACGATCCACTTGTTGAAAGCCTCGTTAATTTGCGCGCATTCATCGGCCAAAATCCCCTCTCGCACGTTCACACCCGCATTTTGTAATCGCACGATGCCCTTGCCAGAGTGACGCGGATTTACATCAATCGCACCGACAACGACATTTCTAACACCAGCGCTGAGTATCGCATCTGTGCACGGAGCAGTGCGACCAACCGTGGAACACGGCTCCAGGGTGACATACAACGTGCCTCGCGTGGGCACCGGTGCACCGAAATTGCGGAGGCACTCTACCTCAGCGTGCTCGCGCCCCGCTTCCCGATGTCGCCCTTTCGCTACTATGCGGTTGTCGATTACCAGAACCGCTCCAACAGCCGGATTCGGGCTTGTCTGTCCAAGTGCCTTTCTTGCTTCGTTTAACGCAGCGCGCATGAACTGTTCGTTTCGTTCTATCGTCATTGTTTCGGCAGATGAATAATGGTTTTCGCCTATCGAGGCAACGTGGGTTCAGCCCAGCGACTGAAAATGTTGCTGAACCATCCGTGCCTGGAGGGATTCGAACCCCCAACCTTCTGATCCGAAGTCAGAAGCTCTATCCAGTTGAGCTACAGGCACAGGTTTAAAATCCCAAAGCCCAAGCTCCAAAACCCAAAGTTAATCGCGTTGGAGCTTGGGATTTGGAATTTGGGATTTGCGAAGCCGGGTGGCCGACGGGACTCGAACCCGCAACAACCAGAACCACAATCTGGGGCTCTACCATTGAGCTACGGCCACCATCGTTGCCAGAGAACAAGATTAAAATTCGAATTTCTTTTTGCAAACAAAGGACTCGACTTTCCTCGCTGTCTCCAGTAATTCTCGCCGCCGGTGGAACAAACATCTCCCCCCAGTTGGCTTGTCATGGCGCTTCGCCATCGCGTGAAGCGAACCGGTGCGGCTTTCATTGCACTCTTCTTTTTCACCGCGGGCACGGGCACTCTTCCGGGACAGGGAGACGATCCAAGCGAAATTTTTCTGAAAGCTTATCTGTCTGCCCAACAAGGTGAAAAACTTGAGCGTGAAAACCGATTCAACACTGCCTTGGCGAAATATCGATTTGCTGGAAGCCTGATCGAGACGTTGCGCAGATCGCATCCCGCCTGGCAGCCAGCAATCGTAGAATATCGCGGCCGTAAAATCAGCGAAGGCATCTTGCGAATCCAGGAGAGGACGACGAGGCAAAATGCGCTAACGGCCAGTTCAAGTCCTCTGCCCGAAGTTGCGCCTGCGCTGCCAGAGAGTGATGGCTGGTCCGAGCCCGGGCCCGAGGTTGTGGCCGCGCAATTGGGCAAAACCACTCCCCAGCCATCGGCCGATCCTGCGATCAAAGAGGCCACAAAAAAACTACGTGATAAGGTCGATCAGTTGCAGGCGGCACTCGGCAAAGCGCGGAGTGAACTTGGAACCGCACGAATAGAAAAGGAAACCGTTAACACGCGTCTAAAGGAAACAAATACAAAACTTGAAAACGCCGAACACGACCTCGAAAAAGCGAAAAAGTCGGAACAGCAGACGCGTGATCAACTTGCAAAGGCTGAGGAATCCCTAAGAGCGTCCCAGGCATCGCAGGAGAGCGGCATTAAGGAACAGCAGCAATTGCGCGCGGAGGTTTCCCGTTTGAAAGACGCCGTTGCCGCAGCCGATCAGGCACGTACGACCGCGGAAAAGCAAAGGGAGGATGTCCAAGCGAAATTTGCCGACACAAATAAACAAATCACCGCGCTTGAGCACCAGCGCGATGATGCGCTCGCCCAATTGAAAGTCGCGAAGGAAACCGAACAGGGCGTTCAGCTGCTCCTGGCTGAGAAGGACGATCTGCAACAGAAATTGGCAGATGCGGAGGAAAAGGTCCGAACGCTTAGCGAGAGCGACCCGGTTAAGGCGGAGAAATTTGCCGAGATGAATCAGCAATTAGCAGAGCTTCAACAGCAGTTGGCCGAGGCTCAGAAAAGAAATGATTATTTGGCAGCCCGAGCTGCCGAGCTTGACGTTCAGTTGGATGACGCAAGCATGGACCTTCAAGCTGCGAAGCTGGCGGGTGCAAACAGCGAGGAGTCCGCTAAGCTCGCAAAAGAAAATGAGCTCCTGCGAAATATTGTTGTGCGCGAGCGCCAGGAAGAAGCGCGTCGTGACGAGGCAAGGAACCTCGTGTTGGCGGAGCTGAGTAGGTTAAAAATCAGATCGGAGAAGCTGAACAGACAGATCGAATTTCTGGCGCAGCCGGTTGCAAAACTAACCACCGAAGAGCTCGCTTTGCTGCGGCAGCCCGTGGTCTCAGTTTCAGACCAGCGAAATAGCGTGTTTAGCGCGAGTTTCGTTTTTGAAAAAAAATCGCCGGTGGATGCGGTTGCCGCTGTCAAACCAGACGCGAAAGCAAAATCTGCGCGTGGAAGCGAACTAACAAAAGAAAAGCAACACCAACTCCAGGACCTTGCGCGCGTCGCCAGGAGAAATCTCGACCAGCGCAAATATCAGACGGCGGAAAAGCAGTATCAGGACATCCTGACGAAAGATCCCAACAACTTTGACGCGCTTTGCAATCTTGGCGTGGTTTATGTTCGCAGCGGCAAATTGGGACCCGCAGAGTCGGTGCTGAAAAAGGCCGTGACCATGGCGCCCGACAATGAGTTTGTGCTCACCACACTGGGCATCATTCATTATCGGCAATCAAAGTTCGACGATGCGCTGGTTGAGTTAACGAGGGCGATTGAGATCAATCCAAAGAGCGCTACTGCTCACAATTATTTGGGCATCACGGCCAGCCAAAAAGGCCGGCAGCAAGAGGCAGAAAAGGAAATCCTTCAGGCTCTGGCAAACAATCCTGACGACGGCGATGCGCATTTCAATCTGGCGGTCATTCTTATCACTACGCAGCCCGGCTCGAGAGAACTCGCGAAACAGCATTACGCCCGGGCCACTGCGCTCGGCACGCAACGTAGTCCGTTCCTCGAAAAATTGTTGCAGTGACCCCAGATCGGGGTCGAACGATTCGATCGACGCAAAGCTGGCTCTAACACTTCATGCGCTTGCTTCGTGCTTTCTTCGTTGCGTTTTTGACGGCAGTTGTCGGCTGCGTTCTCGCGCTGTTTGTGGGCGATTACTTGACCAGGCTGGCGCACGTGCCGGAGATGGAAGGTCAGCGGGGCATGACCGTCATTTTTCTTTGCGTGCCTCTTGGGATTGTTGCGGGTTTAATAATTGGAATCGTCTCGTCCATCCTGGTTCGACGGCAAGGACCTGCTGGGTTCCTCATCGCGCAAGGTTGGTCGCTCCTGATTGCCTGCGGCCTCGCCGGTCTGCTGATAGGCGTTCCGTATGTGCTATCGGACAAACCTCCGCGGATCGATGGCAAGCCACTTGAATTGCAGTTTGAGCTTCGTGCGCCGGCGGCGTTTCAAATTCCAGACCAGCCCGATGGTTACAGCATCCGGGTCAGTCTTTACACTGATAATCAGCAAAGTCGTTTTGCTTTCATCGATTGGAGCGCGATTACAAAAGATGCCGAGCACATCACCATTCCGGGAAACGTCCCGTTGTTGACACACAGCAACACCAGATCGCTTCTTGCCTCGATCGGTAATGAACCAGGCGGGTCGCAGTTCATTGAGTTGAAAATTCCACGTGCGCCAACGAAGCAGGACGAAACCTGGTCCGAATGGATTTTCGCCACGCAACGCGCCGATCTCAGTCCTGTTCCTGAGTCTGAGCGATTTGCTGCGCGATATCGCGTTCGCACGGTCGATTGATTCTACAGGGCGCGTCTCGAAACGCAGGATCATAACGTGCAACCATTTCTCACTGCTAACTGGCGTTACCTCGCCATGCTGAATTATGTCGTCGATCCTCGCCTGCTCGCGCCTTTGGTTCCGCGTGGCACAGAGATCGACTTCGATAATCGTGAGACCTTTCTCAGCGTGGTCGGATTTCTGTTTCTCGACACGCGTCTTCTCGGTGTCCCCATCCCATTGCACCGCGACTTTGAAGAAGTGAATTTGCGTTTCTATGTAAGGCGAAAATCGGCGGATACCTGGCGGCGCGGTGTGGTTTTCGTCCGCGAGCTTGTCCCGCGGCGCGCGATCGCGCTCGTCGCGCGCGCATGTTACGGGGAGAATTATCTCGCATTACCGATGAAACACGAAATCGAACATCGAGATTCCAATTTGAAAGTGGAATTCTCGTGGCGACGCGGTCGCAAATGGGAATTACTTAGATTGCAGGCGACTGGCGAGCCGCAGGCAATTCTGGCGGGCACCCACGCGGAATTTATCACTGAACATTATTGGGGTTACACTTCCCTTCGCAGTGGCTGCGGCGAATACAGGGTCGAGCATCCGCGATGGAAAATTTGGAATGCGAGCGATTTCGAACTGAAGGCAGACCTTGCAACTCTTTACGGCCAACAATTCGCTGAGACATTAAACCAGCCACCGCGCTCCGCGTTCATTGCCGACGGCTCGCCGATTACGGTCCACGGCCGCCAGATACTGTAGGGCGTCTGTGTCAGACGCCTCAAAGGAAAATGACGTTTCGCAGAGACACCCTACAATTGTCATTTCGACAGCAATTGCCTGAGCACGAAGGGCAGAATTCCGCCATGCCGGTAGTAATCAATCTCTATCGGCGTATCGATGCGCAACTTCAGCGGGACCGAGCGCTTTGATTGGCCTTTAGCTTCGATCTCGAGGGTTGCGGTTTCTCCGGGCTTGATTGCCTCTGACACTCCGGTAATCGAAAAAATTTTCGAGCCGTCGAGTCGTAGGGATTGTGCCGTTGTTCCCTCGGGGAACTGTAAGGGCAACACGCCCATCCCTACAAGATTTGATCGATGAATGCGTTCGAAACTCGCGGCGACCACTGCCTTCACACCTAACAAACGTGTTCCCTTCGCGGCCCAATCGCGCGATGAGCCGCTGCCGTATTCGTGTCCAGCGAGAATAACCAGCGGAGTATTTGTCTGCGCGTACTTCATTGCCGCATCAAAAATCGACATCTGCTCGCCCTCGCCATTCGCGAAATATTTCGTCACGCCGCCTTCCGTTCCAGGCACCATCAAATTCTTTATGCGCACATTCGCGAACGTCCCGCGGGTCATGACCAGATCATTGCCTCGCCTGCTGCCGTAGCTGTTGAAATCTCGCGGCTGGATTCCTCGGGACATTAGATACTTCCCGGCCGGCGAAGTTTCTTTGATTGCTCCCGCGGGCGAAATGTGATCGGTCGTTATCGAGTCTCCGAAGATCCCAAGGGCGCGTGCGCCGCGGATCTCCATTATATGGCCGGGCTCCATCGAGAAGTTTTGGAAGAAGGGCGGCTCATGAATGTAATCGCTCTTTTCGTCCCACTGGTAAACGTCGCCCGTGCTCGATGGAATCTCGTTCCACTTCGGATTTTGGTTCGCAAAATCCCGATAAAGTTTGCGAAACGTCTCTGGCGCGAGGGCTGATTGCATGGTGGCTCGAATTTCGCTGAGAGTGGGCCACAGATCGCGAAGGAAAGTTTCGTTGCCATTCTTGTCTTTGCCGAGCGGTTCGCGGGAAAGATCGATGTGAACTCGGCCGGCCAGGGCGAAGGCAACAACCAGCGGCGGCGACATCAGAAAATTCGCCTTGATATGTTGATGCACGCGCGCTTCGAAGTTTCGGTTTCCCGAAAGAACCGAGGCAGCGACCAGATCGAATTCGTGGATTGCTTTCTCAATGTTCGGATGCAGCGGCCCGGAGTTGCCAATGCAAGTCGTACAACCGTAGCCGACAAGATTAAATCCGAGTTGATCGAGATATCTTTGCAGTCCGGTTTTCTCCAAGTAATCGGAAACAACGCGCGAGCCAGGCGCCAGCGAAGTCTTCACTGCGGGATCAATGTGCAAACCGCGCTCGACGGCTTTTTTTGCGAGTAAGCCGGCCGCAATCATTACGCTTGGGTTGCTCGTGTTTGTGCAACTCGTGATCGCGGCGATCAGGACGCTACCGTGGCCAATATGAGTGCGTCCTCGGGAAAATACTTCCCTCGACTCCGCCTCAATTTCGCGGCCCGGATCAGGCGTTGGCCGGTTTGCAACCATCTCAATCTTGTTGAGTTCGTCCCCCGCATTAATTCCCTGGTCCTCCTTGTTGTCGGTTGAAAACATCGCGCCGTTCCGCGGGGCGCTGCCGTTCAATTCCACAACGTGTTTTTCGCGAAGATCGACATCCTCTTTCCCGTATCCGCCGTCTCGCACCGGTTTCTGCAGCAACTCGCGAAACGTCTTGCCAAGCTCAGGCAAATTGATCCTATCCTGAGGCCTTTTCGGTCCCGCAACGCTTGGCTGAACCTCTGCCAAGTCCAGATCGATGTCGACGCTGTAATCGATCTCGCCCCTCAGCGGCATGCCGAACATTTTTTGCGCGCGAAAATAATTTTCGAACGCAAGGCATTGCTCTTCGGTGCGACCCGTGGCCCGCAGGTAATCCACCGATTCTTCATCAATTGGAAAATATCCCATCGTCGCACCGTACTCCGGCGACATGTTTCCAATCGTGGCTCGATCCGGCACCGGCAGCGATGCAGCGCCTTCGCCATAGAACTCGACAAATTTGCCGACGACCTTTTGCGCACGCAGCAGTTGTGTGATGTGCAGGACGAGATCGGTCGCGGTAACGCCTTCGCGCAACTGCCCGCTCATGTGCACGCCCACCACTTCCGGCGTCAAAAAGTAAACCGGCTGGCCAAGCATGCCGGCTTCCGCTTCGATTCCACCGACGCCCCAACCAACCACGCCAAGTCCGTTGATCATCGTCGTGTGCGAATCAGTGCCGACCAGAGTGTCAGGAAAGAAGAGTTGAGAGTTGAGAGTTGAGGCTTGAGAGGAGAGAACCCCTTTCGCGAGATATTCGAGATTCACCTGGTGAACGATGCCGATCCCGGGCGGGATGAGCTGGAAAGTTTTGAACGCCTGTTGTCCCCACTTGAGAAACTGGTAACGCTCCCGGTTGCGCTTGAACTCCATGTCCAGGTTGAGTTCCAGCGCTCGCGCTGAACCAAAGAAATCTACTTGCACAGAGTGATCGACGACCAAATCGACAGGCACCAGTGGCTCAATGATTTTCGGATCGCGACCGAGGCGTTGCACTCCGCTGCGCATCGCGGCAAGATCAACAATCAGCGGCACGCCGGTGAAATCCTGGAGAACGATGCGCGCGACGACGAATGGAATTTCCTCATTCGCCGGCGATTTTGCGTTCCAGTTCGCGAGCGCTTCAACGTCTTTGCGCCGTACTTTTTTCCCGTCGCAATTGCGCAGCACCGATTCGAGAACAATCCGGATGCTTACTGGCAACCGCGAAATTTTGCCGATGCCCCGCTCTTCCAGCGCCGGCAATGAATGAAGAAAGCCTTCGCGCCCCTTGCCCGCGTCGAATTTCCTCAGCGTTTTAAATTCGTCGTGCATGTTTGTTGTCATTCCGAACGGAGCGCCGCGGAGTCGAGGAATCCCGCGATGTTAGCTTTAAGGTCTCGCAACGGGATGTCTCGACTTCGCTCGACATGACAGAGTTTATTTCAGTTCCGCCAGCTTCGCCTTGATCTTATCGAAATTGGGCAGCTGCCTGGCGTCATCGTTGCTCTCCGCATATTGGATCACACCGTTTTTATCGACAATGAATGCAGACCTCTTCGGTACACCGGCCATTCCGAGATTCATTTGCGGCAGGAAGGAGTCGTACATCACCCCATAATCCTTGGCGACTTTGTGTTCGTAATCGCTCAACAGCGGCACAGTAATTTTCTCCTTTTCCGCCCACGCCTCCTGCGCGAACGGATTGTCGCCGCTGATCCCATAGACGTCAGCGTTCAGGTCGCTGTAAGCGTTCAGCCCGGCACTAACTTCACACATCTCTGTCGTGCAGGTGCCGGTGAACGCCATTGGAAAGAAAAGCAGCAGCGTGTTTTTCTTTCCGAAATTATCGCTGAGCTTGACTTGTTTCGGCCCGTCAGCGGTCTTTGTGGATAAAGTGAAATCTGGCGCCTTGGTTCCAACAGCAAGTGGCATAAATCAATCCTTCGGTTTGCGTTAAACGTGGGGGAATTCAGTATAAGATCGACATCTGCGGGGTCAAAAAGTTTGCTTGCCCGAAGTCATGGAACTCTTTTGGTGGGTCGTCACGATTGTACTGTTCGCTGTTGGTCTGATCGGGACCATCGCGCCGGTCCTGCCCGGCACGACAATTATTCTCGCTGCTGCGGTGATTCACCGGATCATGTTGGGGCCGGAGAAAAGCATCGGTTGGCGCACGATCATCGTGCTGGTGCTGCTGACGCTCGCGACGTACGCGATTGATGTTTTCAGCGGCTATTTTGGCGCGAAATACTTTGGTGCGACCAAGTGGGGCACATTCGGCGCGATTCTCGGCGCACTAGTCGGACTGTTCTTCGGTATCGTTGGTTTGTTCGTCGGTCCGGTCATCGGCGCAATCGCCGGCGAATTCGTCGCCGGCAAACGAATGATTGATGCAGGCCGGGCGGGCTGGGGAAGCTTGCTCGGAAATCTCGGCGCAATGGTGGGCAAACTCGTCATCGCCCTCGCTATGATCGCGATTTTCTTTCTGACTGCGCCAACGCCGTTCTGAATGAGGTTGTAGGGCAACCCCTAGGGTTGCCCAAATCGGATGGCAGGCGGCGCGCCTGCTCTACAACCGCTTTTTCTCATGGTTTCGTGGCTTCCAGATTTCTGTTTTTTGTGCTAGATTTTGGGCCGATGGCAGATGATCGCTGGTGAATCGCAAGATTCGCTGGAGGAAAGTCCGAACACCATACGGCAACATGCCGCGTAAAATACGCGGGCGCCGCGGTTGAAAAACCGCGGCGACGGAGAGTGTCACAGAAAAGACACCGCTGGTTCTTTGGCAACAAAGTGCAGGCAAGGGTGAAAAGGCGAGGTAAGAGCTCACCGCTCGCGAAGCAATTTGCGAGGCAGGAAAAACCCCATGCGGTGCAAGACAAAACAGAGGAAGGGCAGCCGGCCCGCTTAACCTCGGGTATCGTCGCACGCGGCCGACATGAAAGTGGAGGCCCGTCCAGCCTCAGTTTTTCTGAAACCAGTCGAGCTGGTTAGAGCTCGCCAGAAAAACTGGGGCTGGAAGATAAATGATCATCGCGGCCGAGAAATCGGCCGGACAGAATTCGGCTTATCGCCATCGAAACTATGAAGGGCGCTTTCGGAAACGAAGGCGCCCTTCGCTTTTTATTAGGCGACCGATGGCCTAAGCTTGGACTTTTTGCGGAGGAGCGGCAAAACTTTTTCCACCAGCGCGTCGGCTGTGATTCCGTGTTTCTTGCGCAGGATTGGAACTGCGCCGTGCTCGATGAATTGATCGGGCCAACCGACGCGCACCACCGGCGTGTTGATCATCTGCGAATGCAGATGTTCCATCACGGCGCAGCCAAAACCGTTATGCAAAACGTGGTCTTCAATTGTGCAGACGACGTCGACGCTTCGCGCGAAGAATTCGAGTGTGCCGGTGTCCATCGGCTTGATCCAGCGCGGGTTGATTAGCGCGACGGAAATTCCTTTCTCTTCAAGTTTGCGCGCGGCTTCCTCAGCAACTTCAAACATGTTGCCGAGGCCGAAAATTGCCACGTCGCGCCCGTGTTGCACGACTTCCGCCTTTCCGATCTCCAGCAGTTTGGGTTCCGCTTTGATTTGCGCGCCGGTCCCGGAACCGCGCGGGTAGCGGATGGCGATTGGACCGGCGTTGTAATGCGCCATTGTCCAGAGCATATCCACGAATTCGTCTTCGTTTTTCGGCTGCATGTGCACCCAATTGGGGATGTGACGCAGATAGCCGATGTCGAACAAGCCATGATGTGTCGGGCCGTCGTCGCCGCTTAGTCCGGCGCGGTCCATGCAGAGCCTGACGTTTAGTCTTTGGATCGCGATGTCGTGAATCGCCATATCATAGGCCCGCTGAAAGAAAGTGGAGTAAATTGTGAGGAACGGCGTCATGCCTTGCGTGGCCAATCCGCAGGCGAAAAGCGTCGCATGCTCTTCCGCAATGCCGACGTCGAAGTAGCGAGTCGGATGCGCCTTGGCAAAATGCGAAAGACCGGTGCCGCTCGGCATCGCGGCCGTTATTGCGACGATCTTTTGATTCGTCTCTGCAAATCTGGCAAGCGTCTTGCCAATAATTTCCGAGTAGGTTGGGGTGGGAGTCGGCGCGGTTTCGCCGCTCTCAATCTTATATTTGCCGAGCCCGTGGAATTTATCGGGCTGCTTAAGCGCGGGCGCGTATCCCTTCCCTTTTTGCGTAAGAATGTGCAGCAGGACCGGCTCTTCCTGCGTTTTCAAAAACTCAAATGTCCGGATGAGTAGCGGAATATCATGTCCATCGATCGGCCCGTAGTAGCGCAGCCCGAGTTCTTCGAAGATGACGCTCGGCACAAGCAATCCTTTGACGCTTTCTTCCACTTTATGCGCGAACTCGGCCACTGATTTTCCGGCGATCGCCTGCACGAAACGGCGCGCCTTATCGTGGAGGTGCGTATAAGTCGGGTTCGTCACGATGCTGTTTAGATAATTTGCAATCGCCCCGACATTCTTTGCGATCGACCATTCGTTGTCATTGAGCACAACGATGAAACGCTTGGTATGCGCTTTCACGTTGTTGAGCGCTTCGTAGCTGATGCCGCAGGTGAAGGCGGCATCGCCTGCGACTACGACGATATTCTCGTCACCACCGCGCAGGTCGCGGCCAACCGCCATGCCAAGCCCCGCGGATAGCGCGGTTCCAGCATGGCCCGCGCCGTAACAATCATGTTCGCTTTCCGTCCGTAAAAGAAAACCGTTGAGTCCGCCGAATTGGCGCATCGTGTGGAAACGGTCCAGCCGCCCGGTAAACATTTTGTGCACGTAACCCTGGTGACTCACATCCATCACGAAGCGATCTCGCGGCGTGTCGAACACGCGATGCAACGCAATCGTCAGCTCAACGACGCCGAGATTCGGCCCGAGGTGGCCTCCAGTTTGCGAAAGCACTTTGATCAGTTCATCGCGGACTTCCTGCGCGAGCTGCGGCAGATCCTGTTCGCGCAGCGCTTTGATGTCGGCAGGCGAATGGATCCCGTCGAGCAGACGTGTTGGCGCTACGGCCGGTTGGGCAGACTCAGAAGAGCTTGATTTCGTCATTTGTGCTTTCGGGTTCCTCGATCTTTTTGTCTGTAGCAGCGGCTTCCTGCGTCGGCTCGAACTCTTTAACTACGGGTTTGCCTGCGCTGT
>Ga0193707_1000774_pt1 | contig 11348 bp, 5 predicted proteins | sample U3c2metaG_FD_143043 | JGI IMG/M metagenome (GOLD analysis project Ga0193707, IMG submission 143043) | Soil microbial communities from a riparian zone of the East river system, Colorado, United States - U3c2 | ecosystem: Environmental > Terrestrial > Soil > Riparian zone | place: USA: East River...
TCGAGTTTCCGCCGACACGTCTCCCAAGGTTGATTTGAAGTTGGATGTGGGTTCGGCCACAGAAACCGTGACGGTTACCGGTGAGGTTCCACAACTTAAGACGGATCGTGCCGACGTAGCCCTGGTGCTGAATGAAAAAACAGTTTCGGATCTGCCAAATTCCGGCCGCAACTTCGCCAGCCTCGAATTGTTGATCCCTGGAACACAGGTCATGGGATGGTCACAAAACACCGCTGAAAACCCCCAAGGCAGCCCCACCGTCCAGATTAACGGGCAACATTTTTCGGGAGTCGCATACGAGCTCGATGGAGCCGCCAATCAGGACCCCATTCTCGGTCAGATCGTTATCAACCCACCGCTCGATGCCGTCACCGAAGCTAAGATCACAACCCAAAACTACGATGCGCAATTCGGTCAGGCGGTGGCGGCGGTAGTTACGGCGCAGACGAAGTCTGGAACCAACGGCTTTCATGGCGATCTGTTTGACTACCGCCGAACCGATGCGACCCAGGCTCGGAACCCGTTCAATCAATTTGCGCCAGACCCAGTAACTGGCCGTCTTCTCCCCCCGGCGAAGTACAACCAGTTCGGCGCTTCGATCGGGGGCCCTATCCGGAAGAACAAAGCCTTCTTCTTCGGGGACTATCAGGGTACTCGGCAAATTCTCGGGTCCTCCGCAATCGTGACGGTGCCGACTGCGCTGGCTCGTAGCTCCTGTCTTTCCGGCAACGGGTGCGACCTTAGCGACTACCTGGCGGCGAACGGGCCACAGAAAGGCCAGATATACAATCCTCGCGTCATAACCGCAGCGGGTCCCGCGCCTTTTGCGAACGACTTCATTCCCTCGCAGTTCCTTTCACCGCAGGCGCTGGCACTTCTGGCGTTGATCCCGGCGCCTAACGCACCGGGAACAACCAATAACTACTCTGGCAGCGGTAGTGGAAGCCTGCACAACGATTCGGTCGACGTCAAGATTGACGACCAGCTCAGCGAGCGCACCCATGCCTTTGGCCGCTACAGCTATTTCGGCAACGGAACTTCATCTTCCACCATTTTTGGCAAAGGGGGAGGACAAGGGTTTTCGTCCCCTACGAACAGTTTCGGTGGCACCGCCTCTGGCCGTAGCCAGAGTGCTGTTTTCGGTATGGATATTGCGCTAAGTCCAAGACTGCTCACCGACTTCCGGCTAGGCTATCTCCGGTATCACGTCAAAACACAAAAGTATGACGGCACCGAGAATCTTGCAACCAATGTTGGAATTCCCGGCCTCAATCTGGGCGATTCGTTCACCGCAGGTGCTCCCGCGTTCTTTATCGAAAATGCGAGTGGCAACGGTGGCGATGGGTTGTCAAACTTCGGCTCCGCGCTGGGCGTGGATGCATGCAACTGCCCGCTGCTCGAGACGGAAGACCAGTATCAGATCGTGAACAATTGGACGAAAATCCTGGGGACGCATAGCTTGAAGTTCGGCGTAGATGTGCGTTACGCAAGGAATCTGCGCGTACCTAGCGACAGCAATCGGGCAGGCGAGCTGCATTTCAGCGCCACGGACACGGAAAACACCACAGACCTAACCCTCACCTCTCCCGGAGGTATGGGTCTCGCCACTTTCCTGATCGGGGATGCCACCAATATGTCCCGGTATGTGTCAGTTTCGACCAATGCCAAGGAATCTCAAAAGAGGATGTTTACCTATTTGCAGGATAGTTGGCGGATCACGCCTAAGCTAACCGTGAACTACGGTCTGCGCTGGGAGCTCTATTTTCCAGAAACTGTCAATGGCAAGGGGCAGGGCGGGTTCCCCGACCTGAACACTGGTGAAATCAGAGTCGCCGGTTATGGGCCGTTTGACACCGCGATGAATGTTTCCAAGAGCTGGAAGACGCTGGCCCCGCGTGTTGGCGTTGCCTACCAGCTGAATCCCAAGACTGTCATTCGGACGGGCTACGGCCGGAGCTTCGATATCGGAGTCTTCGGGTCGATTTTCGGACATATGTTGACCCAGAACCTGCCTGTTCTGGTCAACCAGAACCTAACCAATAGCGGAGCCAACACAGCCGCATTCAATCTTGCCGTTGGGCCAACCGCCTTTGTCTTTCCTACCATTCCGTCCAGTGGATTGATTCCCATCGGGGTCGGAAACAATGCAAAGATTCGCAGCGATCCCAACGTCTTTCCTACGATCGATGCCTGGAATTTTGCGGTTCAGCGGCAGCTCACCAATACATCATCCGTGACCGTTGCGTATGTAGGGAACAAGGGAACGCACACCTTCATGGGCGACGATAAGTCGACTAACCCCAACGAGGCGGCTCCGTGCCTTCCTGCGTCGCAAAGCATCACTGGCCAGGCGCTTTGCTACAATCCGGCAGCTCCTGCGGGAAGCTTGACCGAAACCAGTGATACCAGCCAGCTGCGGCCATATTTTTCGAAATTCGGATTCACTCAGGATCTCACCTACTATCACAACGGCTTTGACACGAACTACAACGCCCTGCAGGTGAGCTTCGAAAAGCGCTTTTCTCAAGGTCTGCAGCTAAACACGAATTTTGCCTTTCAACGTGGCTACAACTATGGCAGCGATGAAGAGGTCTACAAGAAGGTCCTCTGGGGACGCCTTGACGATCTGCGCGAGAAGCAGCTCACGCTGTTCGGCAATTACGAACTACCCTTCGGCAGGAGCCGGCGGTTTGGGGGTGACGTGCCGACGTGGCTCAACTACGTAATCGGAGGGTATGAACTGAGCACGTCTGTGGACTGGGCCAGTGGTTTGCCGTTCACCGCAACCTTGAGCAATTGCAGCGCCTTCACCCCAGCCGGCCCCTGCAGACCCAACCAGGGAAGCGGAAGCTTTCCTCTAAAACTTACCGATTTCGACCCAACCACCCATTCACGGACCTACTTTATTCCTCCCGGGCTCGGTGGTGCCTTTACGAGCCCAAGCCTTGACCAGACCGGTACGTCTCCGAGAAATGCCTTCACTGGGCCCGGGCTTTTCAATGCCGATCTGTCATTGATGAAGACGATCCCGATCCGCGAAAGCGTAGCCGTCGAATTCCGTATGGATGCGTTCAATGTCTTCAACATCATCAACCCTGGAAATCCAGGAAATAATTGCATTGATTGCACGGTGGGGAGCGGCGCGGGCTCAATCCATGGCATGGCATTGGGTACAACTCCGAGGCAGCTTGATTTCGCTCTCACGATCAAATTCTAGGCGGCTAAGCTGGATGGCGCATCTGCGCCATCCAGCCTGCTTCCTAATTATTCAGAAATACCAGATTCACTGGTTTAGGGCACATCCCGATGATTACGCGCATCAGTCAGTGCCCGCGTCTCCCGAGAAACCGACAGAGGAACTCAACAGGTGAAAAAAAGACTATCGGCTCTCATTCGTCCTGTACGGGCGACCCGGCTTGGGTGCGCTGTGACTTTGGCGCTCCCTTTGTTGGTTACGTACTCCACGCCTTTGACAGCGCAACTTCTCGGAGAAATACCGCCTTTACCTTCAGTGGTCGTCACCCGGACCGACGATGGCTTGATGGCTAACATCGGCGATGAAACCCTCCGCGTTTCCGTTTGCAACGTGTCCGTAATCCATGTGATGGCGACCCCGAAGTCACCCGAGTCTATTCGGCATGACCAACCGTGGATACTCGATCCAAAGCAGTCCTGCCCCGGTGCCCAGTTCCAATTCTCGCAGTCCGACGACACGGCGATCCTGACCACCGCCACCTTGAAGGTGGAGCTCTCGTTGAAACGTGGCAACTTGAAATACAGCAACATTGGAGGACAGGATCTGCTGCACGAAAGCGATGCGGTGCCACGCACCTATGAGCCTGCTCAGGTAAACGGGGAGAATGTCTATCACGTGGCAGACCGTTTCGCACCAGATGCTACGGAGGGTTTTTATGGCTTAGGCCAGCACCAGAGCGGAATGTTCAACTACCGCGGCAGTACGGTCGAGCTTGGACAGAACAACACCGACGTTGCCATCCCAGTCTTGGTTTCTAGTAAGGGCTACGCGCTACTGTGGAATACCGCCTCATTTACATATGCGGACAACCGGTTTCCGTTGGCGTTCCAGTTCAGCTCGTTGGCGGCGAACTCGGTCGACTACTACCTGATCTATGGGCCTGAAATGGACCAGATCATCCACGAATACCGTAGCCTGACCGGCCACACGCCCATGCTTCCCAAATGGGCTTATGGTTTCTTTCAGTCAAAAGACCGCTATATTTCCCGGGAGGAAATCCTTGGAATCGCTCACCGCTATCGCGAAGAGCACATCCCGCTCGATGCGATCGTGCAGGATTGGTTTTGGTGGAAGATTGAAGGCGATCCTATCTTCAATTCCAATTTCCCCGATGTTCCCGGTGAACTCAAGACTCTGCATGACGAACACGTTCATGCCATGATTTCGATATGGGGCCTATTCGATGTAAAGTCCCAAACCTTTCAGAAACTTTCTGCGCAACACTTAGACGTGCCGAACGCACACGTCTACGACGCCACCAGTGCGAAGGCACGCGATGTGTATTGGGAGGATCTAGCCGGCAAGCTTTTCTCCCAAGGTTGGGATGCCTTCTGGCTGGATAGCGCGGAACCCGAAGAATATTGGCCGCACTGGGGAGACGCTATTCTGCGAGACAAACAACTCGCAATTGGCAGCGGCGCCCGCTACACCAATATCTTCCCTCTCATGCACACCAATGGAATTCAGGAGCACTGGAAGGCCACGACAGATCAAAAACGAGTCTTTCTGCTGACGCGGTCCGCTTTTGTAGGCCAGCAACGCGTAGGCGCAACCGTCTGGTCGGGCGACGTGTACAGCACGTATTGGGGACTGAGCCACCAAGTGGCGGCGGGCCTGAACTTCGCGCTCTCAGGATACCCTTATTGGACGACCGACATTGGCGGCTATTGGCAACCCCAGGATCGGCCTCCGAATGACCCTGGGTACCAGGAACTCTATACGCGCTGGTTTGAGTTCGGCGTTTTCTGCCCGATCTTTCGCACCCATGGTCATCGTGCCCACAATGAGCTATGGACTTACGACAAGGTTGAACCAATCCTTCTCAACTACGACAAGCTCCGTTATCGCTTGATGCCTTACATCTACTCGCTAGCCTGGCGAGTGACAGATCTGGATTACACCATACAAAGGCCGCTGGTCATGGATTGGCGGACTGATCCGAAAACCTGGAACATTGGAGATCAGTTTATGTTCGGGCCCGCTGTCCTAGTCAGCCCGGTGCTGAAGCAGGACGCGACGCATCGCACCGTCTATTTGCCGGAATCTCCGCTGTGGTACGACTTCTGGACAGGAGCGTCCACTAAAGGAGGCCGCGAAGTTGAGGCCGAGGCTTCGCTCGATCGAATTCCTCTGTTCGTCCGCGCCGGGTCTATTGTCCCTCTCGGACCTGAAATCGAGTACGCAGACCAGAAGCCGGCTGGTCCCATTGAACTGCGCATTTTCCGCGGGGCGAACGGTAAGTTCGATCTGTACGAAGATGAGGGCGACACTTACAACTACGAGAAGGGAGCACACGCGCTGATTCCCTTGCGTTGGTCAGAGACAGACAAGACGCTCACCATCGGAGATCGCGACGGCCGGTACCCTGGTATGCCCAAAGAGCTGGCATTCAACATCGTCTGGGTATCGCCGGGCCACGGCGTCGGAGAAACGGTCGTGGACAGACCTGACCGAGTGATTCACTACCAGGGCGAAGCAATTTCAGTCGAAGCACCTTGATCAATTGGGCGAGGATCAGGCCGATGGTCCCGCCACCCCGGCGAGTACAAGCTCTGAGCCCGATCACCGCCACTTCCCCCTGAAGTTCTCTCGCGGTAGCCGACTCTGTTGCGGCTCAGAGAGAACGTTTGCCCGTTTGCGTATTCCCATTCACCGGGCGCCAGTTTCGATTTCTGGTCCGTTTGCGATGCGTAGGTTATTGATATTGAATGCCTTACTGACTTACCGCCATCGGTGTGTTGGAGGTTCCAACAGCTTGCGCCTTGAAAGACGCTTGACAACCATTTTCGCTTGGCGGTAACGTTTGCCTCCGGAAAGGCTCTCGTTCGTTGCCTCATTATGTAGTCTCCTCTATTCAGAGCCCATGATCAAGCGGCGGTGAAGCCAAGGGATAAGCGCCATGGGAACAACAGCTGAACCGATCATCAACGGGCGTCACGAAGGCGCCTCCTTCACCGACACCGAAAGAGCAGCGATCCTTGCGGAACTCCGCAGTATCCTCGAAAGCCAACCCTTTCGGAACAGTCCGCGCAGCAAGCAATTCCTCTCCTACGTGGTTCAGCACAAGCTTGAAGGACGCGACGAACTCCTTAAGGAGAGAACGATTGGAATGGAGATCTTCCAGCGCCAGGCAGGGTACGCGACCGGAGATGATGCGGTCGTCCGCGTGCAAGCCGGCGAGGTTCGCCGGAGGCTGGAACGTTACTATCACAGCGTTCCAATTGCGTCGCCGGTTCACATCGAGCTTCCACTCGGTTCTTATTCTCCTGAATTTCGCTGGGACGTAATCGCCTCTCCGTTGGAAGTAAAGTCGGCCGCACCCCGAAAGCGTTGGCTGCCATGGACCATTGGCGCGATCTGTCTTGGTTTGGTGCTGGCCGTAGTAGTCACCATGCGATTGCCAAGCCACCCAGCCGGGGAATCTGCCCTTGATCAATTCTGGTCCCCAGTTTTTGCCACTTCGCAGCCCGTGCTGGTCTGCCTAGCTAAGCCGGTGTTATACCGGCCATCCCTAGAGCTTTACCAGAGGTATTCAAAGCGTCATCCGGGCACCTTCCAGACTGAAGTGGAAAGATACGACCAACCACTTCACCTGGATCCAAATGAAAAGCTAGTATGGGGTGACATGCTTCCTTACCCCGACTACGGCGTAGCCATGGGCGACGTATACGTTGCGGCCAGGCTTTCGGCGCTGTTCGACCACATCGACAAGCCCAGCCAGGTCCGGATTGGTACCAACTACTCGTTCGAGGATCTTCGCAACTCTCCCGCCGTGGTGGTTGGAGCCTTCAACAACCGGTGGACGCTGCAGATGACGTCCAACCTCCGTTTCGTGTTTGCAGAACAGGGCGGGCACTTTAGGATTCAGGAACAAATCCCTTCGGGGCAGACGAGGTCCTGGGTAATTGCCCCCAACGGAGTGGTCGTAGAAGATTTTGCCATTGTCACCAGATTGCTGGATTCTAAGACCGGCCAGGTGTTGATCGCTGCCGCCGGACTGGGAGCGAACGGGACGCAAGCGGCTGGCGAGTTCATTTCCAGGCAAGACTATCTGGAGGCGGCCTTCCGGACAGCTCCATCGGACTGGCAGAAGAAAAACCTGCAGGTAGTCTTGCAAACCACCGTAACCGATTCCGTAGCCGGCCCCCCTCGCGTGGTTGCCACCTATTTCTGGTAGCGCGGTGCGGCGTTTCAGCGGACGCAGGTGGCGACTGCTATTTCGTCCTGTTCGTCGAGTGCCGAATCACCAGTGTGGGCTCAAGGAGTATAGCTTTCGGCCGGAGGCCAGCATCCGCATGAACTAGACTGACAGCGAGTTGGGCGGCCCGCTGCCCAATCACTACGCTCCGTTGGTCGACACTGCTCAATGGCACCCGCAGCGAGCTGTTGAATGACAGGTTGCCGCATCCAATGAGCGCAATGTCTTCCGGTATCCGGATTCCAGCATCCAGGATCGCCGTCATGGCTCCAATCGCGACGGGATCATTAAAACAAAAGATTCCAGTCGGGCGAGGATCAAGGTTAATGACCCTCTTGGCTGCCTGGTATCCGGCATCGGAGGCCGACATGCCGAGTTCATCAACGCTCACGATGTATTCGGGATTCACTGGCATGCCATGGCGGGTGAGCGTTCGCTTGTACCCTTGAAGTCGCAACCGCGCTCTGCCCACCTGAGTTCCGCAGATGTGTGCAATGTGTCGACAGCCAATTTCGACCAGATGCTCTGTAGCGATCACGCCCACTGCCTCGTCATTTACGCCCACGAAATTTGTCGCTAGCCCGGGAAACCAGCGGTCCAGCAAGACATAAGGGACCTTCCTCACTTTAAGCCGATGGAATGTTTCTGGGCTAGGCTGAATTGAAGCCACCAGCAAGGCATCAATGCCCATGGCCAGCAAGTGATCGATCTCCCGTTGCTCCAGCTCCGGGTCTTCTTCTGACGATGAAATGACCAGGGTGAAGCCATTGCTGCGCAACACACCAGATAGCTCTACCGCCAGTTGCGCAAAGAATGAATGCACCAAGTTCGGGATCACCAACCCCATCAGGCCGGTGCGGCCAGTCACCAGCGCACGGGCAGCAAGATTCGGTCGGTAGTTCAGCTCCATCGCTCGCTGGAGGACCTCAGCCCTGGTCGTGGCGTTGACGTCCGGATAGTTACGCAGCGCCCGGAGAACGGTCATCACGGAGACGCCGAGATCGCTCGCAATGTCCTTCATTCGAACCATGGTTTGCGCCCAAGGTGATTGGCTTGAGGAGACAGCGGGGGGGCACCTCGCGGAAAATCTTAGAGACGCCAGCCGTTAACTAGGAGGACATCGAGCCTAAGCCATGAGGATACCTTGCTGGATCGCAACCGTGGTCGCCTCTGTCCGGTCGCCCACTTCGAGCTTTGCGATAATATGCCTGACGTGGTTGCGGACGGTGAAGTGGCTGACTTGGATGGCGCGGCCGATCTCCTTATTAGTCAATCCCTTTGCGACCATTTCCAGAATTTCAAGTTCGCGCGGACTAAGACTCGGCTGAAGTTTGCGCTCGGAGACTCGGTCCTTGATCCATTGCGGGAAGTGGCTTCTGCCCGAATGCACCGCGTGAATTGCCTCTATGATGTCGGTGCAGGAGATGTCTTTGCGGAGATAGCCATTGGCTCCCCTTTCAACTGCCCTACAAATTTCTTCATCGGGCTCAAAGCTGGACAGAACGATTACGTTGGGCGGACAAGGGAGTTCTTGCAATGCCAGCAAGGTTTCAATGCCACTCATTCCCGGCATGTGAAGATCAAGCAACAACACCTCGACCGAGCAATGTTCAAGAAACGTCAAGGCCTCCTCGCCGCTTCGTACAGAGCCTACGACATCTAGACCCACCTGGCGGCGAAGAACGCTGCTGAATCCTGCACGCACCACGGCGTGGTCATCCACAATGAGAAGTCTGATCGAAGCGCTGGGGGTTAAATCTCTCATCGAGGAGATTAGTTTCACAAATTTACCGACGGTTCGCCCTGCTTCCGCGATACTCTTTGGTCCAGAGGCAACCGGGGAAACCGGACCCGATGATGAGCTGAGTAGCACCACTGGGATGTCAACGGCCCCCCAATCAACGCTACTTTAACCAGGAGCGAACGTCAGATCTTCCAGTCACACAAAGCCTCACACCGGCTCTTGTGCTTTTCAAGTAGTTCACGGTGTAATACAGGTAGGTAACAGGCCAACAATCCCTCCGGTGAGCGGTTGGCCGACATTTGCCCAGCGTGAGCAGCAACTCCGATTTCTGACATTTCGTGAAGAGGAAGTTGTTTTCGCTCGAAGATCGACCCTACACGGGGTTGTAGGTCACTGAACTTCCGCGGCGAACCATGTTCGAATTTCCCAAGGCAATGAAAGACGCCGAACAATCGCTTCTCGATATTGCTCCACCGGCTTTCGTGAATGGATCGGTGCCCCTTTTTCTCGGCAAATCGTGACTCTTAGATTGTCGTTCGCTTTCATCTCACAGATATTGCACGACTTCCTGCGCCAGACTTGTAAGCCAGAGCGCGAAAACAGCTCAAAGGCTGCGCTCTTGCATTAACTCGGAGTGTCGCGGACTTACTGATTCAAAATGCAAATCGACGACTGCGGCAACTTATGTTTCCCCTGATGAGAAACTAAGTCCATTAAACACTACGTTAAGAAACATGGCTAAGTTGATGTAAATATGCAGCCAGGGAGGGAGTTGAACCGCCGACGCCCAGCCTTTTCAGGGCTGGGTTCTCTGAGCCTAACCCCTTTTTCGGTCAACAACTTAATTCGTCAAGGGGGTCCACATTATTGTGACCATTCTGTGACCCGCGCCGATGTTCGCCTAAGTGTGGCCGAGACGTTGCTGGTGCCGTGTCAGACCAGGAACTGCAAGGGGTGGTAAAGCTGGCGATTGAACTGAAGGATGGCACTATAACGTGGCTGCAGAAGTTTCAGCCGGAGCTATTAAGAGGCTGACTCTGGTGGTTTCTATCAGATGGCAATTTCCGAATTGCCATCAGAAAACTACGCCGAGATTCCCATCTCGACAGAGTGGTAGTCTGCTGTCCTTGAACGTTGCTGCCCCAGCAGAGTTCTCGCCGGCAAGCAGGGAAGTTTTGTTCGATTGCTTGAGTCACTTACGGATTGAACATTGAGAGTTTTGGGTACGATTTTGGTTGGGATCGCCTTCCGTTTGCTGACGATCATATCGAGCCGGAACGGGGGGCCGCTCGCCCCAGGGCAGAAGCGTCTTTCCTTCTCCGTGTCCCGCGTGAGACAGTGTGTACCACCGCACACGCTTACTTCGTATGCTTCGCTTCAAACCCTTTGTCTGCACCTTGGGTGATTTGGCCCGCACCTTGCTTCTCAATTTGCAGCGCCAGGTCCACCATTTATAGTTCACTGTCCTGGCCAGAGGAGTTATGAAGTGGTCGTCCGCCGTGTCCGTGCGTGCGGTAGTCGTGGCCGGGGCCGTTGTGACCCTCGCTTTCGCTGCCCTGGTGGTTCGGCGCAGTTCACAGGCAATCCACTCCGCATCCGAGGATGTTCGCGCTGAGCGCGAGTTCCGGTTTGTCGCGCGGCCGTTGCCGCAACCGGTCAATGCAGGCTTCGAACTGATCAGTTCGCCCGCCCTCTTTCTCCAGGCCGCCCGCTTTGAGGATCACCTTTATATTGCTGGCCCTGCCGGACTGCTGGAATACAGTCCCGAAGGCGCTCTGCTTCATCAATATGCCGTCGGCCGCGAGTTGGCAGGTTCGCCGCTGGTCGCCCTAGCCACCGGAGTTCTCGCTGACTCGCGCGAGCCTGAACTTGTCGTCGCCACTGCCAACGATGGCCTCCTCGCCTTCAACGGCCGCTCGTTCCGCCAGATTCTACCCGCTAGCGCCGATGCCTGCGCGATCACAGCTATCTTGCCCGCTCCCTCCGGGCATCTTCTGTTTGGAACCAAGAAGCGCGGCGTGCTGGTCTACGACGGCAAAAAGATCACCGTTCTCCATCCCACACTCGATGCCGTCTACGTAACCTCCTTGGCTGGCAATGAGTCGGACTTGTGGGTCGGCACTCTGAACAGAGGCGTGCTACATTTCCAC